>Ga0193752_1000052_pt1 | contig 180017 bp, 158 predicted proteins | sample H1c1metaG_FD_144924 | JGI IMG/M metagenome (GOLD analysis project Ga0193752, IMG submission 144924) | Soil microbial communities from a riparian zone of the East river system, Colorado, United States - H1c1 | ecosystem: Environmental > Terrestrial > Soil > Riparian zone | place: USA: East...
TTCTCCTATTCCTCCGGATTGAACCATCCACAACGAGCTACCCTGTCTTATCTATATTCCAGGTACGCAACTAAAAACCAACGTGCGGCCAGTAGCTCAAAAGCTCCGCGAGCCTCCGCGTGTGTTGGATTTCAAAACTTTCAAGTCTCCACGCCCCTTCCTACGCCAGCCCTTCCAAGTACGCACCCACGATCCCCGACGTGTCACGTCGAAGCACACCCGTCGCGCCCCTGCTCCTATGGCTCCGGATTGAACCATCCACAACGAGCTACCCTGTCTTATCTATATTCCAGGTACGCAACTAAAAATCAACGTGCGGCCAGTGGCTCAAAAGCTCCGCGAGCCTCCGCGTATGATGGATTTCAAAACTTTCAAGTCTCCACACCCCTTCCTACATCAGCCCTTCCAAGTACGCACCCACGATCCCCGACGTGTCACGTCGAAGCACACCCGTCGCGCCGCAGCGCTCCTATGACTCCGTCTTTAATCATCCTACAACGAGCAACGCTTTCACCGCTACATTCAAGGTGCATCACTTAAAAATCAACGTGCGGCCAGTGGCTCAAAAACTCCTTAGACTCCGTGTGATGGATTTTCTTGGCGAACCGGAGAGTCGTCCCATGCGCACCACAACAACGGACCCACTCATTCAGTGTGCAATCCATCGGACGGTTTCGTCAGTGCCGTGCGAAGGAACTGGTATGAGATCGTACCCAACGCAGTGGCTAGTGCAAGTATTCCAGCGATCGCGAAAACATCCCAGGTAATAAGCACCAGGTATTCGAAGCCTTGCAGCCATTCGCGCATCATGTACCATCCGAGCGGTACCGCCCGCCCGGCACCTCAAACGAGAAACTGTTGAAAAGTGGAGCGATGCCGATTTGCAAAATTCAATCCTGAGTGATATCTTCATGATATCATTTTAATATCACTCCTATGATTGCTGAGAAAAAGATTTCCCCGATTTCGGGATACTTTATGGTGGCGGGTTTGTTTGGCCTATTCGTCTTTGCGATTGCTGTGGGGACGGTTGCCCAGTTATTGGCGATGGCTTGTTTGGGGATTGGTGTCTTTTTGATACGCGGATTTTTCTTCCTGAATCCAAACTCATCGATGGTACTAACCATGTTTGGTGACTATCAAGGCACGGTAAAAGACAACGGTTTCTTCTGGGTGAATCCGCTGTTTAGCCGGAGGATGATTTCGTTGCGTGCCCGTAACTTCGACAGCGAAAAGATCAAGGTGAACGATAAGGTAGGTAATCCGATTCAGATTGGTGTCATACTCGTTTGGCAGGTGGCAGATACCTTTAGGGCCGCCTTCGACGTGGACAACTACGAGAACTTCGTGAAAGTACAAAGCGATTCCGCGGTGAGAAAACTGGCCGGGCAATACGCGTACGATAACTTCGACAACGATTCAGAACTCACCTTGCGCTCAGGTCATGACGACGTGAACCGTACCCTGGAGGAAAATCTAAGCAAGCGCCTCGAGATTGCAGGCATTCGGGTGGTCGAAGCCCGCATTGGTTATCTGGCCTATGCGCCTGAGATTGCCAGTGCCATGCTGCGCCGACAGCAGGCAGCGGCGGTGGTATCCGCGCGATTCAAAATTGTAGAGGGCGCGGTGAGCATGGTGCAGATGGCGCTCGATCACCTGGCAAAACAGAACATTGTGGAGCTCGACGAGGAACGAAAGGCGGCCATGGTAAGCAACCTGATGGTAGTGCTGTGCTCGGACAAAGATGCCACGCCCGTGGTGAATACAGGCACCCTTCATCAATAGGAAATATTAACGGATAAACTGTTTCGAAAAAACTGATAGAATGGCGGAGAAAAAGCCTTTTGTACTGAGGTTGGATGCCGAAGTGATGAAAGCGGTAGAGAAGTGGGCGGCGGATGAATTCCGGAGTACGAATGGTCAACTGGAATGGATCATTGCACAGGCACTCAAGCGTGCTGGCAGGGAGAAGAAGAAGAATTAACGGATGCCGCTCGCGCAGGTAAGTTGATCACAACTTCTTCTTAAACAATAGCTCCGTTTGATGATTCGCCACAATCTGCGCATATAGCTCCTTGAGGAAATGATACTCATCCGAAGTGAACACGGGCTTCCCGATCGTCAGATAGCTCTGCATAATGATCTTGTTTCCTTCGTTCTTCATGTCGAAGAGGTATTTCGCCGTTGAATTTGGCAAGGCGATACCTACCTTTGCGGGTAGCTCGGCCGGTTGGTACTCCTGTGGGTACTCGAACGTCATCATGATCGTTCGTTCTTGTGACGAGCCGAAGTCTACCGGATACATTCGTTCATTTGAGCGGAATGGATTTTCCGAAATCCGGTCGAACACAAAAGGGCTAAAAAGGAAGTTCAGCGCCTGGGGGTTGTCGAAGCACGACCACTCAAACTCAAGACTTACTTTTACCGGCTGACTCAGATCTTCCGGGTTGTCTATCGTGTAGCCCGTGAGTTCGACAGCTTTGTGGTCGGCTTTCAGCTGTTTGAAGTAGTTGTCGTGTGATCCTGCGCTGGCTATCTGTTTACGCTCATCTACGGCATCATAACCAGTATAAACCCGTTCGATGCTTCCGCGAACTATACCATTGGATTCAAGCTTCATGTTTAGCAACGACCGTCTGCGGGCGCGTACAGGGGTTTTCAAGTCGTACCAGTACGACCCTCTCTCGGCAAAGACCCGTCCTTTACCGTTGAGGCACCGCACAGGAATAGTTCCAAACGGCAGAAAATCGTCGGTGGCATCTAAAAGAAAATCCTTATCGCCGATCCTGGCTTTTGCGATCACATAGTTGAAATCGCTGAGAACAGGGTGGATTTCAGTAGGCAGGCCGTTGGCACGGGTCGACAGTACCATCGGATCGGCTTCGATCCCGGCGTAGCGAAGGGCCGCTACCAATGATAGGTTAATATCGCCCACATTCCCTTTGCGTTCGTCGAACGCTTTCTTGATGCCTAACTCACTGTATTTGCCGTTCCTTTCATCCCAGGCGAACCAATCCTGGATGAAGGCATAAACTTTTTGAGCTTTTACCAACGGATCGGTTTCATTTGCGAGCACGATGTCGATGCGACCGTCCACAATCGACTTTCCCCGTTTTAGTTGTTGTCCGAAGTGGTCGCTCGAGCGAAGTTCCGCTTCAGCATCCTTCCATTCTTTGGTCACGCGATCTTTTCGGCCGTCAAAATAAACGATCTCCGATAATTCGAAGTTTATCATGGAGATGAAATTTGACCGCGCAGTCATGTAGTCTTCCGCGATAAAGGCCGGAACGTTATCGATCACCCACTTATATCGCGAGCAGTCGGCCGTTGCTCCTCCACCAGAGGTAAAGCATTCCTTGACCAGCACGTTTTCGTTCTTCGAGAGCTTCAGGAAACCTTTAAGGGTGATATTATACAGGTAGTTCCCAGGAATGGTCGCCCAATATTCGCTTCTGATTTTTGGTATCTCGGATTGAAACTCCCAGTTTCTGAAGTTGAAGATGAAGGGTGATTTTGTTGCGTACGAGATCTCGATCACTGAGCCGACTCGCACGTTGGGAATAGCGAACTTCACCTGATCCCCGTACTCGCTCACCTTTACAGTGTGAATAGACTTTTGATCCAGGGGGGTCTCTTTCATCGAGCCGTTCTCAAGATTATAGCTGGAGGCCTTGGCCGAACGCAGATACTCTTTCCGATGGTCCTGCCGGTGAAGGTCTATGCTTACATCTCCCAATTTAAGTCCTTCAGCCTTTAGAATCTTGATCAAGGCGTGATACTCGAAAACCATTTCCTTGTCAATGTCATCAAAATAAGCTTCGCCAAACTCGTTCAGGATGACAGCGGATGCGGAGGTGTCGGCAGCAAAGGATGGCATGGTCACGTCCTTGAGGGAAATCTTGCCGTAGGGGAATCCATTATTTTGGGCGTGGACGCGTCCTGCCAGAATGGCGATCAGCATAACAGAGAACAGTCTCATAGGTTGAGGGTAACAGGTAGATAGCAAGATACTAATTCTTCGCGTTTAATACGATTGCGCTTCGCCCGGTAACCTACGGGGAAGATACCATGTTTGCCTAGAAACTTCATCAATCCTACCCACTGTGTTCCGAATTTTCCACGTCTTATCCTGCAAAGGGAGGGCTGGAACGCTTCAATTAACGCGAGCGAGCTTGTTTTCGATCGGCGGCACGATTGTGTATATATGATTCTTATTAAATGAAGATAATCAACAACAAGAAAAATTAACTCACTATGAAAAAGCTCGTATTAGCATGCATGCTTTCGCTCGGATCAGTAGCGTTGCTGCAAGCACAAGACACAACTGCTGCGCAAAGCGATCGCTACCAGACTCCAACGCAGGAGCCTAAGAGCGATTATTCCGATAAGGATGTTATCTCTGCCACGGAACTTCCGGCACCTATTCAGGAAAAACTGAAGGGCCAGGACTACACCGGCTGGATGGTATCCAAAGCCTTTAAGAAAGAAAAGGATGGTAAAACTTTGTACGCCGTTGAACTAAAGAACGGATCGGAAACTAAGAAAGTAAAGTTTGACGCCGACGGAAACGTACTGAAGGAGAAGGAATAATTTCCTTTTTATTGTACGGTCTGTTTCGTTAACTTGAACAAAGAGACTGCTCTATCGGGCGGTCTCTTTTGTTTTTCAAGAACTTTCAAGCTAACTCCATCCATGCTATCTCGTCACCATACTTCTTCGGCCAAAGGCATTACGGCAGATTTAAGCCACCTGGCCTATGCCTTGGTCATCGTACTCACCTTCAATTCCTGTAATAGAAAGGCTGATGTTTCAGTGGTCACCAGCGATCTTGTGGTGTACACCGGCGCAACCTTGATTGATGGCGAGGGCGGAGAGCCCATAAAAGACGCCATTCTCGTCGTACAGAACGGCAAATTCGAATTGATTGGGACGGCGGCAGCCATAACCCTCCCTGCTGGTGCGGTCACGCGCGACCTGAAGGGAAAATTCGTCGTGCCCGGAATTATCAATGGCCACGGCCACGTAGGAGAGACGAAGGGTATTGAGGGTGGACATTATTCCAGGGAAAATGTGCTCGATAACCTGAACATTTACGCGCGCTACGGAGTGACCACCGTGGTGAGCCTCGGCGGTGATCAGGCGTCCGCTGAATCGATCAGACAGGCGAACGATTCCACGCAGCCACTACACGCCCGTTTGTTCATGGCGGGTGCTATTGTTAACGGTGCTACGCCTGCCGCAGCCGTCGCCGTCGTCGACAGCAATGCGCAGATGGGCGTCGATATCATGAAGATTCGTGTGGATGACAACCTGGGAACTTCGCCCAAGATGCCGGCAGACATTTATCAGGCAGCTATCAAACGCTCACATGACCTCAACTTCAAAATCGCTGCCCATATGTATTACCTGGACGATGCGCGCAAGCTGGTGGATGCTGGTGTGGATATGCTGGCGCACAGCGTTCGCGATCAGACCGTGCCGGCTGATTTTGTGCAGTTGCTGGTCTCTAAGAACATACCTTACTGCCCCACACTGACACGAGAGTTATCCACTTTCGTTTATGCCGGCACCCCAGAATTTTTTACCGACCCATTCTTTACTAGGGAGTACGATAGCGCAACCGTTGCTCCGCTCACGGATGCCGCCCGTCAGAAGACGGTGCAGGACAGCAAGTCAGCGGCCACCTACCGCGCTCAGTTACCCGTGGCGATGTCCAATCTCAAGGCTTTATCGGACGGCGGGGTACCCATCGTATTCGGCACCGACAGTGGCGTCCCAACGCGCTTCATGGGTTACTTCGAACATGTGGAGATGAGTATGATGAGCGAGGCGGGGCTCACACCGATGCAAATCATCGTTGCGGCTTCAAAAAATGCCGCCGAACAGCTGGCGCTCAGAAATCTCGGCGTAATAAAACCAGGAAACTGGGCAGATTTTATCGTTCTGGATGCGGACCCGCTACAGGATATACAGAACATGCGAAAGATCAACGCCGTTTTTATCGGGGGAAACGAGGTGCCCCTCTGGAGGAACTGAAACCTCATTGAAAAGGTACGCGCGTCTTACATGTTCGACCAACACTGCGTAATTCCCGCCTAACGGTCTGGCGTGCTTTAAGTAACAGGGCTATATTGATTCGTATTTTTTGCCCATTCACACTATGTTCAGGCCGCTGTTAAACCTTGTAAAAGGGTCCATTTTCCTGGGCTGCCTGCTCCTGCTGTCGTTTCAGCTACGCGCCCAGGGATGTTGTCCGTTGCCAGGTGACTGCAGTCCATGCAACGGAGGCGTTACCGTCCTTACCCTACGCTATCACGGCTTCATTCCTGCGCTCGTCCGGGTAGAGGACAATTCGTCTCCAGCCCTTTATGCCAACTGGGTATCGCCGGGCGAGACCTTTACTGTCAGGGGGCGAATGGGTGGAAATTTTGCCGGCAACATGATCTATCTGTCATTCGGGGGCTTCGGGCTGAACGCGACGATCAAGGTTACCTGTGCCCTTGAATTTGACCCTTCCACTTATTTCGGGCTGTTTACGATTGTCTCGGCCGAAAGCAAAAATGGGGGTACGATGTGTTGTACTTCAAACAACGGATCGGTAACTCCTCCCGAAATATACGGATGTCCTTCGAACGTCGCAGTGACGACACTGTCAGGTTGCAACGCTACGGCTACCTGGACGGTGCCGACGGCCCCTGACTGCGACGTCGTTTCGCTGATCTCCACGCATGCGCCCGGATCCACTTTCCCCTTGGGCACTACGCAAGTCACCTACACGGCCAAAAATACGGCCAACCTTACCGCTACGTGTACATTCAGCGTCACGGTCACCGACATCACGCCACCGACGGTCAAGACGCCAACACCAGGTGTTACTGTCAACGCTGGCGGCGATTGTAAAGCTACTGCCTCGTGGGCAGCGCCCCAATTTGCCGACAATTGCAGTGTTATTTCGATTACCTCAACGCATGCACCAGGCGCCGTGTTTCCAATGGGCGTCACCACCGTGACTTATACGGCCAAGGATGCTGCCGGCAATATCGCTACGTCCCCATTTACGGTCACGGTAAAGGACATGACACCACCCACCACGACCAATTGTCCCCCGGACATCACGGTCGAGGCAGCCACGGCCTGCACGGCGACGGCTACGTGGACACCACCCAGTTTCGGCGATGGATGCAGTGCCGTTACCGTTACTTCATCGCACAATCCCGGTGCAATATTTAGTGCGGGCAGCAATACCGTAAGCTATACGGCAAAAGACGTGGCCGGAAATACCGCGCTCTGCACATTTACCGTAACTGTAAAAGATAGGAATTTACCGGAATTCACCTTTTGCCCGTCCGATACGACTATCTCAACAGCAGCAAACGGCGGTATCCGATACACTTGGACGCCTCCGGTCGCTACCGATGGTTGCTCGGAACCCGTCCTGTCGTCGACTCATCAACCCGGCGAGCAATTTGACGTGGGTGTTACAACGGTAGTCTACACGGCGACGGACGTATCGGGTAACAAAAGCACCTGCAGCTTCATCGTAACCGTGAAGCAGGAGAAGACCATGCTGGATGTCGCGCAGCTAGTGACACCGGACGGTAACACCATGAACGATGCGTGGATCATCGGCAACATAGAATTATACAAGGATAACAGAGTCACCATCGTTGACCGGTGGGGGAGTGTGGTGTACAGTGAGTCCGGATACGATAACGAGAGAAAAGCGTGGCGGGGTCTCAATACGCAGGGGAGCCTTGTTCCCTCGGGAACATATTTCTATACCATAACCGTACGGTCGGGAAAAGAAAACAAGGAAAGCAGGGGATTTATCGAGGTGATCCGATGACAGCAAAGAAAATCAACGGCTTGTGCTTTGTTTGGCTGTGCCTGTGCATCGTGTGGCCGCTCGTGTCTGCCCGGGCACAACAAGGTGCGCAGTTTACCCAGTACATGTTCAATCCCATCGTTATCAATCCTGCTTACGCTGGTGCCGACGAGGCACTCAAGCTCACGCTGGTCAACCGCAGTCAATGGGTGTCGGTGGAGGGTGCTCCTGCTACGCAGGGCCTATACGCCAATAGCTTGTTTCAGCGAAAGCGAATAGGGATCGGCCTCTCATTTGTCAATGACAAGATAGGGATTCACAAAAATCAGGATCTCCGCGGTATGGTGGCCTATCACCTGCCCGTCTCCAAAGAGGCCACTTTCTCTTTTGGTATGCAGAGTGGAATTTCCATGTCGCGATCCAATTATGCGTCACTAAACAGCGCCAGTTCGTCGCTTGATCCACAGGTGACCGGTGCCGGAATATCGCAAACATCGCTCGCCATTGGTATTGGTATTTACTATCGCAGTAAGCGTATCCATCTCGGGCTGTCGGCGCCGTCTTTACTTCCTCAAACGACTGCAGTGAACGACACACTCAGCGTGAAATGGGATCGCGTCAATTATCTCCTTTACGGCAAATACGACTTTGCCCTTGGCGAGATCATGCGACTCGAGCCTAGCATACTCCTGAAGTACTATCCGGGTTCTCCGCTTTCGTTCGATCTCAATGCCTGCCTGGTAATTCGTAACGCCCTCACGCTTGGGCTATCCTACAGAAAGAAGGAATCAATAGACTTTCTGCTGCGCGCCCAGCTCACACGACAATTACAGTTCGGCTATTCGTACGATCATGTAACCGGTCAGGTCGTGAACGCGAGTCGCGGATCGCACGAGATCAGTGTCAGTTATCTTTTCAAATTCTCGCACGATAACGTGGAATCGCCAAGATGACCGGACGAAACACCATATGGCCCACCTTCATTTGCTGGGGAATCTGCTGGCTGTTCACGGGCATGAGCGCCTTCGGCCAGGAAACCGTTTTCTCGATCATGAAGTCGGACAATCGCAAGGCGTCTGAACTCTTCGCTTCGAAGCGCTACCGGCAGGCCGCCCGTCTGTACGAGTCATTGGCAGACCGCGCCCCCAATGCCCAATATTATCTCGCAATAGCCCGGGCCCATTTTTATCTGCACGAGCCGGCTGAGGCATCGAAATGGTACCAGAAATATGTGGCCCTCAATGAGGACCTTCCAACAGGCGATGTCCTGCTCTATGCCGAATCGCTGGCTGCGCAGCGCAACTACGATTTGGCCATCAAGTACTTTACCCTATACGAGAAACTCTCGGACAACGATCCGCGCATCATGAAGAAGATCTGGCAGATCAAGAACCGCGATTACCTCTTTGAGGACTCCGTGCATTATACCATCAAGCGACTGGATTGCAACCTGGCATCAGCCGACATATCCGCCGTTCCGTATGATAATGGATTTGTGTTCCTGTCGAATCGTGCACAAAAATCCGTGATCAAGAATGTTGATGGAAGCGATAATCCATTCTTCCGATGGTATCAGTCCTCGATGAAAACGGATTCAACCGGCATTATCGTGCACTATGGGGAGGCCGTTCCGTTCTTCGATAAACTTCAGGCGAGATATCAATTGGGTCCCGTCTCCTTTTTTGACAATGAACGTCAAATGGCCTTCGTCGCCAGCGACGGTCAGCCGCAACACAAGGGGAAGCGCTCGCTGCAATTATTCTTTGCCAAGCGAAGCGATGAAGGTTGGCTGCTATCTTCCTCGTATCCATTCAATGCGAACCATTATTCGATCGCCGCGGTGTCAGTTCGCGAGGACGGCAAAGTTCTTTATTTGGCATCTGATATGAGCGGCGGAGAAGGCGGTCTCGATCTGTACCAGTCCACCTTTGATGGTAAGTCGTGGAGCAAACCGAAAAACCTGGGCAACGAGATTAACACCATGGGAGATGAATCATTTCCCTCGATCAACGGAAACGCACTTTATTTTGCTTCGGATGGACTGCCTGGCTTAGGGGGGTTTGATGTGTTCAGCGCGATGGTGAATGACCGAAGCTTTGGGGAGGTTCAAAACATGGGCTATCCCATCAATACAAACTTCGATGACTTTGCTTTGACATTGAATGCAGATCGCTCGAAAGGATTCGTCACCTCCAATCGCAACGATAGCGATGATGTGTACGAAGTTACCATTGACCTTCAAACGTATCCATTCACTATTGCCGGATTACTAAAATTTAAGGAAGAAAACTGGCGGGAGTCGGATGCCCTGAAAGTTTATCCCCTGGCGGATCTTGAGTTGATTGATAACCTTAAGGGTAATGTCGTTGCCCGAACCGTATCCGACGAGAGGGGACATTTTAACCTTACAATCCCCTATTTCAGTCAATACCGCATCAAAGTGGTTGGTTCGTCCGACGGTGACGAGGCCACGGTGAGCCTTGACCTGGGAAAGACGCGGTACGGCGAGAATATGTTCGAACTGGTCGTCGTGAAGAATAATTTTAAGAAGGACTATTGACATGTTTGAGGCCATGCCCATAAAAGCAGTACTTGTTTTATTTGCCCTCCTTTTGGGAGGTGCCAGTACGCTTTATGCCCAGGAAACGAGCATGATCCAGATTAAGGCGTTCGATCAACAGATGAATGCCGCATCGAACCTCAGCATTTCCATAAACGACAAGGACTTCATCCAGCTGGCCGACAAGAAAGCCACCTTCTATGAAGTGCCCAAGACAGACCTTCCCCCAATCTCCATTAAATTAAGCCGACCCGAATGGGAGGTGGAGTCGTGGAATTTTTCCAAAGGAACGCTTGAAATAATCATTCGACCCAAGGCTTACCAAATGGTGAAACTGAGCGTGCAGACGCTGAACAAGCAACCCGTTCCTGGGGCAATTGTTCAGTACTATGGGCGAAAGAGTGTTAAACTTACTGCCGATGCTACGGGAACAATTGAATTACCCATTGCACTGGATGAGCAACTCACATCGAACGCGCAGTTCACGGTTGCCGGCTATCGCGTTGCCCGGCTTCTCACCAGCAACAACAGCAAAATCCTGCTGGTAGAGCCTCAGAAAAAACGGGCCAATGAGCAAGATGTCGTTCCGTCAGGAACCTTCAATCTCGCGACGTTAGATTCGATCAAATCGCTAACCGTTTTTTATTCGATGTTGAAGGGTCAGAACATGTCAGAACTTGATGAGGCGACGAAGGCACGCATCGACGAACGATTTCAACAACTGATCAGTGAGTTACAACCTGCAGCCAAGCAAAGCGAATTCATCAGCCGCATATCCGACTCCTCATTTGTGAAGAGTGACGTTGAAAATCTCCTCGAGCAAGCAAAATTTGAAAGCACCCTGATGGATGATTTTCGTAGAGACTTCGATGATAAAATTCAGGTCATTAACAAAAAGTTGTCGGGAGGCACAGCGTCCTTAAGTGTAGCAGAACGCGAGAACCTCTTTAACGACCTTAGCACGTTGGAGGAAGTGCTCAGGCAGAATGAAGACAAGTTTTACAAGAACATTTCCGACTACCGAATTATGTTGCGTTCATTGAAAGCTTCGTTTTCCGACATCAAGGACCTGCAGGAAAAACTCAGTGCCAGTGAAATTCGCAGGCTCGAAGAGCGGCGGGAATTTCGCGTGAAGATAATTCTGGCGGTAACGACGCTTACGCTGTTTGGCGCCTTACTGATCTGGTCGATGTTGTTGCGTGCCCGCGTGATGAGTCAAAAGAAGAGCCTGGTTAAAGCCAACGATGAGATACAGCGCATCAATGAAAACCTGGAGGTGCTGGTATTTGAGCGTTCGCGACAGTTGGTGGAGGCATATAAGGAAATGGACATTTTCCTGTACCGCGCATCTCACGACTTACGCGCCCCGATTTGCACGATCATCGGATTGTGCAACCTGGCACTTCACCATGCCAATGGCGACAACGAATTGGTGAACAAGATTTCCAACACGGCGATCAAGATGGACGGCTTGCTGAAGAAGTTGAAGATGATCAGTGAAGTGAACCAACCCAGCAACTATTCGCCGGTGTTCCTGAGCCAAATCATCAGGAACGTCAACAGTCTTTTCAGTCGGTCAATCGCTGAAAACAACATCGAAGTGGTCGTCGACAACGGGGCAGATGCACACTTTTATTCTTACCCGGACCTGATCGAAATTATACTTTACAACCTGTTGGAGAATGCCCTGTTCTTTAGCAGCCTCGCTCGCGATCGTCATCCCAAGATCCAGATTATGACGAGCGTGGATCGCAATGAGCTGTTTCTGAGTGTCTACGATAACGGAGTAGGTATAGACGACGAAACCCGCATCAAATTGTGGAACATGTTTTTTGTGGGCCATGAGCGTTCGAAGGGTAATGGGCTAGGGCTTTACATCGTCATGAAGTCTGTGCAGTCGCTTAATGGCAAGATCGATCTGGAGTCCGTTGCCGGTGTTTTTACAAGATTCTCGGTCACCATCCCGATTAATACTAAGGTTACCTCCGCCATAAGCAGGCTGAACCCACAGCGCGAAGTAGAGGCACTTCCCGCGTAAATTCCTTCCAAAAAGAGGCCTTTCGGTGCGGAACCGACATTTTTTCAGCTCATCGTGCAACTCGTGGCCGGTGACCCGCGTCTCTTTCCTTATAAACCAGCTTGAACATGAAATTTCTACCATTGATTGCCTGTCTCCTGATCGGAGCCACCGTCACCGCACAGGACGCGCGATTTTCATTCAAGGAAAGCTTTGCACTGGCGCAGCCATCGCAGCTATCCATTTCCTCGTCTGACGGCGACATTGAAGTCGTCAATGTAGAGGGGGCCAGTACCGATGTCTTTTTCATCGTTAAGAAGGAAAATAAGGTTCTTAACATGAGCCGGGAGGCCCTGGAGAAGGAACTCGAACTCACGGTAGAGAAGACGGGGAATTCGCTCACGATCGTCGTCAAGTACCCAAATAACCAGGGACTGATGGATTGGCGCGAGCGTGTTACAGTTGGTTTTCGCGTGCAAACCCCGAAGGGAGCCTCGTGTGACCTTCGCACATCTGATGGCAACATCAGCCTCACGGGACTTACGCCTGATCAGAAAATGCGCACCAGCGACGGCAATATCCATGTGGAAAACGTGCAAGGCGCGGTCTGGGCTTCGACTTCAGATGGAAACATCACTGCGAACAATATAGGCGGTGTGTTGGAAGTGAAGACGAGCGATGGAGACATACGGCTGAGCGAAGCGTCATCGGGCGCCACGGCATCAACCAGTGATGGAAACATCACCATTACGAAGGCAAAGGGCGATATTAAGGCAAAGACGTCCGATGGGGACATCACGTTCCAAGACCTTAATGGTGCCTTAATAGCAAGTACATCCGATGGAAATATAAAAGGGAACATCCAGCGCTTAACGAAGGAGTTAAACGCGCATACGAGCGATGGGAACATCAGCATCTCGGTGCCGGCAAACCTGGGTCTCGACCTGGATATCAAAGGAGAATCACTTGACGTGCCACTGACCAACTTTTCCGGAAGGTCAGACGAGAAGCGCATCCAGGGCAAATCGAATGGAGGCGGAATTCCGGTTAGCCTGTCGACGTCTGGGAATGTGAGACTGAGCTACAATTCAATTAGTAATTGATAATTAGTAATTAAAACCAGGGCTAGGGCCCTGGTTGGCTATTGCGATGCACCGTTTGCGTTCGCAGATTCATAAGGGCCTGAAGCAAGGCAACAAAAATCATTCACTTCAATGGTTCCGATTTGGTTAAAAGGCAGAGGCCCCGAAAGGGGCCCCTGAATTACTAATTATTAATATTATTAATTGCTAATTACTAATTGTCCGTTATCGGCTTACCATTTGCATCAAATCTGTATGCCTTCAACCGGCCTTCAACTTCATCCTTTATCTCAACGATAAACACCGACTTATCCGCATTGGAATAGACGCCGCCCGTTTCCCATCCCTTAAACTGAGGACGATCAAGGGTTGAACGAAGTCCTGTGGGCACATCTGCGGCCTGGATCTGCGTCATATCCTTGCGGTAGGCAGGAGTGGACGCGTCAGGTGCAGGCTGCTGTGTAGGTTGAGTCTGCTGAATAGACGTCGAGTCCGTTGATTGTTGCGTAGGATCCTGTGCGTATGCAGCTGCACCCAAACAAAGAGCACCTGCCATAATCAATACTATCTTTTTCATGATACTTCTGTTTTAATTTAAAGTTTAAAGATTCAGTTGCTACAACATGAATCAATACCGTGCCAATGCCACATCAAACGTGTTCAGGGCTCTTTTTGCGGTGAGAAGGAGTTGATTTTGCTGGATTTTTCTACAAAGCTGTGCTCGAGTGTGACAGTTGCTCCACGATTTATCGACTTTACGTGAGTGTGGAACGTCTGTGGTTTATTCACCTCACGGGAACTTCTTGAAATAACGCCATCACTCGCACAAATGGCGATTATCAGTAGGGCACGATATTTACAGCACTTTTGACATATGAATTTTTTTTGTTATTTCCACACAACGGTAATACTCAATAGCCATGGACCAAATCGGACGTACGCTACTTGACAAGGGTATCAAGGACTATCTCCTTCAGCAAGTGAAGAAGGAATTCGGCGACGATTTTCAATATGTCGTTCATCGCATTGACCACCTGATTGCCCACTATAATTTAAAGGACTTACGATGGGCGATCAGGCGCGAGATTGAAGAGGCGAAGAAGGAAAATTGATCGTTTTGTGATAGTATATGTAGCTCAACGCTTCGAGCGCGAAGGGCACGATCATGAATAACATGGGCGGCATAAAGCCTGCGGCCGCTATCGAAGAGTAAGTTGCGCCCATCAGATCGTAGAAGAGGCCGGCATATGCCCACTCTTTAACACGCGGAAACCCCGGCACCAGGATCGCAATTGCCCCCAGTAGTTTCAGCCAACCGATAAAACCGATCAGATACTTAGGATAGCCTAACTGGGCAAAGAGATCGATGGATTGCTGATTGATCATAATGTTGGGTATTGCTGTAGATATCATGAATGCGGCGAACAGACCGGTAAATACCCAGTAAAGAATCTTGATCTTTTTCATAGTTGTGGCAATTATTTTTTAAGTCGTGTTTGTGCTTCTTGTTCACCTTTTCAGTCTTTGCAGATACCCTGCACGTTGACGTCCACTCAAGTACTTGATTCCCTTGGTGTCTTACTTGCTTGTTTCCTTGGGGCCTGCCTCAAAGGTACTCAATGAGCAATGACCTTTTGATGGTTGCTTACGACATTCTCCGAGGTTGAATGCGACAGGTCTTACCAGATACAACAGTCGCTACGGCGCCTGGGAGGCACCGTATCTTCTGAGGCACGATAAAAGTAGAAGTCTTTCAGCATCGAGGCATTCGCATTTCGCAAGGCACTATCCATTCGATTGATTTGATAATCCGAAATGACCCAACTCATCGGATAGCCCTCCTCATATTTACGCCTTGCGGTATCTACCTGAAACGAGCGGTCATAGAGGTTATAGTCTATGATGGCATGCAAAGTGTCTTTTGAAAACAACACGAAGTTTTGTGTCAGCGTGCCTGTGCTGATGCTCGTGCTCGCTCCCTGCATCCCCGCCAGTGTAAGCAGGGGAGCGAACAAATCGTTGGTGAGCGGATGTATCTGTTTAGAAGGCCTGGAGAATATCTCAGCGTTAGAATTGTGGAGGATGTGAAATGAGAACTTGCCAACATATTGTGGATTGTCTTCGAATAGTTTGCTCAATTCACCCAGCAGTTCGAGAATTGTACCTGCTCCCGAGTTGTCGAAATATCCACCATCAACATAATAGTTGCTACCTACTTTTCCTGCGGGTGATACGTACGGAAACCGCGAGCTCAGTATGGCTGCGGTTGCGAGCGAAAGGTTGCTTCCGCGCTCGTTGCCGTCCAGCCGATCGATTAGCGTGAGCAGATCGTTGCGCTGCGACTTACGGGGAAGCTGTACCGAACTGATTAGTCCCGGCATACCATCATCCACTTTCGTGCTGGTGATAAAAAGCATAGGCAGATCGCCGGAATAATCGAACACCTCCGTGAGCTTTTTGTCGAAGTATTTATTCAATAGAGTATCCCGCGAATGGCTGAGCAATCTCGCCAGCGAGGCAGCGCGATCATCCATATCGATCGGGGCAATATGACGGATGATATCCGGACCCATGAGGCGGCCAAGCGTAAACGTGAGAAAGTCGCTGCTGAAAAACCGGTTTGTATGTCCGAGGTAATCCGTTGTGTCCTGAAATGAGGGATCTCGATCGTGTTCCGCTTTTAGCAGGCCATAAAACGCGCAATTTCCGACAGTACCTCCCGAAGCGCCAGCGATAGCCAACACATGGTCGCCGAACTTATCCTGCGCATTGCGCTTTCTGCTAAGGTCCTGCAGGCTGCTCAGGATGCTCGTCGTCCATTTTCCTGCACGGGAGGCGCCACCGTTCGAGAGGACAATGTATACATCAAAGGTATCTCGTTGACTTTGGTATTGCTCACGTGCGGCAATCATCTGCAGGCGCTTGTCGAACCAACGGGTCATGTAGGCGCGTGGGGTGGGACGCCCGATAAAATGAGCCCGGTCGCCATCCTTGATCAATCTGACGCGGTATGGATCGCGAAAGAGCAAGCCGACGATAAAAGCGACGACGAAGAAAACGACCAGCATACTGAAACCGGTCCGGATACTGACCACCTGTACGAGATTGGCTAGGCCTGCGAGGATACTGACAGCCAAAATAGCCAGGGCCAACGGTCCCATGAAATTGGCAAAGCCTATCGAGAACACGACACCGAAATAGAGCATCCCGCCAATGGCCGCCACATAGTTGAATATTTTGAAATAACCCTGCTCGGCCACAGAGAAACGCGGATGCCGAAACCACTCGTTAATTCTTTGTCGCCAGGATCGATCGCTTTTCACTTTTCCAAACGCACCAGCTACAGTACGGTCAGCGTGAAAATAAGGTACGTATGCGCTTACCGACAAGGACCGATCGATCTGCTGACGACGCCAGATGAAATAGCGCAAGGAAAGGAGCTGAAGCACAAACAGCACGATGTTAATGATCCGAAGCCAAAATTCGTGGCGATCGGGCTCACTGCCGAACACCTGCATGCGGAGGTCGTATCCGCAATGGATGACGTCGGCAAGGAGAACGCCTCCATAAGCGGCTATGACGATGAAAAAGAATAAGCCAGTACGTCGGCGATTTCTTCCTGGTTGATAGTACCGGTGCAACAGAATGTAGAGAAGGGCATGAGACACCACTGCCAGCAAAACCAGGGTCGTGTTCCAATTATATATCGTCGGAAGGTTGAATATGGCGATCTGCACACAGACAAAACAATTGTAGGCCAGGAACCGGGGAATGTGACGATAGAAGCCAGTGGGGATCCCGTATTTTGGATAGTTTTCCAGATACGTTCGGTCATCGCGATCCTGTTTTACGTAGCTGAGCGTACGGCAGCTATACCAAAGCAGGTAGGCCCAGATGATAATTGCCAGAACCGCCAGGACACCACGCTTGGGGTATTCGCCGGCGTGTATAACTACATCAATGCCTTGCTCTACGGTGAGCAGCAGCGCATACATAACGGCGATGGAAAGGAACGCAGCAATGAATACCCAGATTGCCTTGAGCAGGTTCCGTACGAATTTGAATACGATCCATAAAACGCCAACAAGCTTCTTCATTGAGCCAACAGTTATTCGTCACTTTTTGGTCCGAGAGACCACGTGAACCAAAAGTTACGGAAGTTTGAACACTTCATGTATCACATTTGCGTGTGGGCGATCCACAGACGTTTTGATCCGTCTGGCGCCGACGGCCAGCCCACTATGGTTTCGGCGTTTAAAGGTATATTTCCGGCCGGTCCGACAATCCATTATGAGATCTGCGACGATTAATTTTCTGCTGCTATCGGTGAGTTTGCTGGTTTCCAATCTCACGGTTGCTCAATCCCCCTGGAAGCACGGGCGGCTTCATGTTACTCCTGACAAATCAGGACTTCAATATGCGGATGGTACACCGTTCTTCTGGCTCGGCGACACCGCGTGGGAGTTGCTGAACCGGCTCACCACTGAAGAAGTAGTCGCGTATTTCGATAACCGGGTGAAGAAGGGATTCAATGTAATTCAAATCACTGGCCTGTCGCCCGAATCGTTCAAACGAGCCAATCGATACGGGCAGCAGCCCCTGTACGACGGCGATCCCCTGAAGCCCAACGAGAAATATTATGCTCGTCTCGACACTATTGTGAATCTTGCCCTGGAGCGTCAGCTGGTCATTGGACTGGTGGTGACCTGGGGCGACAAAGTAGTGCGTGTTCCGGGTTATGGCACTGACCCCGTTATTTTCAATGAAGGCAACGCCAAAATATTTGGTGCGTGGATGGGCAACCGCTATGGTCAGTATGCCAATATCATATGGATCCTGGGCGGTGACGTGGCTCCCGTCAGCAAGGAAGGCGACTTCAGACCAGTATGGCGCGCCATGGCCAACGGGATCGTATCAGTCACCGGCAACGACCAACTCATGACCTACCACCCTTCGGGCTACCAATCATCGTCTAAGTGGTTTCACGACGAGCGATGGTTGGACTTCAACATGATCCAGTCCAGTCATGGGGAGCGCGACGCGCCCAACTGGGACTTTGTAGCATCGGATCTAATGCGCACGCCGAAGAAGCCTACTTTGGATGCAGAACCCAACTACGAAGATCATCCCGTACATCCGTGGCCAAAATGGGATCCCGACAGCGGCTACTTCCGGGATTATGATGTGCGCAAGCAATTATACCGATCGGTATTTTCTGGAGCGTTTGGCGTAACGTATGGGCATCATGCCTTATGGCAATTCGTGAGTGAACGGGACGAGGTGGTCAATTTTGCAGAACGCGGCTGGAGAAATGCACTCGATCGTCCGGGAGCAGACCAGGTAAGGTACTTGAGATACCTGATGGAGTCACATCCGCTCGACGGACGCGTAAGGGATTTGTCGCTGATCGCAGAAGGTCAGGGGAGTAGTAAAAAGGATCACGCCGAGGCATTTTATGGTATGTCACACAACTATGCGTTGATCTATTTACCGATCGGGAGACGCGTGACTGTGGATGCATCAGGAATGACGGGAAAACTAGTGAAGAGTTATTGGTTTGATCCAAGAACGGGCGCTGTAGCGGGCAATTCCCCTGTGCAAAAGTCGTCGGCAATGACATTTGCGCCGCCGTCGATCGGACCCGGAAACGACTGGGTGCTAATTATCGAAGACGCCAAATCAAATTTCCCGAACTTTGTGTCATATAAAAATGAAAGACGGTGACAGGACATTGCCGGAAATTTGATTGAGGCCGGAAATCTCCACGTCAGCAAAATCATTATCCATGAAAGGACTTGTTTGCTTAAAGCCCCGACAGTTTGAATATCGCGACATCAGCCTGCAACCGCTGAAGAAGGATCACGCGCTACTCAGGATCAGGCGCGTTGGAATCTGCGGAACAGATTTGCACGCCTTTGAAGGCACACAACCTTATTTCTCTTACCCACGAATACTCGGGCATGAACTCGCAGGTGATGTTTGTGACTGGAACGGAGCCGAACCTGCAAAGGAGGGTGTCCGCGCTACAATCATTCCGTATTTCAATTGCGGCACTTGCATCGCATGTCGCAACGGGAAGCCTAATTGCTGCGCGACGCTGAATGTTTGCGGCGTGCACAGTGACGGGGGTATGGTAGCCTTTCTGCAAGTACCCCTGGATAAGCTTATTACCTCAGACCTGTCGTACGAAGAGCTGGCGCTCGTTGAACCGTTAGCGATCGGCGCCCATGGCATTCGTCGCGCACAAATTCAGCGGGGAGAATTTGTGCTCGTGGTGGGAGCAGGGCCAATCGGTTTAGGCCTTATGGAATTTGCGCGCATTGCCGGTGCCCAGGTCATCGGCATGGACATCAACGAAGATCGCCTTGCGTTTTGCCGCAGTCAGCTGCGCGTTCCGTTTACCGTTAATGCATCACTGCCGGGGACGATGAGCGCGATTCGTGATATTACAAACGGCGACATGCCAACGGTAGTGATAGACGCAACCGGAAATCTGGGCGCCATCGAAAAGGGTTTTGAACTCATGGCACACGGCGGGCGGTATGTGCTGGTTGGACTGCAACGCGACCGGATCGGCGTGTTGCATCCGGAATTCCATAAGCGCGAAGCCACGCTGATGAGCAGCCGCAATGCTGCGCGGGAAGACTTTGTTCACGTATTGAACGCCATGCGCGATGGACTCATAAGTCCGACCACGTACATCACGCATCGGGTGAGTTTTGACGACTTGGGCGAACGCTTTCCGAGTTTCCTGGACCCGAAATCGGGGGTGATTAAGGCTATGGCAGAGTTCTCCTAACGGGATTCAATTGATGCCCCACGGGGGGCAAACAACAAGCCAACGACTACTGCCCTGCCTTCGTGAACTCAAGGCCATCCAGGGTAACTATATTCACTTTTCCGTCTGCGCCTATCGTGAATGTTGCCAGCAACGTGTATTGACCGGCCTCACCGATGCGTCCATAGAAGGAATCGTAGTGCCAATGCGGCAACTCGGCAACCAGAAATTCCTTGTTCATATCGAATCGCAAGCCATTGCTTACTGCGCTCACTTTCACGTGGCCATAAAGGTCGCTGGTGTATTCGCCTTCAAAGGCCTGTAGCGGCAGGGTTGGCTTGGTATTGACCACACGATCTTTCTCAAACTTATCGACTTTCTTTTGATTCGCGTCCTTCAGTGAGGTGTAGAGTTCCTTGAATTCTGCATTCCAATCCCGGTAGTCGCCCAACACGAAATGGTCGAATGCCTTATACATGAGCGCGTGGCGAACTTCGGCGTGGTCATAATTTCCGAAAACGTAAACACCGAATTTTTCCTCTTGCAACAATCCGATGATGGCCGTCAAGCCGGCGAGGCTGCCTGTGTGAAAGTTTACCATTTTGCCGCGATAGTCAATCTGATACCAACCCATTCCGTAGGTAACCCAATGGGGCTTAAGCACGCTGAAAGTAGGATACTCGTTCGATGGGGCTATGGTTTGAGGTTTAAACAGTTCCCGGAAGGTAGACGCTTTTACCAGCCGTCCTCCTGCGTACTTTCCGCTGTCAAGCAAGGCTTGAACCCATTTTCCCATATCCTCAACGTTCGACCAAACACCACCGGCGGCACCTATTTGTGAACTTTTGTCGTATTCAAGGATTTTGATCTCACCATCAACCTGGAAGTGCGGCCGTGTTATGTTGGCGCTCTTGTTTAACGTGCGTTCGGGAATGGTTTGTGTCATGCCCAGCGGCGCGAACAACCGTTCCGTCATCACCTCATTCCATTTTCTCGCGGCGATGCGTTCAATGACGACGCCTGCAATCATGTACATGGTATTCTGATATTCAAAGCCACTCCGAAACGAATAAGTTGGTTTCACGTAGATCAGCCTTTGAATCATCTCCTGCCAGGTAAAATCTGCGGCGCTCCAGAAATAATCCGTGCTCGCCAATCCCGTGTTGTGCAGCAAGAGATCGCGAACGCGTAGCTCACGGGTTACATAGGGTTCGTACAAACGCAACTCTGGCACATATTTGTTTACGGGATCGTCCCAGTTCATTTTTCCCTCGTCGACGAGCATACCCAACACCAGGGCAGTCATCGCCTTGGTAGTGGAAGCGCAGGAGAAAAGGGTCTGCGTGTCCACAGCGTCTGGCTTGCCCAGTTCGCGAACTCCGTATCCCTTTTTGAGCAACACCTTTCCGTCTTTTACAACGACGATGGCGAGTCCAGGCACTTCCCATTCCTTCATGACTTTCGCCACGTAGGAGTCGAATTCGTTGATGGTTTTTAGCGGAACAGTTTTTTGGGCAGCGGCAGCAACGCAGAGCATAAGCGCCGCACAGAGCGTGACAATTCGCATCAATGCACAGGTTTAGGTTAATAAAAGCGTCAGGCTGAAAAAATATTGATTAATCGCGGCAATTCATATCTTATTACTTGCCCTTGAGCAGTTTTTTTAACTCGGGATGGTACTGCGATGTCTGAAATTCTGTAATCCGAAACTCGGCCAGGCCGCGTGCGAAAAAGGGATCCTCCGCCAAAATCTTATCGAGGATTTCGCGTGAATCGGCCAGGGCGAGAATGATCCCACCAGTTCTAGGCACCTTCCTTCCCGATGCCACAAAAATATTCTGGCTATAATATTTTCGGAGAAACTTCACGTGCTCCGCCATGTGCGTGTCGAGCGTATCGAGGGGCACGATGTAATGAAGGTCAATAACGAACATAGATACAATTTGAAATTAAAAGTCGGGCACCTCCGTCGGTCTTTTCTATCCCCCATTCACCAAGGCAAAAATGTACTTTATCGGCTACTCCGGCAACACGTGGTCACAACGGGTCTCACTGGCGTATCCAACCCGTGCGGCATTGGTTACTTATTGCCAGTGCGCCGAATGGAGTCTCTATTTACAATTTACCAACCTTCCCTCATGAAGCAATTACTTACTCTATTCCTGAGCTGCGCATTGTTGCCTGCTTTTGCCACCGAGCCTGAGGTCGACAGCACGCAACTTTTTCTCGACAGTCTCGAATCCACCTTTCACTACCAGGAAGGTGACATCACGTTCGACAACAACGTGGGCACGCTCAAGGTACCCGTCGGGTTCCGCTATCTCGATGCCGAACAAACAAGATTTGTGATTCACGACCTTTGGGGCAACCCGGGCGGTGAAGGCACCATGGGCATGATCGTGCCGGCTAACATCCCGATTACTTCGGCTGAGTCTTGGGCTTTCATCGTTACCTACGACGAAATGGGTTTCGTGAAAGACGATGACGCCGGAGACATCGACTACGATGACATGCTCTCCGACATGCAAAGCGAAACCACCGACGAAAACAAGGAACGCGAGACGGCCGGCTATGAGCCTATCTCCATCATCGGCTGGGCATCAAAACCCTACTATGACAAAGACAAAAAGGTTTTGCATTGGGCCAAGGAAATTGCCTTCGGTGATTCAGAAGTACACACTTTAAATTACAATGTACGCGTCCTGGGACGAAAAGGAGTCCTGGTACTGAATGCTGTGGCATCGATGGACGCGCTGCCCGCTGTTCAGGCGAATATCGATCCGATGTTGAGCGCCTTTCAATATGCGGACGGCCATCAATACGACGACTTCAACCCCGAACTCGACAAAGTCGCTGCCTGGACCGTGGGTGGCTTGGTGGCTGGGAAAGTGCTCGCAAAGGCCGGTCTTATTGCCTTGCTGCTCAAGAACATTAAACTGATTGGCCTGGCTATCGTTGGATTGGTTTCCGCTGCCGTTAAGTGGTTCCGGCGCAAAACTGAGCCACCGGCTGTAAAGGAATTCCCGTAGATAACCTGGCATAATTCGCTACCATCACAAAATCCGGCGTCTATTTGCAATACTGTTGCAAATAGACGCCGGCCTGTTTATTTTGCCCTCGTTAAACTGCCAACGCGCATAGCTCAAGATGCTTGCGCTTGCATGCATCGGACAGAGCGATGCATCTGACAATAACGACGGTTTCCACAACTGATGAGTAAGAACCTGATGGTTACGCGGCAACTCAAGGCGCTGGCAAGGTGGCTGGGTGCCGTGGCAATGCTGTCGTTGTATGCCATTGGAAGTACCCAAACAGGCTACCTTCACCAGCTGTTTCATCCGGATGAGGTCGCGGCCACGCATTCACCCCAACTGGAAGAAGACCCCTGTCACCGCGCCCTTTACCACGGCATGGATATTGGCTGTCGCCACAAAGTTCACCTGGTAAAAGTTCATTCGTGCGGGCTGTGCCATATGCTGGTGCATAGCGATCTGCTTCTCTTCGAAACGCCTGCGAGCACCCCGACGCATACAGGACGTGAAATTATCGCACGACTAAAGAATTGTTGTACGATTGATGTCACCCGGAACTTCCACACCAGGGGACCCCCGGTTGAATTACACGCATGATTCTAACGCTGTAATTCTTCTGTAATCTTTCCCCACATAAATAAATGCTAACGCGCAGTATGTTATTGCTGGCGCCATGGTTGTGTGTCTTTACACCCTCTCTGGCACAGACATCGTGTACCAGTTCATTCACTGGTATCATTGTAGATGAGCAAGACCGTCCGCTCGCCGGAGCGGCAATTATGATAACGCCTCGCCAGCTCGGACAGTTGTCTGATGCTGAAGGCAAGTTCTTATTCAAGGGACTTTGTCCGGGTGACTTCACCGTGAAGGTTCAGTTTCTCGGTTACCAGGAAGTTAGCTTCACCATGCGAATTTCGGGAAGCGTCAACCGCGAAATCCACCTGAAAGAATTGGTCACCGAGCTTGAGGAAGTAGTGATCCACCACGATGCAGAACACACGGAAACCGCCACCAACTTCACCGAACTCGATGAGCGCAAGCTTTCCGAGAGCGCGGGCAAGAGTTTGGGTGAGGTGATGCGGGACGTGGCGGGCGTAAACAGCATCCAGTCGGGGCCGGGCATCTTCAAACCCGTGATACATGGTGTGCATAGCCAGCGCATTTTGATCCTGAATCACGGTATCCGGCAAGAGGGACAACAATGGGGCGCGGAGCATGCACCGGAAATTGATCCCTTCGTAGCGTCCAACGTCGTCGTCGTCAAGGATGCGTCAGCGATCAAATACGGGTCCGACGCGCTGGGGGGCACGATCATCGTGAACCCTGCAGAACTGCCTGAGGATGGAGGGATCACGGGCACGCTGCATACCGTGTTGCAAAGCAACGGCAGATCCGGAACACTGTCCGGCACATTGGAAGGCGGCATTGGCAATCATAGTGGCTGGGGTTGGCGCGTGCAGGGCACTGCCAAGGGTGCTGGCGATTATCACGCTGCGAAATATTCGCTCACGAATACCGGCGCAAACGAATTGAATTTTTCGCTCGCCACAGGCTACCATGCGGAAAAGGCAGGCTTTGATGTGTTTTTCAGCCGCTTTCAAAGTGAATTGGGCATCCTGAAAGGAACTGCCATCGGTAACCTGGATGACCTGGCCGATGCCATGGACCGCGAAGAGCCCTTGTACACAAGCGGATTCTCTTATTCTATCGGTGCGCCCAGGCAAACCGTTAATCACAATCTTCTAAAGCTCAATGGCCACTGGCAAACCGCGCGGGGTGAATGGCGTGTTCAGTATGGATTGCAACAGAATAACCGCAAGGAGTACGACTTGCGGATGGGTGATCTGGACAATCTGCCGGCAATGGATCTCAAGCTCACAACGCAGACGATAGACGCAGAATGGGAAACTCTCCACACCGGGTCGGCCACCTATTCATTTGGCGTTAACCTGATGACACAAGACAATGAAAACATTCCTGGTACCCAGCGCATTCCTTTTATTCCCAACTTCTTCACCTTTAACTCGGGCGCCTTCGCCGTTAGTAAGATTACCCTGAATAGCTGGACGATCGATGTGGGGGCGCGATACGATTTTCGGTATTACGACGTAAAAGGTTACGACTTCAAGAACACCTACTATGCCACCTCGTTTCACTTCAATAACGCCAGCGCTACTGTTGGTGCAACGCATCAGTTGAGTAAGAAACAATCACTTCGCCTGAGTGTAAGCAGTGCGTGGCGACCACCACACGTGGCCGAACTTTTCAGCCTGGGCACTCACCAGAGCGCTGCTGCCATCGAGTATGGCTTGCTGCTAAATGACTCAACCAATGAGATCATGAACTTCGGTGACGTGAAGTTCCGGACGGAGCAGGCCGTAAAATCGGTGATCACGTATCAACTCGATTGGCGCCGGTGGTCATTTCTGATGAGCCCGTTCGCCAACTATATCTTGAATTATACCTACCTGCGTCCGACGGGTATAACCCAAAATTCCAGAGGCGTCTATCCTTACCTCCGATACACACAAACCGATGCGCTGTTCGCCGGGGCAGATGCGAGCGTCGTGTTCCAGGTCTCTCATCACTTGAAATTCACGGGTGGTGGGTCGCTGCTGTGGGCAAGCGATGTACGGAATGATGACTACCTCGTTTATGTGCCCGCGAATCGTTATGATCTGGGTATCCGGTATGAAAAGCCTGTGCTGGCCTTTGGAAAGAACTTCTATGCGGAAACGAAACTTCGCTACGTATCAAGACAAAACCGTGCGCCCAGGGTGGTTACCATACAGGAGATCCAGGAGGCGATCGAATCAGGCAGCAATCCGTTCGCTGATGACCCATCGAATTTCGATTACCTCGCACCACCCGATGGCTACATGCTTTGGAACCTTGCCTTGGGATGGACATTGGGTGCTAAGCGAACGCAATATGATTTCAGGGTGGCATCCGAAAACACGCTCAACAGTTCTTATCGAGAGTACACGAACCGCTTTCGATACTACGCCGACGATATGGGTCGTAACATCATTCTCTCTGTGAAATGCATTTTCTGAAAAAGACCTATAACCTCCTGGTGGCTGATAAGCCCCCGGGGACAGCGACAGGCGCACGCCTCCTCACGCTGCTGTTCCTCCTGACTGCGTGTGAAGCAGAAGAACCAACCCGCGAGGATTCGCCCGAGATGATAACTACGGTGATCGTGACTTTTACACCCATCGACGGCGGCGAACCGATCATTGGAAAGGCCGAAGATCCGGATGCTGACGGCATCCGCGACATTGAAACCGATGGGCCCGTTGAATTGGCGGCAGGGGCGACATACATCCTCACATTGGGTATGTATAATGACCTGGCAGATCCTGATTCGGACGAATACAACATTTCGGCGGAGGTGGAGGAAGAGGGTGCCGAACACATGTTGTTTTTCGGATGGACCGGCAAGGTCTTTGCCAATCCCTCAGGCGACGGAAACATCGATGCCCGCGAAGATCCTGTTCTTTATGAAGATGCCGACATCAATGGCCTGCCCCTGGGTTTGCGAACAAAATGGACAACGGCCACGCAATCGTCGGGCACCTTGCGTATCGTGCTGAAGCATCAGCCCGATCTTAAGAGTGAAACCTCTACATCTGACATGGGCGAATCTGATTTGAACGTTCTGTTCGATTTGAAGGTCGATTGACCGATGGTTCAATTTCCCTGAAATATTGGTATAGAATTTGGAGTCGCCAGAAATAAAATCATGGCCAAAATTCTGAAAAAAGGCGACCAGCTGAACTATGAGGGCAAAGAATGGCTGATCACGGAAGTCGGTGAAGACAATGAAGGTCAGGTCGTATACCACCTCAAATACGGAGACGAACTTTCGGTATTAAAAGAATCACAGTTGCCCACTGAAATGAACGTCGCTCAAAAGCAAACGTCCAAACACAAGCAACGCTGAAAAGCGAAAATAGCCGCTGGTTATTTAGCGCCCGGAGGGCAGTGCATACGCAGGAACGTCGTGTACAAAGTCGACAGGTGCTTCGATGTGCCTTCACCTTCGTTAATGCCATGCGTACGATTTGGATACGCCATGAATTGAAAGGGCTTGTCGTATTTAACCAATTCATTAATTAACATTTCGGCATTGGCATAGTGCACATTGTCGTCTCCTGTGCCGTGGATATACAACAGGTTTCCTTTCAGATTCTTAGCGTGTGACAAAGGTGACCCGGCAACATAGTCAGACATGGTTTCCTGCGGTAGTCCCATATACCGCTCCTGATAAATATTATCGTACGTAAGCTGATTGGTGACCGCTGCAACGGCTATGCCGGTTTTGTAAATGTCGGGATATTGAAACAACAGATTCAGCGTCGTTGATCCGCCGCCGCTCCATCCCCACACCGCGACACGAGCAGGATCAATGAACGACCACTTCAGCATTTCTTTGGCTGCCTGCGCCTGATCCGTGATGTTGAGACGGCCAATCTGGCGATAGATCGCTTTGCGCCACGCACTGCCCTTTGGCGCTGGCGTGCCACGATTGTCGATGCTGGCATAGATGTATCCATCTGCGCGCATGTTACCGGCATACAGGTGATTGCGTCCCGTACCATAGCTATCCTTCACGTTGGCCGAGGCAGGTTCGGCGTAAACCATAAACACGATTGGATATTTTTTTAAGGGATCGAAGTTGTCGGGCTTCACCATCCACCCATCCAACTCAACACCCTCTTCTGTTTTTACTTTGAAGAATTCCACCTCGTTCTTCTCGACCGAACGCGACACATTGGCTGCCATGCTTTCCCCTTGGTTCAGCGCCTTGTGGTCGGGCAGTGAGATAAATTCACCGAGCGGACGCGTATAGGTATTACTGAAAGTATGCCATGCGTACGTGCCGGCGGGAGAAATGTCGTATTCATGCGTGCCCTTCAAATCAGTGGGCGTTACCAGCTCAGGCTTGCCTTTTCCGTCCAGACGCGCCTTGAATAAATAGGCTTGCGTAGCGTTGTCTGGTGAAGCAGTAAAGTATATAAGGTTATTCTTTTCATCGACGGCCTCGAGGTTCATCACGTCAAAAGCGCCGGTTGTCAAAAGCACTTCCTTTCCCGTCTTGGCGACGCGATAGAGATGATTCCAGCCATCTTTCTCGCTAAACCAGAGAAACTCCTGGTTGCCGTTGATCCACTGGAAGCGATGCCTGAACTCAACGTAGGAAACGTTCTGCCACGAAGGCATAACATCGATCCAGGCCTTGTCGTGCTCGGCACGAATCAGTTTCACACTGCCCGATGCAACCTGGCAGTCGAAGATTTTGGATTCATTTTGCTTTCTGTTCAACTGTTGGACGAATATTGAGCTCGCCGAATTCCACTCCATCCTGGGCAAATAGTTTTGCTTCGGGTCTCCTGGAATCGGAAGCCACTTAATGGTCCCTCCGTTGACCGGAATCACACCAATCCGAACCGACGAAGGGTCTTGTCCAGCGGTTGGATACTCCACCGGAATAATTGACGAATACACCGAATCGGTATTGTTGATCATGTTGAAATCCGGAATGCGTGTGGCGTCAACCTGCCAGAAGGCAATGCTCTTTCCGTCGGGGCTCCATTGAAAGCCGTCGCGGCAAGCCAGTTCTTCTTCATATACCCAATCAAAGGTGCCGTTGATGAGTTTGCGCGTGCCATCGGTCGTGAGCTGTGTCTGTATGCCACTCGCCACATCCTCAACGTAGAGGTTACTGGCAGACACATAGGCAACCTGTTTACTATCCGGCGAGAACTTGGCAAACATCAGCGTAGAGGCGGGTAGTCGCCCGCCGAGTTGACGCAGCTGTTTGGTTTGGAGATTTAGTGTCCAGTAGTCTCCACGTGTGTCGAGCCGCCATACTTTAGTGGTGTTGGTGTAAATGAGCAACGTGTTGCTGTCGGGCGACAAGTAGAAGGACCGGATGGGAAGGGTATGGCCATTTGATTGTAGGTCCGCAGCGGCGACCATCACTGCGCGACTCTTCGCTTTCAGATCGTATTTGACAAGGTCGTTCTCTTCGACTACAAAAAAACCGGAGCCATCCTGCGTCCAGGTAAATTCCTGCGCAATCGCGACGCGCATGACGAATAACAAGAAGAATAGAGTGAGGAGGGGCTTTCGGCGAAGGTGATGATCGTTCATGACTTGACGGTTTGATAACACAAAACAAATTTGCGCAGAAATACGGCTATCGCCGGTTTATGGGGCGCAACTGGCGCGAAAGATAATACCGGTCGCTACAATACGCCAATCTGCTATTCGTTAGAATTCATGCTTCGCACGCCCTGTTTTGCCACAATTTTTGAGGCTTGTGTACAGAGAATAGTGGGTTACCATGCGGTGTGAACCCTTATTTATACTGCCGCTTACACCAACGCTATCGTGTCCATTTTTTTTACCGTGAATTCCTCTTCAACTGCCTCAAAGCCAGAACGAAACCCTTACAGGAATGTTCCCAAAACAGGAACTGCCCTGTTGTGGATGATCCTGATGATCATTTGCGGCTCACCAGCCTTTAGTCAGTCGAAGGGATTCACGCCCCTGACGCTCCATGGACCGCGGTCGGTCGCGTTGATGTCACAAATTGATGAACATCTTAAGGCCGATTTTCGTCCGGGTGACACGTGGGTAGAACATGTGCGTCTGCGACAGGCCACGTTCCTGAAGCGGATGGTGCGTTCCCGTGCATTCATCGACAACGACTCCATACAAAATTATGTCGAGCGTTACTTTGACCGACTGGTGCACAGCAATACCTTGACCGGCAAGCCGCGCCTGGTCCTGATCATGAATAGTCCCGAAAGCAATGCCGCCTGCTACGGGTCAGGGGTGTTCATTGTAACGGCAGGGCTATTGGCCAATATGCCAGATGAGGCCTCCCTGTCATTCATCCTGGCGCATGAGGTGGCTCATGACGAACTATCACACGTGCAACAGACGCTCCGCGTATTGTCACGCGAGCGCGAGTCCCGAAATCCAGCAGCGGCGTTCGCCCGAATCCTTCTTACCGACGTCAACGAAGGCTATATCGATGCTTTTCGTACCACGATGTATGCGAGCGCCGCCATGAGTCGCGAGCACGAAATGCAGGCAGACTCGCTAGCCCTTTCGCTTATACAACGTGCAGGCTATAGCGTATCAGCAGCAGAACACGCGCTGAGCACGCTTGCTTCTCTGCGGCATGCGGACAAAAATGACCTTTTCGCCGCCCTGAGCTTCCAGGATTTTCCGTTTAAAGAACATTGGCTCGATGAAAGGTTGAAAGTGTACCACCGGAAGCCAGCCAATACGTTCCTCTGGTCGTTCGATTCGCTGCGGTCGCATCCTCAAATGGAGCGACGCATTCAAACACTCTCGAAATACGGCGCGAATTCCGATCGCCTGCCCTGCGACGGTACCGATAGTCACCGTAGTGTCGATTCCGTGACCGAGGCACGCATCTCCTCACTGATGGCGTTTCAGTCGATCGAAGCAGCTTATCAGACAAACCAATACGATATCGCTCTCTTCAATCTGCTCCGCCAACTTAAATCGCATCCTGGTCATCCGTATTTGATAACGCGCACTGCCGCAATTCTCGTAGATATGTTTCATGCCAAAAACGAAGGCGACGCGTCTACCGTCTCGCAATTCACGTCAAACCTCAGTGAGAGCGAACGCCTGGTAAACAACTTTCTTTTTAACATGTCGAAGGAAGAAGTCGCGGAACTTGCTTATCAGTTTCTAAATAACCGCGAGAACTTTGATGCTACTAATGCGGCGCACTATCACCTCTTGTGGGAAGCCTGCCAGCTGACCTCACGCGAGCAGGTTGAAACCAAAGTGGCCACTGCGTACAAGCGGCGCTTTGGAGGTGAGATACAAGCCTTCCACGTCGACTAGAAGATAATTTTTTAGACTAGAAGATGATTTAGCCGAGCCTAACTCGCGCCAATTATGATGAGCGCGCAAAGGCACAGCAGCAGCATCCAGAAAAAGCCGCCGGCTCTTAACTTTGCTTTCTGGTAGATAAGTGGATCATGCGCAGCTGTTTCTCTCTCACTCGCTGAAAGTTGATCATCGCCTGCTGGATGATCACCTTGTAAGGCTCGTTTGACTGACGCGGTCGACAATACAGACGTCGCCGATAACACGAACGACACCAGCAGTCCGGTAAGCAACAAGTCTATCCATGGCGCACCGAACCACACTGGCCCTGCTGGGGGTATCCACAACGATACCGCAGTTAGCCATAAGCAAACTATGCTAAAGAAGGACCATCCGCTTCCCCATGGCCCGCGGCTTTTCAAACCCACGACAAACACGATGGTGAATAGCAGGCTGATCAGCAATACCGCTAAAATGGTAATGAGATTCATAACTGTTGGTTAAAGCCTAGTCAATAGTCATCACACTTTCGTAGTAATTCAATATGCGTGCCATTCGGAGGGAAAGTTTTGCATCGCCGCGCAAAGTCGTGCTGCTATAACATAAAGTCGTACTACTATAACAAGGTGAGTTTCGAACTGTGGAATTTCCTAGGCAATACGGGGTATCGCAACTGCGTACCAGGCGAAGAAGTTGATATTATTGTTGAATTTCTTCCTTTGGTAGCTATGGCATGACTTTTTTGTATTGCTTCCGTATGAATGAAAATGAAAAAAGTGACGATACCGATAATAGAAGGTCCTTGGTACCTCCACAACGGTCGGGCAAGGCAATCGACGCCGAAGCTTCTGCTGTGCTAAGCACAGAGAAGACGGCCGTAGTGTTTTATGAACTTGTAAAGAACCGGATGCAGCACGTTAACAGTTGGTCTGTTATTTCGGGAAAATTATCAGCAGAATTTCAACTCGTGAATAAAGAAGGATTGGAAGTGTTCCGCAAAGCGCATGTGGGGGACTATCTGCGCATCGACATTATGGGTCCTGGCGGAACGTCGGGCAGCGGATTTGATTGGGTTAAAATCGAGCAGTTGCAAGATGAGCCAGACAGTTTTGGGTTTCGCGTCCGGCCAACGAGTCATCCGTCGGCACATCGGGCGGTTCCAGATCACTTCTATGACGATGAATCGACCAGTACTTTTCAGGTAATTCGTGCCGGTTGCCGCGTGATCGTTTCTATCTCTGACCGGAACACCAAGCCAAACAGCGTGGCCGCTAATGTCGTGGATAAGGTGCGCAACCATGTTGTGGCCTGGGCGGCGCGTGCAAGATTTTCGCAGATTCAATGGCAGTCACTGGCAGACGGGCTCGTAAGCCGCTAACAACTGTGGAATTTGGTTCATGTGGAAATTATTACACACTTCCTGCCGACTGGAAGTGTGTTATCTGGCCAAAAAACAGGGAATTGGCCGGCGAGGAATGTTCAGGCAACTTCAGCGTCAGTCAACAGGATTGGTACGCTTTTCGCGCGTCAGCTTGCCGGAGACTAAGGTTAACAAGTAGGAATGATGTGAGATAGTCAGTAGATGCTGTCCGCCTCACGGTGTTTTATTTGTCAATTGGTATTCAGTGTGTGTTTAATTTCACGGTGCCCGAACGACCTTCGTTCTGGTGCCGTGTCATTTTTTTACCCTCGTCAACTTTGGGCACCATCAACCTGGATCCGTTTCGCCAAATTCTGATATTCAAACATTACCTGGCTGCCGGTATGCAGTCGTGCATGATCCTTGACTTGAATGATACTTATAGTAGACGACAACCAGGAAAACATTTTTTCTCTCAAGTCCCTGCTCGTACTCAACAAGTTTGACGTTGATACGGCTGCGTCGGGTGAAGAGGCCCTGAAGAAGATCCTTCAAAACAGCTATTCGCTGGTGATCCTTGATGTACAGATGCCAGACATGGACGGCTTTGAGGTGGCCGACGCAATCACCGGCTACAGCAAGAGTCGCGACATTCCCATCATTTTCCTGTCGGCAGTCAATACGCATAAGAAGTTCGTGACGAAGGGGTATCGGTCAGGCGGTATAGACTACGTTACCAAGCCATTTGATCCCGACATTCTCCTTTTGAAAGTGAAAACTTTCAATCGACTATCGGAACAAACGCAGCAACTGATGTCGTTGGAAAGATCCCTGCGGGAAGAGATAGAGTGGAGAAAGGCAGCTGAAAGCCTTTTAGAGCAAAAGGTCGCGGAGCGAACGAACGAACTTTTCAGATCAAATCAACGCCTGGAACAAAGTAACAAAGAGCTGCAGCAATTTGTATACGTCGCGTCTCACGATTTGCAGGAACCGCTGCGCAAGATTCAGACCTTCATCAACATTTGCCTCGATCGACATCTGAACGATCAATCGAAACTTCGATATTATCTCGACAAGATATTCTCGTCAACCAAGCGCTTGCGCAACCTCATCACGGACCTGCTGCGTTACTCGATTGTCAACGCCGAAGAGGTGTTTGTCAAGACGAGGCTGGCGACGGTTTTGGAAGAAACGATCGGTGACCTCGAGTTTCCGGCCCCGGCGATGCAGCCAGTAATTGAAATGGAAGATATGCCTGAAATTGAGGTGATGCCTTCACAGATTCGCCAGGTCTTTCAGAATCTTATCAGCAATTCGCTGAAGTTCCGGCGGCCGGGCGGGCCATGCAGGATAAGCATTAAAGCAGAACGCGTGGAGGTCAGGAACGTCGTCGCTGTTCCTTCGGCAACGGGCGACTGGTGCCGCATCACGTTCCAGGATAATGGAATTGGGTTCAGACAAGAGTATGCCGACAAGATTTTTGAGATCTTTCAGCGATTGAATGATCGCGAACAGTTTGAAGGGACTGGCATTGGATTGTCCATTGTTCACAAGGTCATAGAGCGTCACAACGGCATCATCATCGCGCGCGGCCAGGAGAACGTGGGCGCCACTTTTGTTATCATTTTACCCTTCAGGCACATGACTAACGCCAGAATCAACCGGGAAATCACTTACCAGGAATGAGCTAAATCCCGAACCTGAATCACGATCATTGTAAAACACGAATACGTCCCACGCATGAATAATTTTCGACGAAATCTGCTTATCGGTTTCAACGCTTCCCTTGCCATTTTGATCATCAGTTCGGTTGCGTCTTATTTCAGCATTTCGAACCTTCTTGAAAGTGCCCAGTGGGTTAATCACACTCACGAGGTCATTCAAACGCTGGAAAGTTTTCGGAGTTCTGTTACAGACGCTGAAAGTATGCAGCGTGCCTATTTGCTAACCGGCGATCAACACATGTTGAGCGGCTATAACGAGGCGCGTACCGTGGCGATGCAAAACTTTGCTAAAGTGCGCAGCCTCACCACCGACAATCCGGATCAGCAAGCCCTTATACCCGCGGCAAATGACATCGTAATAGAACGATTCAATTACCTTGACAAGAGCGCGAGGCGGAGGGCGGCAAATGAGGCGATCGTCACGGAGGACTTGCAAACCGGCTATGGCGTCATGCAACGTTTGCGTGCGCAGGTAGATCAGATGGAACAAAACGAGTTGGCCTTACTGCGCACACGGACGGCCGACCTGAACAAATTCTCGTCATTCACCCCCACGCTGATAGTCATAGCCGCCATTCTCGCACTGCTGATTACAATTTCTTTCTACTTGCGCATCAGGAAGGACTTTGAAGAACGTGTGCGGCTGCAGGAAGAGCTTGTGGAGAAAGATCAGGAGATCACCAACCGTATTGCAATCATCAAGAGTATTGCCGACAAGATTGCGCAAGGGAGTTACGACATACGCGTCGATGACAAGCAGAGCGATGCACTTGGGAGCGTAGCGGGTTCGCTAAATCGCATGGCCGAGTCGCTGCAATACTCATTTAATGTGCTTTCAGAGAAGGAGTGGCTTCAGAATGGACTGGCCAGACTCAGTGAAGTGATGCTCGGCGAAAAGGATACCGAAACCCTTTGTCACGACGTAATAGACATGTTGGCCGGATACACCAACAGCCAGGTAGGTATGGTGTATCTATCGCAAGGCAACGAGCTTCAGCCTGTTGCCGGATTCGCATGCCTGCCGAACCGACCTTCCATAAAGGTGGGTGACGGCGCGTTGGGCCAGGCCGTTGCGAGCAGGAAGGTGGTTTCTCTTAAAGACATTCCGGAAACGAACGTCACCATTACCTTTGCTACCGGCAAGGCACTTCCGGTGGCTGTTGTCGCTTACCCGGTGACCGATGGATATGCCGTGGCAGGAGCAATTGAATTGGGTTCACTAGCGAACTATTCCGAAAGGGAATTGGCTTTTCTTGAGGCGGGTGCGTCCATGATCGGAATAGCGATAAACATTTCTCTGAATCGCCGTCGGCTTCAGCATCTGCTTGATGAGACGCAGGCCCAGACAGAAGAGCTGCGTGTTCAGCATACCGAGATGGAAAACCTCAACAGTGAGCTGGAGGTGCAATCAGAAAAACTTCAGGCGTCAGAAGAAGAATTGAAAGTACAGCAAGAGGAACTCAAGCAGGCGAACCAGGAGCTTGAAGAAAGGAGCCGGCTACTGGAGGAGAAGAACCTCACGATCACCGAGCGAAACATAGACATTCAGAGTCAGGCCGACGAACTTGCGCAGAGCACGCGCTACAAGTCTGAGTTTCTGGCAAACATGTCGCACGAACTGCGGACACCGCTCAATTCAATTTTGTTGTTGTCCAGGTTGCTTACGGAGAACCTGGAAAATAATCTCAGCACCGATCAAATCGAGTATGCGCGCGTAATTCAGAGCTCTGGCAACGGACTGTTGTCCCTTATTGATGAGATCCTCGATCTGTCAAAGATCGAAGCGGGCAAAATGCAACTCGAATATCAGCACGTTTCACTGAACGAGATCGTGGGTGACCTCGAGGGATTGTTTGGCCCTCTGGCACGAGACAAACACATCGAATATGAGAGTGACGTGGATGCAGGACTGCCGGCGAGCATCGAGACCGATAAGTTGCGCCTGGAGCAGATTTTGCGAAACCTGCTTTCCAATGCGATCAAGTTTACGGCAAGAGGTTCCGTAAAACTGAACCTGCGACGCGGCGACACGAAAGAAATGATTCAATTTGTGATAACGGATACGGGCATAGGTATTCCCGCTGATAAGCAGCAATTGATATTTGACGCGTTTCAGCAAGCGGATGGATCAACGCGTAGAAAATTTGGCGGCACGGGACTCGGTCTTTCGATCAGCCGGGAACTTGCTAAGCTTCTTGGAGGCGAAATCACGCTTCAGAGCAACCCGGGCCAGGGCAGTGAATTTACAGTAAGCGTACCGTTGCGAAAGGCTGTTCATGACACCAACACCGCTTTGCTACCCGTCCAACAGCTGGTTGTGTCTCGAACCGCAACGCTGCCATCGCAAGGCGCGATCGGTGTCGATAAGTTTATCAGTCCTACCATACCTCCCAACATTCCTGACGACCGAAACAACATTGGGCCACACGACAAGACCATTCTGATCGTAGAGGATGACATCAATTTTGCCAAATCACTGTTGGCCTATACGCGAAATAAGGGATACAAAGCGGTGGCTGCCGTTCGCGGTGACGAAGGCATAGAACTGGCGGCAGCACTACTACCCGTCGGGATTCTACTCGATATCCAGCTGCCCGTCAAGAGCGGCTGGGAAGTGATGGACGAACTGAAACGCAATCCTTTGACCCGCCACATACCCGTGCATATCATGTCTTCGTTCGAAATGAAAAACGAAGGACGTATGCTGGGGGCGATTGATTTCATCAACAAGCCGGTCACCACAGAACAAATGCAGGAGATCTTCCAGCGGATCGAATATGTGCTTACGAAACATCCGAAGAAGGTATTGATCGTCGAGGAGAATGCGCAGCACGCGAAGGCATTGGCCTATTACCTGGAAAGCTTCGCCGTAAATACGGAAGTAACGTCACAGCTCGATCAGACGATACAATCGTTCAATGAGCGAAATGCCGACTGCGTTATTCTTGATATGGGTGTGCCGGATCAGTCCTCGTATGATACCCTGGAAGCGATTAAGAAAACGCCGGGACTGGAGGGGTTGCCCATTATCATTTTCACGGGCAGAAGCATGTCGCATGCGGAGGAGATGCGCATCAAACAATACGCCGATACCATTGTTATCAAAACGGCGCATTCTTACAAGCGCATTCTGGACGAAGTCTCGCTCTTCCTTCATCTTATGGAAAAGGACCGCAAGGAACCCCTCGCGGCTCCTAAGTATGCGAAACTGGGCGCACTCAATGAGGTATTGAAAAGCAAAACGGTGCTTGTTGCCGACGACGATATGCGAAATATATTTTCGCTTACGAAGGCTCTGGAGAAGTACGAAATGAATGTCATCGCTGCTGTGGATGGAAAGGATGCTTTGCAAAAACTCAAATCGTCGCCGCAGGTAGATATCGTGCTCATGGATATGATGATGCCGGAAATGGATGGATATGAGTCAACACGCGCGATACGCAACATTCCGCAATTCCGACGGCTGCCGATCATTGCCGTCACCGCGAAAGCCATGATGGGCGACCGTGCCAAGTGTATTGATGCAGGTGCCTCAGACTATATCACCAAGCCGATAGATGCTGATCAATTGTTTTCGTTACTACGCGTATGGTTGTATGAAGGAGCGCAATGAAGGTAGAATGAAAACCGTGTTGCTCATAGACGACGACAGCCGGAATATCTTCGCCCTGAAGGCCGTGCTCAAGTCGCGAAACATCCGCTGTGTGACATCCACCAACGCCGCCGAGGGTATTGATCTGCTCAAATCGGACACAACCATATTGGCGGTACTCATGGATATGACGATGCCTGAAATGGATGGATATGAAGCGATAAGCACGATACGCCGGAGTGAAAGAAATACGATACCCATTGTGGCGGTAACGGCGCAGGCGATGGTTGGCGATCGCGACAAATGTCTCGCTGCCGGTGCCGACGCGTACCTGGCGAAACCCATCGATGTAGATCGCCTCATGGAACTCATGAATAGATTGTTAATGTAAATGGCCGACACCGTGGAAATCGAGGTTACGGATCAAGAGGTAGAATGGCTGCTTGACGATTTGATCGATCGATACGGCTACGATTTTACAGACTATTCCCGCGCCTCGTTTAAGAGACGCGTGACCCGTTTGATGAGCCAGGATAAATTTTTGAGTTTTGCGGAATTCAGATATCGACTGGGGGAGGATGCTACGTACTTGACTCGGTTCGTTGAACAAGTGACGGTGAATGTCACGGAGATGTTTCGCGATCCGCATTTTTATAAAGTGCTTCGTGAACAGATTCTGCCCGTGTTGGCTACCTGGCCGATGATCCGCATCTGGCATGCCGGGTGTTCTACCGGCGAAGAGGTTTATTCTGTAGCGATTCTGCTGAAAGAAGCCAATTTGTTGCATAAATCCGTGCAGTATGCCACCGATATTAATCCATCAGTGTTAGAACGGGCCAGGGCGGGAATCTTTCCGCTCAGTCAAATGAAGCAGTATTCAGAAAACTACATTCTCTCGGGTGGCAGGCTGGATTTTTCATCCTATTACACGGCGCAGTACAATTCCGTTAAGTTCGATGATAGCCTAGGGAGGCGCGTCGTGCTCGCCACCCACAATTTGGTCTCTGACGGAACATTCAACGAGTTCCAACTTATCCTTTGCCGCAATGTGATGATCTATTTCGACAAGATACTGCAGGACAAAGTAACGCGTCTTTTTTACGACAGCCTGGAGACGTTGGGGTACCTGGCATTGGGGTCGAAAGAGACCATTAAGTTTACGACAGTATTCGATAAATTCCAGCAGCTGGAAAATCGCGAGCGGATTTGGCGTAGAGTAAAATAGTCATGCACAGGAAGGAGCGATACACACTTTTGGTAATTGGTGGTTCGGCCGGGGCGCTGCTTACGGCACTGGACATCATTTCGGCATTAAAGCCGTCGTCTGCGCTTAGCGTAGTAGTTGTGCTTCACCGAAAGCAAACCCAGGAAGACACGCTGGTTGACCTGCTGACGGCAAGAACCCTTTACCGCGTAAAGGAAGTCGATGACAAAGACGAGCTTGAGCCAGGGTGTATTTACGTTGCCCCGGCAGACTACCACGTGTTGCTGGAAAAGGACTCGACCCTGTCGTTGGACGATTCTGAAAAAGTGAATTTCAGCCGTCCGAGCATAGATGTGACCTTTGAAAGCGCCGCGGAGGCAATGGGTAGCAAATTGATGTGCGTGCTGCTCTCTGGCGCCAATGCCGACGGCGTAGCGGGACTGATCGCAGCAAAACGCAAGGGCGCTTTCATTGTAGTGCAGGACCCTGCTGCTTCAGAATTCCCGGTCATGCCCCAACAGGCCATCAGTCAGGTAACGGTCGATATGCTTTTGAATCCACGTAATTTGCCGGTCTTGATTGACCTGCTTAGCTGAATGGTTCGATAAATGGCACCGGTTTGCATTACCTCAAGCCGGCATGAGGATGGCGCCAAGAATGTCGGTGTAGTCTTTAATCCGGACCGGCTTCTCAAATACAAAGTTTGCGCCGGCGCTTCGCAAATGTTGCGCCGTTTTTCCCGGCATCGATGTGGAGTACATGATGATCTGGACGTCGTCGAAGCTGGGCTTTCCGCGAAAAACCTGCAGGCATTTATCACCCGAAAGACCCGGCATGTTGATGTCGATAAAAATAAAGCCGGGTAGCTGTTCTTCCGATGCGGCCAACAGCTCGTTAACTGCCTCCTGAGGATACATATACAGACTGCATTTTATTTCAGCGTCCAGACCGCTAATTACTTGCTCCATTATCTCCAGGTCGTCCTGATCGTCGTCAATGACCGCCACTGACACTTGCGTTTTGCTCATAGTTAGCGATTGTGGTCGTAATCCTGCGCGAATTGCTTGTTTTGGCCGAGGGGGCAACCAATTGCAGGATCATGAAGTGTGATTTTCCGCATTTTTTTATTGGCGTGCAAGTTTTGCCTTTCGTGCGGCTTTATGGGATGGTGTGAGGACTGGGTTTCGAGATGCATTCGCGCCGTTACCGATTCTGATTTTTCTGAAAAATTCCTTTCGCGCCTTTCAGCAGCGTGATGCCACGTTCGAGCAATGTGCCGTCGGGAGCGAGGGCATAGTCATCGACTCCTTCCAATATTCTCGTCTCGGGATAAACAAATACCACGCTATTCTTACTGAAGACGCGCACCATCCTGGCAGGCAGCGCCTGGAATGCAGGGCTATGGGACACATTGCCCTTTCGCGACAGCACCCACATCAGCATGTCGTTTGCGTGCAAGGGCGTGTCGGCGGTAGGACCTTCTGCCAACGCTGCCGCTGGAATATGCTTCAGCGCGACGCTGGACCTGGTCGCGGCCATGAACTCCTGCATTTCGCGATGGGTTTCTTCGCTTGCATACAAGGTGATGCTCATGCTGACCTGGCTCGCCAGGCGCAACACGCGCGTGAGCCAGGCACTGAAGCCTGCTTCACGTTCGGCAAACGGGGCGCAGAACAGGTGCAACGCGGGATGGACATTTAGCGGCATGGCAAACCGCGTTAAAAAAACACATTGCGCTGTCTGGCTGATGAGGCCTTCGAACATTTTGCCGAAAAGAAAGTCAGACAATTTGTTCTTTACCGACCACCCCAGCACGATGTCGGTGACAAACATCTCCTTGCTCACGCGCTGGATACCGTTGCTAACATTTTGATCGATCGTCGTCATGATCTCGATCTTCTGCTCGGCTGCTGCTGCGTGGTGAATCGCACGATCGAGCATCTTACGCGCCTGCAATAACTTGATCTGTGCGTGTGCATCATCGTCGACCACCGTGACACCCACGATGGGCGTGGCGTTTTTGGGTTCCTTGATGGTAATCGCGAAGTCAATAAGTTTTTCCATCGTGTCGGGATTGGACACTGGCACGAGAATGCGTTGGGTGTGCGTATGCTGCACCAGCGTCTCCTCGGCCTCGCCCTGAATGGCGACAGTCTTGCCGGCCTGTTCCGTCACGAATGAAGCTACCAGGCAGGTGATAAGAATGAGTACAATGGTGCCATTTAGAATGGCATCATCAATGATCCCCAGATTGTAGCCGACCAGAATAACGGCGAGCGTAGCAGCAGCGTGCGCACTGCTTAGTCCGAACATGAGATTGCGTTGCGCGCCTGTGTAGCGGAAGATCTTGCTGGTAAGGGCCGCGGCTCCGAACTTGCTAACTAGCGCAACCGTTGTGAGCACACCCGCAACGACCAACGCTCGGGGACCATTGCCGAGTACCTTTACATCGATCAGCATGCCCACACTTATCAGGAAGAAGGGGATGAACAGGGAGTTGCCCACGAACTCTATTCGATTCATAAGGGAAGACGAGTTGGGAATGAGGTGGTTTAGCGTGAGACCGGCCGCAAACGCACCAATGATCGGTTCGAGACCAGACAATTCGGCAACAAAGGCGCAAAAGAAGACCACCGAAAGCACAAATATGAAGTGCCCGTTTTTTTCGTCTTCAAATCGTTTGAAGAACCAGGCAGCCACCCGGGGCACGGCGAATGCGACGATGGCCACAAAGATCACCAATGAGGCGCCCAGTCGCAGCCAGAACTCTGGATTAAGGCTGCCTTTTTCAGCACCAGAGATCACCGCCAGTATGAGTAGCACTGCAGTGTCCGTCAGGATCGTGCCGCCCACCGTAATAGCCACCGCTTCGTTCTTCGAGATGCCCAGACGGCTGACAATTGGATAGGCGATTAACGTGTGTGTGGCAAACATGCTTGCAGTAAGGAAGCTGGTTGACAGGCCATAGTCCAGCAGGTAGTAACACACGGGCATGCCCAATGTTATGGGGATGATGAAGGTGAAAAGGCCAAACACAAAGCTCTTGTTCTTGTTCTTTCGAAACTCACCGAGATCGAGCTCAAGTCCGGCAATGAACATGATGTACAAAAGCCCTATAGTCGAGAAGAGGTTTACCCCGTCATTTTTTTCCAGCAGGAAGAAACCGTTGGGGCCGATGGCGACGCCGCTGAGAATAAGGCCGATGATGCCCGGAATGCGCAGCCATCGGAGTGCGATGGGCGCGAGCAGGATGATGAAGAGAATAACGGAGAACACCAACACCGAACTTTGGAACGGTGTCTGGAAATGTTCAACCAATCTATTGAGAAATTCGCTCATCGTGTATCAGACTGCCATTCCCGCGGCCGGACAGGGTCGGCAAGATAGGTTTTCACCAGCGATTTCGCTTGCTTTTCAATAATCTAGCAGGTGCAGCACGCCAAATGCCGACGGAATGTGAAAATCGGGGGAAGGAGAGTCGGGGCGTATCCAACTGATCCATCGCATGTGATCTCGTGGCGCAACGGTATGGGTACACTCTGCCCGAAACAAACCTGCTTGCAGGCGAGGCGTGGTTGCCGATAGCAGGCCCAAAGTCGCCAGTGAATCCTTTGACACGGCGGCCTCAACCGTATAGCCACCGTCACGACTTCGCGCTTTTACTACTATGGAAGCAGACGGCCATGACCAGGTAAAATCGAACTGTCGATGGAAACGGCCACTATAGTCCAGCACGCGGCCCGCTGCGTCCATTTCGAGGCAATAGTAAGGTGAGAGGCACTCGTCCTTCCTAAAGAATATTTCAACGCGCGAACTGTCGATCACTTCCAGTTTGTTGTTCGTGACCACGTCTACATGCACTTGCCGGTCATCTACGTCGAAAAGAAAGTAAATCCACCGTTCTCCGTGCACCGCTTTAAACGAGGTACGCGGCGCCGTTTTATTTTCCCAGGGATATGAAAAGTCGGAGAGGCATTCTCCTTCTTGCCACGCAGGCGACGAGCCATCTCCGGTTACAGCGATGTGGTCAGAAATCCTTCGGACAAGGTACGGTGTGGACGGTAGGTTAGGCATGCGCAAATGCCTGGCAAAATAGCAACACGGCTGAACAATGCGAAACCGATGAAGACCTCCCGATACGCCCTTTCAAACAAATTTTTTGGCGTGGTAACTCAGACAACGTGTTCGGTACGCGTCCGATAGTGTAATGCGAGGCGGGATTTCTTGAATATGCCCTATATTGGCTATGACATCGATTTATTCATGGAAGACATCAGAGAACTAATCGCACGGGTCGATCTGGAGGGTATCAGACGGCTGCTGTCGCGTCATCGGGAACTGGCCAACGCTGGCATCGCATTGGGATCTCAGGATGCGTCACCCGCGCATCCGCTGCACCGGATATGCGATGGTGTGCACCGCGGCGTTTACAGCGACGAACAGGCGCGCGACATGGCACAGGTATTCGTCGACTTGGGGGCCGATGTGAATGGTGTTGAACTGGTGGAGAATCGGGATTCACCCCTCACCGCTGCGGCGAGTCTTTTTGCTGACCTCACGGGAATGTACTACATCGATCAGGGTGCTTCGATCAGTCACCCCGGATGTCACGGCGGCACGGCCCTGCATTGGGCCGCCTGGTGTGGACGCGACCTGTTGGTAAAAAAGCTGATTGATGCGGGCGCCCCGCTGGAGCAGCGTTGCAAAGACTTTCGTTCCACTCCCTTGTTCTGGGCCATTCATGGCTATGTGTTTGAAGGTGGTAAAAATCGTTATCACCAGGTCGAATGCGCACAGCTTCTGATCAGGGCGGGCGCCAACAAGGACACGCGAAATGCTGAGGGTTGGCACATACGCGAGTTATTGGACGCCAACGATTCGACGCTGCAGTCGTTGTTGTCGTGAACAAAAGTGTGGTCTTTGCTGCCGCTGCTGGCTTGCCTTAACCAAAATAGATTTCAACCAATAGCTTAACCATGGAATACAGACAATTGGGAGCCTCGGGTATACGCATACCGGTACTTAGTTTCGGAACGGCAACGTTCGGAGGCTCTGGAAATTTTTTCAAAGCGTGGGGATCTACGCAAGTGAATGAGGCCGCCCGCCTGGTGGATATCTGTCTTGACGCGGGTGTTAATCTTTTCGACACCGCCAATACCTATTCGAAAGGCTTATCGGAGGAGATATTGGGAAAGGCGATCAAGGGAAAACGCGACAAGCTGCTGATCTCGACCAAGTGTACTTTCCAGATGAGTGAAGAGGTTAACGACTACGGATCGTCGCGGTTGAACATCCTTCATTCGTGCGAGCAAAGCCTCAAGCGCCTGGGCGTTGATCACATCGACATTTATCACATGCACGGCTTCGACGCCAATACGCCTGTATACGAGGTGTTAGGAACGTTGAATAACCTGGTGGAAAGCGGGAAGGTGAGATACATCGCCTGCAGTAACTTCTCGGGCTGGCACTTGATGAAGTCGCTCAGCGTCTCAGAACGGTATGGCTGGACGAAGTATGTCGGCCACCAGGCGTACTATTCCTTAGTGAACCGCGACTTCGAATGGGAGTTAATGCCCTTGGGTATTGATCAGGGTGTAGGCACGATGGTGTGGAGTCCATTGGCTTCGGGGCTGCTGAGTGGAAAATACCGCCGCGGCGAGCCGCAGCCCGATGCGCGAGTTTCCCAGGGCGGCAGTCCTGTGCCGGGCTTTGCCGTGTCGCAGGAGTTGTTGTTCAGGATTGTGGATGCGCTGGAGGAGGTTGCTGAAGCGACCGGCAAAACGGTAGCGCAAGTGGCACTGAACTGGCTGCTGCAGCGGCCCACGGTTGTGAACATCATTGTCGGTGCCCGCACGGAGGAGCAACTCCTTGACAACCTCGGGGCTACGGGGTGGAAGCTGACCACCGACCAGGTGAAGCGCCTGGATGCCGCCAGTGACACGTCACCTGCATATCCGTACTGGCATCAGCGGCAACAATATGGCCTGAACTCCGCGCCCAAGCTGTATCAGGAGTAGGTGCTCGACATGCAACGTTATGGCTACCCGTCCGTTATCATAATTCCCGCTGCGAACCTTCCCGCGTCGCCCTTCCGCGCGGAGAAAAATGCGTGGTTATGAATGACCGTACACAGGTTGGAGACTTCAATATGCCCGTCCGGCACGTCGAATTCGAGGAGCTGCTGGCGATTGGCATTCCACAGATCCAGTTTGGCCTTTTGTGGAAGCGTGTGAACGAGCAACTCGCCGTGCGCGTCGAATGACGCCTGCACAGCTGTTATCACTTCCAGGCCCACTTCATATGACTCCTGGCTCACAGAAGGACCAATACCGGCGAACACGTCCGCTCCGATCGTTCCATAGCGATCATGCATTTCATTCAATGTTTTCTCAAGAATGCGCGCGACAGTGCCCCGCCACCCGGAATGCACCGCCGCGACTACTTTGTTTTTGGCATCGTACAGAATGATCGGCACACAATCGGCCGACATCACCGCGATACAAACATCAGGATGCGTAGTGATCAGAGCATCCGTTTCCGTCAGCTCTTCTTTCGTAGTCGAGGGAGACACGTGAACAATATGTGTTTTATGCACCTGCGACGGAAGGAAAAGAGCCTGCTCATCTACGCGCATGGCTTCAGCCAGGAGGCGCCGATTGTTTACCACGAGCGCACGATCCGGTGTACTCGAAAAACTTAACGTGAAGGGTTCGCCTTGCGGATTGGTATTCCGATCGGTTACAAAGTGCCTGATCCCTCGCAGTGCTGAAAGGCCATCAAACTCCCAAAGTGATAATCCATTTCGAACGACGATCTTCATCTAAGGCTCCTTTACCGCGACCTCTAGCGCCTTGGTTGTGGTGTAGTACTTCGCGAGCATGTTCGGCACTTCCCACGCCGGCATATCGCCATTCTTCAGATACCCCAGGAATTTTTCCATCACCCGGCCGAAATGTGCCTCATGCCCTTCCTTGTATTGCTCCGGAATAACCACTTCCCATCCCTTGGCGTTCTTTTTCAACTCAACTCCCGCATATTTATCCTGAATCTTTCTGAACTGTCCGGCCAGCACAGCCTCGTAGCCATCGACCTTCAGGGGTTCGATATACAACGTAGGTTTAAATTGTTCCTCTTTGCCCTGCCGGATGATCAGGTTCGCTTTCGTTCCACGCATGATCGAATAATGGGTATCGCCGGCGCCTTCCGGTGCCTGATAATTCCAGATGACAGAAACACGGGCATGCACGTTCTTGATTTTGTAATTGATCTCCCCGTTGCTATACACCTCCAGCACTGTGTCCGACTTCACCATGGATTGGAGATACCCGGGGAATGCATCCAGCTTGGTGATGGCTTTGAACTGTGACAGCGTCATGGGAGTTTTCGTACGTTTTGCCTTCTGGATTTCGATGTCGTGCGTATAGTCGATAGCCTGTTCAGGAAAGCATTCCCATTGCACCAGGTCGACCAGGTGTGTCGTTACATCTACAATGCCTTCTCCTTCCTGCTTTACATCCATAAACCATGGCGGCCGCGTAAGAATACTACCGGATACGTATTTGAAAAAGTGGTGCACGCTTTCTTTTGTGACGGACGGATTCTCCGGCGTTCCTGCTTCCAGGACTCCAAACACCTCAGGAAGTTGAGACAATTCCTTTTGCAGGATCGTACTGATCTCGTATCGTTCGGTCATGATGTCGTATAGCAATAACTTTTTCGAAGCCGCCTCAGTAAATGCCGTCTTCAGCAAATCGAAGCCCTTGCCGTCGATCGCCATGGGCTTATCACCGAGTACATTGAACCCCGCACCAATCGCACGTGCGATGTATTCGGTCTTCTTTTCATTGTTGCCCGCCAATACAACTACGTTGCCGCTTTTCTGGGTGAGCATCTTGTCAAAGAAATCAGCACCCGTGTACACCACTTCGTTCCAGCGTGTGGGGTTTTCTGCCCGCTTGTTGAAATTGTCAATGCGCGCCAGGTGCATCTCGACATCAGGCCCGGCCGGTGCGTACACATGAATAACGCTGTCGACGTCGTCGTACATCGACTTCTGCACCAGTGCCGCATGAAAATGCCCCGGGTCGACGGTAACGAGGTGTACAGGTTTCTGTGCCACAGTATGATCTTCGCTTTTGGATGTGCAGTTGAGAAGTGTGAGTGCCGTTGCGCCGATGCGCAACATTGCCGTGAGTCTACGAGCAGACAGGATCATGATTGCTATTCAGGTTTTGTATCGAATGTGCGATTTACCAAAGAGTAATCAACTTTTCAACGCATATGGTGAGCGTTGTGGTCGCGACAGCATTTTATTTGCCTTGTCGTTGTTCTTGAATTTCTCTGCAGCAGGATCCCAATACACTTTCCGGTCAAGCTTCATAACGATGTGGTGAAGCAGGCAGGTGCTGCAGGAACGGTGTGCTACTTCGACGGGAGCGATGGTTTCCTTACGGCTCTTGATACAATCCAGCCAGTTGCCGTGGTGGTCGTTACTAACATACAGGTGAATTTCATTCGGCCCGATAACGGAGCGGATAATGGACGGATCACTGGCTTCGAGTGGTTTAACACCATCTGCATTGGGAACGGGGTCACTGGCCGTTGCCTGATAGTTTCCGCGCGTTACGAAAAGCCATCCTTTGGTGCCTTCGAACTTAATACCATTCGGGAGCTCATTGCTGACGATCATTTTCACACCATTGGCATACAGCGCTTCAGTACGGAAGATGCCATGCACGTCCCACAGTCCGGATTTCGGAAATTCGGCATGTCCCCAAATTTCCACGGGACCTGTAAGTTCCGTTCCCATTGCCCAGTGGGCGCAGTCGATATGGTGGGATCCCCATCCGGTGATCATTCCTGCGCCAAAATGTTCACAACGAAGCCATCCTGGACGATCGTAATCTTTTTGAGGATGTACGCGCTTCTCGGTGTAGTAAACTTCTGGTGTTGACCCCAGCCACATGTCGTAGTTGAGATTGGACGGTACAGGCATCTCTGGTTCTTCATCGCCTGAGGGATCGCCGGGCAACCCTACGTATACTGTTTTGAGATCGCCGATTCGCCCGTTGCGAATTAACTCTGCGGCGTACCGGAATTGTGGACTTGATCTCTGTTGACTTCCGATCTGAAACACCTGGTTGCTTTTGTGCACAGCATCACTCATGGCTCTTCCTTCGGCAATGGTAAGTGACGCAGGCTTTTGCATATATATGTCCTTCTTCGCCCTGACAGCATCGACCGCGATGCGCGCGTGCCAGTGGTCGGGCGTACTGATGATGACAGCATCAACGTCTTTGTTGGTTAATAATTCGCGATAATCGTTGTAAACGCTTACACCATCGAATGGCTTGCCATTCTTCTTTGAGTAGAATTCATTGATCAGCGTTTTGCCCTCGGCTGCACGCTTCTGATCCAGGTCGCAAACCGCCATGACCTGGGCCGTATCAAACTTCCACACACCCGGCAGGTCATGAGACCGTGAGATTCGTCCGGCACCTATAGCGCCGATATTAATGCGATTGCTGGGAGCGTGCTTGCCAAATACACTTGCCGGCACGATGATGGGGAAACCAGTGACGGCGGCCACGACGGCAACAGTCTTGGCGGACTTGCTAATGAACTGTCGCCGGGTTACAGGTTCTTCAGATTCACTCATAACTCGAAAGGTTAGGTCTCGTTGTGCCTCAAACAAAATGGATAGGCAACTTGCAACACGGTTGCCAAGGCATCAATAACATCAGTACCTCGAACACAACCGCGATTGAAATTAAGGCATTTATCCGACAAATAAATGCATTCTTTGATGACGTATGTGCATATTCGCCAATATAACAAGCTCAACGTGAATGAGGAAGCAGTGTAAGCAGAGGACGCGCAGTAAACAGAGGATGCAGGGTGTTTTAACCGCGCGCCCTCTGCTTCCTTATGATCAAATCTGACAAGCCAATATGACGCGAATGCAACAAACCATGCGCTGGTACGGACCTCACGACCCGGTGAGCCTGAGTGACATCCTTCAGGCCGGATGCACCGGCGTAGTAACGGCCCTTCATCACGTTCCGGTGGGCGAAGTCTGGACAGCAGAAGAAATCAACCAACGGCGTAACCTCATCGAGGAGGCGGGCCTGGAGTGGTCGGTGATTGAGAGTCTGCCTGTACATGAGGACATCAAGCGACAAACCGGACGATACCTCGAGTGGATCGAGAACTATAAAGTAAGTCTCCGCAACGTCGGCGCGTGCGGCCTCAAGGTCGTAACCTATAACTTCATGCCTATTCTGGATTGGATGCGTACCGATATCTCCTATCCAATGCCTGATGGTAGCAAAGCGCTGTACTTTGAGCGGGCTGCATTCATAGCATTTGACTTGTTTCTCCTGCAACGGCCGGGTGCCGAAGAGGATTATGCGCCCGCTGAAATTGCAAACGCCCGTGTACGGTTCGCGGCCATGTCGGATGGCGAGAAGAATAAGTTATTCCGAAACTGTCTGCTCGGCCTGCCAGGTAGTGATGTGCCGTTTACACCGGCGGAAATTCTTTCAGCGCTGAAGTTGTATTCGGGCGTCAACGCCAATAAGTTGAAGGAGCATCTGTACTATTTCCTCCGGGAAATAGTACCAGTAGCTGAATCGAGCGGTCTGAAGATGGCAATCCATCCCGATGATCCGCCGTATCCCATCCTCGGACTTCCGCGCATCGTGAGTACGGAGGCAGACGCATGGGATATCGTGCGTGCCTGTCCATCGATCGCTAATGGCCTCTGCTTTTGCACCGGTTCGTACGGTGCAAGGGCCGACAACCACCTGGCAGAAATGGTGACCCGACTCGGAGATCACATACATTTCCTGCATTTAAGAAGTACCCAACGCGACGCGGCGGGTAACTTTTACGAGGCAAATCACCTCGAGGGAAATGCGGATATGCCTTCTGTTGTAAGAGAGGTTGTGGCGCTCATGCAGCGAACGGGACGATCGATTCCCATGCGGCCTGATCATGGGCACCAGATGCTCGACGATCTTTCGAAGACGACCTATCCGGGCTATTCTGCTATAGGCAGACTCCGTGGTATTGCGGAATTGCGCGGCCTGGAGTTGGGTATTGCTTCGATGAAAACTCATTCATTCGCTAAATAAATTCAACACCATATGAAGATAATTGCTTGTGTTCTTGTACTGCTTGCCGTCTCACCGGTTTTTGGACAATCTAATAATCCGGCACTGAGAGTAATCATGATTGGTGCACATCCCGATGACTGTGATCAGGATGGAGGAGGAGCAGCCATCTTGTTTGCCAAAATGGGATATGCCGTGAAATTTGTATCAGTCACCAATGGAGATGCTGGCCATCAGTCGCAAGGTGGCGGGGTACTGGCGGCCCGACGATACGCAGAGGCGAAAGAGGCAGGTAAGCGGTTCGGCGTGTCCTACGATGTGCTGGGCAATCACGATGGAGAACTGCTGCCGTCACTTGACGTGCGCCTTCAGGTGATACGCAAAATACGCGAGTGGAATGCCGACATCGTCATCGCTCCCAGACCGAACGACTATCATCCCGATCATCGCTACACAGGGATTCTCGTGCAGGACGCGGCCTATATGGTGGCCGTTCCCAATGTGGCGTCTGATACACCACCTCTGAAAAAGAATCCTGTATTTCTCTATTTCCAGGACTTCTTTCAGCGTCCCAATCCGTTCAGACCCGATATCGCCGTAGACATCTCAGAGGTGTTTCCCCAGAAGATTCACGCACTCGATGCACATATATCGCAAGTATACGAATGGCTCCCCTGGATAGGCGGTTTTCTCTCGGAAGTACCACAGGATGTCTCGAAGCGCGAGCAGTGGCTGACGGGAAACAGGACGGTACGCATTACGCCAGAAGTGCGCTCTTCCCTCGAGAAATGGTATGGAAAGGCGTACGCCACGCAGGTAAAACACGCCGAAGCATTTGAAATTTGTGAGTATGGAACTCAGCCAACAGAAGCCGACATACGGCGATTGTTTCCGATGATCGTGGCAAAATGATGACGTTTCAGAGGGACTTGAGAGGGGAACTCTCTCGTACACATTAGGATAATTTGTTTCATCATTCTATTTTTGGCGATTAAATTCCTGCGATACGATACAAATGGTTCAATCTTTAACCAGCGGTTTTAAGAGCGAAAACAGAGACATCGTACATAATTTCAATGGAAGCACACGAGGTGTGGTAATCATTACTAACATTTTCACTAAATCCTAAATTCAAAAAACGCTATGGCAAAGAAAGCGAAAAAGGCTGCGAAGAAAGCAGCAAAGAAACCGGCTAAGAAGGCAGCCAAGAAAGTCGTAAAGAAAGCTGCTAAGAAGGTCGTAAAGAAGGCAGCTCCGAAGAAAGCTGCTAAGAAAAGAAAACCTAATGCAGCGTTCATGGCAGCTCTCCAGCCAAGCGCTTTGTTGTCTGAGGTAGTAGGTAGCAAGCCACTTCCTCGCACTGAAGTCATTAAGAAGATATGGGACTATATCAAGAAGAATGGCCTGCAGGACAGCAAGAACAGACGTATGATCAACGCAGATGAGAAACTGAAGCCGATCTTCGACGGCAAGAACCAGGTATCGATGTTTGAACTGGCCAAAGTGGTCAGCAAACACGTGAAGTAATCACTGGTGTCACATCTCATTGGCGCAGGCTTGCTGTTATCAGCATAAGCCTGCGCCAATTTTTTTTTACACGCCGCTGCTTTCAATCGCCGGGAAGATTCGGCATTTTTCCCTTATGAAGAAATTCCTGTTACTGGGCTTAAGCTCGTTTTTTTCGCTCGCGTTGTTCGCCCAGCGACCCGAATTGGGCATCGTGATGGATAATAGCCGCGATAGCCTGCTCTATGCATCGGGATATCGTTACATCGTGGAGAATGTGGTGAAGTACTTTTCACCGCTTGCCGTCGATGAGGCGACGTTCGAAAAGAATCTCGCGACTTTTTCCGCGATGAAGACGAAAATCTACGCCCTCAATATTTTTATGCCTGGCGACATGAAGCTTGTTGGCCCCGACGTAAATGAGGCGGCCATAGTTGATTACGCGCGAGGGGTATTCGCCAGGTGTCAGCGCGCGGGTGTTGATCTCATCATATGGGGAAGTGGTGGTGCACGGCGAGTTCCCGAGGGATATGACACCAGTAAGGCGCGCCAACAGTTCATCAATGTAGCACGCAAAGTGGCTATCGTAGCCGAAGAATATCGTATCCGCCTCGCGCTGGAGAACCTCAATTCAACCGAGACAAACTTTATCAATACGGTTGACGATGCCCTGCAAATCGTGAAGGCGGTGAATCATCCCAACTTTCGGTTGTGTGTCGATATTTATCATATGCTCATGGAGAACGAGCCACCGGCCATCATCGAAAGTACGCGTGACTATCTTATCCACTGCGATATCGCCGAGCGCGAGGGACGTGCTGCTCCCGGCGTACATGGTCAGGACTTCACTCCCTATTTGCGTGCCCTCCGGAAGGTCAGATATCGGAAGCTGATCGTCCTGGAATGCAGATGGAACAACGTGGAAGCGGAAGTAAAACAGGGGAGAGCAGAGGTGCTCCGCCAGTTGGAAATCGCATACGGATCACGCTAAGGCCCCGTAGCCGAGGCATTCATGGCGTCGACGACGGACATCAATCGGCCGCATGCCATCCACCCGACAACACACACCTACCTGTCATCACATTGGGATTTGTGGCAATAGCGTTTAAGTACTAATATCGCAGCAGACCCAACGTATCCCCTGTCGGGCGTCCGGGCATTGCTTCACGATGGACAACACTATTGCAAAATCCCGGTGGTACCGACTGATCCCGGTCGCTTTCATCACCTATAGCCTGGCCTATCTCGATCGCGCGAACTTCAGTTTCGGCACGGCGGGAGGAATGGCAGAAGATCTGCAGATCACGCCATCAGTCTCGTCGCTTTTGGGATCGCTGTTCTTTCTGGGATACTTTTTCTTCCAGATACCGGGTGCCCTATATGCTGCTAATAAAAGCGCCAAACGTTTAATCTTCTGGTCGCTGATGCTCTGGGGCGGACTCGCCATGGCAACGGGGATGGTGAACAACGTAAGCGTGCTGATTGTGATCCGTTTCATGTTGGGCGTAGTGGAAAGCGCCGTAATGCCCGCCATGCTCATTCTGCTAAGCCGCTGGTTTACTAAGACCGAACGCTCAAGGGCTAATACGTTCCTGATTCTCGGCAATCCCGCCACCATTCTCTGGATGTCTATCTTATCAGGCTATCTCATCCAATCGGTTGGCTGGCGCAACATGTTCATTCTTGAAGGACTTCCAGCCGTGGTCTGGGCTGTTTTCTGGTGGATACTGGTGGACGACAGACCCAACGACGCGAAGTGGCTCACGCCTTCGGAAAAGGCAGCGCTCGCCGCTCAGCTCGAACGGGAGCAGCAGGGCATCAAGCCCATGCGCAATTATGGCGAGGCCTTTAAGTCAAAAGTGGTGATCCTGTTGTGCTTTCAGTACGCATTTTGGAGTATTGGTGTCTACGGGTTTGTTATGTGGCTTCCATCGATCATTAAAGCGGCACCGAATATGGACATCGTTACAACGGGATGGCTGTCCTCGCTGCCCTATGTGTTTGCCATCGTGGGCATGCTTTCGGCGTCGTACTATTCCGACAAGACATTAAAACGCAAAATCTTTGTGTGGCCCTTCCTGCTGATTGGAGCCATTGCATTCTATTGTTCATACCTCGTAGGTGCGGACAGCTTCTGGGCCTCATTTGTGTTGTTGATCATCGCGGGTGCCACGATGTACGCGCCCTACGGCCCCTTCTTTGCCATTATTCCTGAGCTGCTCCCGCAGAACGTGTCGGGAGGTGCGATGGCGCTTATCAACAGTTTTGGCGCGCTGGGTTCTTTTGTGGGCGCCTATCTGGTGGGCGTGCTCAATGCAAGCACGGGCGGTTTCGGAGCGTCGTACATTTTTATGGCAGGCTCACTCCTGGTGTCAGCAATTATAACTATGGTTGCGGTTCGGCCTGCCGAGCGCGCACCGGCAACACGTTGACCGACCTGGTTATTGATTGAGTTTACAGGTTGTTGTGAGTCGATGCTGTTGGCATCAGAGGCCAAACTTTATTAAATTTGCTAATACGTCGTAGCAAAATAACCGTTGTCATGCCTTTGGACGTTACTGGCCGCCGACAACTAATTACCTGTCGTCAGGTAATTCTTAATTTCGGTTAATTTTGCGATGACGTACAAGTACCCCCGTTTTATGGGTGAACCGGTCCCTAGAGCCAATGTTTGCTTCGGTACATGATCCTGAAAGCCTTTCTCCCCCAGAGCTCGATGCCTACCTGGCGCGAGGCTGGTTTCGTATGGGACCGACCATCTTCACGACAAACTTCCTAAGCTTCAAGGATAATCTTTATAGCGCCGTATGGCTGCGCGTCGAACTCTCGGACTTTCAGGGTGGCAAAACACAGGCAAAGCTGTTTAAGAACAATGCCCTGTTTACAACGAAGATCCAGCGGGCAACCATAACAGACGAGAAGGAGTCACTGTTTGCCAAATACAAGAAAAGCGTGCCCTTTGAGGCATCTGCCTCCCTCCATCACTTGTTGCATGGCAAGTCCCATACAACCGTCTACAATACCTACGAGGTGGATGTTTACGACGAGGGAAAGTTGATCGCCGTGGGATATTTTGACCTCGGGAAAGAGGCGTGCATGGGCATATCCAGCATCTACGATCCTGACTACCGAAAGTACAGTCTGGGAAAGTATCTCATCTACCTGAAGATGAATTATAGTAAGGAACTGGGCATGCGATATTTCTATCCTGGATACTTTGTGCCGGGGTATTCATTTTTCGACTACAAGCTTTCCATCGGAAAAGATGCCCTTCAGTTCCTGCAGTTTGAACGCGAACAATGGATTTCTATTAAGTCGTTCCATGAGAACGTCACGCCTCTGAAGGTGATGCAACTAAAGCTGTCGAAGCTCAAAGACGGCTTGCTGGCGATTGGTATTTCGGCGCGTATCACCCGTTATGAATTCTTCGATGCCAATCTGATTCCGGACCTGGCGGGTGCATGCTTGTTTGATTTTCCACTGTTTCTGATTTATCCGGGTGCGATACGCGAGGCCATAGTGCAGAGCGTCATCTTCGACGTATCCGACCATCGCTATCACCTGATCAAATGCCGCGGAATATGGAAAACCAATTCGGCGACCACTTCTGAAGTCATTTATTCAGCTTACGTGCTGAAACCGGAAGATACGCTGTACTCGACGGACACGGCGGATGATATGATCCGGATGATTACGGCAGAATACCAGCAACTCGTGCCGCGGACGGGCACTCGATAACACGAAAGGCCAGGCGCATCAATGCGACCATTTGCGCACACGCACGCTGTCGGCGGTGGGGAAATCTTCAGGAAGCGGGAGGGTGACTTTACCCGTTGCGGCCCATTCGGTAGCACGCTGAAATAGCGTCATCAGGCCCACACATTCCCAGGAATAATCGGCGTGCCCAAGCGGTGTATGAAACACACGACCGTTCCCGTAGGCGACAGTCATAGCCATGGGTTCATGGCGATCGGTACCGGCAAAGTCTGAAAAGGGTGAGTCGTTAGCAACGATGTCAGAAAAGGCAGTGGCGAGAATGTTCATTTCCTGTGCGGGTCCGCGCAGCCGGTCATAGAGCTCGTCCTGGGCATGTAGCCACTCCGTTGGCATGCCCTGCGTGATAGCGTGTGTCGAATCCCGCAAAGTAATCAGGAACGCATATTGTTTTCCGTGAGAGCCGGCGGCGCCAGCGGTCGTATCGCGTACGAGTCGGCCATCTTTGCTGAAGTACACATAGGGTCCATTCTTTTCGTTACGGTCGCCCCACGCTCCCAGGCCAATCATTTTGTTGAATTGTTCCCAGTCGCCGAAGGAGTTGTCGGCTGCATGCGTGAGTACTAATCCGCCACCGCCGCTTACGAACATCTCGAGGGCAGTCTGGGTTTCTTTGGGCCAGGGCGCTGCCTGCCATCCAAAGTTAGAGATCACCACATCGTAGTTTGAAAAATCGGGATGAAACGCAGGATCCGGAACGGGCTCCGGAACAGCCGTCGTGGAGAGGCCGGCAATTGGATAGGCCAGCAGCAGACCTTCGCGACGCTCCTTTCCGAGAGTCACATCGTTGTCGCTGTGCGGCCCCTGCCAGGTGAACGCGGTGCGCGCGACATCCACTTTGAACAGCCCCGTCTGTTCAAGATAGTCCTTCATCATTGCCGTTGTCTTGGGCCAGACACCGTGATTGCTCTGGCCGTCGATGATCAACGCCCTGATCCTCGTATCTTTTTTTGTCGCGTCCGGTTGTTTGCACGAGCCCATCGGCAACCAGCAGATGGCGATCACGAAGAGAAGTGCGGAGGAGATTTTCATAACTTGTTTGGTTGGGCGTATGAATCTAGCGCTAATTTGAATCTCTAACCATAGAACATTGCCTTCGACAACGAACTATTCTGTTGCTGGCTATAAGCCATCATGAACGGACGCGTGTGTGAAACTCCTAGTCAAACACACCATAGATAACGGAAGCTTAAGGAAGCGAAGAGCGCAAAGTTTTTTTACCGCGAAGACGCCAGGACGCAAAGTTTTTTTAACAGTATTTCATGGCAAGGGATTGCCACGCTTCTCCATTAACTATGAGCACTGATAAAAAAATTCTCAGCGCAAACTTTGCGTCCTGGCGTCTTCGCGGTAAAAATACTTTGCTTTCTCCGCTACTCCGACTTCCGGATAAGGCGGAACAAGCGTTGTGAGATGGGTATCATCAACAGCCCGGTCAACGCAAAAACCAGGAAGGCAACGCGAAGACTGAAGGCGTGCGCGATGTATCCAATAACCGGGGGGCCGATCAGCATTCCGACAATGCTGTAGGTGGCGATAATGGAGATCGCCATTCCGGGAGAGTATTTCTTGCTGTGACCCGCCAGCGAGAAGGTCATCGGGATAACCGATGCACACCCGAATCCGACAAGGCAAAAACCAATCAGCGAAGGCCAGAATGCGGGCATCGCGACGGCCATAAGAATGCCGACACTCACGAGGCTGCCACTCATGACGTACATCTTTGCCATGCCGAATTGTTCGACAAGCCTGTCAGAAACAAAACGCGACGTGGCCATGAGAATCATAAAAAGAAGGTATCCCAGGGTGAATAATTCAACGCCCACCGTTTCGCGGAAATAGATACCGCTCCAGTCGAACATGCCGCCCTCACACACGGCCGCCAGGAAGACCAGCAGGCCCAGATAAACGATGTAGGGATCGGGCTTCTCAAACGCGAGGCGGTTCCCGCTGGTAGCCCGGTCGTTGCCTTCGAGGCCACGAAAGGCGGAAACGGTTACGATCAGGGCAATGATGGCAATGATGGCGAAGTGGACATAGATGCTCACGTTCAGCGCGACGAACAGGGTCGAGATCCCTACGCCGACTATGCCGCCTGCACTCCACAAGCCGTGAAAGGAGCCGTTGATTTTTCGTTCGTAGCGCTTCTGCAGTTGAATGGCCTGGGTGTTCAGGGCGATGCTCATGATCCGTGTGCTGAACGCAAACAGCGCAATAGAGCCAACCAGCATTACCCATGTGTTTGCGAGACCAATCAGGAAAAGGGAGATCGCGATCATGACGAATCCGGCCGTCATGGGGAAGCGACTTTCAAACCGCGATACCAGCCATCCGGAAACGGGCAAACCCAATAGAGAACTGATAGGCATGAACAGCAGCACGGTGCCCAGCTGGGCATCATTGAAGTCGAAATGTGCCTTGATCGTGGGGATGCGGGACGCCCATGTTGAAAAGCAGATTCCTGCCAGAAAGAAGAACAAGCTGATCAGTACGCGTTGCCGGCTTCGGTTATCCATTGCTACAGCACGATCTCGAAGGTGTGTGTGCCCGCCGGCAACTTTACAACTTTTTGATTTCCCTCGGGTAACACTTCGGCGTTTGTTTTTGAGGTAATGCTGAGTGATTTAGCGACTACGCGCAGGGTAGCCGTACTGTTGTACGGGACGACGGCCGTATACTGAACCTTGTCTCCGGTGCTCTTCCAGGCTGAAACGATTTCTCCATAAGGCCCCGAATGACGTGCGTCGAACGACGCGAGTCCGCCTACAAAGTGAGGTGCCAGCAGCACATGCTTGAACCCAGGTGCCTCGGGGTCGGGTCGAATGCCTCCCGGTGATTTGTACAGCCAGGCGCCAATCTCGCCGAACATGATATGGTTGCGGGATATGTCACTCTTGGCGTTGATGGGCCAGTTTTCATATAACGAGGTCGCGCCATTCTTGATCCAGTATCCCCAGGAAGGAAATGTCTCCGCCGCCGCCAGTTTGTAGGCGAGTTCCGCATGCCCATTCTCGCTGAGCGCATTAAGCAAGGTTTTCGTGCCCAATAAACCGACGTCAAGGTGATCGCCATCGGCGTGCACGCGGTTCACCAGGTTGTTCACCACTTTCTCCTTCAACTCTGACGGAACGATTCCCCAGAACAACGGCGCACTCAATTCAGTCTGCAAACCGGTACCATACAGGCCCGTTTCCCGATTCAGGTATTTAGTGTTGATGGCGTCGGCAATCCTGGCAGCAAGCATTTCGTACTGCTTCGCGTCTTCTGTCTTACCAATGAGCGCTGCCGAGCGTGCGAGAATGCGCGCATCAGTGTAGTAGTATAGCGACGACGTCAGTTCCTTGGGTGTGACCGACTTGACGGGCACCCAATCCCCCAGTCCCCAGTCGGTCGTTCCGTTCGGACTAATCTCGGTGATGTGATCGACGTAAGCCATTTCTCATAAATCGTCATGCCGTCAAAACTATACAGCCCGGTTTCTGAAGCGATGTGGGCATCACCCGTCCACCCATTCTTCTCGCGCTGTGGACAATCGGTGGGATATCCAAACAGATTGGAGAGATAGGAATTATTCGTGGCCGCCCAGATTTTGTTGATGAGATCGTTCGATGATTCGACGTGTCCAATGACGGGCACGTCGCTGTGCAACTCGATGCCCGTAAGACTCGACGGTGTGAGTTCGATCGGTTGATCGCTTGTCACCTCAACATATTGAAAGCCCTTGTAGTTAAAACGCGGCGAGAAGGTTTCAGTGCCGCCGCCCCGAAGAATTAGGATATCCGTCTGAAAGGGATCCTTGTCGTCGGTGGGACGGTAGTGCACATCGATGTTTGATTGATCGACATTTCCCAGGCTGTCCAGCTGTTCGCCATGCTTTAGCCTAACCGTTGTGCCACGCGTTCCTGTAAGGGTCAGTTCGCTCACCCCGGCGATGGTTTTCCCCAGGTCATAAATGTACTTTTTGTCATTAACCTTCGTGAATCCTTGCGGCACGATACGGGCAACCTGGCGGATAGGATGCAATACTTGTGATTTGATGTGCAACGCAGGCTTTTCCACTGCCATAACGACCTTCCATCCGGCATCGTTGAATCCGGGAGTATCCCATCCCGCCTGCTCCTTGCGCGCATCGTAGTGCTCAGCTGTGTAAATGCTATTGAACACCACGGGACTTAGGTCGCTCTTCCACGTTGGGTCGGTAAACCACGTTTCGGTGGTGTTGTCTTCATATTCTACGCGAATATTGAGACAGAATCTGGGGCGACCTCTCCAATGGGCCTTGTGAAAATCCCATACAGCGGTTGACTGATGATTGTACCACCCATTGCCCAGTAGCATCCCGATTACATTCTCGCCCTGCCTCAGGGCCGCCGTTACATCGTGCGTAACATACAGAATCGTTTTATCGAATCGCGTGTACATCGGATCCATGATGTGGTTACCGATACGCTGACCATTGATGGTAAGTTCGAAAAGGCCTGCCGCAGCCACATAGGCCCGTGCTGTGCGAATGGGCTTCGTCACGGCGTATCCCTTTCTGAAATAGCCGGCCGGTTTCAGGTTGACATCCTGGGAATCGGTAATCCACACGCCCGACCAGTTTGTCTCGCCTTTTATGCCCGTTTCAAAAGAGGCCACCTCACTTGTCGCAACACCCTCCCCAGCCCATACCTGCACCTTCCAGAAGTAGCGGGTGAAAGGTTTTAATGAGTCGCCTGCATAAACCGCCAGGTTACTATTGCCTTCGATTTGGCCGCTGTCCCAGGCAGCACCAGTGCCGTTGTCAACTTTGGCGGAGTCTTTATCCACCACGATGCGGTATGCGGTTTGGTCAGCGTCGACCCGCCACCTGAATCGCGGCGCATCTGTATCAACGCCGAGTGGGCGCGACATGTATTCGCACAATAGTGCTACGGGCACCGAATTGGATAACGGGTCCTGCTTGCAGGAAATGAGTGTGGTCAGGCTCATCATGGCGATTGTCAACAGGTCGAGCTTTCTGAAAGAAGAGATGGTCATAAACGTATAGTGTGCGTTCTCGCGCGACCTGAAATTAGAGGTTTGAAGGTGATTGGCCAATAGGGGCAGGGAGCGGTAACGCCCCTTGTTCATAGCGGCCGTTCCTGTAAAGGGTATTTGTCGTCTCTTTCATTCCCGGTTATTTTAGAGTTTCTCTCATAGCCCAAATATGAGCAAACTACTAAGCTTGTGTTTTATTTTCCTGGCCAATATACCAGCAGTTGCACAACCATCCGCTCCGGTTGCCCCTGCGGTGATGGATGTTATACCCATGGCCGATTCCGTGAGCTTGTACGACAAGTTCGAGGCGCGCCTGGTAATAAAGGCAAACTTTGTCAATCCCTTCGATCCGGAAGACGTTGATATTATGGTCACTTTCACAGCGCCTTCCGGAAAGCGCTGGAATATTCCCGGTTTCTATCAATATACGTTTGGAACCATGTGGAAAGTGCGATTTGCACCCGACGAGACCGGTACCTGGACATACGTCGTGCGTGTTCGCGACCGACAGGGAGAATCCACGGGCACCAGGCGTTCATTCAAAGCAGTGCCCTCCAAATTCAAAGGCCCCGTGCGTATCGCAGATAACAAACGCTACCTGGAATACCACAATGGCTCGCCCTTTTACGGCGTGGGGCTGTGGTACAACGGTATGGTTACTGCCGACAACCTCGATGAGTTGAAGAGCAAGGGGGTAAACTTCATCAGTAACTTTATCACCCCCCTTGAAACGATGGGAAGCGGCGTCGGGCGTTATGACCAGGACGTCTGTGGGCGGATCGACGAACTCTTTGCACTATGCGAGGAACGCGAAATTCTCATCAGCCTCAATCTTTGGTTCCATTCATTCCTTTCTGAAACCGTGTGGGGAGGATTTAACATTCGCTGGCACACCAATCCCTACCAGCAAGTAACGTCCTCCCGCGAGTTTTTTCGGAGCACGGCAGCGTGGAAGTATCAGGAAAAGCTGTATCGGTATTTCATTGCGCGATGGGGTTACAGCCGATCCCTCGCAATCTGGTTTTTGGTGGATGAGATCAACGGCACCGACGGCTGGGTTTCCGGCGACAGCGTGCAGGCCGGACGTTGGACAAAGAATGTCCACGATTTCTTCAAGAAGAATGACCCCTACAATCATCCGACCACGGCCACGCGCAGTGGCGGTTTAAAAGAATTCTTCCACGACGGGTATCAGGCGACCGATATAGCGGCGCGCGAAATTTATGAGGCGCAGGGATATCCGATCAACCATGCTGGCACGATCGACTCCGCGAGTATTCATCCATTGAAAAACAGTTACATGAACTACGGCAACCAGATCAGAACCATATGGGATGGATATCAGAAGCCGGTGATCATCGGAGAAACAGGATGGGATCATACTTACTACGAACCGGGTATGCCAGGCTACATCGCGGCGCATCACAATGCGTTGTGGGTTTCGTTGGCGACTGGGGCGGCTATGACTCCGTTCTGGTGGGCCTTTAGCACCAAGATGAACGATGTGATCACGTCCAAACAGCTGCTCAGCCTTCGAAAGTTTTCCGACAACATACCTTTCTCGCAGCTTCGTAATCCGGTGCGGGTGCCCGTGAAAATATCAGGAGGAGATGGCTTTGCCATGCAGGGAGGGGATACGATCTTTGGATGGGTAGTAGACCCGGATGGCGACGTCGCGGGCGACCGTGTTTCGATCGCGGCCGGACGCAGTGGCAAATACAAGCTGCGGCTATACCACACGTGGCGCGGCGACTTCATCAAGGAAGAAGAACTGAACACGACTGCCGATGAGGTGACGTTTACCATTCCGTCCCTGCAGACCACGCAAAGTCATGCCAACTACATTGGGCAAGATGTGGCCTTCATCCTGGAGTTCATCAAAGAACTTCCCGTAGCCGATGGCAAATCAAACCGGAAGAAGTCAGGTAGACCTTAGGGCAACATTTCGCTACGCGCCGGGGCTAAGATTTTCTCACGCCACAGTGGCGAGAGCCTTACGCATTTTTTCGATACCGGTTTTGGCCACCTGCAGCGGGTCTTGCGCCCAATACTCGCGATTGAACAACTCCAGGGAAAGGATCTTCGGCCCCTTCATATTCTTGAGGTCGGTCAGTATTTCTGTAAGCGGAGCAACACCATCGCCGGGGTAAACGCGGTCCTTGTCTTCGAGCTTTTCGCGGGCGATAGTATCGGGATAATCGTTCATGTGAAAGATCTCGATCAGGCTTCCGTCAACCATTTTCAGGCACTCAAAGCCGGAGCCGCCGCGGTGTAAGTGGTAGACATCAGCAAGAATGCGCACACCCGGATCGTTGGCGACGGCGGCCGCCATCAATACCTGTCCGAGGTGGTAGAACCTCGATGCTCCCCAGAATTCGAGTTGGGGTGTGACGCCGGTTTGCCGGCCAAGTTCTACAATCTGTCTGAAGCGGTCGCCCACGACAAACATATCGAGTTGATCGGTAGGTTTGATACCCGCAGAAGGTGCCGCCATGCGCGGACATCCCAGGGCAGCCATCATGTCCATCTCCTCCTTTAGCTGTACCATACCTGCTTTGCGCTGCGCCTCATCATCGACCATCCACGGGGCAAACCCGATGGCGTCCACGACCGGTACCTTGCTGTCGTCGAGCAGTTTTTTAAGCGCCTTCAGCGTCCCGCCCTTAGTGAGGTATTCTTTTACGTCGCCGGTCCACAGTTCGATACAATCATAGCCTGCACGGGCGGCTATATCGATGTACTTTTCAACGCCGAGTTTTTGCCCCATGATGGTGCTTGTGTTCAGCGAGAGTTTGAACTTGTCGGACGCTTTTGCGGGACTTTCTGCCTTGGCGATCGGACCGGCTACAGAGAGCGCGGCAGCGGCACCGGCGGTTTTGAGGGCATCTCTGCGATTCATAAGGGTAGCGTGTTTTGGTTGGTGTTAAGACAATCCGAAAGTAGCAAAACTTCGTCACGAAAGCGTGATCAATCTTTGTGAACGGTAGGGGATAGGTGGTTTGCGTATATTCGATAAAATCCATAATTAGGCGATCTAAATTTGAACATGGCAAACAAGAAACTAAGTGTGCTGGTGGTTGGATGCGGCAACATGGGTGCCTCGCACGCCACGGCTTATCACCTGATGGAGGGCGTGGAGATCTGTGGTCTCGTGTCGACCGGTAAGAGCAAAGAAGTATTGAATTCCAAACTGGGCGGAAAGTATCCCTTGTTCGATTCGTACGAATCGGCGCTGAAGCAGACGAAGCCCGATGCCGTGTGCATATCGACCTATCCGGACACGCACGAGGCTTATGCGATCATGGCGTTTGAACAAGCGTGTCACGTATTTATTGAGAAGCCTTTAGCTGACACGGTTGCCGGCGCGGAAAGAGTAGTGGCCGCGGCCAGAAAGGCTGACCGGAAGCTGGTAATTGGATACATCTTGCGACATCATCCATCGTGGGAAAAGTTCGTGGAGCTGTCGCATACACTGGGTAAACCGCTGGTGATGCGCATGAATCTTAATCAGCAAAGCCATGGCTACATGTGGACCGTTCACCGCAATCTCATGGACAGTCTGAGCCCGATCGTTGACTGTGGCGTACACTACATCGACGTGATGTGCCAGATGACCCGCGCGAAACCTGTACAGGTATACGCTATCGGTGCGCGCCTCACGGAGGAGATACCTGCCGGGAATTACAATTATGGGCAACTGCAGTTACGCTTCGACGATGGATCGGTAGGCTGGTACGAAGCTGGCTGGGGACCGATGATCAGCGAAACGGCGTTTTTCGTGAAGGACGTAATCGGACCAAAGGGATGCGTATCGATCGTGGCGAAGACCGCCGCTAGCGCGGGACAATCAGCATCCATCGAGTCGCACTCAAAGGCAGAATCGTTGCGGTATCATTATGCAGACCTGGATGAGTCAGACGAGTTTGCAAAGAAAGATGAATGGATTGATTTGAGCGACGAGCCCGATCACCAGGAATTGTGCAATCGCGAACAGAGGTTTTTCCTAAATGCGATCGATAATAATGTGGACTTATCGGACCACATGCAGGATGGGGTAAATAGCCTGCGAATTGCGTTTGCGTGTGATGAGTCGGTGCGGACGGGGAAGGTTGTGATGCTTTGAAGGTAAGTGTGCAGGATCGCCAGGAAGAAATCCAGGAAAGGAGAACACGGAGAAATATTGGTTTCGGGCGTGCTCTTTGCAAGGCCAGTTCTTCGTATTACTGTGATGGTAGTATGATGGGCACGTTGTAGGGTGTTTAAGCCAGAGGCGTGGAGGAGATCGTAGGACTCAAAACGCCACGGGTCGTCGCTACGCGACGAGATCAAACTGAGTACACCGAGTACCTTGGCACACCTGGTCTCCATGCCGCATTTAAACAGAAAAGGCCGCCCTTTTGGGACAGCCTTTTCATATGCTCAATTTAGATTAATGCGATTAGATGCGCACGATAGTTGAAGCACCAGCGCCATTTACTACCTCGAAAGTGCAACCACCTTCTACATTCTGGATGTTGAAGATCTGCGCGAAGCTACCAGCTGATTGCTTTTCGCTTGTGTGGATGATGTTGCTGTTTGCATCGAAGATGCGGATCGTCACGATTTCATTAGCGTTTTCAACAGACAACAGGTACTTGCCATCCTGATTCAGCTTAGCTACGTGTACATTGGCAGCAGTCTTAGCAGGCTGATAGTTTATCGTTTCGCTTTTAACGCCTGAAGCATCAACCAGTTCTACTGTATAAGCACCCGCAGACAGACCTGCGAAGTTCAGGGGAAGGATGAAGCCTTGTTGTACGTTGCGTGATTCTGTGAATACGAGCTTGGAAGAAGCGTCGTAGATGTTCAACTTCACTTTACCGTTGCTGCCTTTGTAAATTACTTTTACAACTTCAGAACCCTTAGAAGACACTACTGCAAGAGAAGCGTTAGAAGGATCAGCATTTGCAAATGCGCCCGATGCACTAACGAGAAGAAGGGCGGCCAGAACGATTGATCTTGTTTTCATATTTGTATTTGTTTATTGCTTGTTTATGATACAAATATACGGGGCGCCTCCAGCGCGGTTCGGTTCCTGTAAGGAAAGCGTATTTATTAGGTGAAATAACGATTGCAGAAAAATGCCGGGCGAAACTCATGAAAACGAAGCCTCGGCGTATAGCGCAAACGTGTGATGCATTTTCCAAAAAATAGCTAACGATTGCGCCGGAGTTTATCATTTCCTGTTCAGCAAAAAATCGGTGGCTTCGAACGTATTCGGAAACCTTCCAACACCTTCGTCGCGCGGTTGCTGAAGCGCGCGGGAATTGTCCCATGAAGTGTAAGAATGGCATTTATAGTCATTGTGACTATATCTATACCCACGGCCCTGGCTGGAAGTTAGCGCCGTGAGGCCCGGTCCTACGCATTCCCCGTTCCTTGAAGAGTAGCCTCAGACTGGAATTACCCGTCCTATTCTGGGCCGGTCAGGAATAGTTTTACACTCCTTATTTGGGACGACTGCCCGTGTGTGATAGGTGCCGCCGTTGATGGGTGCGTATTTCCACATTTTTCACTCGTGTTAAGGTTCTTTCCGGGACCAGGTGGTCCCACAATCTGGTACACTTTTTTCTATACGTGTGCAACGAGCGGTCTACTTGTACGTATACTGCTGGCGTCCGGAAGGACATTAGCTATTCAGAGCATATGAAAATGACGGGAAATCGATTGAGAAGTTCGGTTGTGCTGATAACAGCATTCGCGGGAGTACTTTCGTCATGTAGCCATAAGGTTGCCCCATCCGCTTCGGGCACTGCACCAAAGACAGATACTGCCGTATTGGCCGCTACGCGCCTATTGCAGCCTGTGTCTATCGATACCGTTGTCATGTCGCTCAATGGCAGAACCAGTACCGTTGAGTCATTTTGGCGTGCCGAAGTCATAGCTAAAGCGGCTGCCTTGTACCAGGCGTCGGGCAATCGAACGCTCTGGCTTTTTGATCATGGGCCTTCACCTTTATTCGAGGCAGCACAGACATTGTTGAAGGAAGCGGGCATACACGGATTGGATCCAGCGACCTATACGGATCGTGATTTGGAACAGCGTATCCTGGATTTATATAAGCAAAATGCTGATGTAAAGAGCATTACCGAATTGGATCTTGCCTTTACGCATAAATTCCTCCTGTTTACCACCCACGTCGCGGAAGGTCGCGTAACTTCTGTCGCCAATGGCAAAAGCATATGGAAGCGTTCGACAACAACGGCTTCAGCCCTGGACGTTCAACTGATTTCGAAAGTGACCACGCCTGAGGAATTGCACGCGGCGATAAGGCGCATCCAACCCCAAAATGAGCAATATGCCAGGTTGCAACACGCACTCGCGTTTTACCGTACAATAGAGCCATTCGATAGCCAGCCAATCAGCGTGGCATCGCCTGTAAAGCCAGGCGAACGAAGCGCAGCATTGCCTTTGATAAGAAAGAGACTGTCCTATCTTAATGGAAGCACACCGCATATTGACTCGCTGTCTATGAAGGATCAGTTGCGAGATTCGTCGCAGGTAACAAGCAACCAGCTCTTGACTGACTCGCTCTTTTATGATGCCAGTCTAGCTGCTGCTGTGCAGCTTTTCCAACGACGTCATGGACTTACGGCAGATGGCGTAATCGGTGAGCGCACCTTGCGTTTCATGAACCAACGAATCAGTGACCGAATCGCACAGATTGCGCTAAACATGGATCGTCTGCGGTGGATGCCCTCAATAAATAGTGAACGATACTTACTCGTGAACATTCCGGATTATAAATTGACGGTCTACGAAGGTGCACAGCGGACACTGGATATGCGGGTAATTGTTGGCAGCTCAGCCACGCCGACGCCGGTCTTTAATGATCAGCTCAATCATATTGTGTTCAGTCCCACGTGGACGGTTCCGACAAGTATCATCAGAAACGAAATCATTCCGAATCTCCGTAAGGACTCAACTTACTATTCGGAAAAGAACTTTGTGATATACAAGCAGGATGTGCAGATTGATCCAGCCCTGGAGAACTGGAAAGACCCTGGCATCAACCCTTATCAATTGCGCGTGGTGCAAAATCCGGGTGCCGATAACTCTCTTGGATCGGTGAAGTTTATGATGCCCAACAACATGAGTGTTTATCTGCACGATACGCCTTCCAGAAGGCTGTTCGCAAAAGACTACCGTGCCCTGAGCCACGGCTGCGTGAGGCTTCAAGAACCGGCTAAACTGGCCGCGTACTTGTTGAAGGATCAGCAAGGGTGGGATGCAGAGCGGATCTCGAAGGCCATGAGCGGTTCATCACCGGCAACCATCATTCTTAAGAAGCGCTATCCGGTTTACCTTACCTATCAGACTGCCTGGGTGGATGACGATGGTTTGTTGCAATTCCGCGAAGATATTTACGGACACGACAAGTTTCAGATGAAGCAACTTCAACCGGCAAGGCCAGCGACGGTTACAACGGTAGCGGTATCTGCTGCTGGAATGTAATGAACAAAAGGATAGGATTCGTATGCGATCTAGTCGCTGTCCTTTGCCGACGCGGTAAGCGTGGGGAATAGACGTGCGGCATCCAGAATGGATGACGATTCGAGGTATTGGTCGTCGTTCGAGTAGGCAAAGATCACCGTCTTGTTCTTCACCACATCGATGATCTTCTTACCGAGTTCTACCGGTAGTGCAGGACACCCCTGGCTTCTACCCAGGCGCCCGTATTTTTTGATCCAGGTTTCACTTACATAATCGGCGTTGTGGATCACAACAGCCCGTTCGCGGATGCGATCGTTGTATCCCTTATCCATTCCATCGAGTCGCAGACTATAGCCTTTGCTGCCTACATACGTCTCGCCGGTGACGTAGAAGCCAAGACTGCTTTGATTGGAGTGAACAACATTGGAGAAGGACTTCGCGTCGTCGTCTCCGGTATTCTTGCCGTGACTCACATACGTGAAGAACTTTACCGCGAGCGCTTCAAGATCAATGGTGTAGAAGCGTTTCAATGAGCTCTTTTTGGTGAAATCAATGATCGAAATGAGCTTCTTGTTATTGAGTTTGCCCTGCTCACGGAGATTAAAGTATCCGGTCATGGCGTATTTGAATACCTGATAGGAGAGGTTGTACTCTTCGAGTTTGATCGCCTGATAGAGTGCTTGAACGGAATCTTCGAAAACGAGCTGGTCCGGAAACAATCCGTGAACGAGAGCAAGCGGACGAGCGGCAACGGTAAATGCCTGTGTGCTGACAGCGGCCGCGACGGCAGCGGGACTGGTTTTCCCGGATTCTCCCTCGTGATATGGAACGTCATCAACCGACAAAACCTGGAAAGCGGTGGTAACCGCAAAAAGGAGGGCAAGCATCACAGTTCGTATCATCCTCAAGCACGTTAAACCACGAAAATACTTGATTCTGAGGAGGATTGGCTCCCCGGAGTTGTGGTAGGAGTCGTTTGAGGCTGTAAAATCCACCTCTCAGCCGACGAATCGACAGAATTCGCCGGTGAATGACGTGGCAACCGGACGTTATCAAAAATCGGTACTCGGTTCCTTCAGGTCAAGCTCCTTGATCCAGACATTACGATATAACACGTCATGGCCCTCAGCCTGCAGCTTGAGTCCGCCTGGAACATCCGTAATGCCCTTCCCACCATCATTGCCACCGTCAATGCCGGAGTTGGGTCCACCCCAAACCTGGCTTATTTCGTGATCCTGGTGTGCCTTCACGCCGTTGAAGTACAGCGTAACCCGAGCCTTCTCCACGAGCTTGCCGTCTTTGAATCGCGCCGCGCGAAACTCAACGTCGTACGCGTTCCACTTCCCGATGCCATTGTAAAGTTTATAGGGTGAGGGGGTTTCGTTGATGATGGCCGCCAGTCCGTGTGTTGTGGTGTCGCCATCCAGCACCTGGATCTCATAGCGGTTTTGGAGATATACGCCACTGTTACCCCCTGGTTTGGCAATGAGGAATTCAACGTGCGCACGGAAGTCGCGAAAAGCTTTCTTTGTTACGATGTCAGCGCTGCCATACTTTCCACCCGCCCCGGCAGGATCATTGCTGTTGATGGCGTTGCCTTTATCGACCGGATCCGGTACAACCGTCCATTTGATGGGCAGCGATGCCGCCAGGCGCGGCCCATTCCAGTAGGTCCATTTCTCGTCAAGCATCTTCTTCGATCCGTCCAGGTACACGGCAGCACCTTTGGGCGGTTTGGTGCCAACACCGACCTGGCCAAAGACGGTCACCAGGTTTGTCAATAACAACCATGCGAGGAGGATGAGCGGTTTTGTAGCTTTCATATTTCGACAGTCAATTTAGCGTGACGGGTAATGACAAAGAACGTTCACGGGTTGGTCAAGATAAGGGGAATAGCCGAAATGGAAGTTCATTGTATGATGAAAGGCAAACGCAATGGCTGGACGCTTGAGTCTGCCCGGCGCCGCGTATCTTTGCGCAAAATCGCCCATAAATGACAAAGTTTATTGAATTGCAGACCTCCGATGAAACCGGGAGCAAGACAGAATTGATCAGCGTTGCGAGCATCGGCCGTGCCTATGAAAGTCCGCAGAACACCTCGAAATCGATCGTCGAGCTCAACTACCAAAGCATCCACGATGCCCCGGTTTTTCTGGAAGTAGACATGGCTTATGAGCGACTCCGGTCGCTACTCCTTTCAATTTGATTTTGAAAAAGCCAGTATGCCTCTCCCTTCAGGCGCATCTTGCCGAACTGCGGCCAGCCACTACGCTCAAATCAACCAACAATCTATAATAGATTCCACTTTTTCCTGTACGGGCGCGACAGCAACGCGGTCGCCTCCTGGTCGTCGGTAAATTCCTCTTTCGCAGCATTCCATTTCAGCGGGCGATTCAGACGCCACGAGATTACGGCCAGATGCATCGGCAAAGTCATTTCGCGTGCATACATCAGGTTCGATTCGGGTTGGTTCCTGCTTCGCACGGCATCGACAAAGTTTTGTTGATGCCCCGGAGAACGGGGAATGGACTGCGCAACGGTAGGGATATCCGTTGTCGTCTCGCCATTGATCGTCAGCGAGCGGGTTTCGTAATCGCAAATCAAGGTTCCCTTGTCGCCCTCGAAATACGCGCCGATGCCGCGTTCGGCCGCCCCTGGCACGTCAGGAGGATCGGTTGTCCAGAACAATTTCAGGTTGTCAAATTCGAAATCGGCGTCCAGCCACTTAGGCGCATCGGCGACGCCATCCGTTTTTTCACCGCGCGAAGTCACCGACCGCAGGCCCGCCGGCTTCACGGCCCACCACACTACGTCGGCGATGTGACACCAGAAGTCAGCAAACACGCCACCGGAGTAGTCCAGGAAATACCGATAATTCAGGTGACAGCGTTCGGGATAATAGTCTGTATAGGGAGCAGGTCCCAGCCACATATCCCAGTTAAGGGTCGGTGGTGGCTGCGTGGGCGTTGGATGGCCAAGCCCGGGTGAATAGCCTTTCTTCCACAGCCTTACCGTATGCACTTTTCCTATCGCACCCGATTGGATAAGTTCTACGACACGATGATAATTGTCCGTGGCGTGTATTTGCGTGCCGAGTTGAAAAATGCGCTTGTGTTTCTTTTGATATTTCAACATCCGCCGCCCTTCGGCAATGTCGTACGACAAGGGCTTTTCTCCATACACGTCCTTGCCGGCGTCGAAAGCGAGCATCGCGATTTGGGCATGCCAGTGGTCGGGCGTGGCAATGGTAACGGCGTCGATGTCTTTCCGTTCGAGAACGTGCCGGAAGTCTTCATAGGCCGTCGCCGAACTGGTCGGCTTCAGCGTCTTAAGGGCTGCCATGGTGCTCTCGAGATGGGTCTTGTCCAGATCGCAAAGCGCAACAATATCGACGTTTGGAAGTTTGGCGAACCACGACATGTGCTGATTTCCCATGCCACCCAGGCCAATGTGTGCCACTCTAACGCGATCACTAGGCGCACCGCGGGTAATGAAATTGGGTAGTATGGCAAAGCCGAGCGCTGCGCCACTGGTGGCGATGAATTGACGGCGGGTGAATTGGTTCTTCATTGGCGTTAGAATAAGGGTGTAAACGGTATGCAATCAAACATATGTAAATCCTTGGAACGATGCCAGAAACCTATTGACCAGCGGCTAAGTTTTGGAACAGACGCAACAGGCTTGGTGAGTGCAGCGAAGGCCTATTATATTGTGCCGGAATGATGAAGGATCAGCTGACCCCGACGCCACGCCGCACGCTGGATGTGGAACTATTGAACAGTGAGCTTGAGTTCACGGCGTCCCGCAGCGATGGACCCGGCGGGCAAAACGTGAACAAAGTAAATTCGAAGATCACCTTGCGGTTCAACGTGCGCGATTCACATCTCTTGAAACAGCAGGAGAAGGAATTGATTGTAAAGAAACTTGGCAACAAGCTTACGAAGGAGGGTGTTTTGATTCTGTCGAGCCAGGTACACCGCTCGCAGCTTCAGAATAAACTCGACGTGGAAGAAAAACTGAATGCGCTCCTCCTTGTCGCTCAAAATGTTGAAAAAACGAGGAAGAAGACCAGGCGCACCAAATCGTCGCGCGAAAAGAGTAAGTTTAGTAAGATGTTGAATAGCGAGAAAAAGAAGTGGCGTCAAAAGCCGTGAGGCGATTGTTTTTACCCAGAAGTTCATTTTTTGACTTTTTGCGCCATTTTCCTTACGTGATCATTTTTCCAATTTTTTAGTACTGCGTCCCAATTTGGTAACGAAACTGTGCAGAATGCCCATTTTTGGGGTGTTTTTTGTCATTTGGCAGGTGGCACGTTTTTGATAGTTATCATATTGTTAAGAAGTAATAACATGAGCTTCAAGTCAATTATCGTCCGTTTGTATTACATGCTCATACACTGTGACGGGAAGGTCAATGAGGGGGAGATCGCGTTGGGAAAGCGCATGATGGAGACCGAGCACATTTCCGAAGCTGAGTTTGAGCGTTTAATTACCGCGCTGCAAGAGAGAGACCTTGCCGCCCTTCGCAAGGAATGCATCTCCGAATTAAGGCGCCTGCCCAGGCAGATGCAGATCCGATGCATCGCGTGGTTGTGTGTTCTGGCCAATGCTGATGGATTCATGGACCGCGCCGAATGGCAGTTCATTTATAAGATATACCATAAGGAGCTTCAACTTCCTCTGGATGTGATTATGGAGGTACAGAAGGATTTGACGCGTAAAGTAAATACACTTATCATCGAGCACATTGCCCCCAAACTGTCTAACCCACGTCTTGCTTTGTTCTGATAAAGCTGCATCGCGCCAGATAGGTGCATATAAAATAGAAAACGGGAGCAACAAGTTAATGTATGCTCCCGTCTTCGTTGTATGACTACCGTAGCAGTCACTCAACATCCAAACACGTGGGTCATCTCATTGAAACTGGACCGAAGCATCTTGCGATTTTCATGTCCAAGACTTCTTCTTGCGAAGCTGTCTCATGTTTCGAATCAGTTGCGGGATCCGAAGATTCGCACCGACACAGTCCTACACTGCAGGCTTCTTTGGTTTTATCTCCCGTAAGAAATAAAATTTTGTTTACCTGAACTGCGTGACCTATGCGGTGACTCAGCGAATTGGTGATATGAAGATACTTGTACGTATCAACTGTTTCCAAATATCTGTTCAGATATTACTCCACAACTTTTCAACGAAGTTATCCACAAACTATTGGTTGATTGGTTGATCTGGTGATTGGAAAGGAATTCGCAAGTGGCAGCGAATTGTGCGGCGCCATTGGAACGCTACGTTTTCTGTTTTTTCTTTTTTGCGGAAGGGAAAAGCACGTTGTTCAATATCAGCCGATAACCAGGAGAATGCGGATATAAATTCAGATCCGTGACACCGCGACGGCGGCCCGGCGAACCTTCTGGATCATGACCTCCATAGTACGTCCAGTGGCCCCGACCCAACTCTCCATAGATGTAGCGAACATTGCCCGCCTCGGCGTTGTCGCCCAGTATCAATGACTCGGGCTTCACAAGGGATTTCAAAAATGAAGTCGTCTGACCCGTGAATTCCTTGATCACCTGCTCATGATCCTGCGTCAACATAGAAGGCACGACGTCCCACTTCGCAGAGAAGGTGAACAAACGGAAAAAATCGCGGCTGTTCTCAAAAAAATCAGGCCTTCCGGTGTTGATGTTCGAGAAGCGTCTGCTATTGCCAAACTCCAGCGAGAAATTTTCAAAGGCTAACGTCTTTGAAAAATCCAGCTTGCTTTGAATGTCCGGACCGTCATCGTCAAAGGCCCCTTCCAGAAATTCCATACCGTCGGCTGCCAGCGCAATATCGAATGTTTCTGCACCCGAACACATAGCAAACAAGTAACCACCTCCTGCACAGAAAGCCTTGATCTTTTGGGCTACTTCAGATTTCATCTGCGATACGGATGAGTAGCCCAGCCGGGTAGCCGTTGCTTCCTGCATTTTCGATTCGATGACCGCCGACTCGCGCCACATGAATCGCCAGTGTTGACCGGTAAAGTCCTCGTGATGCAAGTGCAACCAGTCGTACGACGCCAGTTTGTCGCTTAGTACTTCATCATCATAAATGATCGTATAGGGAATCTCCGCATAGTCCAATACGGTGATCACGGCATCCGTCTCATCCGCCACCAATTCATTTTTGATTGAGTAAACAGCGATGCGCGGTGCCGTTTCCAGGCGTACGACGTTCATGTTAACCGAGGGGCTGGCGATCTCCTGCAGGATGGCATTCGTGCGAATGTCGGTGATCGCTTCGAACGACACGCCTCTTACGACACATTCATTTGCAACCTCCTCGCTATACGGTATAAGAAAGCTTCCTCCCCGGTAGTTCAGCAGCCAGTCAAGGTAGGCGCCTCCCTTTAAGGCATGAAACGCCAGGCCATAAGCCTTAAGATGATTCTGCTGGTGCTGATCCATGGGTATTAAAATCGAGCCTGCGCGGCAAAAGCCCAGACTGACCAATACGAGTACCCAAATCGAAACTGCCCCTCTCAACATAAGGTCAACCGTAAAAATCCGGAGGTAATCCGTGACATCTTTAAGGTCAGCAATTTTCCGCTCAATTGCAATGCACGTTTAACGAGCGCTTCAGGCCATTCATGAAAGGGAAGCCAATCGCGCTGCGGCGTATAGAACAAGGGTTTGCGGGTCCGTGTATCCTTGATTGCCGGGAAAGACACCATAGCCTTATTCAGGTGATCACGCTGACGGATCTTTATACCGGGAATCGGGATAATGGAACGGGCATATTATATTTGGACCAACAAATTGACTCACCAAGCATTTTACAATGAGACTAGGTCAAATGGCCCGGAAGTTAGGGATTAGCCAGGGCGAAATTATTCGTTACCTGTCAGGCCAAAACATAGGCATCGAGGAAGGCAGCAACGTGAAGCTCGAAGAGCAGCACGTTCTCCTGTTGTACGCCCAATTTGCCCCAACGATGAATTTTGAAACCAAGTCCGAAGGCGTCGAAGCGGCGCGGGCAACCCCCCACACGAATGACGGCATTGAAGCGAGCGTTGCTGAGGAAACGCCGGTGACGGAACCGTTGCCTGTGCAGGTAGACCCGTTCGCTACCGCGGAAGTGGAGGTTTTGGCCGGAGAACTTTCTGGTTCAGAAGCATTGCGCGAAGAGGTGATCGATCCGCAGCCAACGGCACCCCTGAATGCGGAGTCAGCAGATACCATCCGTGCACCTAAGATAGAACTGGCAGGACTCAAGGTGATTGGCAAGATCGACCTTCCCGGGCCCAGAAAAAAGGAAGTCGTTCCCTTGGACGAAGCGGCCACAGACGAGGCGGCCACAATAGAAGGCGCCGGCGCCGGGGAAAGTACCAACGCGAGCTTGTCGCAAAAGCCGGAACCGGAACAGCGGGATGAAGGCAATCCGGGACGAGATGAGAATAAACGGGAGAGATTGCGCCGCGACGAGGGCCGCAACCAGGATGAACGACGACGGGAACGAAGTAAGCCACAGCGCGAACAACGGCCGCGCAAAAATCCAATTTCCGCGCAGCGGGAGCGCGAAGTCGAAGCGGAACGGGAGCGACGAAAAGAAAAAGCTGCGCAGGATAAAGAACGCCGAACACAAAATTACCACAAGCGTGTGACGCATTCTCCACCCACAAAGGCCGTTAGATTATTCGAAGAACCAGTAGAACAATTAAACGCCGCTACATTCAGTGACGAACCCACCACCTGGTTTGGTAAACTGGTTAAGTGGCTGCGAGGTTAGCCACCGGGCACACCTCGGCACAGGAAGCTTATGCTATTGCGGATTCATAAGAGGAGCACCTTGGTAAAGGTGTTATTTTCGCACCGCATCAATCGACTTGTTGGCCGTAAATTTCATTACTAACGGCAACACCAGCCGCGCCAGCCAGCCAGCCTTTTTCAGCTTTTGTCCAATCAACAGGTCAATTCCGAGACTTGAACCCATCTTTAATAGATTCCCCGCCGTTCCATTTCCGTTGTGGCCAAGTCGCGCGAAGAACGACAGCACCTTAGTGATCGGTGCCAGCCGTTCGCGAATATCGATCACCTGCGATCGAAGATAGGTCTTTTGCCGCACGAGGTCCGCTTGCAATTGCTTGCGTTCCATCACCACTTCTTCGAATGTGCTAAACTTCGTCATAGATCTTACGCACAATAATATTTCGTAACCAGGGAAGAATAACTGAACTGGCGGTCAACAGGAGTATCGCAAGAATGAACAAATAGAAGCCGCCTACAATGAAGAATCCGGCCTTCATATTTTGCAGGGCATCTCCAATCCACCACGCCGCGCCCAGACCCGAGAACAGCAACACAAACACCCCCATCACGAGCAACAGCACGCCGACGATGCTCAGGGAACCGCCGACGGCCGCGTTTTCTACAATCCGCACATTTACAAGACGGCGATAGGTTTCCACCATATCGCCCACTGCGTCAATGAGACCGTCTTGTTGCTCTCTGTCACTGCCTTCCATGATAATAGCGTATTAGTCTTCAGTTCTTGCTGACTTCTTTCAATTGTGTGCCCAACTCGTCGACCGCAGCCTCGCTGTTTGCTTTTACTTTTCTGACCACGTCTTTCCCCAGATCCAGTAGCGATCCGAGTTCGGATAGCCAATCCTTCGTTCCGCTGGCTAGTCTCTTTTGAAGATCCGTCCCTTTTTCGGGAGCTACCAGCATTCCAATGATGGCGCCTGCTGCCGCAGCTGCAGCCATTCCGACGACAATTTTGCTTGTTGTATTCATATCTGTGTTGTTTGTTTTATTTCTCTTACGCTTCAATCTCAGGTGCATACGTCCAACTACTGGGCCATTTATTATTCCGGTGTCACAGTCTTCATTTTCGGCCTATTGGCTTGAGCCGGTTTTTGCTGCCCGTCCGCCTTAACTTTCTCTTCGTTTCCTGCCGTGTCAGGCAGTTGATCACCTAACAAAACGCCCCACGGCCTCATCGATGGAACCTTGTCGAAAATTACTTTAAGTACTGCTAAACCGGGAATCGCGAGGAACATCCCGGGAATCCCGCACAACGCACCACCTACCAGCACGCCGACGATGGTAACCAGCGCGTTAATGCGCACCTTGTTTCCAACGATCCACGGCATGGTGAAATTGTTGTCAATAATTTGCACCACGGCCAGCACCACGCCCACCCACAAGACTTTATTGGGCTCGTCAGAACTCACCAACGTAACGACCATACAGAAAATATTGGCCACCAACATTCCCACATAGGGGATCAGGTTCAACAACGCAGCAAACAATGCCAGGAAAACGGCGTACTTGATGCCAATGACTAAAAATCCAATGGTATTCAGCGTAAACACAATGGTCGTCTCGATGAGCAGTCCGGTTAGATATTTCTGTGCAATGGTGCTCGATTGCAGCAGCACGTCACGGACTTCTTCTTCCGTGCCGTGTTTGAATACACCAATAATGAAATGCTTGATCGTTTCACGATAGTACAAAATCAAAAACGTATAAATAGGCAGCAGTACCACATAGGCCACTACACCTGTCAAAGATCCAAGTGTCTTGCCCACCACTTGCGGGCTCTTTTCCTTGATGTCGGCCACCGTGTCCTTGATGTATTCGTTTTGCTTACTGACCGTAATGTTCATGTGCTCATTCACCCATTTCTGAAATGAATTTCCCAACTCCACGAAACGTTCCTTTAAAGCCGGGGCGTCGTCGAGAAAATGCATGATCTGCGTGGAAAGAAGATAAAGGAGAGCTGCGAAAGTTATAAACGTGAGCAACACCGGAATCAGGATCGACACTACCTTGTGACAACCTTTCGTAGTCAGAAATTTTACGACGGGTAGCAACAACGTCGCGAGCAAGATGGCAAAGAGTATGGGGATAATGATATCATTTGCGAGCACAACTCCCGCGGCGAGCAGGCCAATGGCCAGAAGGGACACGCCGAACTTCATGTAAAAAGGGGAATTGTCTGCTACCTTATCCATAGGTTGGATGTTTTCCAGAGAGGGCTAATTTCCGTGCCAGCCATCAATCGATGTCTTTTGGCAATACTTGCTTGGCAGTGATCTTTGATTGGGCAAAATACTCTACACCTTCCAGCGCCAAATCTACAACGCTTTCAGGCTCGTTTACCTTAACGAAGCCTTACCACGTTTTAACACAAACCCACCTAAGGCGCGCTTCTTGCGTATCCTCATGTGAAATAGAAAGGCAAAAGCAGATGAGCATTAAAAGCGTTGTCAGGTCGTCTTGGACGATGCTGAAAAAGACCGTCTCTAACTTTGTTGAGGATGATTCGATGTCATACGCATCTTCCATTGCTTTCTATACCATTTTCTCGCTGCCTGCGGTATTGATAATCGCCCTGGCAATCGGCGCTGCATTCTATGAAAGAGCAGTGGTGGAACAGGAACTGCTGAGTCAGGTGGGCCGGCTGATCGGTCAGGAAAGCGCGAAAGAAATCAGCTCAATCCTGGCGCACGCAACCTTCGATGCCACGAGCGCCTTTGCAAAGGTAGTTGGGATTGTCACGCTGATATTCAGTGCCACTACCGTGTTCATATCCTTGCAAACAACCCTTAACAAAATCTGGGGGATCAAGCCGAAACCGAAGCGCGGGTTAGTGAAGTTTCTGTTGAATCGTTTGCTCTCCCTTGCGATGGTCGCCACCATAGGGTTTTTACTACTTGTTTCATTGGTCATCGACGCCGTGCTGGTACTCTTTCAAGGGCTGCTCTCGAGGCTCCTGGCCGGAATAACGCTGTACATATTGAATATCGTCAACATCGGCGTGTCGCTTGCGCTGGTTACTGTCATATTCGGCCTTTTGTTTAAAGTGTTGCCCGACGCGAAGATCAAGTGGCGTGATGTATGGGTAGGTGCCGCCATCACCACGGTCCTGTTCGGCCTGGGCAAGTATCTCATTGGTTTTTACCTGGGCAACAGCACATTCAACTCGGCCTACGGAGCAGCCGGATCACTCGTGATAATCCTGGTGTGGGTGTACTATTCTACCGTCATATTTCTTTTCGGAGCAGAGTTCACCTCAGTATATGCTGAGCAGTCAGGCAGTAAGATCGAGCCCTATGACACAGCCGTTAAAGTGCAAATGGTTGAGCTTGAAAAGAACGATAGCAACGAGACCACCGCCGTATCCAAGAGTCCGCTTCGGCACACTTGAAAACCGTCCTGCCTCACTGGAATCATGGCCTGAACCAATTCTTTAACTTAAGTAACAAAACCCTCCTCCGATGTACCGATGTCTCTTGCTTGTGCTCCTTTTCGTGATCCTGTCAATTGCGTTAAGAGCCCAGGTCAAGCCTGCGCAGAATCAACAATCAAAATTGTTCCGGATCAAGCGCGGAGACCTCGTAGTATTCAGGGATACTTCTTTCGTGGCGCTCCACGATACGACATTCCGGGTACCAGCGCGCGATGCCCGCTTCGTTAAGGTGCGAAAAAACCCCACAGCAATCGCGGCCATGTTTTATGATAGCCTTGAACAAAGGGCCTCGACGGGAAAGGTCTCGAAAGATGTTTTTAACATGGTGTTGAAGAAGCGCGGTAATAAGGAGCGCCTCGTGAACTCCATTATTGTCAGTGAAGATGTTTTCAAACCATTCGAAGGACTCGCCATCAATTCCATTTCCATCAGGCAGGTGGACGTGCTGGAAGGATCGGTCATTGATACGCTTCAAAAGGCATCGACCAACGTAGGGGTATTCGTGAATCGCGTGCATCGTGATACGCGCGTGCGCCTCATTCAGCGCAACCTGTTGATTCAGGCAGGCGATAAAGTTGATGCTTACCGATTGGCCGACAATGAACGCGTTCTTCGCCAATTCAGGCCGTTACGCGACGCGAGGATCTACCTTTCCAGGAACAAGAAACACAAGAACACCGTAGATGTCGTCGTGGTAGTGCAAGACGTGGCTTCGCTGGGTGTTGCGGGAACGCGCAGGTCGTGGGACGACTTCAGATTTGATGTTTTCCATGTCAATCTTGGCGGCTCCGGAACGCTGGCGCGCGTGTCGTATTTCCGAAACAGCTATTACTCGCCCCATAACGGATGGGAGTTTATGCTCGGCCATTCTAACCTGTTCGGCTCATTTGTCAAAGGCGAAGTCGTGTACGCCAACAATTTCATTCACGAGCGTGTAGGCGTTGGGTTTAGTCGCGACTATTTTACTCCCGAGATCAAGTTTGGGGGCGGCGTCTCCTATTATCAAACTCATGAAAATTTTTACATCGATGGCTACGATACGCTGCGCACACCTCACCAGGAAACGGCCTTTGAGGTATGGGGCGGCCGCTCATTTGAAGTGAGCAAACGGACCAACATCATTGTCAATGGGTTGATAAATCCCCGAATGTTCCATGATCGTCCCTTTGTGTCTGGTGATTCGAATGTGTTTCTGCAAGACCGTACGCTGGTGGCCGGCAATGTTTGGTTGGTAAAGCGAAATTACCTGAAAAGCCTGCGCATACGGGGCTTTGGACGAACCGAAGATATTCCCATTGGCGCGGGCGTGGGATTCATGTACGGACGCGAGTTAAACGAATTTATCAGCCGGGATTACTACCAACTGGAGGCGATTGCCGGCAAGTATTTTCCCCGCGTAGGATACATCAACGTAGCGGCTACTGGTGGCACCTTTGTGAGAAAGGGAAAAGCGGAGGATGGTCTGCTGGCATTGAACGCCACAGCGTTCAGTGATCTGGTCCGGTTGCGGAGAACGCAGATGCGCAATTTTATCTTCTTCGAAATGACGCGTGGATACAATCGCAACCTCGATCGGAGTCTCATACTGATTGGAAAATGGCGAGACAAAGCGGGGAATATTCCCGTCGGTAATCGCCGGTTATCCATCGGTGTGGAAGGCGACTACTTCATGCCCTGGTATTTTTATGGATTTCAATTCACCTTATATTATCGCGGCGACATCTATTTGCTATCAAATGATGACCTTATCGACCGGCGCTCTCTGTTTTACTCAGTCAAGGCGGGTGTGAGAACATTAAACGAGAATCTCGTACTGCCTTCGTTTTCTATTGAACTGGGCTATTTTGGAAAGAACGCTCCTTTTCCGGCCGCTTGGCAGATACGCTTCATCACAGCGCTTCCCGACCTGTTTCCCATTTCGGCAAGTTTTAAGCCGCAAGTGAGGTCTTTTGATTAGAAGTGCCCAGACCGGGTGACCGGCCAGAGCACTTCGTTCCGGTGATTATTTGCGTTTCCCCACGAAAATGATAACGAGACCGGCAACGGCAAGTATACCTCCCGTTATGGGCGACCAGTAAATGGGTGTCTTCTCTTCTTTATTTATTTCGACGGGTCCCAGATCCACCACCTTTTTCTTGGTGATAACATTGAATCCGGTAAAGACGGTCATGATGAGACCTACGACAAGCAGTACGATTCCCAGGTTTTTCATTTTGATAAATAGTTAGGTTGCTAGTTTACTGAATTTGGTATGTTGATTTTTCAGAGACGCAGGAAGCCTTCTCCATAGACGGAAGAAATGGAGCGCACCGTGTCGCGCTTTTCTGTTTGCTTCTCATTTTTTTGATCTTGCCGTTCTCTTTTCTTTTTCTCACGCGTTTCTTTCCGGACGTCGCGAAGCGAATCGCGTCGTTGCTTGCGTGTCTGGGGTTTCCGCTCGGAAGGTGGATCAACAACGCTTGACTTTACGCCTGAGAACAGGGACTTCACCCACACATTGAAAATGGCCCGACGCCGGTCGCGTTCGTAATAAACCTTTCCGGTGCGGTTTTCAAGGGGCACTGCACGGTCCTTGTCCTTCCGGACAAACAACCCCAATGCCAGTGACTTAATATCATTCTCCTGGCTTCCTTTGTCTTTCTTCAAACCAGCAAGCTTGAGGTTCTCGTAGTTGATGAGGATGTTTCCCCGGGAGGTATAGTCATCATAATCAAAATTGAAATCCAGTGCGTTGAGCCGCCCCGATTCGACCCGAATAAAAGCCAGGCTTTCAAGCATAGGATTCAACTGCTGCAACCCGAGGTTTGAAATTCTTCCCTTCGCGTTGTAAACCTGGGCCTTGTCGTAAGGAAGAGTAAAGTCAACCGTAATGACCCCATTCTTCATAACGCGGGACGTGACATGAAGAACGGATTGTTTCAGGCCTGGATAGAGATCCCGATTGCTCACTTGAGCAACGCTTGCCTGCAGATGGTCGAAAACAATATAGCCTGTTTCGAACCCCTTTTCGGGAAATTCTTCATACGTGATTTTCGTGTCGGCCAGGATGAGTGAATCGAGGGCAAATCCAATTCGCAATGTTCGGATCAGCGCCACCGGAAGGGGCATATGACTTCGTTTGGTGAAAGGAAGTCGCTTGTCGCGGAACACATACAAATTGGCGTGATCGATCTTTAAACTAGATGCGACCACCAGGCTATCACGAAGCCTGCTGAAGTCAAGTCCCGCGAGCGTGACTTGAGGGACCCGCAGAACGAAGCGGTCGACTTGTTTGCCAACTCTTCTTGAAAACTGGTATTTGCCGTACCTGGGCAGCAGCACCACAGAATCAACGATCATTTCCTTCGATCTGCTATCGATGGCTATACGCTTCACCTTTAGCGTATACATGCTCTTCTGTGTGGCCATTCTGTAATTTCCTACCGTTGCTTTGAAGTCCCCCAGCGTGTACGCCTGTGGATCGGCAAAATGATCAGCTTGAGACAGACCGACATCGTGAAAGGCGAGACTGACGTGGCCCATGTGCTCGATGATAGAGTCGTTATTCACGACGATCTCCAGGTCTGTTATCTGCAGATCGCCGACTGTCACTTGCGTAAAGGGAAGTTCGTTGGGTATCTTATGGTCGTTTCGACTATATCCCTGTTGACGGGAATGGTTCGAAATTTCGATCACCACCTTTCCTTCAGAGACTACGAGTGATCCGAGGTGAATTTCTTTTTTTCGAATGAAGGCCATCACGTCAATACCAGCGGCATGTATAGTTTTTATGTTTGCGGCCACCTGGCCACGGGCATTGAACGACGAGTCCGGGAGAGAAGAATTAGCTGAAGCCGAAAGCGAATCCGGGGCGGGAGTACGCCATTCGAAACCTTCGATGGTAACAGAGCGTGCAAACAGGTTAACGTTCAGAGAACGAATCTTAATGCCTGCAGCGTGAAGCCGGGCATCAAGTTTTCGAAGGGCAAGTTTCGAAAGTATAACACCACCCACTCCCAGCGTAATGATCAGTCCCATCAGGGAGAAGAAAATTATCTGAAAAGTAAATCGCGTTCTTTTCATAAGGTTTGAGAAGGGCTGTCAGCGTCATATCACTATGGGTTAGGGCTGGCGGTGACAGCCTCTTATCTAAACTCTCTCGCCGCGGATCAGTCTGAAGATCACAGCAATTATCGCGATAACAAGAAGGATGTGTATCAACGATCCAGCGCTGTACACAAAGAATCCGAGCGCCCATGCGATCACCAGGATCACAGCAATGGCATAAAGTAAACTGCTCATATGTAGTTCTATTTTGAATTTAGTTGTGCTGTGCCTACTGTTATTATCGTGCCATCGTAAACCGTGAAGCATCGTCTAATCTGGGCCTTTTCACCCAGTGAATAGGGGGTGACCGCCTCAAAAGTGTGGAATATTTTCTACAACTTATGTCGGTAAATGCCGAAACGTACCAACAGGCCGCATGGCATGATTTTTACCCGCATCCGGGTATAATGCCCCGCAATGAGCAGAGTTTTGGTAGTTGATGATGAAGTGGAGATTTGCCTCCTGGTGACGCAGTACTTGCGGAAACTGGGATATGAGGTGACGTATTCACTTTCAATCGCGGAGGCGTTAGGTAAGTTATCGGCAGCACCGTATGACTTGTTGTTTGTCGATCTGAATTTGTCAGACGGTTCGGGGTATGACATAATAAAGGTACTTCAGGAGTCAAAATCGCAGACGAAAGTAATTGTTATCAGCGCCTACGACAACGAACGGGTGCGGGCCTTGCAGAAGGGCGCGTCACTCTTTCTGGCAAAGCCCTTTACAAAGAAGGCAATTGACGAATCATTACAGAAACTCAACTTCCTAACGAATAACACTTAAACCAACGACTGGTATTTGACTATGCATAAGTTATTGATCATTGATGACGACAAGGACATTTGCCTTGTGTTATCGCGCTTTCTGACGAAGAACAACTACGAAGTGAATGTAGCGCACAAAGGCGAAGATGGCTTGCAATTGCTGCGGTCAAATCAGTATTCCGCCATTCTTTGCGACTACCGGCTGCCGGACCATACGGGGGTGGAGATGTTACGTAAGATCAAATTGCTTCAGCCGAGCGCCGCGGTGATCATCATTACAGGATACTCCGATGTGCGGATAGCGGTCGAAACATTCCGCTACGGGGCAAGTGACTACGTCACTAAGCCCCTCTATCCCGACGAACTCCTGGTTACTATTCGTGAAACGATCGCCAAGAATGAAAAACGAAATCTGGTTGAAAGGAACGAAGTAGCAAGTGAAGAGAAGGTCAAGAGCAACAAGAAAGCTACGTCGTCGGCGAGCCATTATATCGTCGGTAAGAGCATTCAATCGCAAACCGTTCAAAAGTACATTGAGTTGATAGCGCCGGCGGAGATGTCTGTCATCATTCACGGCGAAACAGGTACGGGCAAAGAGTTCGTCGCTCAATCGATACACCAGTTTAGCAAGCGTTCAGATAGGCCCTTCATTGCCATCGACTGTGGCGCGCTTCCGAAAGAACTTGCCGGTAGCGAATTGTTCGGTCATGTGAAAGGCGCGTTTACCGGTGCAGTCAATGACAAGCCTGGGAGTTTCGAGGTGGCTGATGGAGGCACGATCTTCCTGGACGAAATTGGAAATCTCTCCTACGAAAATCAGGTGAAACTGCTGCGTGTAATTCAGGAACGGAGAATCAAACGCATAGGCGCCACGAAAGATATTGCCATTGATGTCCGGATAATTGCCGCAACGAACGAAGATCTTAACAAGTCTGTGAAGGAGGGCCGGTTCCGCGAGGATCTTTACCATCGCCTGAATGAATTCAAGATCCAGTTGTCGCCGCTTCGCGAACGGAAAGATGACATCGTCGTATTCGCGAACTACTTTCTGGAGAAGGCGAACCAATCGCTCAATAAAAATGTGCAGGCATTTTCGCCTGCCGTGATGGATCAGCTAAGCAATTATTTCTGGCATGGCAACCTGCGGGAGTTGAATAATGTGATTAAGCGCGCCGTCCTGCTTACGACTGGCGACAGTATTGAGTCGGACAGCCTTCCTCAGGAAATTATTCAGGCCAATTCCGCCGGGGTTAATGCAGGCGCTTTGGTCGAAGACAACGTGGGACTTCTTAAATCGATAGCTGGTTCTGCGGAAAGACAGGTTATTATCGAGGTGTTGGAGAAGGTGAATTATAACAAGTCAAAGGCTGCGGAATTGTTGAAGATTGATCGCAAGACATTGTACAACAAATTGAAGTTGTACAGCATCAATGCGTGATCGTTCGTGATGTATCGCTCGTGAAAGGTCGGGATCCATGACCCAATGAACGCTTTGAAGGGGAACGCTTACCAATAAAAATTAAAAGGTTATCCGTCAATGGCGGATAACCTTTTTATGGTACGTCGAGTGCGTCCCTTTTTCAGTTACTTGTCCTGATTGAAATTGAAGGCCATGTAAAGCTGGGCGCACGAATTCTTCGCGTCGCCGATCAAGGTGCGGGCAACGTCGCTGTCCGCGATCTCCGTTAGTCCGAGATTGTAACGTGCGCCGACCTGCATCGGTCCGAAGTTCAGGCCAAATCCACCGGCTACGCCAAAGTCGAATGGCTTTAGGTTATCCCGGTCGATTTCGTCAGAGCCATTGCCCAGGTCGCCTGAATACGAGATGTTCGAGTTCAATAGGTAGCTGACATATGGACCCACATGTATCTCAGCCGCATCGCCAAGTTTAAACACGGCCAGCACGGGAAGGTCCAGGTAATTCAAATTGAATTTTACTGTCTGATCAATGAGTCCACCATATTCAGCTTTTGCTCCGCGTGTCGAATACATCAATTCGGGTTGGATGGCAAAGGTTTCCGTGGAGAAAACCTGTCCATATACCCCAACGTTGAATCCGTATCGCGCATTTTCATCGTCAATATCATCGAGGTACAGGTTGCTTACGTTAAGCCCACCCTTGATACCGGCACGCATCTGCGCGCTCGATTCATTGCCATTTACAGCGACGAGCATCGCAACTAGTGCGAACAATGATAATAGTTTGATTGGTTTTGAGTTCATATACATTTCGCGTTGTTTTGAGAAACACGGAAGTAAATATTACGCCAAAGGTGATTTCTAAAGGATGGTTACTGTAATTCAGATAATTCGCTTCAAAGGTCTTCTTCCAGCGCATAGAATTAATTCCCCCACTTGTAGACAGTCGGCAACATGAAGAGTGGATACGTTAAGCTGTTGTTTCTGGGCATCGTCTTTTTTCTGATCGCGATCAGCGTCGTTACGTATAAAAGCCTCGATAATTATGTGAAGGAAGTTCGTGCTATACGTCATTCGTCGGATGTGCAGGAAACACTCGAGCGGGCCCTTTCATCTATCAAGGATGCTGAAATTGGACACTTTGGCTATCAACTAACCCGTGACTCGTTGTTCTTGCTGCCGTATCATACATCGGTTCAGGAATTACCGGGTGTACTAAAATCACTCGATAGTCTCGTGTCGGATAATGCGGAGCAGCATCGTCGCGTGGATACATTAAAAACACTGATCGATAACCAGTTCACGATTGTGAGTGAAATCCTGGCCAACGCTAAAGAGAGTAGCCTCTATATGGACCGTTATGAGATCAGTTTGATCTCGCGAAGTCGGGCGAACATGCTGGGCATTCGAAGTCTGGGGCGTCGCATACGCATGAATGAACAGCGTATCGCTGATGAACGCAGTTTGAGCGAAACGGACATGCGAAATATCGCGCCGGTTTCCCTCTTGTTTTATGGGCTCGCGTCTTTGGCTGGCATTGCCTTTCTATTCACGCGTGCAATGGATGAACTTGAAAAGCGCAGGTTGGCAGAGGACAGCCTCCGGGATAACATACAGGCGCTGCGAAAGGAAGTAGGTATCCGCGAGTTCACACAAAAGACGCTTCGCAATGTCATCGACAATTCGTTGGACGGCATCATGGCATTTCGCGCCATCCGTAACAAGAACAATGAAATTGCGGACTTCGAATGGATTCTGGCAAACGCGGTGAGCCTGGTCATGCTGTATAATTCGGAAAGTAAGTTGCTGGGCAAGCGTTTCCTGGAAATGACGTCAACGGCAAAGACGGACGGACTATTTGAAATATATAAAGAGGTAGTTGAATCTGGCGTTCCCAGTCAGATCGAACGTCTTTATCCGGGTGATACCATGAACACCTGGTATAACATAACGGCCGTGAAACTTGAAGATGGTTTTGTCGTGACTTTCTCCGACATCACCGGTCAGAAGATGCAGCGCATGCTGATCGAAGAGCGCGAAATTTTGTTAAAGGATGCCGAGCAGGTGGCTAACATGGGCAGCTGGCGATGGATCAAGAAAACAGATGAACTCATCTGGTCAGATGGCCTCTATCACATTCTGGGTAAATCACCTCTTGACTACACGCCGTCCTGGAGTTCTTTTTCAGACAACGTGCACCTGGAGGACCGTCCATCGATGAGAAGTTTCTTGTCTGAGTTGAAAGTATTGCCCAAGGCCTCACGGTTGGAATACCGCATCGAGATTGATGATAGTATCCGTTATTTGGCCATGGTCTTAAAGCCGCCTCAGGAGAACGACGCTTTACTGTCGAACGTCCTGGGAACGGTAATCGATATCACGGAGCGCAAGCTCTATGAAAATCAATTAAAACAATATACGTCCGAACTGAAGCGCTCTAACGAAGATCTCGAACAATTCGCTTACGTGGCATCGCATGATCTACAGGAACCGTTGCGAAAAATCAGAGCATTTGGCGACCTGGCGGGCAAGAGCCCGTCGAAGGGAGAGGCTATTCGCATAGATTATATTCAGCGCATGCAATCTGCGGCTGCCCGTATGCAAATACTCATCGAAGATCTCCTTTTGTTTTCGCGCGTGTCGCGTAGTGCCAATCAGTCCGAACTCTTGCGGATGCAACCTCTCATGGAGGAAGTCCTGGACGATATCAACGAGCAGATTCGGCGCGAGAAGGCGGTCGTGGAAGTAGGGCCGCTTCCCGATATCATCGGCGATCATACGCAGATCAGACGGTTGTTTCAGAATCTGATCAGCAACGCCATCAAATTTCACAAGCCCGAACAGCCACCGGTAGTTAATATTTCAGGCCGCCTTATGCGTTATACCGACATCTTTAATGAATACAAGATCGCCGTGGACCAACTGGAATGGGCATGTTTCGTGGTAAAGGACAACGGCATTGGGTTTGAAGAAAAGTACGCGGAGAAGATATTCAATATTTTTCAACGGTTGCATGGACGAAACGAGTACGAGGGTACCGGAATAGGACTTTCTATTTGCCGGAAGATTGTCTCCAATCACCAAGGACAGATCGTAGCGCGAAGCCAGGAAAAGGCAGGCTCTGAATTTATCATTATATTACCCGTAGATTGAAATGTGATGCAGACTGCTCAGGAAATCAAAGTGTTGTTGGTCGAGGATGATGAGGATGACGTCGTTCTTGCCCGGGAGTATCTCAGCGAAAGCGAGTATTATAGATTCAAGGTGGAGTGGATCGCGAATCCCCAACGTGCGCGCGAGAAAATGCTCACGGAAAGATTCGATATCTTTTTGATCGACTATCGGTTGGGGAGTGAGAACGGACTCGACCTCATCAAATTCGTGCAAGACAAGGGCGTGCTGGTTCCCTGTATTCTGCTCACGGGTCAGGGTGATATAAAAGTCGATCTCGACGCCAGTCGCTACGGCGCTGCCGATTATCTCGTAAAGACCGAACTGAGCCCGTCGTTATTGGAGCGCAGCATCCGCTATGCGTTGAGCCAGTCGTCCGTGATCCGCGAGTTGGATGAAAAGGAGAAGAAATACCGGTCCTTATTCGAACGTTCGATAGACCCGATATTTCTCGCCAACGACAAAATGCGCCTCATAGATGTCAATACGGCCTTTCTTAGTTTCTTCAACATTGGCCGGGAGGCATCCGTTGCGCTGGAAATATGCGACCTGTTCGCAGACCCTTCCGACTATGAATACTGCCGTAATGCCCTGAAGGAGGCGGAACAGATCAAGGATTTTGAAGTGGTGTTGATAAACAAATCGGGAGAGACAAGGGTGTGCTTGCTCAATTGCGTGTTCATCCCGGATCAGGCGTCGGACTTCTGTTGTTACCAGGGAATCGTTCACGACCTGACCATGCGCAAAAAGGCAGAGAAGGACATGCTGCTGGCCGAAAGATTGTCGATGACCGGCAAAATTGCCCGGACCATTGCGCACGAAGTAAGAAATCCATTGACAAATCTGACACTGGCGCTGGAACAACTGAAGGATGAAATGCCTTCCGACAACGAATCGGTGACGCTGTTTAGTGACATCATCGAACGAAATGCCAATCGGATTGAACAGCTGATAGGCGAGATGCTCAATTCTTCGCGCCCGCGCGAGCTCGACCTTCAGTTGGTGGGTGTCGACGAGATACTGAATGAGACGCTCTCCCTGGCGATGGACCGGATGAATCTCAAGCAGATCCGGCTGGAGCATCAGCGCCTGAATGATCTTCCCCGATTGCTGGTTGATAAAGAGAAACTGAAGATAGCGTTACTCAACATCGTGATCAACGCCATCGAAGCGATGAATCCAGGATTAGGTGTGCTAACGATTCGTATTGATCGCACACCGGGGATGCTCGTTCTGTTCGTCATAGACAACGGTAAGGGTATCCCTCCGGATGACCTGGAAAAATTGTTTGATCCGTTTTTTACCAGTAAGGAGGGGGGCATGGGCCTCGGACTTACGTCAACGCGCAATATTCTCACCGGTCACGGAGCTACTGTTGAGGTTACGAGTAAAGTGGATGAGGGGACTACGTTCGCCATTTATTTTCGATTGTCGGAATAAAGAGATTGTCCGAACAAGATTAGTCTTAGGCGAGCCGGAGGCGGATATCCTGTACGTTAGAACGGGTAGCCAAAGGCGATGTTAAAGATCAGGTTCTCTTTACGCCAGGCACGGTTTCCAAAATCGATTTCATTGAACACCCAGTCGGGACCTTGTTCCAGCCAGGGTTTACGAATAGGAAATGCGGTGTCGAACCTGAATACGAAAAAGCTGAAGTCCACGCGCAAGCCAAATCCGGTTCCAACGGCCAATTGCGAAAGGAAAGTATTTCCGTCGAATTGTCCGCCTTCCCGAGTTTCTTCGTAGCGAAAAGTCCATATGTTACCCGCATCAACAAAGAGCGCGCCTTTCAGAATCTTGAAAATATCGAACCGGTATTCCGTATTTCCTTCCAGCTTGATATCGCCTCGCTGGTCAATGAACAGAGGTTGGTCCTCGGGCACATTGTTACGGACGTAGTACGTTCCTGGCCCCACCGATCGCGCCTGGAAGGCACGAAGACTGTTGGAGCCGCCAACCGCGAATTGTTTGATATAGGGTAAGTTGGTGGCATTTCCATAGGCATAGCCGGCACCGACGATAATCCGCGAAGCAATCTTGTTGTGTTTATCAAGCTGCCAATAGTAACGGAAGTCGACGTCACCTTTTACGTATTGAGAGTATGGCAAGCCGAAGATTTGAAAAGGATCGGTCCCTTCGCTTCCTATCTGCTGAACCGCATGAATGGCGTTGCCAGCTACATCGACGTTCCCATTGAAATAAAAGTTGTGGGGGCGAAATGTTCGTTTTTCAAATTTCTGCAACGGATCTTCGCGAAGCTGCGAGTTATAGGTAAACGAATACTTGGTTCCAATAATGAACTGATTCTCGAAGGAGTTATTCAATATCGGGTTGATTAACAGGAGCGAATCAAATTCAGGAGATTTCTTATCGGTCCGAACATAGCTCACATCTGCAACAAACAACTCATGGGTTTTGTCAGCGGTTTCCCGCCATATATAACCATATCCGAGATTCGCGGATCCCAGCCGATAGTAACCAACGCGATTTTGAATATTAAGGCCTGCCTTAAAAATAGTTTTGGGCAAGTACGTTGCTGAGTTATAATCAATCCTGATGGGGGAAATAAATCGGGGCACAGTGAGGCTGGACTCCAGTCCGATCTCGAGCGAGTTCAACGCGCCCTGATCTTGTCGGCTTATCTGCCATTCATATCCCGCATTTAGTTTCAGCTGAAATAATTCGGCCCCACGTAAAAAGTTTCGATTCGTAAAGGTGAGTGTCAATCCGGGACCTACGAAGTTGTTGGACTTGGTTACGCCTTGTGCCTCTGCACGCAGCGACTTCTTGGGAAGGGTCGTCAACAGGATATGAGTGATCAGCTTCGAAGAATCCGTGTGTAATTCAGAAAATTTAATGTTTACAAATTTGAACACGCCCAGCCCCATGAGATGAGAAAGGGTAAGCCGCTGCGCTTCGCGACTGTAAGTTTCTCCTTCCCTAATGTTGATTACGCGGGTGAGTATCTCGGGCCGGAATCGGTGATTTCTGTCAATATAGCGGTATCGATCAACGATCGTCGTATCGGCCGGCGGTGAAATCGAGTCGGGTATGATGCTGTAGTCAGGAAGCACGCTGACCGTACCGAACTTGTAGATGCGTTTGGCTCGGGTGGGTATACCTGGCTCCAGCCTTAGCGCCAGGTTGACTTTTCGCTTGCCAACGGTACTGTCGGCTTCGAAGATCAAATAGCGATCATCGAAATAGTAGAACCCTTTATCCTCCAGCGCTTTCTCCATGCGCGCCTGTTCCGCCTGCATGCGCTCCAGGTCGTAGCGTTGCCGGGTCTTCAGAAGCGAGTTCTTCGACACTTCGCGTAGAATGGGTGCATACACGCTGTCGCGTGGACGGGGATAGCGGATCGTATCAAGCCGATAGGGACGCTTGAGCTTAACCGTGTAAATCACCGTGCTCTCTTTCCTTTTCGTTTTCACCTCAGAGCTTACGGTAGACTTAAAATATCCCTTATTGTTAAGCGTACCGGCAAGCAACGTTGCTGTGCGCTGCGGATTCACGTCTGTGATGAACACGGGCGGCGACCCGAGTTTCTTACGGATGAAATTGCCCAACCCTTTTTTCTTTTTAGGGTCTCCAGAGATGTAATAGAACCAAACACCGGGACGCATACCCAGAAATTTTCCGTTCGGTTTTGGCGCAATCAATTCCTGAAGTTCGGCCCTGATCTCTTTCTTTCGCCTTATACGTCGCCCTTCTGTATCGAATTCAATTTCCGATCCATCATAAAAGCTCTCATTCTCCTTGAGAAAGGACTTGCCGGAACAGCCCAGCAGGCAGATCATCGCCACCGCCAGGAGTAACCGGGTTCCTTGTTGAACAACCACGCAGGATTTTCTATTTGGTCTTTGCATTGGCCTTGAATAGTTCCCGAAGTGTATCGTAGTCTTTAATGTAGATCAGCCCTGCACCGGTCTCCGTCAGCTCACCGGATATGAGGTCATAATCACTGTTTCTAAATCCTGTGATCCTGAACCTCCCGTCTTCTGTAAGCTTGTACTCCAGTGCGAGGTCGCCGATGTAATCGGTGAATGAACTTTGATTTGTCTGTCCCTCGACTTCGACGTTGCCCGATATTTTAACGATCAATCGATCGTCGAGCAGACTCTTGGAAACCCCCAATTGCACCGACGTTTGCCCCTGTGCCTGACCGCTCGAATAGTCTTCGTCCGAGCGGACATCAAAAGACAGTTCGACGCCTTTGACGCCTTCGGACATCTTGTTCAATTGTTCGCTGAGCAACTTGCTCACACTGCGACGAGCAGTTGCTTCCACTGAAGAACCATTCTGGCTCTCAAAAACGTCGTTTGTCATGAACCTTTTTAGAATTAACAGTGCGAAGACTTGTTTGTTGAGGTCTGATTCCCGGGTATTGAGGTCCGTTAGGGCGGCGTAAGGCTGTCCACTTAAGGCATTGCGTTTTGCTACAGGCATGTCCAGCTTAAAGCTGATTTCAGGAGTCATCAACTCACCATTGATGTTCAGGTAGACCAGAAATGGCAGGCGTTGACGATACGCGTCTGTTGAAGTTGCCGAGACTGAAGTCTGCGTGAGCAATTCCATTGGCGAGGTCTCAACCAGGTACGAGGCAGTAATATCCATGACTGCCTCCAGTGGTTCTCCGGACCAGGTGATGGTGCTTCCTTTCTCAATTTTAAAATTCCGCTTCACAAATTTATAGAACGTGAAATCGTATGTCCCCTCCGTTATTTCATAGCGCCCGGCCAATTGCATATCGCCCGATGGGTTAATATCCAGGGTTAGCGTCGCATTCCCTTTCACCGAAAGTTTGTCGCCGGTTATCGGATCGATCACAATGGAGAGCTCCTCCTTGTCGTCCAGCTGTATGTTGGCGGTGAGATCGATCCCGGTAAAACGGGACACCGCTGAGTCGCGTGGATTAATAGAACGTAGAAATGGATCTTTGGCCGCATCATTATCTACCCAACGCACAATGCCTTCTTGTTCCAGCACGCCTTTCTCCGATTGGGGAATGATGTACGTGAGCTTGCTGTCGTCGTTTAGGGAGACATTCATATTTATCTTCGGCTCGGTAAGTGTTCCCACTATGGTAGCTGTTGTGTTGATACCGACCTTTCCGTAAAACAATTCGTTTTCGCCCTCCTTCGTATTCAGCAATTGAAAGTTTTCCGCTTTGAAGCGTAGATCCAGCCCGAAGGTTGTATAGTCCTTTGTCTTCAATGTGCCTCTTATAGTCGCCGCATTGTTCTGTTCGTCGAGTATGCGGAAGTTTTCGAGTACGATTCCTTCCGCAGTCAAAGCGATGCGCTCATCCGGTAGAAGAAACTTTGTATTGACGAAGCTCGGCACGATGGTAGCCTTCTGGAACGCGATGAACCCCCGAATTTCAGGCGCCGTGGGACTTCCCTTCAGCGTTAGCTCGCCGGTAAGGCTTCCCGAGGAGTTCTTCAATTGTCCCGAGGTGAGGGGTTCTATCGCCACAAGGTTTATCCGTGCAATGTCGGCGGCGAGATCAAGTTTTGGGGCGACCGAGTCGGGCGCATACGTTCCCTTTACGCCAAATTCCATATTGATGCCGTTGATACCAAGGTCCACCAGGAATTGGTTCGATGCCTCGTGCGAAAGCTTCAGCGCCAGGTCACCCCATTCAACCCCGAGTATTTCCAGCGCCTTAATCGTAAGTGCCGTCCTGAATTGTCCCGTACCGGAAAGCATGAAGTCTCCGTTGATGAGTCCGTCGGCCAGCACTTTTGCTTCCACGATGTTCGTGAGATTCTGGAGGTTCAAATCTTTGAACTCGATCGCTGTTCGTGCATCCTTTTCCTCGCGTGTTACCAGGGAGATTTTTTCATTGATATTGGTGATGGAAAAATTATGCGCCAGTATGCCTTTGTTGGTGAAGCGCAGATAGTTGTCGGCAGGTGTTGTCCAGGGTGCATAATTCATGACTACCTGACCGGCGAGGAAACGGAATTGAAACGCTTCGCTTTGGCTGTAAAAGGCACCGCCAAGGGCGTACTTATCTTTCAATAGTGAGTCGAGAATAAGCAATTTGGTATTGATTGAATCGTTCGCCACGTTTCCTGTTAGGCGCAAGGCCTCTATGCGTAAAGTGTCGAAGCGGATCTTTCTGAGACCCAAAATATAGCCCAGGGAATTCGCATCGGATCGTACATTCAGGGTGAGCGAATCAAGGCCAATGTCGCCATATTGAATCCTCGACACATCGGCGTGGAGGTCGAGGACCTTCGCCTCGCTGTCGAACTTGCCCTCAATACGTCCGGGCACGAACGGCTCCAGTTCGGGGACCAGTATTTCAGTTATGAGCTCAGTATTCTTCAGCACGAGGTTGAAACTGAATTTTTGTGCGTCAATGGGTTTGTTGTAGGCCGTATCGTGCAGCGAAAAGTAGTTGTTGAAGTGGCGGCGAATGGCGCCGGGCATAGCCACCAGGTTGATCGTGCCTTCGAAGTCACCCGAAACGATATCGGAGCGTATGCTGATTTTACTCTCTCCCGTCTGATCGATCGAAGCAAACAACAGCGAATCGACCAAATAGAGCGCCTCACCATTGTAGATGCCGACTTTTCTGATGTCAAGGTTCCCATTAATCGAGGTGAAATCCCGGGTTGCCAGTTTGGTTTCCAGAATCATCCGCGCTTTCAAAGGGCGCTCAGAAAGGTGGAGGGCGCGGAAATCAGCATTAACCAGATCAAACTTTAGTGCGTAGGTGGGTACATCGCCGGTATAATCCAGATCGCCTTCCAGGGTGAAATGCAGGTTCGGATCTTTCAGCCAGGCCTTTCCCGAGAAAAGGTACTTAACCAGTGTGCCATGCACCTGGAAATCGCGATATAAATATTCTTGATACAAGAACTTCTCAACGACCATGTCGACCTTCGTGTTAATGGTCTCTTTGCTAAATCCGCGACCCTTGGCAGCAGCGCGCAAAGTAACGGTTCCCATAGTTTCTGTTTGCCGCAGCAATCTGCCCACGTCGAATTGCCTCAAGTCAACGCTGGCGTCATACGCCGCTGTCTGGGTATTGACGTTGCGAAATGCGCCATTTAGCCGCACGGAGCCGAGATTCGACTCAAGTTGCAGGTTGGCAGTCGGATCGTTCAACGTCCCCTTCGCGGTTCCAACCACTGACACCCATTCCGGAAGTTCAAGAGATTTCGGCAGCAGGCTGTCGGGTAGCACAGCTTCTATATCTTTTCGAGTCGTATAAAGCTTTTTGAGATTCAGGACGAACTTTAATCCTGCGCCTGCCAATCCCGTTAGGCGGCCGCTTGCCAATACTTCGGTGCTATCGAGGTATGATAACGAGAACTTGTTCACCGCTATATCTTTCACCAGGCCGTTCGCACTAGCCTCGAGGTGTACAGTCGCTCCGGTTGGCATATGCACAGGGACGTTGACGAGCAGATCCGGCGCGAACATCAAAATGTCGTCAACCCCAACCAACGACGGGGTTACCTCAAGGTCAAAGCGGGCTTCGGGATATTCCTGTGCCAGGGCACCCAACGCGCGATAGGAGGCCTTCATGGATCCTTTAATGTTTGATTGTGATGTTTCCACAAGAAGATCAGTTAGCTCTGCCTGTGTATTGTTGAGCTTTACGATCGCATGAAACTGATCCAGGATCAAGCCACTTCGTTCGGAGAACTCCAATGAACGAATGGAGGCGCGTGCTTGTTCGCCGGAAGCCTCAAGGTCCTCCGCGATCAGGCTCAGTCGCGTGAACCAAAGATGCTGAAAGTCCACCCCTTTCGGAGCAGGCGGTGCATTGAAGTCGTAGTACTGAACGTTGTTGTTGGATAACGCCAGGTCCGCCAATGAAAAGTTCCATTCGAGAGCAAGTGCTTTTGTAGTATCTGCTGAAGAATTCTGCGTGCTGGCTGAGCGATGAACGTTCTTTGCTTTAGAATCCTTGACCGGCGTCTTTAACCGAGTTGGCGACGGGGAATGATTGGCGGCAGCCCGCTGGTAGGACAAAAAGCTATTGGAGAGCTCAACACTTTCAAGAGCAATAACCTTTCTGATCAAGTCAACTTCGCGGGCAGTCACCTCGAGGGTTCCGAGGTTGAGTCGCGCGTGTTGGCCCATCGCCGTCTGCCGGTAGTCGGCGGCAATATCATGTAAGGCGATTGTCCTGAATCCCAGGTTAAACGCATTTGTGTCTGGTACGGATGGAACAACAGCTGCGGCCTCTAAGGCCGTCGGAGAATCGTCAGGCGCTTGCCAATTGAGAACGTTCAACTGCACATCATTTAGCGTGATATCGTCAAAGCGGATGTCGGGTCCATTGAGGTTGAATTTGTCGACGCCGATCTCAAGTTGATGCAGGCGTATTCGTGCATCCATGCTCACGACAGAGTCGAGGTAAAGGGCCTTGACGTCGTTGAGTTGAACGGCTTCGATTGTAAAGGTCCAGGGTTTCGAGGGCGTGGTGTCGGAGGGTTGTTGTTCGTCGCCGGTGAAGGCTGCGATGATATAATCAAAGTTGAAGGTGCTGTCGACAGCGGATCGCATTACGCGTATATCAGCGTCACTCAGGTTAACCTCATTGAGTTCAACGGTGTTACGGGTAAGGCCCCACAAGTCGGTATCAATGGATAGCCGGCCAATGTACAGCAGGGTATCAGTTTTTTGGTCTTCGAGGTAAAGGCCTTCCAACACAATGGCCTTTGGAAAGGAGAGGCCCAGGTGTGCGAGTGAAACCCTGGTGCCAATTTTTTTCTCAACGAATGAAACGGCTTCATTGACTATCCTCTTCTGCACGGCAGGTATCTGAATGACCAGTGCGATAAGTATCAACAATACGAAAACGGAAAGCACCGTATAGCCTACGACCTTGGCCGCCTTGATCAACATCTTTTTAGGTGTCCATTCCCGAAACATTCTGGTTAAATTAACTACTCGAATCGAAAACGGATAGCGCGGCGAATTAAAACTTTAAATCAAGAATCAGCCTCGCCGAAAGAATTGAAGAAAGCGGTTGAAAATGACCTGAAGGACGGTCGTCGAGCGCGTACTGGGAGAAACTTGCACGGACCGTGGATCAATGGTGCTTGAATTGCGTGCTGCGCCGCCTGCATAGGTCGGCTTTCCCGATTTATCCTCCTGGTTTGGGTAATTGTTAAAGGGCGCGCTGTTTTCCATGATCACTGAGAAATGAATGAGAAGGTGAGGGATAAAATAATCATACGGGCATGCCAGATTGCTGACATGCCCGTGTGAAAATAGTCATCGACGCTTAAATACTGAGGCACCGAATATCAGCGACAGTACAAAGAGTACGAGGAAAATAAAGAAGAGCACTTTGGCGATCGAAGCAGCACCTGCTGCTATACCGCCAAAGCCAAAGACCGCAGCAACCAGCGCGATGATCAGGAATATTACTGTCCAGCGTAGCATATTTGTTTGAATTTATGTTTGAAATATTAATTAGAGCCAGAATTTAATTCAGCGCGCACCGAACATCACGCAGGATCCTCGATCACGGCCTGTTTCAACTCCTGTGTTAAGGAGTACCTGAAGACGTTCAATCCGAGGATACCAAAAAACTTGTCCAGCTTGGTTATAACTAGTATAACAGAGTTGAGTGTATCAACTTCCGATGTGAACAGAGAATTCCTCTGTTTCCTGTCTTCCTGGTAAACATGGTCAACCAATTCGTCGAGATGCATGATCGGTTCCTCTTTGTCGTCATACTTCCAGTTAGCCACGAAGAGAAGTTGAAATAGACTGGGCAGGGTTTTGATCACCATGGATGACTGTTCGTGCGACAAGGTCTTTCGCAGTTGTGACAAGACTGCTCTCACAAGTCTCACGATCTTCCTGGTAGAGCGCAGGCCAAGATTACTTTTTACTTCTTTGAAAAATCTTACAGATTGTTCGTCCTGGTCGGTGTAGGTTAGTGTATTTACCATGTTTAATGAATGGATTTAGATATGCAACACCATAGATAATCATCGTACCAATTCAACAAGGTTCAGTTTTTAGTCAGAAAACGAACTTGTTTGAGTGTCATTGTAGAATGTGTTCCACGAAATTGGGAGCGGTTCGTGGAATTTCACCTTGCGTAGAATTTCACCTGTCGCACCCGAGGTGCTATGATTAAGTAGTCTTTCCGGACAATTGGTTTCCGGCGTAACGGATACTTAGGATAATTGCTTCCAGCGTAAAAGGGATATTTACATAACCTCCTTTTATAAATAGCCTTGTTGATGTCCCTGTCTGCACAAGCTGCGGCACGCATTGGGGAACAAGCTGTTGATTGCTGAATACACGCTGTGGACAACTTTTCCCGGACAACCGTCTGAATACACCCTTTTCAGGCGTAACACGCGTGGCACAAAGTTTTCTTCTGTAACGTAAGGCGGCCAGTCAGGTAGCCAAATCGTGTAATGAACCAAGTGTTCCATATTAAACAAAAAATCAACCATGAAAAATGCAAGGAAATTGATCGGAGGTCTCATCGCAGGCGCGGCTATTGGCGTAGCAATTGGTGTGTTACTCGCTCCATCTTCTGGTGCAAAAACACGGAAGAAGCTGATCGGTGGCTCGCAGCGAATGAAAGATGATGTATTGGCGTCGGTCGACGACTCCCTCGCTTCGCTGAGAAAACAATTCAATCATAAGATTGATCAACTCGCTCGCGGAAGTAAAGAGGCAATCAATCACGCAAGTGAGAAGGTTAAAATTTGAAAACTATAAATGATACAACTATGAACAAGCTAGGAATAAAGGGCAATTGGAACGAAGTGAAGGGAAAGTTAAAGCAGAAATATGCCAACCTTACAGATGATGATTTGATGTTTGCTGAAGGAAAAGAGGATGAATTGTATGGACGCCTTCAGAAACGCCTCGGCAAGACAAAAGAAGAATTGAAGAAGGAAATCGAAGCCATTTAGGCCGATTAAATGACGCACTGGTTACCAGTGTCAATAAATTGAGTAGAATGAATGGGCATGACGCGGGTTGACTGGACTGGCTGATGCTTGCCATAAAACGCTCGCGTGCCCTGATTCTTCTGCGATTTTAATCCAAAAACCATGAACAAACTAACCATGTCAACGGCGGCGCTGCTGGCCGTTATGAGCTTTCAATGCAGTCCGCGTTCTGATCAAAAAGTAGAAGAAGCCCAGGAAAGTATAACGCAGGACATTCGGGATCAACGTGACGATATCAAGAAAGATTTGCAGTCTCTCCGTGACGATATTAACGATCGCCTCGATAAAGTATCTGCCAAAATCGAGAAGGCATCGGACGACACCAAGGCCGAGCTTGAAGAGAGCAAACGGGACTTGATCGTACAGCGGGACAAAGTTGAAAAACGGCTCGACGAAATAGACAAAGCCTCTGATGATACCTGGGATGACATTCAGCAAGGCGCCCGAAACACAGCAGATGAAGTGAAGGTTGAGTTTGAGAAAGTGAAGGAGCGGGTGAAAGACAAACTTGACGAATAAGCAATGCCAATCATGAAAAGAACTTTATTCAAATCGATAGGAATGGGCGGGTCCATTATGGTGCTGGTGGCCTCCCAGTTGTTCAGCGCCTGTAAGGCTTCCAATACCACGAAGGGCGGTGCCATTGGCGCCAGTGTAGGGGGTACCATTGGAGGTGTCATTGGGCATAGTTCTGACAATACCGTGGTAGGCGCTATCATAGGCGCCGCTGTAGGGGGCGCGGCTGGCGCTCTGATCGGACGCCACATGGACAAGCAAGCCGAGGAGTTGAAGGAGGATCTGAAAGGCGCCACGGTGGAAAGGGTTGGCGAGGGTATTCTTATTACGTTTGATTCAGGTTTGTTGTTTGGATTCGACTCCTACGCGTTGCAGTCCGAAACAAAAAAGAATCTTTCGGATCTGGCTACGACGCTGAATAAATACGACGATACGAATATTTTAATCGAGGGTCACACAGACAGTACAGGCGACGATTTATACAATCAGTCGCTGTCGGAAAAGCGCGCCGATGAAGTAAAGTCATTTCTGGCCGAGCAGCAGGTAAAAACCTCACGCATCACAACCAAGGGATACGGCGAGAAGCAACCGCTGGTGACCAATGACACAGATGCAGGGAAGAAGTCTAACAGGCGGGTAGAGGTAGCGATATATGCGAATAAGGAAATGAAGAAGCTTGCCAAGAACGGCGAGTTAAGCGAATAAAGAAAGCCTTGAGAATCCAGGAAAAGAAAGCCGGTATGACGGCTTTCTTTTTTTTGGACACAAATGAGGCTTCCCACCAATAATATTTCTACATGCGCGTACGATCCTGCGAAACCTATTGGTTATTGAAAAATGGACTCATCAACACTTACCCATCTCTGCATAGCGATGTTCAATGCGATGTGTTGGTTATCGGCGGTGGAATTACCGGTTCTCTCATGGCCTGGCAATTTGCGTCCGAAGGTTATGATACCGTTTTGGTTGACCGGGGCGACGTGTCGCTGGGAAGCACCAGCGCCACAACAGCTCTGCTGCAATATGAGATAGATGCGCCGTTGTACACGCTGATGGGTGACGTGGGGGAGCAGGCGGCCAAAGATTGTTACCACGGAGGCGTTGAAGCCATATCGAAGCTGGAGACGCTGATCCAAAGCCGCGGAATAGCTTGTGAGTTTCAGCGACGGTCGAGTATGTATGTCGCCCATAATCGAAAACAGAAGGCTAACCTGTGGAAGGAGTTTTCGACCCGCGAAGCAGCGGGCATTGACGTGCATTGGGTAGCGGACACGGAACTCAAGGAGGCTTACGGCGTGGAGGGCTTTGGTGCAATACGTTCAACTGCGGCAGCCTGCCTCGACGGTTACTGTCTGGCACATGGGTTACTACACGACGCCACGACTTCCTTTAGGTTGCGTATATATGATCACACCGAAATCGAATCCATTGCGTATCAGTCCGGAGGCAATGACCTGCGCATACGTGGTGGTTGGAATGTTCACACGTCTAAGATCATTTTCGCTACGGGCTATGAGACCCTTTCGTTCCTGAAGGATAAAGTAGCAGACCTGATCAGCACGTATGCATGCATCAGTGAACCTCTTGAATCACTACCCATTCCGTTGCGCGAGAATATTTTCTGGACCACGGATGATCCATACTTGTATCTCCGCTCTACTGCCGACAATCGCATCCTGGTTGGCGGCGCCGATGTATCGTTCAAGAGCGCCAAAAGGCGCGACGCGCTCATCGATAAAAAAGAAGTCGAGCTGGTTAAGCAGCTCAAGCACCTGATGCCCGATTTGAACATCGTACCTGACTTCACCTGGGCGGGCACATTCGGAGTGACGAAGGATGCACTGCCTTACATCGGACCGCATCCAGACTATCCCAATTCCTATTTCGTGCTCGGGTTTGGAGGCAACGGGATCACCTTCAGCGTTATGGCGATGAAGATCTTGTCGGATGCCATGGCGGCCAGGGAAAATAAGTTCCTCCAATACTTCCGGTTTCATCGGTGAACTGCGGCGGCACTCGGGGTCCTGGTTGTGGGAAGAATTCCCCAGTGCAGGCACCGCGAAATCAATTGGCGTGGCATTTTACGGCTGGCAAGCTTTTTACATTGGTAAAACAAAAAGCTTATGTCAACCAATAACACAGCTCCGCAGAAGACGGACGCGACGTTGAAAATGTCGACTATGTCTGAGGCCCTGACCCACGCCGTGAAAGATGGCTTCGTAGAGGACTTTAAGTTCGAAAATGGTGCGCTGACAACTACCGGGAAGGACGACGGCCGTTATTCGCCTGGAGACGTGAAGATTTCCAATTTCTACCGATTCGAAGGAGATTCTGATCCCGATGAGAATTCGATCCTCTATCTGATCGAGACAAATGATGGGAAAAAGGGAACCCTCGTAGATGCGTACGGCGCTTATTCCGACGCCAAGTTGGCCAATTTCATACGGGCCGTCGAAGGTATTAGCAAGAAATAACCGTTTTACTCCTAAATTTTATGGCCCTGTTGTCCCGTTTTTGGAATCCGTTCGTCTCCGGTCGAAGGCCCGAGGTACCGATGGTGACCTTTTACCGGATATGCTACGGCTATTTACAGAACGATTGGGCGACGGTATTCGCCGCATCAATGACTTTTCTCTATACGGCAGCGTGCCTTATAGTCCCTAACGGAACTCATCCGGGATCGAACCCGTAAAAGTATGCAACCTATGTCGATCACGCGTCTTGAATCCATCAAGATGCACAGAAACCACAAACGGACTGCAGAGGCCGCAAGCCTGCTGTACGTGACCGACACAACGCCAGGGATACTGCGCACGAAGAAGGGCAGTGGGTTTAGCTATTCACTTGACAACGCGATCGTTCGAGACCCGGAAGTATTGCTGAGAATACGCAGGCTGGTCATTCCGCCAGCCTGGGTGAGGGTATGGATTTGCACCAAGGCGAATGGTCACATTCAGGCAACAGGGTACGACGTGCGTGGCCGAAAACAATATAAGTATCATCCCCAGTGGAGCGCCGTTAGAAATCAAACGAAGTTTCACCGACTCATTGAGTTTGGCAAAGAGCTTCCTCAATTGCGAAAGCGCATAGAGAAAGATATTGGCAGCACGAAACTTACGCGCGAAAAAGTGTTGGCTACTGTGGTGAGTCTGATGGAAAGAACTTTCATTCGTGTTGGAAACAGTGAATATGAGAAACTCTACGGCTCCTATGGATTGACCACCATGAAGGACGGCCATGTCGACATCAGCGGCGCGACGATGAAGTTTTCGTTCAAAGGCAAAAAGGGAATATTTCATGCCATTACGCTCAAGAACAAACGACTCGCAAGAATCGTAAAGGCGTGTCGCGACATACCCGGCAAAGAGTTGTTTCAATACTTCAATGAAGACGGTGTTCGTTGTTCCATTGATTCCGGCATGGTAAATGATTACCTTCGTGAAACAACCACCAAGGATTTTTCAGCAAAGGATTTTCGCACGTGGGCAGGTACGCTTTCCATCTTATCGTCATTTAAGTCAATAGGGCAGGCGGCAACGCAAAGTGAAATCAGAAAGAATGTGATGCAGGCCCTCGACGAAGTGAGTGCCAAACTGGGCAACACGCGAACCATCTGCAAGAAGTATTACGTGCATCCGGAGATCATTCGCATGTATGAAGAGCAAAACCTTCAGAAATATCTCGATCAGCTGGACACGGCTGAAAACAGTGACGCTGAAAACGACGATCTCACGCAGGATGAAAAGGTCTTGATGAAAATCTTAAAACGGATATAAATGCCGTACTGTTATGAGCGCCAACAAACCACGCGGATCGCGCGAGGCAGAGACTAATAATCAAGGTGAGATACGGCTTCATGCCGACGGCAAAAAGTCGCCGTGGTTCGATAAGATATCCAAAATTGTAACACGGGCTACCGGCCGGCCGGCAGCCTTTATCACCGCCTTTGCCATCGTTTTGGGATGGGGGATCACAGGGCCCATCTTCGGCTTCTCCGACACCTGGCAATTGGTTATAAACACGGGCACAACGATCGTAACCTTTCTCATGGTGTTCGTTATTCAACAATCGCAGAATAAGGATACGATGGCCATTCAGCTGAAGCTGAATGAACTCATTGCGAGTCAGAAAACCGCCAGTAATCGATTGATCGACATCGAAGACCTGTCTGACAAGGAATTGCAAACCCTCAAGCGGTTCTACATCACACTGTCTGAACTGGCAGAAAATGAGCGCGACATTTTCAGTACGCATTCTGTCGATGAGGCCACCAAGATACACAAGAACAAGAGCGGCGCTAAAACGGCTGGTGGGCAATAATCTCTACAATTCCGCCTCCGTATTATCTTTCGGTGCGCCCCATTGAGTAAATTGTCCGTAATCAATGATGGCACGTCTTTTACATAGCCATTCATGAAATCACACGTTAATGAAGTTCAAACTGTTCCTTGCCGATTTTGCGGACATCTATAGGTTTGTTGCCCGCTTCTTCAAAAACGTGCTCATGCCGCCATTCGAAGTTCGCGAGATCCTGCGTCAATGTTTTTTGGTGGGTAACCGGTCGCTGTTCCTCATATGCTTCACATCATTCCTGGCTGGCATTGTTTTTACCAAGCAATCGCGTCCGTCACTCGCGTCGTTTGGGGCGGAGTCATGGCTGCCATCATTGGTGTCGCAGGCCGTGGTGCGCTCACTGGGGCCGCTCATAACGGGCCTGATCTGCGCAGGAAAACTGGGGTCGAACATCGGCGCGGAACTGGCCAGCATGAAGGTCAGTGAGCAAATTGATGCAATGGAGGTTTCGGGAACGAGGCCCTTTTCATACCTGGTCGTAAGCCGCGTAGTGGCCACAACGATGATGCTGCCCTTGCTGGTGGTGTTTGCCGATGTAATGGCTTTGTTAGGGTCGTACTTTATGGTAAACAGCATCAATGGGTCAAGCTTTCAGTTATTCTACACGGAAATTTCTTCCGTGATCACGTTACTGGATATTAACTCATCGATGATTAAGTCCGCCTGCTTTGGATTTGTGATCGGCATCGTGAGTTGCTATGCAGGCTATCATGCCGACCAGGGTACAACGGGAGTAGGACGTTCAGCCAACACGGCTGTCGTTGTTTCGATGATCTTCATTTTCGTCGTCGACCTGATGGGACTGCAAATTCTAAATCTCTTCAGACGATGAAAACGCAGGAACAAAACACATCGGCACATTTGCACTTTATCGCACCCGAGGCTGTGGCGTCAGTGAGAAACTTGTATAAAAGTTTTGGAGATCGCCACGTATTGCGCGGCATAAATCTGGATTTGTACGAGCGTCAAAACCTGGTCATACTGGGAAAATCGGGCACGGGTAAGTCTGTCCTGATCAAATGTATGGTGGGTCTGTTAAAACCTGATTCCGGCTCGATCAACGTGCTGGGATATGACGTCCCAACCCTATCGGCCAGCGAGCTGAACGAACTGCGGCTGCAGGTCGGATTCTCTTTCCAGTTGAGTGCGCTGTACGACTCCATGTCTGTCCGCGAAAACCTTGAATTTCCCCTGAAGAGAAATCTCGGGATATATGACCGCGCCACGCTCCGGGAAAAGGTAATGCAGAGCCTACAGGATGTAGGGTTGGAATCAGCGGCAAATCTTAGCCCTGCTGAACTGTCGGGAGGCATGAAGAAGCGCATAGGTATTGCCCGGACGCTCATCCTCAATCCGAAGATCATGCTTTACGATGAACCAACGGCCGGGCTGGACCCTGAAACATCGGCGGAGATCAATGAACTTATCCTTTCTGTGCGTGACAAATATCAGACCGCTTCAATTATCATAACGCACGACATCACCTGTGCACATCAGGTGTCGGATCGTGTCGTGGGCTTGTTCGAAGGGACAAACAAAGTAGAAGGCACGTTCGACGAACTCAAACAACGGAATCCGAAAGAACTGCAAGCGTTCTTCAACTATTAAAAAGGCAATCTCATGGAAACGGAAGAATTAAAGCAAAATATAAAACTGGGTGCGTTTGTGTTTGCGGGTGTCCTGCTCTTCATTGTGGCCCTGTTCTATATCGGACGTGAAAACACGTTATTCAATCGCACATTCACGATCTCAGCCGTGTTCAAAAATATTGAAGGCCTCAAGGAAGGCGATAAGGTGTGGCTGTCGGGCGTGAAGATTGGAACGGTTAAACACGTCCAAATTGTATCTGAGGGCCAGGTGGTGGTCGCCATGGCGCTTCGCGACAAGCAAAACGAGTTCATCAAGCAAAACGCCACGGCTTTCATCGGCTCCGACGGTTTGGTAGGAAACAAGATCGTCGTCATTCGGCCGGGGAACGCTGCGGCAATTGTGCAGGACAACGACACCATTAATACGTTCTCACCCACCGACACACAGGAACTCATTAACATCGCCAAGGATGTAGGCGCCAATACGCGAAGTTTGACGGACGACATCAAAGGCATTACAGCACGCATCCATAACGGGGAAGGCCTCGTGGGGGAGTTGTTAAGTGATGGACCGATCTCGCACGAGCTACGCGACGTCGTCCACTCCCTGAAGTCAGCGGGAGAAAACACGAATCGCGCCACGGCTGATTTAACGAAAATGCTTGCACAGATCAATTCAGGCAACGGGCTTGCCACAAAGCTTATTTCGGATACAACCTATACCCATACATTCGAGGAGGCACTATCCAACGTAGCAGAGGCCGGAAGCAATACAAAAGCGATGACGGAAGAGTTGCGCCTGGTGATTAGTAAATTGAACAACAACAATAACGCTGTTAGCGTATTGCTGGCAGACACAACGTTTGCCAATCAGCTTAAAGTCACGCTTTCCAATGCAGAATCTGCTTCTGCAAAACTGGATTCAAATATGTTGGCACTGAAAAACAACTTCCTGTTGCGCGGTTACTTCCGCAAGCAGGAAAAGAAGGCGGCGAAGGAAAAACAAAATCCGGGAAATTAAGAAAAGGGGTAAGTCCGTTGGGAACACTCCTTTACATTCTACATTCAGTGTTACTATCCACCCAGCGCGCGCGCCTGATTGGTGCGTGTAGTATCCGGGTTGGCCGCACGCATGATCTTCATCTTTCGCTTATACAGTACCTCCAGGAAAGTTTCCAGAGGAGGCTTAGCGGTCGTGTCGGCGCGGATAATAGAATCTCGCTTCTCCACCGTGTGCCTGATCTGTTCCATCAGGTCATTGTTCAATTCGTATAGATCACAATCCAGTTCCGCCTGTAGCTCATGTGGCAACGGCTTGAATTTGGCTGTGGAAATAGCTTTGAATTCCGGATCCTTGTTCACCTTTTTAAAGAAGAAGGCCGCCATCGGAAGCGCTGTGCTCGAGCCCTGTCCGAGTTCGGTAAGTCTGAACCGGATGCGCGGGTCGTCGGCACCTACCCAGGTCCCGACGACAAGTTTCGGCGTCATCGCCATGAACCAACCATCGGCGTTTGCCTGTGTGGTGCCGGTCTTGCCAGCCACATCGTTGTAAATGCCATACTTCCAGCGTAAGCGTGACGCAGTCCCTTCATGAACCACGCTTTGCATCATGCGCGTCACCAGGCGCGCGGTCTCCGTGGAAAAGGCACGCTCTCCTCCACCCGGCTGTTTAAAGTCCTTGAATTTATTACCTTCGAGATCCTCAATGGTTTCGATATAATAGGGCGGTGAAGCAACGCCCTCGTTGGCGATGCAGGCATAAGCGCCCGTCATTTCGAATAGCGAAATGGATGAAGAACCGAGGGCGATGGAAGGCACGTCTGGCAACTCACTGGTAATTCCCATCTTTCGCGCGAGCTTGATCGTATTATCCACCCCTGCCTGGTCTATGAGCTTTACTGCGACGGTATTGACAGAGTAAGCCAGCGCGCCGCGCATGGTATATTCTACCTGGTAGTCGTTCTGCGTATTGCGCGGTGTCCACTTCACGCCTTCCTTATCGATATAGGTCTGCTGACCTGCCGAGATCAGTTCGCAGGGCTGAATACCCTTTTCGAGTGCCATCGCATAGACGATCGGTTTAAACGTTGACCCTACCTGGCGTTTCGTGGTAATCTTTACGTGGTCGTATTGAAAGTAGTCATGCTCGATTCCGCCTACCCAGGCTTTTACGGCACCGCTGCCTGGTTCTACGGCAAGGAACCCGGCATTGAGATATTTAAGATGATGTTCGATCGAGTCGATCGGGCTGATCGTCGCCTCTTCCTCGCCTTGCCAGGTAAACAATCGCATCGGGATCGGCTTTTGCATCACTTTCATGATCTCCTCTTCACTGGATCCTTGTTGTTTGAGTCGTTTGTAACGGGCGGAGCGCCGAATGGCCTCCTGAACAACAACTTCCTTTCCCTTCCAGGGGTTCTCTTTTCCCCAGTGATCAAAGAACTGCTTCTGAACAATGGCCATCTGTTCCGACACGGCACTTTCTGCAAACGACTGTAGCTTGGAGTTTATCGTCGTATATATGCGGAGCCCATCGGTGTACAGGTTGTATGTGCTACCATCGCTCTTCTTGTTATTCCTACACCAAATAAGCAACTCGCTCTTGAGGTATTCGCGGAAATAAGGTGCCAGTCCCATGTGATGCGATACCTTATTGATCTTTAAATCAATGGGTTTTACGAAGAGAGAATCGGCAGCTTTCTTTGTCAATAGTTTGTATTTCACCATTTGACTGAGTACGACATTGCGGCGGTGAAACGCACGTTCGGGGTACACGCGCGGATTGTAGGATGTGGTGGCCTTCAACATGCCCACGAGTATGGCTGCCTGATCGAGGGTGAGCCCCGATGCGGTGGTGGAAAAGAATCGTTGTGCCGCGGCCTGAATGCCAAAGGTGTTGTCAGCAAACGGAATGGTATTCAGGTACATGGTGATCAACTGTTTCTTGTCGTATAACTTCTCCAGGCGGCGCGCCGTAATCACTTCGCGCAGCTTGTTCACGAGCATAGAAAGGAACCAATAGCGTTTTCGGGGATACAAGTTCTTGGAAAGCTGCTGCGTAATCGTACTCCCTCCGCCAGAAGATTCATCCTGCTGAAGGATGGACTTGTATAATACACGCCCCAGACTGATGTAGTCGACACCTTCATGCTGATAGAAGCGGACATCTTCTGTGGCAATCAGCGCGTCTATGACAGCCGGAGCGATTGCTTCATACTTTACTTCCGTGCGGTCTTGCGTATAATATCGGCCGAGCAAAACGCTGTCGGCGCTGTATACTTCGGATGCCACCTGATTCTGAATACGACTTAATTCTGAATTGCCCGGTGTGTCGATCAGGACGACGATAAGAAGGACCAGGAAGAAGGCGAGTGGAGGGCCCAAAATCAGGCTGAATCGCCTGGCCTTAGGGTGCGTGCGAAAGTACTCCCGGACCCGCCAAAACAGCGCGCTGATGTAGTCGAGCGCCGGACGCAGCCATTCGTGCACCTTGCGGCCATACGGCTCCACGCGTTGCTTTATACGCTTAAATATCTCATTCATAACCGTAAACACCGCGAGGCGGGGCCGAAGTTAGTAAGGGTCCGCGTACGTCGCAAGATATTTCGACTTACCAAAAACACCCCCAAACTCGCCGTTTGGCGCCAAAAACCGGGCCATAACTACAAGCACTAGTGTTCCCGGACAAAAAGCCGTAACTTTATTAACTGTACTTTTCAATCTCACATCTCAGGATGCACAATTCGTCTCTCAATCATGCCGCGATCGACCTCGGGAAAATACGCCAAAAGAAAGTTCGCAAGTTCATCAGCAACTATGGGTTGCACTCAACCTCCGGGTTCACACGTATGCAGGCCGCGGGATGCAGCGCCTCGGATGCTTCTTCATATCATCAGCACCATAAAAAATTTATTGTCCGGCAACGCCCCGATCTCGTGTGGGATGCCTACATGAAAATTCATCCGCGCGACGCGTGGACCGGTGACATGGTGAGCTTCGGTGTGCAGTATTGTACCCGGCGCAATTGCGTTAATTACTTCCAGGATGAGTGTACTGGGATCGAAGAAGGACAAATCATTATTTTGAACTTACGCCTGCTGTGGGGTGCACTGAACATAGCCGTCGCGCATCAGATTGCCGAAGTGAATCACAGTGAGATGATGTTCAAGCTGTGTTACATGGTTGGCGGAGCATCTGCCGGTTCCCAGTGGATTACGCTTAAGCCCACCGCCGAAGGATTTACAGAAGTACATCACGACACGCTCTACAAGAGCAATTCCAATTTCCGGGATACGAAACTTTATCCCCTCCTGCATACGAAGGCGATCACGGAGTTCCACGCAAGCGTGAAAAGAAAGGCCGAGAATTTCATCGGCGCAATAGCCGTCTGACGACGTCTTAGCGGCAGCGGCCGACCTTGAAGAAATCTATCTAGGTGCTTCCTCCAGGCTATTAATGGCTTTCTCCGCACGTTCGCGCGCCAGGTTCTTTTTGTATTCAAACCATTTCTCATCATTGAGCTTACGCATGAGGTTGTCGGTGGTTCGTTGAACCGTCAGATTCCACAAACCTCCCAGTTTCATCGGAATACTGTGTGCGATGGTCCGAATGGCAAGAGCAAAGCCGCCATCCAGGTATTCCATGTGGTGCCAGTAGCCGCTGGGCATGTAGAGCGTATCGCCATGACCAATCGTTGCGCTCGTACCCTTTACGTAGTTCAGGCCGGGATACTCATCATAGTCTGGACTATCGACATCGACCGTTGAATGGACGTTGAAAGGAAGGCGATACAGCAAGGTGGACTGATCAGGCGCAAACAAAACCACGCGCTTGCGGCCATGGAACTGCGTGAGGAACACATTGCTCATATCGATGTCCTGGTGCATCCGAACGATAGATTTCGGAGGACCGAAGAACATAAAGGGAACCTTGATGTATCCGCTCGCGATCGCCGGATACCCGAAATCCTTAAGCAATTCGGGTTTGTGCTTAAATACAGGAAATAAAAAGAGTCGAAGGTCGGTGGGTTCGCGTTCGATAAGGTTGAGGTAGTCGTCGAACCGCATCACCGCATTGGGCACCTGCAGCGTCTTCGAAATGTCCTCCTTGCGATTGCCATACAGCCCTACCTCGATATTTCCCATCGTTTGCTTGAAGAAGTCCATGGTCCACTTGCTGTAGGCAGGATATTGCCTCCAGAGGCCACGCAGGATGACGGGCCTTTGTGGCTTATAGTAGTTGCGGTAAAATTCTTCGCGCGTTATGGTTGTTCCGTCAACGACTGGTATCGGGGTTTGTATATCGAGCGCCATTTTCTTAGATTTTTAGGCTACAAAAATAGCGCAGACGGCCTGATTTTAAAAATCCGCGTTGCCCGCGCGCTTCGATCTTTTGTGGGCGCCTGCCAAAGGGGCAACATCGCGTTTCAGGCCTGCATAGCCCTTGCAGTAGTTGAGCACAAGGGAATAATCGCTCAAAACGTCCATGCCGATGGACGAAGTGCCCGACCAGGCCGAATGCACCACTCCAACCGACACCCGAGGCAGGCGAAATTCATGCAGCTTCACGCCGTCGGCCCTGACGTTAACACCCTCAATGGGACCGTTCAGACCCCGCCCCAGAATGGTTGTTTTGCCATTGGAAAAGAGGCGGTACCCTTCATTGTTTTTCAGCAGGAGCCCCAGTGAAGAACCAGTATCGATCATGATGTCGAGCGCTTCCTCGCGTCCCAACAAAGACATGGTAGACTTAATAATCGGGCGAGAGTCTTCGACGCGTATAGGGATAAGGTTGTAATCGTCGCTGAGCGTCGCTGTTTGTGCCGGCCGGAAAGTTATCAATTGCTGGCTCGCGTGCAGTTCAATTTCAAACTTAATGAATATGTCGTAACCGATTATGCCGTCCACGCCCAGGTAGGCACCGAAGAGGTTGGGGTTCGGAACAACGACAACGGGTATGCGCTCACCCAGTACGGCGTCGATCGACACTTTATTGCCCAGCGAGATTCGACCTGCGACGGATCCACCCGAACCAAGTCCCGAAAACTCGACACGCTTATCGGGGTGAATGTTAAACTCTTTCATAAAGCGGCGGCCAAACAAGACCACATTGCGACACCCGGTATCCAGTATAAGATTCACATGGATGCTATCGTTGATCGTGACGGGAAGTAAGATCAGGTTATTGGTGCGTTTATAATGAAAGGTCACTTCGCTGACAGAATCCGGAAGGAAGAACCCGGCTACTGGTGAAGAACCCTTGAGATCGGAAGCAATAGTGTGAATGCACGCGGTTAGGATCACCAGCGTGAAAAGGGCGGGAAGCTTGGGGTTGGACATGCGGGGTAGCGTTAGCGGTCAGAAAAGCTACCTCACCCGTTGTTGTTCTGAAACACGCGAATGGGCTGATTTTTCGCGTGACTGTAAAGTGCGTTCTAGTGAAGTGAATGCAGGGTTACATCGATACGCGGTATACTTAAGGGTAATTATAGATGAAATGCATCACGCAGGTCGTGGTATTTTCGCTTCCGGACGCCATAAAATAAAATGCCAACGGCCGATCAAAGACCGGCCGTTGGGCGAAATCGGACAATTTGTGTGCGCTTATTTGCCTTTTGGTGCCGACTTGAATGATTCGGCCAGCTTCACCGCTTCGTAAGCGTTCACCAGGCCACCCGTTGAGCTCAAGGTGGTGAACAATACTTCATCGGTCGTACCGGGTTTCGTCACTTTCAGTCCGTCGAATTTACGCGTTGACTGACGGAGGATATCCTTTAACTGAGCCGCCGTTAAGTCGGGGTAGTAGGAAAGCAGCAGTGCGGCCACACCGGCAGTGGCGGGTGAAGCAAAACTGGTACCTTGCAAGTCCTCGTATTGATTGTTGGGTACGGTGGAATACATTTCCACACCGGGGGCAAAAAGATCGACTGATTTTTTGCCGTAGTTGCTAAACGTAGCAACAAAATGCTCGTCTGCTCCATAGGACGACGCGCCAATCTCGAGCCAGCTTCTGACCTCTGTTCCGTTCTTCAATACTCTTGATGGAAAGTTCTCCTCCTTGTCGATGTTGTCGCCGTCGTTGCCTGCGGCATGCACCATTAAAACACCCTTCGACTCAGCATACTTCACCGCCTTGTCGACCGCCTCTTTTTGTGGAGAAAATGCCTTACCAAAGCTCATGTTGATCACTTTGGCGCCATTGTCGACGGCATAAGTGATTGCGTTGGCGATGTCTTTGTCGCGCTCGTCGCCATTGGGCACAGCCCGTAACACCATAATGCGGACGTTGTCGGCGATACCTTTTATCCCTACTTCATTATTCCGGTTGGCACCAATTATACCGGCCACGTGTGTTCCGTGACGGGCATCCGGTCCTTCCACGTCATTATTACCGTATCCTTTCTCGTATAGGTTGTTAGGATCATCTCCAACAATCTTGCGCGAGTTGAATTCGAGGTTGTAGCCGTATTCGACAGCGGTCCCATAGTGATCAAGTCCTTCCTTCAATTGTGCCAGGTATTGTTGCAGTTCAGTCAAGAATTCGGAAACAGCGATATCGCCGTCGACGTTCTCCAACACCTTCGTCAAGGTTTCTTTCGCAAATCGAATCGTATCGTTCGTAGTGTTTATTTCTGACAAGGAAGATTTCATGATGGAGCGGCCGCCCATACTTTTGCTGATAATGCTGTCACAAAAATCCAGCGTCACGTAGGCGTTCTGATACAAATCGTACTGTTGCTTGTATTGGTCGTATTGATCCTTATTCGATTTGAAGTCGCGTTCGTATTTAGCCTTAACCCGTTGCCATAAGGCGAATTCGACCTTGTTCTTCTTGCTTACTTTTGCTTCCTCCACATTTTCATATAACGGTTTCAGCCGGGCATATTCGCGCGTTACTTCGTACGTGTCTTCGTCCACGTTCTTTCCATCTTTTCCACCGAGGAAATTCCACCCATGGATGTCATCGATGTAGCCGTTCTTGTCGTCATCGATCCCGTTTGCAGGAATCTCGTCTTCATTTGTCCAGATAATGTCCTTAAGGTCCTCGTGTTCGATATCGATACCTGAGTCAATGACGGCAACCAGCACAGTCTTTGAAGGTTTTCCCTTCAGCAGGGTCATGTAAGTTTTCTCAACGCTGATACCCTGCAAATGGTCGGTCTCCGGGTCCTTCAGGAACCAATCCTTGGGGATATTAGCCGTATCTTCATTTGCGGTATCGGGTGCAACCAGTATTTTTCCTCCTCCGGCGTTTGACACGCCAAAACTGAAAACACTCAAAATCACCAGGAAAACACACTTGAGCTTGCAGGTAATCATAAATCGTTGGTTTTAAATGAAATAGGGCCACAATATAACAAGGCCTGTTGAAATATGGTCTGTAATTATGCCGACGGCATAGGCCAGTTTACGACAAAAGTCTTGCCGATCTTACTTCCGTGCCCGATGGCCCCAGCAGTCCAAAAGTGCGACCGCAAGAACCGCCATCTTTGAGCACTCAACCACTTCAATTATGTATTTTGTACTGGGATCGATCGTAATCTTCTTCGCGAGTTTCTTTGGCTACATCGCAAGACAGATCCACACGGGCGCGGAAAAACCAAAGTCTGCCACTACCGAGGAACCTCAAAGCGTTCTGCGGCGTTCAATAAGCTGAGTTTGAAACGTCTATCCGTTGGAACAACGCATGCGTTGTTCCCCCATGCGTTGTGCCCCCCATGCGTTGTCCATACCAGGGACTGGCATAATGGCTGCATAAAGGGGTAATTGGTGACGTTTTGTCTGTCTAAATTTCATGGTACAGACCTTGATTAAGGTTTGTCGAAGGAGAATCAGATTATGAAACGAAGTCAATATTTAGACCTGCTTGCTTCGGTAGACATCATGAACGTTTTGAATGGTGGCAGAAGCGAACCGCAGGTAAAGCTTAATCAGCGCGAAGATCACCGCGAGATCCGGGTAAAAATTCCCGGCATTGAAGCGGAGGTTATACAAGTGGAAGTCAACAATGACCATGTGTCGGTCTTTTATATGATGGACATCGCGTCTGCGGGCAAGACCATGCGATTGCCCTACTCGCTATACAACAAGCAACAGCCGTACTTTATCGATCTGAGTCGTGTTAACGCTGCCGTTGAGGGTCGCGAATTGGTGGTGAAGTTGCCTTTTAATGAGCTGGCCAACGGCTATCATCGCAAAATCCAGTCATCGTAATCACTGCGCGGTCAGGGCATCTCGCCAGTAGGCCCATCGTTAGACAATTTTCTAATAAACGGCGCAGTGCCGGCGCATATACCACTCGTTGAATCAAAAAACCACGCTCGAATCTTGCCTGGTGGCAGGAAACAAGCGTGGCTTTTTTTGGGGATGAATCGGATGCTAAACTTTAACGTGTCCCCAGTTCTCGCCCGTCTTGATACGGTGGATCTGCATATCTGACACGCGGAATTTTCTTGCCAAAGCCTTAAGCGTAGGTTGCTTCTTACTTTTGAAAAGTGCGGTCTTGATAGACTTTACCTTGTCTGCGGTGAGTTTGGGACCTTCATCCGGACTCATTCGTACGAGCACGTTGGGATCTTTCAGCGCGTGCTTGATCTGTTCATCGTGTTTCACCCACTTCAGGTTGTTGGCCTTGTTGTTTTCCTTCTTGTGGTCGGCATGGATTACAAAGCTCGCCGTTGTACCAGCCTGCTTGCAGAAATACTCAGCAACAAGGCGGTGGATGTAATAGTTTTGGCGCGTCTCCTCTCGGCCGATGGTAATGCTCGGATAGCCTTGCGTGAGGCGCGGCTTTAAAACATACCCGTCGTCGAGTTTGGCCTTGAAGCTGACGATGCGTCCTTTGTCGGAAACGGCATACCGCTTGGTGGTTGTGCCTTTCTTTAATTTAAGTTCCTTCCAGGTCTCGCCTGTGAGGAGCTTCAGCTTGGGTTCTTTTGTTGTTTTAGCCATAGGTTTAAATTAATAAGGGTTCAGACAGTTTCGGAATAAGCTTTATGAAGTGTTCCTGTAGCTGTTTCAAGGTGTTCTTCCCCGACTTGTTCGTAATCGCCCGCCCATCCATTTCCGTTACGGGCGTAAGTTCGCCCATCGTACCCGTTGCGAAGACCTCGTCTGCAGTATAGAATTCGGTTAAAGAAAGATTTCGTTCATAAATGGAAAGCTTCAGCTCCTGACAAATCTCGAGCACTAGCCCACGCGTGATTCCATGCAGGCAGGCATCGGGAAAGGGTGTCATTACTGTGCCGTCCTTTATCATAAAGATATTGGTATCGTGAAGTTCGGCAACGAATCCTTGCCAGTCTAACATAACGGCGGCGTCTACACCCGCAACGGTGGCTTGGATCTTTGCGAGTATATTGTTTAACAAGTTATTATGATGGATCTTAGAATCCAAGAACTGAGGGTTGTTTCTCCGTTGCGAAGAAGTGATTACGCGGATACCCCTACTGTTGTCATACACCACCGGCTTCCATTCGGCCAGCACAATCAGACAAGAACCTTTCGTATTCAGTCGGGGGTCCATACCCGACGTGACTTTTTCACCGCGGGTGAGCGTGAGGCGGATGTGCGTTTCATCATCCATACCGTTGGCATCAAGTGTTTCCTTAATGGCCAGCTTGATTTTCTCCTTCGAGGGGATATCCGCAAATGCCAGCGTATGGGCCGAAGCCTGGAGGCGGTTCAGGTGACGATCGAGACACATGATGCCGCGCTTGTAGACGCGAAGCCCTTCCCATACCGCATCACCGCCCTGTACCGAGCTGTCAAAAACCGATACTTTGGCTTCACTTCTTGGAAGAAGCTTTCCGCCTACGTGGATAAATATATTGTCGTTCCTGGAATTATAACGCTGTAACATCTTGACAACTTTTCAACCCTTGCACTAGTACGTCGTAGCAAAAATAATCGTCCTTTTCATTTGGACTTAGATCTGTGCTCAACATATGATTTTCCTGTCTTTAAGAATTTTTTAATGTCGAATATTTTTGCAATGACGTACTAGGGTACGGTGTATGATCATATGCATAACGGCCCAATACATAAGTATGAAACCCCGATACGGCAGCCTGTGGGAACTGGGTAGTTTTCTTTGTGGCGCCTGGAAGGGTCTTCTATAAAGTAAAGATTATTTTGGATATCAATCAAGGTCGCAAGGCAAAAGGTGCCAAGGCTTCATAATAAAACTGCGCCTGTTCGTTGAGTTCGTGTAGGGCAGGGGGTAGCGGTCGGTCGCTTGTCGGTTGTCGTTCGAAGCCCGTGGAACGGTGAACGTTGGCATACCAGTGGGGAGCCCAAACACCATCGAATGGTTTCGGCCCCGCAGGCCACGTCAGCATTTCCCTGAAGAACGGGATGCCTAGTCGTTCGCAAACCTGTTTGACCACCGATTCGGGGTTCGTCAGCAATAGTCCGGAGTCCAGCACCACGGGGTGCCTACCCTGCGCCAATAGTCTGGTGAACAGCTCGTACTGATACGCGATACCGATATCTTTCAACGTCGGGGTCTCAATGACATTGGCATAGCTGGCAATGATTTGCCTGGGGTTTCGGATGAGGAAAAGGTTGGTCACATGGTCCACAAATGACTGATCCATCACGGCCAGGTGGTGCGCCATATTCTTGAGAAAAAGCACCTCGTAAGCCATGGTCTCCAGCTGCATGCGAACAGCGTATTGCGACTGCGGCTGGCTCTTCAATACCTCGTCACGTCCCGGATGGACGATTCCCGTCTCGTGCAGGTAGTAGGCATAAAAGGGCTCGTCCACGACCACCGTATCCGGCCGTTGGGCAAAGGAATACATCAATGCGGTTGAGATATTCCGAGGACCTGAAATGGAGTTAATAACCATCCGGATAAGTATAGTTTTTTAATTCAAATCCCCTCGCACACCCGACCGCGCTTCCGAAGATATCCCATCACCATCAATAAAAAAACCGGGCCTGCCTTTTACAGGCAAACCTCAGCCCCACCTCGATCTGAAGGCTTGTATAATTTACTTCGCCCTCTTGATTCATTTTCCTTAGTTTTGTCCACATGACGTTTCTGTATCCATCCTTCTTTTGGGCCCTGGCGGCGCTGTCGATACCGATCGTCATACACCTTTTTAATTTTCGCAAGACCACGCGTGTTTACTTTTCGAACACGCGTTTCTTACGGGAAGTGAAGGAGGCCACCACGGCAAAGCGCAAGCTGAAGCACTATCTCATTCTCGCGTCGCGACTGCTGTTCCTGCTGTTCCTCATCCTTGCGTTTTGCCAACCGATTATTCCCGCGCGCGAAGAACTTGGAAGCAATCGGAACATAGTCTTGTATGTCGACAACTCGCAAAGTATGTCGGCTCAGGTCGATGAGAAAACGAGGGGCCTGGACGCCGCGACCAATTTTGCCCGAAGTATCGTAGACGTCTTTCCGCCAGATACCCGTTATAAACTTGTCACGAATGATTTTGCCCCGTTCTCAAACACTTTTAAGACGAAGCCAGAGGTGCTTGACTTACTGACGCAGGTGCGACTGTCGCCCGTGAGCAGAACCTACCGGGAAGTTCACGACCGCATACAACAGGACCGTTGGGTAAAAAGCACCGACGTATTCTGGATTGCCGACCTGCAGAAATCAACGGCAGGCACCGTCGCCGGAGACAGCGCGATGAAGCTTCATCTCGTGCCCATCCAGTACAGTGAGCACGGCAATGTATTCATCGACTCGGCATATCTCGAAAATCCATTTGCCGCCGGAGGGGGCCGCAACGTGCTGCACGTTATGGTCCGCAACGACGGCACACGCGACATAGATCAGCTCAACCTGAGATTGATGCTGAACAATATCCAGGAAGGAACGGCCACGACCAGTATCGGTCAGGGAGGCAAGGCGGAAGTTACTTTTGACATTGCCACCTCGCTGGCGGGACTGAATGAGGCGCGTATCACCTTCAATGATTTTCCCGTCACGTTCGATAACGAATTCTTTCTCGCATTGAATTTCACCAATCGGATAAACGTAATCGAGATCAAGGCCACAGATGCGCTGACGCCGGTTCAGCGGGTGTTTGGCAATGAGCGGATATTTGCGTTCCAGACGCACGAGTTTAACAATTTCAACTACAGTCTGCTCGACCAGGCAGACCTGGTTGTGGTGAATGGACTCAATAGCCTGGATCGTGCTCTAGCGGGGGCGTTGCGCCGCTACCTCGGCACGTTCGGCACGGTGATGTTGATCCCTGGAACCACCCCTGACGCCGAAAGCCTGAAGACCACGCTACAGCTACCCGCATTGCGCGTTGCCCAGGACAAGGGCCAGACCGAGCTGGCCCGACCCGATTTCTCGAACCCCTTCTTCGAGAATGTATTTGAGGAAAGGTCCGTAGCGCTTGCCATGCCGCACGCCTCGAAGATTCTGGACTGGGGCAGCGACCGTACCGCCATTCTGCACTTCCGGAACGAGCAGCCCTTCATTTCGCGATTCAATCAGGGTGGCGAACTCTTCCTGATGAGCTGCGCGCTGTCAGCGGGACAAACAGATTTTTTCAATCATGCCCTGTTTGTGCCCGTGATGTACCGGATCGCAGCCAGCGGAAGGAAGAAGGAATTCAAGCCCTACTATACCCTTCGTGAAAGCAACATCAGCATTCACGTCGACAGCCTTCGCGGAGAGGACCCGTTGCGATGGGTCGGCGCCGAAGAGGTAGTTCCTGCTCAACGCCAGGTGAACGAAGATGTCATTTTCGACATTCCGAAGTTTTCTGTCAGCAAGGGATTTTACAAGGTGGTCATGCAACAGGATACGGTGAACCTCATCGCCTTTAACCTCGACAAGTCGGAGTCGCTGATGGATCAGTACACCGGCGAGGAGTTCAAGGAAATGCTGGGTGGACTTGACAATGTCACAATTTTCAACGTCGGCAAGCAAGAAGCTTTCAGCAACGAAATAAAGGAGCGATATTTGGGCCAACCGCTATGGAAGTATGCGCTCATGATGGCCATCTTCTTCATCGTGGCAGAAGTGCTGCTCATTCGCTTCATGAAGTGAGCAAAGTTCATGGAGTGAGCAAGCAAGCTCCCGTAATGAATTACGCTGGCGCTTGTGAGGTTTACTGAACCCTGGTTAAATGAAAATACTTATCCAAGGTGCCGAAATCATCGATTCGGCGTCCTCGTTCCACAAGAAAATCAAGAACGTCCTCGTCAACAATGGTCGCATTGCTGAGATAGGCGACAAGAACTTTACTGCCGATCGCGCTATCAAGGCCGACGGCATGAAACTTACCATTGGCTGGTTCGATCTGGGCACATTCGTGGGCGACCCCGGCCTGGAACAGAAGGAAGATCTCGACTCTCTGTCGCGGGCGGCCGCTGCCGGTGGCTTTACGGGCCTGGCCGTCTTGCCCAATACGTCGCCCTGCGTCCAAACCAAGAATGAGGTGAGTTACCTTACTCGCGGAAACGACTCACACCTGGTGCAGATCTATCCGCTGGCTGCCGTCACGCGCAACAACAAGGGGGAAGAACTTACGGAAATGATCGACCTCCACGAGGCCGGAGCCCTGGGTTTTACGGATGGACTGAAGTCGATATGGCATACGGACATTTTGCTGAAATCACTGCAATACCTGCAGAAGTTCAACGGCCTGCTGATCGATCACCCGGAAGATAGCTGGCTTAACCTTTTCGGACAGATGCATGAGGGTTTAAACAGCACTATGCTGGGCCTCAAAGGCATGCCGCGCATTGCCGAAGACATTGCCGTGACCCGAAACCTCGAACTGTTGGGCTATGCGGGCGGACGGTTGCATTTTGCGAAACTGTCGTCTGCGAAGGCCATTGATCTCATCCGAACAGCCAGGAAAAAAATGCAGGTAAGTTGCGATGTGGCCGCTTACCAGCCCTTGCTCGATGATAGCGTGCTGTCGGGATTCGACACGAACTATAAAGTGAACCCACCCCTGCGTGAGAAAGCCGACAATGATGCCATCATCAAAGGCCTGCGCGACGGTACGATCGACGTGATCTGCTCGGGGCACACGCCGCATGAGGATGAATGCAAGAACCTTGAATTTGACCTGGCCGATTTTGGCATCATCAATCTGCAGACATTCGGGGCAAACCTGGTGGGGCTCAGCAACAGTGTCGAGTGGGATACCCTGCTACCGAAGGTAACCGTCAATCCCCGGAAGCTCCTCGGCATCGAAGTGCCCGTGATCGAGGAGGATGTCAAGGCGAACCTGACCTTGTTTGATCCGTCCAGGACATGGACTTTCGATGAGAAATCCAACCACTCGAAGTCCAGGAATTCGCCGTGGATGAACACCGAAGTGAGGGGTAAGGTGATCGCCGTTTTCAACAACGGACGAAACCGTATTGAAGAATAAAACCGGAAAACGATCTCGCACACCTGGACAATGTTGAATAAATTGATGCGCATTGCTTTTCGTTACGGCCTCATTGGAGGCGTGATCGCATTTGTGCTGGTCGTCATCATGTTTTACCTGGGCGGACATCCGCTTATTGTATCACCTTACCTGGACTTTCGCATTCTACTGTTCGGAATTTTTGTATTCTTTGCATTAAAGGAATTTCGCGATTACGATCAGGATGGAGTACTTTACTTTGCACAGGCGATGCTGGGCGGTTTCATTGTGATCTTTACCCTGACCGTCCTGACGTCAATGCTGATTTGGGTATTTGGTACGATCGAGCACGATTTCGTTTTGCAATACATTGAACAGGTTACCGCTTACGTGAAGGGTTTCAGCCAGGAGGATATCGACAGGCTGGGAAAAGAGCTGTACGAGCGTAATTTGGCAGCGTTGCCCGCAACTAATATCACGATATTGGCCTTTACCTACTTCATTCACGGGTTGGTGCTGGGCTTCTTTGTGAACATTGTGCTTTCTGTCATCGTCAGGCGACAGCCTAAAACCGCGTAACCAATAACCCTTCAAGATATGGAAGAAACAACTTCACCCGCAGGAGACAAAAGATCGGTAGGTATCAAGTACGGATTGATTTCGGTGGTAGTGGGCATCGTATTCTTTCTGATACTCATTTTTGCCGGTCAAAATCCGCTCACGTTTAAATGGGGCTGGGCGGTGTCGCTGCCCACTACGATCGTCCTGATACTCCTGGCCCACAAAGAATTCAAGGGGGACAACAACGGATTTATGACCTATGGCGAGGGCATTGCCGTTGGTTTCTGGTTTATGCTCGTAGGCGTAGTGGTTGGTATTTTGTTTAACTACGTCTATACGAACATCATCGATCCGAACCTGATGGCCGATTTCTACGAGAATCAATATAATCAAATGCAGCAGCAGGGAATGCCTGACGGCCAAATTGAGATGGCGCAGTCGTGGACCAAGAAATTGTTCTGGGCGATTGCCGTTTTCATGGGTGTGTTTTTTTCTATGGCTACCGTGCTTCTCGTCACTATCTTTACGCAAAAGAGGCCGCCGGAACAACGATTCTAAAGCATGATCAGACCGAACATATCCGTTGTAGTACCTGCAAAAGATGAAGAGGAGTCCATCCCGGAGTTGGCTCAATGGATTGTCCGCGTCATGCAACAAAACAATTTTTCGTACGAAATCATCTTTGTCGACGATGGCAGTACGGATAACACATGGCAGCAGATCTCGGACCTGAATGAGGCCAATCCCAACGTTAAGGGTATACGCTTCAATAGAAATTTCGGGAAATCGGCCGCCTTGCAAACCGGCTTTCGCGCCTCCAGCGGAAGCGTTGTCATTACCATGGACGCCGACCTTCAGGACAGCCCGGACGAAATCCCTGAGTTGTATCGAATGATCGTACAAGATAAGTTCCACCTCGTTTCGGGTTGGAAGAAGAAACGGCACGACCCGTTGTCCAAGACGATCCCTTCGCGCTTTTTTAATTACATCACGCGTATGCTTTCCGGGATCAAGCTACACGACTTCAACTGCGGTCTGAAAGCCTATCAATCGTCCGTAGTCAAGAATATCGTCGTGTATGGCGAGATGCACCGCTACATTCCTGTGATTGCAAAATGGGCCGGTTTCGGACGCATCACGGAAAAAGTAGTGCAGCATCGTGAACGCAAGTACGGAAGCACCAAGTTCGGACTCGAACGCTTCATCAACGGATTTCTCGATCTGATTTCCGTTACGTTTGTGAGTCGGTTCCGCCAAAAACCCATGCACTTTTTCGGCACGGCGGGCACCATTTCCTTTGCCGTGGGCTTTATTTTGACGATCAAACTTTTTTGGGATAAGATTGACGCCTTGTACTTCACCTATATCCCCATCAAAAGAGACATCACCAGTCAACCGATCTTTTATTTGGCGCTCATTGCGGTCATCATTGGTGTGCAACTTTTTGTAACGGGCTTCCTGGCAGAAATGATCGCCATGCAGTCGTTCGCGAGAAGGGAGTACCTGGTGATCGATAAAGTAGGGATAGATGATAAGCCAGTCGGCCTGAAGGTTGACGCCTGATGTCCCGGCGTTGTTAGGACAAGTGCTACATGACTCAGCCACGCTATTCGATTGTCGTACCTGTTTACAACCGGCCTGAAGAGGTGGACGAGTTGCTGGCCAGCCTGGTACAGCAAACCTATCGCGACTTCGAAGTGCTCATTGTTGAGGATGGCTCAGCGATCCGATGCGAAAATGTCGTGGACCGATATCGGGATCTTCTGCATATCCGATATTTCTATAAACCCAACTCGGGTCCCGGGCCTAGTCGAAACTTTGGTTTTGAGCACGCGCGCGGAGACTACTTCGTGGTATTTGATTCTGATTGCATTCTGCCGCCGCAGTATTTCCAGGCGGCAGAGGAATCGGTGCGCGTCAACGGATGGGATGCCTGGGGCGGACCCGATCGCGCGCACAAGCAGTTCACGCCGGTTCAGCAAGCGATGGCCTACACCATGTCGTCGTTCTTTACAACGGGCGGGATACGGGGCAGGGCCGTGCATGTTGGCGCCTTCCAGCCCCGCAGTTTCAACATGGGACTGTCGCGGCATGCGCTCGAGGCCACCGGAGGATTTCGCTTTTCTCGTTTCGCAGAGGATATTGAACTGAGCATACGGATGCGGCAGGTTGGCTTAAAAGTAGGGCTTATCACGGGGGCATTTGTTTATCACAAGCGAAGGGCCACCTTCGGGCAGTTCTTCCGACAGGTAAGCAACTTCGGACGCGGTCGCGTTCAGGTCGGTCGCGCGCATCCAAACGAGGTAAAAGTCGCGCATTGGTTTCCTGCTTTTTTCCTTCTCTCGCTGCTGGCCCTGCTGCCGGTCGCGCTGATCAGCACGGCACTTTTCAAATTTGGCGTCATCATGTTTGCTATTTACCTGACGGCGATCCTGGTGCATGCCTACGCGGAAACGCGCAGTGTTGAAGTTGCGTTGCTGGCCGTGCCCGCTGCATTGGTGCAAATGATCGGTTATGGTTCCGGATTTCTGAAGGAAAAATTCAGCTCAGGTAAGAGCAGGGCGGAGAGCTAGACTATGGCCAAAAGTCCGGCTTGGTCAATACACCACCGTCAACACGACAGTCCGAGCAGGGAACATTGGTAAGGGTATATCCGGCGCCGTTGTCAAATGAATGACCCAGGATGTGCCCCTCATGTAAGTCCGCTGTGGTAAGCGCACATTGGTACGTGCCGCGCACAACACAAACCGTATCCGCAGGATTGCAGCCAGCCCGAGGGTATATTTGATTAAATATCCGCGGCAATTCTACCGGACTTATGAAAATGCGTTTACTGACCGTATTTCCCGCGCCAAAGAAACCTACCGCAAGGGGAGAATCCGAACTCGCGCGATGCACATTTCCCGTTACTTGCCCGGGCTGCGGATCAAATAGTCCACCAATGCTTTCGGTCGTCTTCTTAAGTTGTTCCAGGTAATTGTATTCTTCTTTACTCACGGCCCGCTGCGTAACGAGAATACTGTATTTTATCTGGAATTTTTGAGAACCTACGGGGACGAATTGCACCGGCTGTTGACTTACGATGTCTTCGCTCAAACGGGCGGTGGAAGCTATTATGATGTTGGACGATTGTTGTGTTCGCCAGCAATAGAACGTTAGCTCTTCAGGCTTGCGATCAACGATTGACTTTCCTACAACCTTGTACAGCGACGCCGTCGCCGCGTGATAATTCCACGTCTCTTCAAAGATCCAGCGGTAATATTCGGTTTGACCGGTGTCGTCGTGTGCATTCACTCTGATCGTGAGTTTTTCATCGTCGGTAACCCAGGTTACGCTGTCGATCGGTGGTGTGGCGCGTGGAGCGACAGCGTCGGAGTAATACTCCTCATTTTCCTGGGTAATAATGTGCAGTCGGTACTGCGCGTCGCTATAGATCGGAATACCGGTAGCCTGATAGTTGCCTGCGCTTTCTTCCGTGAGTGGATAAATGTTGCCCAGCGCGTCTTCGACAGCGACAAAAGCGTTTCCTACCGTTGGGAAGCTGTCTGGCATGGAGAGTGTGGCGCCGCGGCTTAAGGCAACTGTCGCACTGCCTTCACTGGTGTCCAGGGATCCATCGACGACCAGAATCACTACATCCGCGGCCCCCGTCGGAGGCGCATAGGGATCGAGGCATCCCGCAAACAAGACAATCAAAATCAACCATACGATGCGACTGAGCATAAGGTTGCTTTACAGTATCCTTTGGAAGATTCTAATCATTGAGACTGACCACCGCAAACTTGCTTTTCGTTCCCCCGGCAGCACCCTTTGTACTCACTCCTTCCACCAGCACTTCATATTCGCCAGTAATGTCGGACGTGAAGAATTCCAAATGCTGCTTGCCGTCGTTATCCGTCACTACCGAAGGCGCCCAGAATAGTCTATCGCGCTGATCCGGCATTCGCGAGTCACGCTGTTTTGCGGACTCATACCTTGGCGTGTAGTATTCCCGTTGCAGTTGCAGGCCCTCGTAGTCAAGCACCAGGCAATGGGGATCGATATTAAAACCTGAAAGGTCGCCTGCGTAAGTTGTGTAACTGACAATGCCCGGTAACGACAACACACCCATATAGTAACGACGGGTGAAAACTTCCAGTTTTTTGACTTTCAAGGGATCATAGGACATGATCTCATCCGCGTCAAAGAGGGGAAGGCCATCCAGCATGATGAACGGATCCTCGTTAAAGACACCCTTGTTCACAAGGTCAAGATTAATGAAATGGAAGCCATCACGACGCTTTCTCACCAGGACGCCGGGCACATATTCACGCATAATTTCCTCCATAACCGGAAAGCGGGTATAGTCATCCAGGTAGTACGTCGCATCTGCTTTACCGTAAAATGCCGTAGTATCGATAGTGACACTCCTTGTTTGAGCGCCTCTGTCCTGGTAGTAGATGTCCTGGACCTGCAAACGGAAGCTGCGTGTTGCGACTGTCTCGGCGAGTTTTGGACTTAGTGAAAAGGGCTTGATGTTGATGGTGGTAAACTGATCGCTGAACGGGCTCACGATGGTGATCTTGCTGGTGCTGTCCCGGGAGAGATTCGTTTGCACAGCAATGCGTCGTGAACCACTGAAGTCTTTCATTTCGTATTGCACCTCGCCCTTTTTATTGCTGACGGAGCCGTACACCTGAATGTTTGTGCCGGGTGCAGAGAGATAAGTGACTTTACCGGGCTCGGGATTTCCTTCCGGATTGTTAACCTTTCCTCTGATGATGTGTCCTCGCAGTTCAGGAATAAATGTTATTGGGGGCGTTTTGCCCGCCGCGACGTCTGACCAGGTGAAACGTCGCCAGCCGTGGGTCAGCATAATGTTGTCAAGAATGGTTCGCTTCCCGGGCGTCAGGTTGATTAGAAAGTCAGCTGGAAGATCGGGCACTTCCTGCAGGTCCGAATCCAACCAGAGAGAATTGAGCACATGGCTCTCGTTGCGACGCAGGGAGTCGCGTCGATAAACTGCAACGGACAGGCTGGTGGCGGCAGCCGGTCCGTCCGCATCATGAACGTCCAGGTCCAGGGTCACTTTCCTGCGAACGCCATATTCCCGTTGGGACTGCGTGGCGGAAATAGCGAGAATGCGTTTTACCGGGTTGAAGTACAGGCGCTCGCATACAGGATGCATCGAGGCATCAAATACCGTGATGTGAGAAATACCTTCGGCAAGGGCACTGCGCGGAATGACAACTGCGGCGCGCCCGCCACGGACCCGCTGCACGCGGGCAAATGAAATGACGTTTCGGGCATGAACCAATAGGAACACATTATCGTCGTCCGGTACGTTCACCTTCCGAACCCCGAGTGCAATAGACTCATTGGTGCTGTCTTTGACGGTGAGGCTATATCCCGCATCGGCAGCGGCAGGAAGTTCCAGTACCTGACGGTGTCCTTCGTCATCCAACAGGTAGGCAACCGCCCGCTTGTCAGCCTGTGGAGTAAGGCTAAACGTTCCCAGGCCGTAACGGTCAGGTTTGAGAATCGTGGTGTCTCCATTGATAAGTTGGATCGAAAGGCGACTCATAGAATCATAGAGATTCACAATGCGATAGGCTATGCGTGAGGGAATTCCTTTAACAAGCGTTCCACCCTCGGGGAAAAATTGTACCAGCGATTTCTGAGCCGCCACCTTCTTCTCCAGTTCCAGTCTGCGGAATGGATTAATCAGGGTGATCTGTTTGTGAAAATAGAATGTCGGACTGAAGTTCCTCATCCAGGCAGTGTACACGCGTATCACATAGTTTCCGGATGTTATCGAAGCGGGAATAAAAAGCGAGCCACTTCCCACGCCGTTGCTGACAGCGATCTTGGTTTGCAGGACGGCGTGGTTTACGTTGTCCAATACTTCAACGTATGCTACCTTGCTCAACTTCGAGGGCTCGTGTGAGGAGGCATTCAACAGATAGACTTTGAACCACATCGTTTCTCCGGTAAGGCAAACATCCTGATCGATGTGCACGTACACCTTCTCCGTTGTTGCCACCGTTCGATACGCATTGAATTTTCGGACCAGAGAATCCAGCGCCTGTTGCTGTGCCGTCGCGGTTATCGACAGCAATAAAAGTCCGGCAAGCAAGCTAAGCCGAGCACCTGGCGTGCCAAATGCTGAGCGATATGGAAAAAACGACCAGTTCATCATGTCACAGTTATTGCCAAAAATCAGGCTTAGTCAAGACCCCACCCATCGTGCGACAGTCGGCACAGCGCGGTGAAGTCAAAGTAATTCCGACGAGAGTTCTGTTCGCATAGATTGCCCCACCGAGCGTAGTCGCTTCGGTAAGGTCTTGCGCCATGAGCGTACAATTTTTGATAGCCGCTGTGGGAATAAGGCATACCGTGTCGGGTGGATAACACCCGGGCACAGGATATCCTACTTGAAAGCTCCTGGGCAATTCGGCGGCCGCAATGAAGATTCTTTGCTTAACGGTATTCCCAACTCCAAAGTATCCAATGGCCAACGGCGACGAAGGGTCGAGGCGACTGATGTTGCCCGGCACCTGCGAAGGCTGGGGGTCAAACAACCCGCCTATACTTTCAGTTGTTTTCCGCAGCTGGTCGAGGTAGGTGTATTCCTCTTCGCCTAGCCCGCGTTGCGTGACCTGGATGCTATACTTCATGGAGAGTTTTTGCGAACCTTTGGGAACATAAGCAACAGGCGTCTGGCTAATGAGGTTTTCACTGAGCCGGGTGGTGGTACCGATGACAATATTTGTCGACGGTTGTGTGTTCCAGCAGTAGAAAATCATTTCTTCAGGAGTACGGTCCACATATTGTTTTCCGATGACCTTGTATTGTGACAACACAGCGGCATGATAGGCCCAGGTTTCTTCGAAGGTCCAGCGGAAGTATTTGGTTTTATCGGAGGCGTCATGCGTATTTATCCGAATCGTCAGCTCCTCCTCGTCGGCTATCCAGGTTACGCTATCAATTGGCGGTGTCTGGAATATTCCCATCAGATCTGATTGATACTCGTTTCCGAATTGCGTGCGAATGTGGACTCGGTACTTCGCAGTCGGCTTAACAGGCACTCCGGTAACACGATACTGCCCAACGCTCACTTCTTGCAGCGGAAACGCAGATCCGTCATCGTCTAATAGCGTGACCGTGGCACCTGGTTCCGCCGCAGATTCACTGGTTGAAGACAGGGGCACAGCCTTACTGAGCGAAACGTTAGCAATACCTTCATGCGTATCGAGAAACCCGTCAACAACCAGTATATCAACCTCCGTGTCGCTTACCGGCGGGGAATAAGGATCCAGGCATCCCCCAAAAAGGACTGTCGCAGTTAGAAACAACTTTGCCCAGGCGCGCCGCATATCAGAATTTAAAGTTGTATGTAATGGTTGGTATGGGCTGACCGAACACCGAAAGTTTGTAGCCGTTCACCTGTCCGTTTTCTGAACGGAAGAACACAGAATAAGCATTGCGTCTGCCGGTGAGGTTGTACACAGCAAAGGTCCACGAGCTGTGAGCCAGTTTTCTCACCTTGTGATTTCCTTCGATGTTAATAGAGACGTCGATTCTGAAATAGTCCGGGATGCGATACTGATTCCGGTCGCTGTAGAATAGCCTTGTAGCTCCACCAAGATCATATTTTGCCAACGGTAGGGTTATTGGCCGACCGGTACTGTAAGTCGAGTTTACCGAGAAGTTGAATCGCCGGCTGAACTTGTAATTGCCCACTAAATTCACGGCGTGCGGCTTGTCGTAGCTGCTGGGATACCATGCGCCTTCATTCACGGTCTCGGATTCAAGATCGCTTTTTGCCTGCAGGAACGTGCGCGAATAGGTGTAGCTAATCCATCCGTTTAATTTTCCCGACGCCTTCTTGATCATGAATTCGGCGCCATACGCCTTTCCCTGGGCATTAACCACATCGGTCTCAATGTGGTGATTCAACAGTAAGGTTGCTCCGTTCTTGAAGTCGAGTGTGTTCTCCATCGTTTTGTAGTAGCCTTCGACCGAAATATCGATCGTGCTCTTTCTGAGTGTGGCGTAGAAGCCGAGAGAATATTGATCGCCAAGCTGTGGCTTGATGTACGTATCCGTAAGCTTCCAGATATCGGTTGGCGTAATGGCAGTTGTATTGGATAGCATCTGAATATATTGCCGCATGCGATTGTAACTGAACTTAAGCGACATCTTGTCGGTAAGGCTGTATCGTACTGAAAATCTTGGCTCGGCACCGTGATATGTGGCGATTGATTTTCTTTTGTCGTAGTGAAGCGTGTCCTGAATAACGGAGGCATCCAGCGCCCCGCCTGCGGGATAAGTATATACTGTTTTCGGGCCGAGGTACTGATAGTACGAGTAGCGTATGCCCGCGTACAGCGACAGTTTTGGCGAGGCTTCAAAATTGTCGCCAATGTACACGGCACTTTCCTGCCCTTGTTCTTTTTCGAGAACGTCAGGTACGACCAGGGATTCCGGACCTTCGGGCTGCAGGTCGCCGGGCGTGAGGTGATAGCGCACTGTGCTAACACCCGCAGAAACGGTGTGCTTGGCGTTGAGGAAATAATTAAAGTCGAGCTTGCCGTTGATCTGCTGCACTTTGAAATTCATGGTGAAAGCATTCACCGGGTTAGCATCGCTTTCCACAGCATATTGATAGCGGCTGAATCCGCCGGTCAGCACCGCGAACAAGCGGTTGTTGAATATGTGCTTCCATTTTACTGACGCGTTTCGATCGCTGTAACTGTAGGTGGTGTCCTGGTCGAGCTTGAATTTGTCCTGGCTCATGTAGCCGGACAGGTACAAGTTGTCCTTCTCACCGAACTTGTGCGAAATATTAAGATTGACGTCGTAGAACGAAGCTTTGCTATCGTTGAGCCGCGGATCATTGAGCCTGCTGAGAATCCAGTCAGAATACGTGGACCTTGCGCCAATAAGGAAAGAGGTCTTGTCTTTAATTAGCGGACCTTCGATAGTGAGTCTTCCGGTGATGGGACTGATACCGCCCGATCCAGAGAATTTCTTCAGGTTGCCCTCGCGAGAGCTGACGTCGAGCACTGAAGAAAGGCGTCCACCATAGTCTGCCGTAATACCGCTCTTATACAACTCGACATTCTTCAATACGTCGGGATTGAACGTTGAAAAGAACCCGAACAGGTGAGAAGGATTATACACGACGGCATCGTTGAATAGAATGAGATTTTGGTTCGTTGCACCGCCGCGAACGTTTAGTCCGACCGTGCCTTCCCCAACGGATTGGACGCCTGGCAGCGTAAGGACTACCTTCATGATATCGGTTTCGCCAAGTGCGAGCGGCATGTTCTTCATCGTTTTGATGTCCAGCTTCTCCAGACCCATAGCCAATCCGGTAACTCGAACATCTCTTTCTGACTCTATGACCACCTCCTTCAAAGGCGTGACATCCTGCTCAAGCTCAATTTCCAGCTTACCGTCGCCGTATACCATGATCTGGCGGATGGTTGCCTTCATGCCAATGCTTTTAATTTTTAGCTCATGCCGGCCCTTGGGCAACGTGAGGGAATAGTAGCCAAACTGGTCGGTAGAAATTCCGATCATAGGATTCTCGACGTAAACAGCGGCCCCAATAACGGGCTCGCCACTTGCCGCATCACGGACACTACCGGCCAGGGTGCCGTTACCCACCATGTTCGTGGTTTTTGCGCCGATGGAATAGAGACGTGATTCTACCAGCTTCTTCTGCTTTTCGCGCTTTTCGTATTCGGTATAGTCGAATACCGGCGCGGTCTGCACCCTGTTTTGCACCGTCCCCTGGTTGAAGAAATCATCGGGTAGCGCAGTCATGATCTCACGCCCTTCGGTGACGAATATGTTATTGCGTTCGTCGATAGCAAAATGCAAATCCGTACCTGAGAAGAGTTGGCCCAATACCGGGCTTACTTCGCTGTTTTGAAAGGACAGCGTAACCCGCAGGCTGTCCGTTGCCCGCGAATTGTAGTAGAAGTGAAAGGGCGTTTGTTTTTCGATATCCCGCACGAGGTCGTCGAACTTCGCGCTATCATAGGTTCCGGAAATGAGTCGTAGCGTCTGCCCAGATGCGCTTAGAGCGGCCGTGATAGAGAAAACGAAAATGAATATCCAACGGTAGAATCTCCTCATACCTTAGTTGTGTGTTGAATCGTAGGTTTGGGCCATTCTCACAATGGCGCGTTCGCGGGCGGTCTTGAATTTGATCTTTTCGTCCTTTAGCATCGACTTCAATTCCGGTTTCTTGTCGCCAAAAACCCGAAGGACCGACTTCTTCGTCCTGACCGGGTGGTATTGATTGTCCTTTAGCAAATAGACACGGTTGCGCTCATCGAATGTGTAAATCAGTTCATTGCCGGATGCCCTCGACGACAGCGTTTTGGTGCGTTTCACATAGACCTTCGTCGGGCCATTGTACAGACGCTCATAGAACCCTTCCGAAATTACCCCGGAAGAATCGCGGTACAAACGCTCGAAGGGATGATGATTGATCTCAAAAGCGGAAATCTTCTTTACAATCAGCTCAATCTTTGCACCGGTAAGCATGTGTTCCGTGATCACCTGATCGCGACTCAAGTCATAGAACATAGCGACGCTGTCGTAACGCACATCGTCGTAATAAACGTACCCGTATTGCCAGTCGTCAGCGCCGAAATAGGGATTCTCGTCACCTTGTGCCAGGTAGTCGCGATACTCAGTGCCATTGTACAGCCGCGATTGACCGCGTATAGACGCGTCATACAAAGACTGTTGGTATTGCCTTGCTGCGGCTAGAAAGAGCGTATCAGGCCTGGCTTGTTGGGCGAGCGCTGCAACTGGCAATAAAACAACCAGCAGGGGGCACGTTATAAGGCGTCTCATCATTTCCGTTCACGGAGGTCAAACGAATGAAACTACGAAAAAATGCATTCGAGACAGCGCCGTCCGAAAAATAATACAAAATTATAGCAGGCTGAAAGAGGGGCAAAAGGAGGCAAAGAAAGGGAGCAAAGGGCCTACGGCCGAAGACTTAACCGCAGAGCCGCAATGGCACGAAGTACCGCAGAGGTTGTGCCTTCGGCACAACTTACATTATTGTCATCGCAGCCGATGTCTCTATATACCAGGGGCCAAAATACTATACGATGCGCCACCGGCGCATCTCTTCGCGGTACTTCGTTTCATTGCGGCTCTGCGGTTAAGTCTTCGGCCGTAGGCCCTTTGCTTCCCTTCTTCGCCTACTTCCCTTGCCTGCTTCCCTTGCCTGCTTCCTCAGCTACTTAGCATACGCCACGCTGCGCATCTCCCGTATTACGGTAACCTTAACTTGTCCGGGGTACTGCATATCGCGTTCGATCTTCTGTGAAATATCAAAACTTAATTGTCCGGCGCGCTCGTCGGATGCCTTTTCAGCATCAACAATTACACGCAACTCCCGGCCTGCCTGTATTGCGTAACACTTGTCAACGCCCTCAAAGCTCAATCCCAGTTGCTCAAGTTCTTTCAGGCGCTTGATGTATTGCTCCATCACTTCACGACGTGCACCTGGTCTTGCCCCGCTGATCGCATCGCACGATTGAACGATGGGAGATATGATGCTCGTCATTTCGATCTCATCGTGGTGAGCTCCGATGGCATTGCAGATAACGGGATGTTCCTTATACTTTTGTGCGAGTTCCATGCCCACAATGGCGTGGGGTTTCTCCAGTTCTTCCGGCCAGACTTTGCCGATGTCATGGAGGAGGCCTGCGCGTTTCGCCTGCTTTACATTGAGGCCCAGTTCAGCAGCCATGATGGCGCACAAATTGGCAACTTCACGCGAGTGCTGAAGCAGGTTTTGTCCATAGGAAGAACGGAAGCGCATTCGCCCCACCATTCTCACAAGTTCGGGGTGCAATCCGTGAATGCCCAGATCGATCACCGTGCGTTCGCCAATTTCAACAACTTCGTCTTCGATATTTTTGGTTGTCTTCGCGACAATTTCTTCGATACGAGCCGGATGAATTCGACCGTCCTGAACGAGACGATGCAGTGAAAGGCGTGCGATTTCACGGCGTACAGGATCAAAACCGGAAATTATGATCGCCTCAGGCGTATCATCAACGATGATCTCCACGCCCGTGGCAGCTTCCAGTGCACGAATGTTTCGGCCTTCCCGTCCGATCACTTTTCCTTTAATGTCGTCGCTCTCAATGTTGAATATCGAAACGCAGTTCTCAATTGCATGCTCGGTGGCTGTGCGCTGAATAGTTTCGATTACGATCTTCTTGGCCTCTTTGGTGGCGGAGAGTTTTGCCTGCTCCATGATGTCTTTCACGTAGCTCGACGCACGTGTTTGGGCCTCGTCTTTCAAAGAAGCAACGAGTTGTTCGCGTGCCTCTTCGGCCGTGAGCTTGGAGATATTCTCCAGCACCTGAATCTTTTGTTGATTGAACTTGTCGAGCTCTTCCTTGCGCTTACGTGTGTGTTCCAGTTGCGCCTGCAGGTCGGTGCGGATGTCGTCTAATTCCCCTTCCTTGCGCTTGAGGTTCTCGATTTCTTTGCTGAGCGTTTGTTCGCGCTGCTTGATCTTTTGTTCGTTGCTGATGATCAGGCTCTTTTTCTTGTTGGACTCCTCCTCAAATTCGGATTTCATCCTCAGCAACTTCTCTTTTGCTTCAAGGATCCGGTCTTTTTTCAGGTTTTCGCCCGCGATTTCAGCCTCTTTGATGATGAGCTTTGCTTTCGCCTGGGCATCTTCCTCATTCGTTTGGAGTCTTTTTTTATAAAGGAAAGAACCGAACAACAGGCTCAGCACGATTGTGGCAATCACGCTCGCCACAATTACTATGACTTCTGTTGACATAAAGAAATATGTTATGAACTACCCGGGCGGTGCCGCCTTGGCTAGAGAAGGGCTGAGGAGTGAAGATTAGAGGATGGATTGGGAAACGAGATGATTCATCTGACTGATCTTCTCGAATACTGTCTGATCAATAGACTGATAGGTGTCTTCGGCAGTCATTTTGTCGATGAGACAATCGAATGCCACCATCGCCAGTAAATCTTGCTTGTCGTCTATCCCAAACTGCTCCCTGTAGGATTTGATCTTTTCATTTATGAGTTTCCCGGCTATTCGCACCCGCTCTTCGTCCGCTTTCTTTACCTTCATCGGGTATTCGCGGTCCGCGATCTTGATCTTTATAGAGAGGTCCTCCATGAAATATTGTACGTACAGGTTGCTTTATCTACTTAAGTGAGCGATGCATTTGTCGATCTCGCGAATATAATCGTCCACTTTCTTCTTCAACTCCGAAACACTTCCGTCTTCCGGGCCTAAACTATCTACAATTTTAGTGATTTTCAATTGATTATGAAAACCTGAGATTTGTTCGTCGCGCATCCGGATAGCCTCCTTCAATGACTGATTCTCGCGTTTAAGAGCTTTGAGTTCTTCTTTAGTACTCTTGTGCTCATTGATAAGCACCAAAATCTTGCGCTCCAATCCATGCAGATTGGTTTTTAGCAGTTCCTGATCCATGCGAAAGTTTTATGCTAGCGGGTGTTAGCCCTTGCCTTGTTTTCTGTTTAATTCCGGCCGACGAAGCTTCCAAAAATAAAGAAGTTTCAACTTCATCCTGTGTCCCGAACAAGTTTTTGCTGACTCAACTGCCATTAATGCCTTACAACCTTCAGCAACTATTTTCTGATGACGGCACCAAGCTGCGACTCCAGGGCTTTCATCAGCTTGTCCATCGTTTTGTCAATAACCTCGTCCGTCAATGTCTTGCTCTCATCCTGTAAGGTGAAACCAAGCGCGTACGCTTTCTTTCCCTCCGGAAGCTTGTCACCTTCATATACATCGAAGGCAACAATGTTTGTTATCAGCTTCCCTTCAGTACCATTGATGAGCTTTCGAATATCATCGTAACTCACCGTCTTGTCAATAACGAGAGAAAGGTCCCTTCTCACTTCAGGAAATTTCGTCACTTCCTGAATTACTAACTTAGGATTTGCATTCTTGAAAAGCAAGGCAGCATCGAGCTCGGCATAAAATAATTCCTGCTTGATGCCAAAATCTTTCAGCAACGCACTTTTTACTTTTCCAACCTTGCCAATTTCTTCTTTGCCTTGCAAGAATCGAACACCATAATCGAACAGTTGATCTTTGACAATCTCCTGTTTAGGATTTTTTATTCCTGATTTGAGAAATACTTGTTGCACCTGTTGGGCCATGTCGTGATAAGTGATCGCCTGCGCCTTTCGCTGCCAGTTCTCGGCTTCGCGATTTCCCGTCGCGTACAAGGCAAGCTTCTCCTGCTCAATGTATTTATCCTTCTTTTGATAGGTCTTTCCAAACTCAAACAGTTTGAGTTCGCGCTGTTTCCGGTTGATATTATAAGCACAAACTTCCAAACCGGTGAACAACAGAGTCTGCCTAAGAATACCCTGCTCCTCGCTTAGTTTATTCAGGATTTCAACTGGCTCGCCAGGAAAGCTCAGGTTGTGCTTCGTTTGGTAGGCCAGATTGGTTAGTGAATTCGTCCAAATCTCATAGAAGCCCCTGCCCGTGAGCAACTCACCGATACTGCGGCGATAACGATCGATGTCTTTAACAGGGAACTCTGCAAGGAAATCAGTGCGGGCGAAATGCGCCAGTTCGATGTTGTTGAATCCGTATATACGGAGTATTTCTTCGATCACATCGGCCTCTTGTGTTACATCGACGCGATAAGGTGGGACACTAACGAGGAAGCTATCGGCCGATTCAGATACCACAGAAATATCCAGACGTCGAAGAATGTTCAACATCTGTTCGCGTGGAATCTGTTTGCCAATCAAACGGTCAACGTGTTTATCGATGATTTTAATGTCCCGGTTCGCGACTGGCTGCGGGTAAAAATCGTTTACCTCAGACGATATCTTGCCGCCGGCAATTTCTTTAATCAACAAAGCCGCACGCTTCAGGGCATACACGGTATTATTGGGATCGACGCCACGTTCGAAACGAAACGAAGCATCCGTCTTTAGTTGATGATTGATCGATGTGCGGCGGACACTATCGGGAGAAAAGTAGGCGCTTTCCAGAAATACATCCTTCGTATCGTTCGTGATACCCGAACCTACTCCACCAAACACGCCTGCAATGCACATGCCTTCCTCCCTGCCATTGCAAATCATCAGATCGCCCGACGTGAGCGTTCGCTCCTTTTGATCAAGTGTCACGAATTTGGTTCCTGCGGGAAGGGTTTTTACAATCACCTTTCCACCAGCAATCTGAGCAGCGTCAAAGGCGTGTAACGGTTGGCCCAGTTCATGACACACGAAATTAGTGATGTCGACTACGTTGTTGATGGGCGTAAGGCCAATGGTACTGAGTCGTTGTTTCAACCAGGCTGGCGATTCAGAAATCGTCACACCAGTAAGCGTAACACTCGAATACCGGGGACACCCGGCGGCATTCTGCACGTCGACCGGGATGGTGAGATCAAGGTTATCAATGGCGAACTGCTCAACACCGGGCCAATTCAAGGTACGGTCTTTTGAGGCACGTACATCCCGCGCCACGCCGATATGGGACGCAGCATCCGCCCGGTTTGGCGTTAGCCCAATCTCTATAACATAATCAGACTGTATTCCGAAGAATTGTGCCGCGGGTGTTCCATTAGGCACTTCTGTATTCAATACGATGATACCGGCATGGCTCTGGCCCATGCCAATCTCGTCTTCAGCACAGATCATGCCCTCCGATTTTTCACCGCGAATCTTGGCTGATTTTATTGTAAAGGGCTCACCTTGTGTAGGATGAACAGTAGTGCCAGGAACGGCAACGATTACTTTCTGCCCCGTCATTACGTTGGGAGCACCACACACGATGGGTAAGACGGTGCCGCCTACATCAACGGTGGTGAGCGAAAGTTTGTCAGCATTGGGATGTTTGGTGCAGGTTATCACTTCACCCACAACCAGACCCTTTAACCCACCTTTGATCGTTTCATGTGGTGTGATCTTCTCCACTTCCAGACCACCGGACGTCAAGACGTGACCAATCTCGTCGGCGGTTTCCGGGATATCGATGTACTGCTTAAGCCAGTTGAATGAGATGGTCATGGTCAAAATTCCAGGCCAGGCACCGATGGCCCACGATCTGAAGACGGCAAAACTAATCGTTTGCGCGATATTTTCTAATGTAGTTTGGGCGTGAAACCACCCAGTGACCTGATTGTGAGCGTGATATTAGTACGCCGATGCAAAAATAATCGTAGACAGGCGTCACCCAACTGCTTATTTTTTGCCAAGGCGTATTAGTGGTAGGATTTTTCCCCGGCCCGGATAGCCACCTTCAGCAGGTTCTCAGGCGGTGGAAAAGGGCAGGAAAAACTATCGTTGTAGGCGCAGTACGGGTTATAGGCCTTGTTGAAGTCAAGGGTAATAGAATTGTTCCCGGGTGTCTTAACCACATCAAGATATCGTCCCGCGCCGTAGGTCTCTGCTGCGCTCGTTTCATCACCGAACGGAAGGAACAATGTACCGCGCTGCGGTCCCATTTCCATGTTTTCCAGAATCAGCAGGCTGTTGTTATAGCCATCAAGGTCAAAGGAGGCATAGGCATAGGGCAGGTAGTGCTGTTCCTTGCCGTCGCTGGTGGACAACACAATTGGCTGCCTTTCCTGCACCGGGGCCAATGTAGCCGTGATTTTATAGCGGACGTTTGCGGGATAGTAATTGAGTCCCTTGTAGCTGGCGGGCTCTTTCGCGAACGGCGATTCGGCCGACGACGTCATGAAGCGGTCGCGTTCTTCGCGCTCCTTGTCAATTTGCGATCCGTATGCCGACTGGTCCTGGCTACCCATAAACGTATAGATGACCGCTATTAAGACTACAGCAACAACGCCAATAAGGATAATGTTCTTAGGTTTCACTGGGGTTATTTCAATCAACCAATCAAAAGATCAACAAATCAATCAATAGCCCGGGCCTCGCGGTTTATAATCCGGCGTTGGGTCTCTTCCCATCGCAGGACACTTTGGCGCGCAGGCTCAAATAAATCAAAGAACAGCGGTATGCCGTTGTCGGCGGCCTCACCGGGAGCGTTCGCCAGTATACATACGGCAATTTTGTCGCGCGGGTTGACAGCTACCTCGCTTCGATAACCGCTTACATATCCACCGTGATACATCAGCGTGTCGTTCGGGTAATACAGGATACGCCATCCCATTCCATAATAAGACTTGCTGAGCCGGTGCATGCGACCGTAGTTCCGATTCTTGGAAGGGGCCTTGATAACCGGAGTAAACAGGGAGTCCAGCGTGGACTGGCTAATTACATCGGGGCGATTCCCCAGCAGCGCGATCATCCATTGGGCCATATCAGAAATGCTGGCATTGACTCCTCCGGCAGGCGCGACATTGTAATACGTGTCGTTGATTTTTACCTGGGAGAATTGCCTGCGGCGCATCAGATGGGGCTTTGCCACGTTCGTGTTCGCCATAATACTTTCATAATCGATCGACGCTGTCTTCATATTCAAGGGAATGAAAACTTTTTCGATCATTTCCTGCTCGTATGTCTTGCCGGTTTTAGCCTGGATCACAGGACCAACCAGGCTGTAAGCCACGTTTTGATAGCTGTAGGACTTTCCGACCTTCGACGCCATACGCACATTGCGGAGCCAGGATAACATGGTGTCGAGTGAAGATCCCTCTTCGACCATATTCGTGTAGGTGTGATAAGGGAGCCCGGTGGTGTGCGACAGCACGTTGCGAATGGTAAGTTTCTGCGTTTCCTCTGGCGATTCGAGTGCAAATCGCGGCAAATAATCAGAAACGTGATCGTTCCAATTGAGTACCGAATCCTCCACCAGAACCCCGGTAAGGAATGCCGCGAAGCATTTTGACACGGAGGCAAGTCTGAACACAGTGTTCTCATCGATGGAATCCGGCTTGCCGATCGCGCGAAGCCCAATCCCCTTCATGAAGACGATCGTGCTGTCGTGCACTATGACCACGGCCAGCCCTGGCGTGTGCGCGCGATCCACCAGCGCCAGGAGCTTCTTCTCGTACTCACTAATCACCTTTTCCAGGAACGGATTGGGAGGACGCTTGGGATATTCCTTTCTAATAGATGCGAGCGGCTGCGGATCCCGCTTCGACATCATCACCTGTCCAATTAAAATCGGAACCACTATGACGATCAATCCAATTATGATGGGATGCTTTTTCTTCATCTAAAACTATAACGACTAAGCGCGCAATTTCACATTAACCCCTCGTCTGCAAAACTAAAATATTTTTGACCGGCCAGAATAATGTGATCGAGAACTTGTATCTCCAGTAGACGAGCGCCCGCCGAGAGCTTTCTGGTGAGTTCGATATCGGCCGGACTTGCACTCAAATTGCCCGACGGGTGATTGTGCGCCAGGATTATGCCGGACGCAAGATCTTCCAGTGCCATCTTGAAGATGATCTTGGGATCGGCCACCGTTCCGGCCACGCCTCCCTGGCTTACCTGTCCTATTCTGATCAGACGATTAGCCCGGTTCACGAGAATGATCCAAAACTCTTCGTGCGGTATATCCATCAACACGGGCTTGAGGAGGTCAAATGCATCGGCCGACTTGCTGAGACGGGGACGCGATTCCGGATTAAGCTCCCGCCGGCGTCGCCCCAGTTCAAGGGCAGCTACGATTGACATCGCTTTAGTGCGTCCAATTCCGTTTACGCGAATCAGATCTTTTACGGTCATTCGCGCGAGCTCATGAAGGCTGTTGTTAGCATGCCGCAGCACGCGCTTGCCCAGCTCGACGCTGCTGGTGGTGCGGGTGCCGGTGCCGAGGAGGAGGGAAATCAATTCTGCATCTGATAAAGCTGACTTGCCTTTGTGGATTAATTTTTCCCGTGGGAGGTCCTGTGGTGACCAATCCCGAAGGGGCACGACGGTTTCTGTTGTCATAAGGGGTAACGGTTGAGATAGTAAACATAACGGGTAAAAGTTCGCCCAACGGGCTCTATGATCAAGACCGCCATCGGTAATCGATACGGTTTAGTAAATAACACAAATCAACAGCGTAAAGTAAAGCGTGCAACGGTTGGGTATAAAACGGAAAACCCCACAATTTGCGGGGTTTTCAAAGATCTATGAATAAACAATCTCACTTACGCGATCTTGTTCACAAAGCGGGACAGCTTTGATTTCTGATTTGCCGCTTTTTTCCAGTGAATGACATTCTTCTTGGCAAGGCGGTCGATCAGCGATGTTGCCTCCTTCAGGAGTGCTTCCGCTTCACTCTTAACAGTAGTGGTTCTGAGCTTCTTGATCACCGTACGGGTGGTCTTGTGCTGATAGCGGTTGCGTACGCGCTTTGTTTCGTTGGCCCGAATTCTCTTTTCTGCTGACTTGTGATTTGCCATTTGCTTCTCAAAATAAGGAGTGCAAAGGTAAAGGCATTTGGCGGATTTGCAAAACAAACTGCAGGCTTTTCTGGACAGCCGTGAACGCCAAAAAAAGGAAAAAATGCCCAATCAATCTTTCCTGACCCTTTTTTGCTAGGATTTGTTGCACACGAAATTTTGCTTCGGGGCTGGTACAGACACCAACTTTGCTCGAACAGCACAAATCCAGCACCGATGGCATCGGTCTATTTAACAAATTCATTATCAATTATTTGGCTTATCTGGGGTTTTTACGCTCACCAGGAGATCAATGAACTGGCCGTATACACGCTGCCGCCCGAACTCCTGGCCTTTTATAAGCCAAACATGACTTACATCAGGGAGGTGGCTGTCAATCCTGATCGAAGGAGGCACTCGGTACCCGACGAAGCACCGCGACACTATATCGATCTCGATCATTACGGCGACAGCGCCCTGCAGGTAATGCCCAGGGTATGGAAGGAAGCGGCCAACCGTTACACCGAGGACACGCTGGCAGCGTATGGTATTGTGCCCTGGCACATCAGTCGCATGTTTTATGGACTTAGGGAGGCATTTTTGCTCAGAGATCCGGCACGCATCCTTAAGTTGTCGGCAGAACTGGGTCACTACGTAGGTGATGCACATGTGCCGCTGCACACCACCGAGAACTACAACGGACAACTCACCGGCCAGGAAGGAATTCACGGCTTTTGGGAGTCGCGGCTGCCGGAGCTTTTTGCGCACGACTTTGACTTTCTTGTTGGCAGGGCAGTGTACCTGCATGATCCCCTCTCGGCTGCCTGGCAGGCCGTAGCCGACTCGCATGCAGCTGTCGACTCGGTCTTAGATATTGAGCGGACCCTTAGCCAGGAATTTGCAAAAGGAAAATTCACATTCGAAAGTAAGGGCCGGATCACCCTGAAAGTCTACTCGGAAAGCTTTGCCCGACGCTATTTTCGCAGGCTGGATGGTATGGTAGAGCGGCGGATGCGCGCTGCCATTCGAATGACGGGCAGCTTGTGGTTCAGTGCCTGGATTGATGCCGGACAGCCGGACATGCTTCCACTGCTATCTTATCAACCATCGGAGGAAGAACTTGCGGCCAGGAGGCGGGAACTGGAGCAATGGCGATCGACCCGGATTATTGCGCGTCCGCACGAGAGCGAACCGTAAGCGTTACTGGCTACCCAGCAGCTCGCGAACGATCGATTCCCATTCCTCTTCGAGATGGTCGGTGGGCGTGGACCGACCGGCGCGGTTATACCAGTAGCCGGCATTTCCCAGATCGCCTTCCTTGCGATGGAGATAAGCATGGATCCAGGAGCCGTCACGGCTGTGCACGTCCTGTGCTATCTCATGGGCCGAGTGCCAGTCACCTCGTCCCTCATACCACATCGCCATTAAGAGGGGCGTAAGGCTGGCGGGCGGGTTCTGTTCGCCGAGTGATTGCCTGAAAGCTTCGTATGTCACTATGCCGTAAGATTTTAGAGGGAAGGAATGGTGTCTTGCTTTTCTTCAATGATCTTTTTGAGGTTCTTGAGTCCCAGGTCGTATTGGCTTCCCAGCAGCGTACCCATCACCACCCACTTCGTTTTGCCCATCACCCCGTCATTGACACCGTTGTAAGTCCAGGTTACGCGGGTCCCGGTACCCTCCGGCTCAAGAGAGAATTCGCTGATTGCCGTTTGTTTCTGACCAGCGATGGTCATCAGACTTTTCACATTTTTGTTTTGCACCAGTTCCTCCAGGACCATACTGCCGTTTCCTGCTTTGGTTCCGTTCCAGATCACCTTGGATCCCAGGGTACCGTCTACTCCTTCATATTTCTGCTTCAGCTCGGCATCCATCTTTGGCCAGGGCCACCAGGCGCTGAGTTTCCGGTAATGGCTGAGGTAAGGAAAAATAACTGAGTCGGGCGCCTCAATTACGATGGATCGCTCAAGATGGGCCTTTTCAGGCTGAATAGTGATGACGATCACCAGGATTATACAGATAGCGCCCACAACGGTTGCTGCAATTTTCAGCGTTTTCATCTACTAAAAAGGGGCTGGTTTGACTTCAATTTACTAGTTTTTTTAGGTTCGGAAACGTTCGAAAATGTAGTTAATAATGTAAATTGTCTTGACACCAAATACAACTTGCCATGAACATATTGTCGAATCCGAACCGTATTGCGGAAAACTACGGCCTGCGCATCGCTGCGGGACTTATCGCTTATTTCTTTTTGATGAAATTCATAAACTTGGGTCACAACGCCGAGCTTCGTTTATTAAACCTGGTCATTCTCACCGGGGGAATATGGGCAGCGTTGCGCAAATTTAAAGAAACCCATACCGATCGGCTCAACTACTTCCGCGGCCTTATTATGGGCGTCGCAACAGGGGCCGTCGCATCCCTGGTATTTGGCGTATTTCTCTTCTTGTATATGCAACTTGATCAGTCGTTTATGGACTCCATCCGGGCTAACGAACCGATGGGGCGATACCTCAATCCGTACATGGCCTCCTTTATCGTAGTGCTGGAGGGATTTTTTTCCGGCCTCCTCATGACCTTTGTGCTCTTGAACTGGGTGACCACCGATGAGGTTAACACCCCCCTTGATAAGGAGCTGGTCACGAAGAAAATAGCCGAACCCGTGCATTAAAGGCGGCAAAGTATGCGAAGGCGCGGAGAATTTTCACCGCAAAGACGCAAAGATTTCTTATAAGTGCTATCGTGAAGCGGGAAGCCAGGCATTCACTTTACAATGAAATGCGGTTAAAAAACTTTGCGCAACTTTGCGTCCTTGCGTCTTTGCGGTGAAAATTCTCCGCGTCTTTTGTTCCCTTTGCTACTCCTTCATCTCCAGTTCGATGATGGTATCCACCTCGTCCATCTTGGACTTGGGAACCTTCAACGTTATCCCATAGTCATTCTCCAGAAATTTTACCGGTGTCTTGTCTGAGAACAGTTTCGCCGACTTGATCTTTTTGCCCCAGGCAGGAATAGTGAGCGACTCATCAAACCAATTCAGAATGTGCACATACACCTTACTACCCTTTTGAGTCGTCACGCCCCAGTCACGCGCGGTTAGCGGGCCGCCGCGCGTGCCATAAATAGTTTCTCCATGTGCATTTAGCCATTCGCCCATTTCCTTCAGAGAAGCAACGTGTTCCGGCTGAATTTTGCCGTTCGGCATCGGCCCCACGTTAAGCAGGAAGTTGGCGCCGTAACCGGCAGCTTTTACCAGGTATTGCACGAGCACCTTCTTACTCTTGTGCTGATCGTCCTTCAAATGAAAGCCCCAGGAATTGTTAATTGTCTCGCAGGTTTCCTTGGGCAACGCACCCACTACCTGTTCTGTTGAGAATCCCGTCGTGTTGTGACCGGGCAGGTCCTTCTCAAACATCTGGAAGTCTTCACCTTCGTAAGGTGCACGATGATGATTACTGCCAACGAGCGCGGCCGGCTGCAGCTGATGGATGAGTTTATACGTTTTTTCCAGACGCCAGTCAGCATCTTTCTTGTCCCACATCCCGTCGAACCAGATGCCAGCGACATCACCATAGTTAGTAAGGAGCTCAGATAATTGCGCATCCATGTAGTCGAGGTACCGGTTGAAGTCACCGGACTCTGGGCGCCCGGTCCAGCTTCCTCCCGTGTTTCCCCGCGGGAAGTAATCGGGATGATGCCAGTCGAGCTGTGAATGATAAAAGAACAGCCTGATGCCTTCTTTGCGACATTCGTCCGCCAGCATTTTTAATACGTCCTTTCCATAAGGCGTGCGTTTAACAATATTATAGTCGGACACCTGGCTGTTCCACATAGCGAAACCATCGTGATGCTTGCTCGTTATGGTGATGTACTTCATGCCAGCGCTTTTGGCCATTTGCACCCAGGCCTTGGCATCGAACTCTGTGGGATTAAAAAAGCCCGGAATCTTTTCGTACGCTTTGATAGGAATCTGCTGCTGGTTCATTACCCATTCGCCATCGCCCAGAACACTGTATACACCCCAATGGATGAATAATCCGAATTTTGCGTCCTGAAACCATTCGCGGCTCTTCAGATTTTCAGGCGTCGGCTCGTACTTCCATTGCGCGTTGCACCAGAACGTGGTCAGCGCTATTAGTATGAGGGCATTCAACAAGCGTGAGATTGGCTTCATGCGGTTTTACGTTTAAATTGCATCGCTCAAATTAATGGATTAGACATGAGATACGAAAGCATAGATAAGGAACTCTTCATCTCTAACCGGAAACATCTGGCCAAGGAATTGAAGTCAAACTCCATCGCCATTCTAAACGCCAATGATGTAATGCCGACCAATGCAGATGGTACACTGCGCTTCAGACAGAACAGTGATTTGTTTTATTTGTCGGGCGTAGATCAGGAAGAAACCATCTTGGTGTTGTTTCCGGATGCTCCCGATAAGAAGTATCGCGAGGTATTGTTTCTGCGCGAGACGAACGATCTCATTGCCACCTGGGAAGGGCACAAACTCACTAAAAAAGAAGCCAGTGATGTAACGGGTGTTGACACCGTGTTGTGGACAACCGAATTCTGGCAGGTGTTCAAAATGCTGATGGTGATGGGTGATGTGGAACATGTATACCTTAACACCAACGATCATTACCGCGCCGATGTCGTAGTGGAGTCGCGTGAGATGCGATTTGTCAAGACGTGCATGGAAAGATTCCCGCTCCATCGTTACGAACGTCTGGCACCGATCTTGCATCGTCTTCGTTCGTTGAAGTCTAAGATCGAGATTGGTCTGATGCAACGCGCCTGTGACATCACTGAGCAAGGCTTTATGCGTGTGTTGAAATTTGTGAAGCCTGGTGTGAAGGAGTACGAGATTGAAGCCGAGTGGGCGCACGAGTTCCTGCGCAACGGCTCCCGCGGTTTTGCCTATGAGCCCATCATCGCCTCGGGGGCCAATTCCTGTGTCCTTCATTACATCGAGAACAATCAGGTCTGCCAGGCGGGCGAAGTTCTGCTACTCGATGTTGGAGCAGAGTATGCCAACTACAACGCTGACCTTACACGCACTATCCCCGTTGGCGGAAAATTTACGCCTCGACAGCGAGAAGTCTACGATGCCGTGCTACACGTGAAGCGGGAAGCTGCCAAAATGCTCAAGCCGGGAGAAAAGTATTACGATTACCATCGGGAGGTGCAAAAGATCATGGAATCTGTGCTCATCGATTTGCGCCTGCTCGACAAACACGACGTCAAACATCAGGAAAAGAATAAACCCTTGTTCCAAAAGTATTTCATGCATGGCACAGGCCACCAATTGGGTCTTGATGTACATGATGTCGGCAATATGTATCATCAGATGCGGGCGGGCCAGGTGTGGACGGTTGAACCGGGCATCTACATTCGTGAAGAGGGTTTTGGCGTACGCATCGAAAACAACGTGGTTATCGGTGAAGACGGCGTGTTCGATCTGATGCGGAACATCCCTGAAGAGGCCGATGAAATTGAGTCCATCATGCAATCCTGATTCATATGCGCTATTGGCTAACCTCGATCATCCTCATGTTGTCACTTTTCGCCGTGCAGGCTCATGAATTCTGGCTTCAGGCTGATCGTTATTTTATCAAGACGGGTGAGAAGGTTCAATTGAAGTTCATGGTCGGCGAGAACTTCATGGGGGAACCATGGGATCTGAAGGTGCATCGCGTGGAGTCACTGGCGGCCTATGAGGGAGAGATCGTGCGAACGCTGGTTGACAGCATCGACCAGGAAACGGGCACGCTTTCCACCAGGTTCGCGAAGCCGGGCACGAAGATGCTGGTGATGCAAAGCAATGCAGCCTTCATCGAATTGGAGCCAGACTTATTCAATGCGTATCTGAAAGAGGATGGACTCGACGAGGTATATGCAGTGCGTGAACAAAGCAAAACACTGGGAAGCAAGGCGCGCGAGCACTACTCGCGACACACGAAGCTATTTGTACAAGTCGGAGAGACGCGCGACGAAGTTTATAAAAAGATTGTGGGCATGCCCATAGAACTGGTGCCGCAACGCAATCCTTATGAATTGAAGAAGGCGGACAAGATCCGGTTTCTTGTGCTTTTTAACGGAAAGCCCCTGTTTGGGGCAAAGGTTCGTGTATGGAACCGCTTTGATAATCGAACGACGATCCAAAATCTTTACGCTCAAAAGGACGGGATGATTGAAATGCAAATCAGCAATCCAGGTTCATGGATGGTGAGCGTGGTCAAGATGATACCATCCAAGGACCCGGCGGCTGATTGGAGAAGCTACTGGGGCAGTCTTGTATTTGCCGTGAAGCCATGAACATCCATGCCGACAAAGCGCCTGATCCCGTTGGCCCTTACCCCCACGCGCGTATAGTAGGGGAGTTGTTGTTCCTTTCCGGTGTCGGGCCAAGAAAGAAGGGGAGTTCCGGTATTCCTGGTGTTACGCTGGACTCTAAGGGTCACATCGCTTCTTATGACATCGGGATCCAGTGTCGTTCTGTTTTTGAAAATGTTCGTTTGATTTTGGAAGCCTCCGGGTCGGAGTGGGAGAATCTCGTAGACGTTACCGTGTTTCTCACCAACATGAAGGAAGACTTTGCCACCTACAACCACATCTACGCGGAGTATTTCGTCCACAACAAGCCCTGTCGCACAACGGTGGAGGTAACAGCGCTGCCTACACCCATCGCCATCGAATTGAAGTGCATCGCAACAATAGGGAAGCACGCTTAAACCCCGAAACTCTCACCACATCCGCAGGTGCGTGTAGCGTTCGGGTTAATGAACTGAAATCCTTTTCCGTTCAATCCGTCTGAAAAATCCAGCACCGTGCCCACCAGATACAGCAGGCTTTTCTTGTCAACGAGGATTTTGATACCCTTGTCTTCAAAGATCTGGTCAGCCGGTTTGACCTCGTCGTCGAAATTCAAATCGTACATCAAGCCAGAACATCCACCACCCTTAACCATGACACGCACATTGTTGAAAACGGCCCGCCCTTCTTCCTTGCGCAGTTCAATGATTTTTTCTTTGGCTTTATCAGTTACAGTAATCATAGTTCAATCGTTATGAGATCGGATTGAGCACCACGCTAAAAACCGTGATGGTATTCATGTCGCGACCATAATAGAGTTTCTGCAGCGCATTCAGGATGTTGCCCGCTTTGAAATACGAGGTGTGTAGCTCCGTATCCCCTTTTGCCACCCACTGTATCGTATACGAGTTCTCCTTTTCTTTATACCGCTGCACATAGTTCAGCATCTTCTTCAATGCATCTACCTTGTCAGCGCCATGCTCGCTGTGAAACAGGAACGCCTGGTTGTGCCGCGGATTGATGGTGATCAAATCGAGTTTGACCTTGCCATCCACGTTTGAATACTCAAAAACCAGGTCGGAGGTTCGCAAACCGAGATAGTCCTTGATTTCCTGCTGGATTCGTGCCGCCTCGACGTGCATGTCACTCAACGTTTCAGTCATTGGGTAAAGATTCAAATGGCAAACTTCCGATTTAGCCAAAAAGTTTCGTTTTTGGCCCATAAAGATAGTCAATAATGGAAAAACTGGAGCATATCGGAATTGCCGTGCGGAACCTGGCTGAGGCCAATGAGGTATTTGCCCGCCTGCTGGGAAAACAACCCTATAAGACCGAAGAGGTAGAATCGGAAGGCGTCCGAACGTCGTTTTTTGAACTCGGCGGCTTAAAGATCGAACTATTGGAGTCCAGCCGGGTCGGATCACCGATTGACAAGTTTCTGGAAAAGCGGGGCGAGGGCATCCACCATTTGGCTTTTGAGGTGGCCAACATTCAAGACAGTATGGCAACCTGCAAAGCGGCTGGATTTGAGCCTATTAACCCCGAACCCAAGCCCGGTGCCGACAATAAGTTAATCAGTTTTCTGCACCCCAGACAAACGGGCGGGGTGCTGATTGAACTCTGCCAGGAGATCAGGGACGCTTCATCTCGCTAGTGGAACGTCCACCGTACTGAATTGAGTTGTAGTACTTCTGCTTCTTTTTGCCTTTGGCTGTCTTGTAATAAGGCTTGGGACCACAGGCAGCCAGGCAGCAGGCGAGGACAAAAAACAGGGTTAAATAGAGCCTCATGGTATGAAAAGTCATGTATAGTTACACCGGCCAGCGAAAGCAAACCAATCATATTCGACCATAATCTTACTTTTGCATGTTGAGCCGCAGCCTGCTCCGGCAAAACACATCGCAACAACCGCAAAATCGCATGGACCAACAACGTTCGGAGATCAGTCAACTGGGGGAATTCGGCCTCATTGATCGCATCAGCAAGCAATTCAACGTCGGCAACTCAACTTCGGTAAAGGGTATTGGCGACGACGCCGCCGTGATCGACACAGGTGGCGACTACCTGCTGGTGTCGACAGACATGTTGGTAGAGGGGATCCACTTTGATCTTTCTTATTCTCCTATCCAGCACCTGGGATACAAGGCCGTTGCGGTAAACGTATCAGATATCGCAGCCATGAACGGCAAGGCCGAGCAGATTACCGTGAGCCTGGCGATCAGCAGCCGATTCTCGGTGGAGGCAGTTGACGCTTTGTACCAGGGCATACAGTCTGCCTGCGTAAACTATGGCGTTGATCTTGTTGGCGGCGATACGACGTCGTCAACGTCCGGGCTGGTGATCTCGATCACGGTTATCGGCCGCGTCGTGAAAGACCGCGTCGTTTATCGCGCCGGAGCCAAGCCGAACGATATTCTGTGTGTAACGGGTGACCTGGGCGCAGCATTTCTTGGCCTCCAGGTGCTGGAGCGCGAAAAGCAGGTGTTTCTGGAAGACCCCAACATGCAGCCTGATCTGGAGAAATACGAATACCTTATCGGTCGTCTGCTAAAGCCGGAAGCACGCACCGACATAGTCAGTGAGCTGATCGATGCAGGCGTGAAACCTTCGGCCATGATCGATTTGTCGGATGGACTCGCCTCCGACGTGTTCCACCTATCGCGCGCCTCCGGCGTAGGTTTCCGGATTTACGACGATAAAATTCCCATCGATACGGCGGCGTACGAAACAGCGATCGAATTCAAGCTAGACCCCCTCACGTGCGCGCTCAATGGTGGCGAAGACTATGAATTGATGTTCACCATCAGCCGGGAAGACCAGGAGAAGATCAAGAACCATCCTGATATACATTTCATCGGCTATGCCCACGAACGGAAAGACGAGAATGTGCTGGTGACCAAGGAGGGAAATATCGTGCCGCTTCGGGCGCAGGGGTGGGATCATTTCAAATCATGAGCGGAAAGGCAAGTGGGCTAATATGCGGGGCCGGCGACCCTACAACCTGTCCTGTCAAAAAAGGTCAATCCTCTGGATACGGTATAAACACGAACTTTGTCAGCTCCGGATCGATCACAAACAAGCAGCAGAACTCATCAGGATCTTTGTACGCGTCTTTGAAGTCTGTTTCCTTGTCAGGAGTAATCAAATCGCGCTGCTGAAATTCGTTGAGAAAAGAGGCGTAGTAGTACCACGTCGTACCATTCTTGCTCGGATCGAAAAGCAGCTGGCCGATGGGTTGTGCCTCCTTACAGATTGGAAAAATCGGGTGATCAAAGCCTGCCTTGCGTATTTGGTAAGAGGCCTCGCGCACTGCGTCGGCGACATTAACGAAGTCTGAGGAGATGGTTCCCAGAAATTTTCCGCTCAGTTCAGGATCGTTTTGCATGGGTGTTAAAAGTTCGGATAAGGTATCAGGTTCTTATGGGCTTGCCCAATAATCGCGTTGCAATGTTGTATGAGATCGGGAAAGAACTGGTCGAACTCCTGTTTAAAGGCATCGTAATGAAGCTCCAGGTCAGCAATCGATTGTTCCATCTTTGACTCATGTCGCGTTCGCTGCGCCATTCCGCTGAGTGTTTGTTGAAGGCCATCCAGATTGCCATAGTTCACCAGCCAATTCTGACGGGTCATGTAGGGCAACAGTTGGCGGACACTCTGGGGCAATATGAACTCGAAAGATTTCAACGTCGCATACGTATTCGTAGCATACTCAGCCAATGGCGCTGCCGAAAATTGCTGCCAGCCGCGCGACAAAAAATGATCATAAAATACGTCGATGAGCACCGCGGAGTAGTGTCGATATTTTGGCCATAAGTGATTCTTACTTTGCTTCACTACGGGATGATGGTCGGTGTAGTAATCAATGGACCGATGCAATTCTATACCGAAGGCGACTTCCTCGTCAAATTGCTCTAGCAGATTTCTTCCTTTAACAAAATCACCGATGAAGTTTCCTACCATGACACGAGGATTTTCGCCGGACAAATAAATATGCGCGAGAAAGTTCATCAGACACAAAGTTATTGGTTATTTGTCATTAAGTTATTAGGTTGTTAGTTATGGAAGACCCTCACACGCTGGCATTGAAAAAACTAAAGCTGCTGATCAGCCTTGCGCAGATCGATGGCGCTGTTGCCGCGCAGGAGACACAGTTTATCATGAGTATCGGAAAAGCCAATGGCCTGAAAGAAACCGAGATTGAAATGCTCTTCGATCGTGTGCACACGCTGGTCATTCCCAGCAATCTATCGCACGACGATCGTTTCAACTACTTGTTGTCGATGGTTCAGTTGATGAAGGCCGATGAAAAAATGTTCAAGGAAGAACTATTGTTTTGCAAGAAAATGGCGGAGAACCTGGGCTACGATGTACAGGCACTGTTCGATATGCTGCTCCAGGTGAAGTCGTCTGAAATGAGCGAACAGGAGAAGGATGATCTCAAGCAAAGCATCGCCAAGTATCTCAAAATAGCTTAGGGAGAAGGACGGCTTCGTTGATTTCAATGAAGTGTGTGATAGGCCGGAACCATGGTTGACCGGCAGCCGGCGAGAGACCATAACCTAAACTTTAGATATGTCAAGACGTAGTTTACTCCTCGGCTTCCTGCTGATCACTCAAGGTGTGTTCGCTCAGAAAACATTGGTTCATTGTGGATCGCTCATCGACGGCAAGGGCAATGATATTCAAGCACAGGTAACATTAGTTATTGAAGGCAACAAAATCACCGCGATAGAAAAGGGTTTTAGCACAGCCGTTGGCGGCGACAAGCTGATTGACTTGTCGGGGAAAACGGTGATGCCTGGATTGATTGATATGCACGTACACCTCGAAGGTGAAACCAACAAGGATCAGGCCTTGCAGCGCTTTACGCTCAACGAAGCCGACGTGGCTTTCCGATCGACGGTGATGGCGAAGAAAACGCTTATGGCCGGATTTACAACCGTGCGCGACCTGGGCGGCTCGGGTGTCAACATTGCATTAAGGAACGCCATAAGCCAGGGATTCGTAGTTGGGCCGCGCATATTCACCGCAGGTAAGACCATTGCCACTACGGGCGGGCACGCGGATCCTACGAACGGATATCGTAAAGATCTCATGGGGGATCCAGGTCCGAAAGAAGGCGTGATCAATTCGCCTGATGGCGCACGGCAGGCCGTTCGCCAACGATACAAAGATGGATCTGACCTGATCAAGGTTACGGCAACGGGAGGGGTATTGAGCATCGCCAAGGATGGTTCGGGACCACAATTTTCGTTGGAGGAACTGAAGGCAGTAATTGAAACGGCGAAGGAATACGGATTCCACGTTGCTGCCCATGCTCACGGCGCCGAAGGAATGAAGCGCGCCGTTGAAGCAGGCGTCACAACGATCGAGCACGGTACCAAGATGACGGAGGAAGTAATGGACCTGATGATCAAGAAGGGAACGTTCTTCGTGCCCACCATTTCGGCGGGCAAATTTGTGGCCGAGCAGGCGAAGGTTCCCGGATATTATCATCCCCTGGTCGTTCCCAAGGCACTCGAAATAGGTCCCCTGATTCAGCAAACTTTTGCCAAGGCCTACAAGCGCGGTGTCAAGATCGCCTTCGGAACCGATGCCGGCGTATTTCCACATGGTGACAACGGTAAGGAATTCACCTATATGGTTGAGGCAGGCATGCCGGCCATGGAAGCCATCAAGGCAGCCACTGTAATACCGGCGGGTATCCTGGGAATGTCGGACAAAATCGGAACGATTGCGCCAGGCATGTTGGCCGACATTGTTGCCACCGACGAAAACCCGCTGAAAAACATCAAAACGATGGAAACGGTGAGTTTCGTGATGAAAGAGGGCGTAGTATATAAGCAGTAGTCGGTCCTTGCAACCAAATGTTCCTCATTTGCTGCTATTCCAACAATTGGCCCCATTGCCGGGCCAAAACGCCGCGACCACCAATCGCCGCGTTTTAATTGTCAATTGTCAATTTTAAATTATCAATTCGCCTATTTATCCTACTTTTGCACTCTCAAAAAACCGACTGGACACAGAGGCGCCGAAATGGAAAACATTCGCAATTTTTGCATAATAGCCCACATAGACCATGGCAAGAGCACGCTCGCTGACAGGTTGCTGGAATTAACAGGAACGCTGAACGAACGACAGATGGAGGCGCAGGTTCTTGATAACATGGACCTGGAAAAGGAAAAGGGCATTACGATAAAATCGCATGCTATCCAGATGAACTACAAGCTGGATGGTAAAGATTATGTGCTTAACCTGATCGATACGCCCGGACACGTGGACTTTTCGTATGAGGTTTCGCGTTCCATCGCAGCGTGCGAAGGTGCCCTGCTGATCGTGGATGCCAGCCAGGGTATTGAGGCGCAGACCATTTCCAATCTCTATCTCGCCCTTGAACACGACCTGCAAATCATTCCGGTCTTGAACAAGATTGACCTTCCGCATGCAATGCCCGAAGAAGTTACTGACGAGATAGTGGAGCTGGTCGGTTGCCGCCGTGAGGACGTACTTCGTGCCAGCGCCAAAGAAGGCAAAGGTATTGCCGAAATTCTCGAGGCAGTAGTGAAGCGGATTAAGCCCCCTTCCGGCGACCCGAAGGCACCGCTGCAGGCTATGATATTTGATTCTGTATTCAATTCTTTTCGTGGCATAGAGATTTATTTCCGTGTGTTCAATGGCACCATCCGAAAGGGCGAGAACATCAAGTTTCTCGGTACCAATCGGGAATATGGCGTAGACGAGATCGGTGTGCTGAAGCTCGACAAACTTCCCCGCCAGGAGCTTAGCGCAGGAAACGTAGGTTATCTCATTTCCGGTATCAAGGTGGCGCGTGAAGTACACGTAGGCGATACGATTACGAATGCGGTAAATCCTGGTGAAGCATTGAAGGGATACGAGCAGGTAAAGCCCATGGTGTTTGCGGGTATCTACCCCGTTGACACAACCGAATTTGAAGAGTTGCGTGCTTCCATGGAGAAATTGCAGCTCAACGACGCGTCGCTCGTGTGGGAACTTGAGACTTCAGCAGCGCTCGGCTTTGGCTTCCGCTGCGGATTCCTGGGGATGCTCCATATGGAGATCATCCAGGAACGCCTCGAGCGCGAATTCGATATGACCGTGATCACCACGGTTCCTTCGGTGCAATTTCACGCATATCTCACGGATGGAACACAGCATTCTATCAACGCGCCATCAGAAATGCCTGATCCCACACGAGTGGGTCACATCGAAGAGCCTTACATCCGCGCCCAGATCATCAGCAAGTCGGAGTACGTCGGGCCGATCATCGGACTTTGTATGGATAAGCGCGGGATCATCAAGAACCAACAATACCTCACAACGGATAGGGTAGAGCTTTCTTTCGAAATGCCGTTGTCGGAGATCGTATTCGACTTTTTTGACAAACTGAAGTCCATTTCACGAGGCTATGCCTCGCTCGATTATCATCTCATCGGTTTCCGCGAATCTGATATGGTGAAACTCGACATCATGCTCAATGGCGAAAAGGTAGATGCGTTAAGCGCCATCGTGCATCGTGCCAAGGCCCAGGATTGGGGACGCAAACTTTGTGAAAAGTTGAAGGAACTCATTCCGCGTCAGATGTTCGAGATTGCTATCCAGGCAGCCATCGGTCAAAAGATTGTATCACGCGAGAATATTAGCGCCATTCGCAAGAACGTGTTGGCCAAGTGTTATGGTGGTGATATTTCGCGGAAGAGAAAGCTCCTCGAAAAGCAAAAGAAAGGAAAGAAGCGCATGCGCCAGGTGGGGAACGTAGAAATCCCGCAGGAGGCGTTCATGGCCGTATTGAAAATTGATTGATCGTCCGCATCTCATATGGTTGAAACAACGACTTCTTACACGCTTATTGATGGCCGCAAGATTTCCAGCGATATCAAGATGGAAATTTCGCAGCGCGTTGCAGAACGCAAGCAGCTCGGGAAGAAGATTCCCCACCTCGCCATCATTCTCATTGGCGATGACGGGGCAAGTCAGACGTATGTCGACAATAAAGTAAAGGCCTGCAAGAGTGTCGGATTTCATTATACGATGATGCGATTTGCCGACACCATCAGCGAGGATCGCCTGATGAAACACATCGACCACGTGAATAACGACGACGATGTGGATGGCTTTATCGTTCAGCTCCCGCTTCCGCCACACATTTCGGTGGAGCGCATTACAGAGAATATTCGTTCCGACAAGGATGTGGATGGATTTACCAACCACAACTTTGGAAGTATAATATCAAAGAATCCACTGTTGCTGCCTGCCACGCCTTATGGCGTAATGGAGTTGCTGCGGCGATACAATATTGCAACGGAAGGAAAACATGCCGTGGTGATCGGCGCAAGCCGCATTGCCGGCGCACCCTTAAGCATGATGCTCACCGAACAAGGACACGCGACCGTTACGATCTGTCACAAGTACACAAAGGATCTGGCAACGTTTACCCGATCGGCGGATATTCTTCTCGTCGCGGTAGGCAAGCCGGGCCTTGTCACGGCCGACATGGTCAAGCCTGGCGCCGTCGTTGTTGACATTGGCACTACGCGGGTTGAGGGTCCGGAATATCCGAAGGGGTGGGCCATCAAGGGCGACGTCGATTTCAAGAATGTGGCACCGAAGGCCTCGTTTATCACGCCTGTTCCGGGAGGGGTAGGTCCGATGACCATTGCATCGCTCTTGCTGAATACGCTCAGAGCGGCGGAATTGAGAAATCCTTAAAACCATTTTATCCATCCGTCATGACGACGAAGGACCTTGTGCGTACCAGTGTGCTGCCACTCATGGAGGATTTTTATACCATCCAGGGAGAGGGCGCCTACCAGGGATCGCCGGCCTATTTCATCCGGCTGGGAGGCTGTGATGTAGGCTGCGTCTGGTGTGACGTAAAAGAGTCCTGGGATGCTTCGGCACACCCCCTCGTCGATATTGAAGAGATGGCGTCGCGGGCGGCGGCCACGCGCACACACATCGCGGTAATAACAGGTGGCGAGCCCCTGATGTATGACCTCACTGACCTCACACGGTCTATACGCGCACGAAACATCCGGACGCATATTGAGACTTCCGGCGCATATCCCATGAGTGGTGAATGGGATTGGGTGTGTTTTTCACCCAAGAAATTCAAGGCACCCCATCCGACCGTTTTTGATCATGCCGATGAATTGAAAGTGGTCATCTACCACAAGTCAGACATCGAGTGGGCGACCGGATTTGTATCTCAACTCAAATCGTCCTGTCAGTTGTTCCTTCAACCCGAATGGTCGAGGCACGACGAGGTGCTTCCTCTGATTATCGACTTCGTGAAGGACAATCCACGATGGCAGGTTTCGCTACAGATTCACAAGTACATGAACATTCCCTGACGATGGCAATGGGCATCGGTGAGTTCAGTGAACAAATGAATAGCCTCTCGCGGGCGGGCACACCTTTCCTGTTCGTGGTGGATTTCGAAATGCGAAAGCCGGAGATACTTCCCCTGCATAACCTGGATCACACGAAGGTATTGTACGACGTAAACGGCCGCACGAACGTCTCGCCAGTTCGGCCGTTGTCGGCCGAACTGCGACTGAGCAAACACCCTATTTCTAGTGAAGCATATAACCTGAAGTTTCAGCAGGTGTACGATCATCTCATCTATGGTGATTCATACCTGGCCAACCTCACCATAAAAACGGAAGTCGTGATGCCGTTTACGCTTCGGGAGCTTTTTTATGCCAGCGCGGCCCGCTACAAGCTCTTCTTTCGCGATGCGTTTCTCGTTTTTTCGCCGGAGATTTTTATTCAGGTGGCAGACGGCGTAATTCGCAGCTATCCGATGAAAGGCACGATCGACGCGTCCATTGCCAACGCTGCCGAGGTCATCCTTCAGGACGAGAAGGAACTCGCCGAGCACGTGACCATCGTCGACCTCATCAGGAACGACCTGAGCACCGTGGCGGATAACGTGCAGGTAGAACGCTTTCGCTATCTGGAAAAGATCACGGCGATCGATCGCGAATTGCTTCAGGTGAGTTCGAGCATCAGGGGTACCGTTGCCGCGCATTATTCAGGTCGCCTGGGGGACCTGCTGGTGGCGTTATTGCCTGCCGGCTCCGTATCGGGCGCGCCGAAACGGAAGACCACGCAAATTATCGCGGAATCGGAAGGCGAGCCCCGTGGTTACTATTCGGGGGTCTTTGGAATATTTGATGGCACCACCCTGGATAGTGGCGTGATGATCCGCTTCATCGAACAACAGGAAGGACGCTATTATTACCGAAGCGGAGGTGGCATAACGGCCCGCAGCGACAGAAAAAAAGAATATCAGGAAGCAATCGATAAAATATATGTCCCGGTTTCTTGAGTCGATCGCCATCGTGGACGGCCAGATTCAACGGCTGCGCTGGCACCAGCACCGCGTGGACCATACGTTGAATGCTTTTTACAAGAACGCAACCCTTGACCTGTACGCAGCTATTCAGGAATACCCTTTTCGGCAAACGGGCACGGTCAAGTGCCGGGTGCTATATGACAGCAGTTCTTGTGAGGTACAGTTTTCGACGTATGCTCCCAGGATTATTAAAACGCTGAAGCTGGTTGAAAACAATGACATCGATTATCCGTACAAGTTCGCAGACAGGAGCGCCATCAACCACGCCTTTGATCAAAAGGGACAGGCTGACGACATCCTGATAGTGAAGAACGGCCGAATCACGGACAGTTCCATCGCCAACATCGCATTCCGCCGGGGCGAAAAGTGGTTTACTCCACGTGAACCGCTGCTGAGAGGGACTATGCGCAAATGCTTGCTCGAGAACGGGATGCTAACCGAGTTGGATATCACCGTGAATGACCTGGTTTCTTTTGATGGATATAAGCTGATCAATGCCCTGCTGGCATTTACATCCGGGGAATATCCAGTGTCCAACATTCATTTTTAGTTTTACTTTTGAATATGGTGCGATTCGCCTTCTTATTTTTTGCGGTCCTCACGGTAAACGTTGCGCTTGCCCAAACAGCTCCGACACTCAGTACGAAATCTAAGAAAGCCATTGAGCTGTATACGGTCGCGGACAACTACCGTGTCCGGGGTGAGTACGAACAGGCCATCGATCTGTTAAGCCAGGCCATCGCCAAGGACCCAAAGTTCACGGAAGCGTACCTGCGGTTGGGACTTACCTACTTCTCGATGAAGCAGTATGCTAATGCCCTGAAGCAATACGAAAAGGGGCTCTCGCTTACGGACGATATTAACAGGCAAAAGGCATTTTGGTTCTCCATGGGAGAGCCCTACCTTCTTTCTGGCGAATACGAAAAGGCGATGCAGGTGCTTGGATCCTACATCAGCAACGAGCGCACCAATAAACAGCGGCTCGACCGGGCTGGCATGTTGTATAAAAGTGCTGCGTTCGCCCTCGAAAACAAGACTCATCCCAATCCCTACAGCAGCCAGCCGCTGAGCGATTCCGTGAACGAGTTCGAGTTGCAGTACTTCCCGGTATTAACGGTCGATCAATCGCAGCTCATTTTCACCCGTCGGCTTACGAACGATCCCAACGACGACGAGAACCTGGTCGTATCGCGCAGAAGCCCCCGTGGGCGCTGGCTGAAGGCAGAGAGCATTTCCGGAAATATCAACACGCGCCTCAACGAAGGCACATGCAGTATATCGGCCGACGGTCGAAAACTGATCCTTACCACTTGCACGGGACGCGATGGAGTCGGCAGCTGCGATCTTTATGAGTCCATTAAGGTGGGTAATGACTGGTCTGAGCCAAAGAATCTGGGGAGGAATGTGAACAGCAGCGCGTGGGAATCCCAACCGTCCCTATCGGCCGATGGACGCACGCTTTATTTTGTATCGGATCGGAAGGCGGGACTCGGACTTCGTGATATCTGGGTTTCCAGGCTGGACGAAAATGGCAACTGGACCCGGGCTGTGAACGCAGGCCCTCAGATCAATTCGGTGTACGACGAAATTTCCCCCTTTATCCATGCGAACAACCGCACGCTGTTTTTTGCCACCAATGGCCGCCCGGGTTTTGGCGGCTACGACATCTTTTATTGTGATCGCGATACATCGGGCTGGACGACGCCCCTTAATCTGGGCCAGCCCATCAATGACAACGGCGAGCAGTTTTCCCTATTCATCACTGCGGATGGTAAGAAAGGATACTACTCGCATGAGGAAACGCTCGAATCGGGGCATTCCCGGAGCAAGATATACGAGGTGTTTATTCCGCCTCAGAATCAGATTCGCTTTCGGAGCAACTATGTGAAGGGCGTGATTCGTGACAAGGTTTCAAAGGCGCCGTTGCGGGCCAGGATCGAACTTCTGAACATCAAGACCGACGAAGTGGTGTCGCTGGTGGCATCCGATTCGATTACGGGTGAATATCTCATAGTGCTCACCCAGGGGGATGAGTATGCGCTGTATGTGACCAAAGCGGGGTATCTGTTTAAGAGTTATAATTTCAATTACTCTGAGATAGCTGATTTTGAGCCGATCACCATAGATATGGACCTCGAAAAGATGATCGCGGGGTCAGTAGCTGTGTTGAACAACATCTTTTTTGATGTCGACAAGTTCGCGCTCAAAGAGAAATCGAGCCCGGAGCTGCAGAAGATCCTGAGGTTCCTGAAAGAGAACCCGCGGGTTAGGGTGGAAATCGGCGGACATACAGACAATTCGGGGTCAGCGACCCACAATCGCGAACTTTCAGAAAAGCGGGCGCGGTCCGTGTATGATTTCCTCATCCAACATGGCCTTGATAAATCGCGCCTGGAACCCAAAGGATACGGTCCTGACAGGCCGTTGGCCTCAAATGATACAGATGGGGGACGACAGCAAAATAGACGAATTGAGTTCCGAATCTTACATTGATCTTGAAAGATTGCACGGGCAATCAGCCCATATAGGCTTATATGCCTTATTTACAGCCAGTTAGGTGCTTGTAAAATACTATTTTACCTGGTCACATCTTTTTCCGCGGATTTTTTTTGGTGGTTGTTTAAGCGGTTCCTGAAGTCAAATACAGCAATAAGCGGTATTTTATGACGCTAGTCATACCGCAAAACGGTGTAGGTGGATTTTTGCCGAAAGTCAAAATCATCTAAGTTTGAACGCTTAAACTCCAAAGTTTAAGCAAGCAATTTTATCATTAACCAAACTAAATTATGAGGAGAATTCTACTGGGATGCCTCGTGACAGTATTTACTTTATGCGCAGCTGACGTGCTTGCGCAAAGGACTGTTACAGGTCGTGTAACCTCTGCCGAAGACGGATCAAGTCTTCCAGGGGTTAACGTTGTTGTGAAAGGTACCACAACGGGAACAGTGACTGACACAGAAGGAGCCTATTCGCTCGCAGTCCCCGAAGGTGGTAATGTATTGGTGTTTACTTTTATCGGTCTCGCGACGCAAGAGATCGACGTTGCAGGTCGTGCAGTGGTAGATGCCAATTTGGAAGCAGATGTAACGCAGCTGAGTGAAGTTGTGGTTACAGCGCTCGGTATTGAGCGTAACAAGAATGAGCTGGGTTATGCTGCCCAGCAGGTAAGCGGTGATAAGATCACAGCCGCGCGCGGGAGTAACTTTGTTAACTCCCTTTCAGGAAAAGTTTCAGGTGTGGACATCAAGGCGAGCAACGCCATGGGTGGATCGACTAACGTCGTGATCCGTGGTTACAAGTCTATTGCGTCCAACAACCAGGCGCTTTTCGTGATTGACGGTATTCCTGTGTCTAACGCAAACACGAACACAACAACGCAAAAGGCGGGTGGTGTTGGCGTTGACTATGGTAATGCTGCACAAGATATCAACCCTGACAACATTGCCTCTGTTAACGTACTGAAGGGCGCTGCTGCAACGGCACTCTACGGTTCCCGAGCCGCTAACGGTGTGGTAATGATTACGACCAAGAAGGGTCGTAAGAACTCGTTCGACGTGATTGTAAACTCTGGTATTACCTGGGGTGAGATCGACAAGTCGACTTATGCAAAGTATCAAAAGGAGTATGGTGGAGGTTATCTTCCCCGATTTGGCGCCAACAAGACATTCGATGACGGCTCGCTTCCGTCTGTTGTTTATGGTGACGACGCTTCTTATGGTCCAAAATTCGACGGTCAGCAAATCTATCAGTGGGATGCGCTAGATCCTGCCTCACCCAATTATCACAAGGCACGTCCTTGGGAAGCCGCAGCCAACGACCCGGCTAACAGCTACTTTGAAACTGCCACGACGTCTAACCAAAGCGTTTCGATTAGCGCTGGTGGTGATAAAACGACTTACAAAATTGGTTATACCAGAGTCGATGAAAAGGGTGTACTCCCTAACAGTACACTGGATCGTAATATGATCAACTTCACGGCATCAAGTGAGCTGATCAAAAAGATGACGATTACTGCTTCGGCAAATTATACACGCATCGATGGTGTTGGCCGTTACGGAACGGGTTATAATGGTCGCAATCCTAATCAGACCTTCCGTCAATGGTTTCAAACAAATGTTGACATCAAGGAACAACGCGAAGCCTATTTCAGGAACCGTCAGAACGTAACCTGGAACTGGAACGCTGCAGCTACCGGCCCTTTGTACTCCGACAACCCGTACTGGTCGCGTTATGAGAACTACTCCAGCGACAGCCGTGATCACGTCTTCGGTTATGCAAGCCTGAATTATGAGATTACCAATTGGTTAAGCATACTCGGACGCGCCGCATTGGATCAGACAACTGACTTCCAGGAAGAGCGAATTGCTGTAGGCAGCGCCGATCCCGGACAGTATCTTCGCTTTAATCGTACGTTTAAAGAAACTAACTACGACCTCATCCTTAGTTTTAAGAAGGACATTTCTGAGGACATCAGTTTCCATGGATTGATTGGTAGCAACCTGCGTCGCCAAAACATGCAATCCATTCGCGCACAGACTAACGGAGGCCTGGTGGTTCCCCGATTGTACTCGCTATCTAATTCTCTTAACCCGATCAACCCTCCTACTGAAGAGTACGAGCGCGTCGGTGTAGACGGTTTGTTCGCTAGCGCAACTTTCGGTTTCAAAGACCTGGTGTTTATTGAAGGCACTGGTCGCCGTGACCAGTCTACGACGCTTCCTTCAGGCAGCAATACCTATTACTACTATTCTGCATCCGGTAACTTTGTATTCTCGGAACTTGTAAAGCAGGATTGGTTGTCAAATGGTAAGATCCGCGCGAACTACGCCGAAGTAGGTAATGATGCGCCTGCATTGAGTGTGTATGATGTGTACGACAAGCCTACAGGTTTCGGTTCAATTCCCTTGTTCTCCCTTCCTAACGTGAAGAACAATGCGGCACTGAAGCCTGAACGTACCAAGAGCTTTGAAATTGGTCTCGAAGCTGACTTCCTCAGCAACCGCGTCGGATTCGACTTCACTTATTACAAGACCAACTCAGTTAACCAGATTCTGAACGTTACCGTGAGTGGTGCAACTGGATATACGGGTAAGTGGGTAAATTCTGGTGAAATTGAGAACAAAGGTTTTGAAGCAAGCGTTTGGGCAATTCCCGTTCAAACGAATGACTTTTCCTGGAATATCAATTTGAACTATACACGCAACCGCAACATGGTGGTTGACCTGTATGGAGAAGGCGCAAGTGAAGTGTTGAACTATCCTCTTGCTACGTTGCAAGGTGGTGTGTCACTTAATGCGGCGAAAGGTTATCCCTACGGTGTAATCCGTGGAAAGGATTTCGTTTATACGAATGGTGAACGCACGGTTAACTCTGCCGGCTATTATTCAACAACTACAGCTTCGAATATCATCATCGGTGATCCGAACCCTGACTTCCTGATGGGTATCAACAACTCGTTCGATTACAAAGGTGTTTCTCTCGGCTTCCTGATCGATATCCGTCAAGGTGGTGACATATGGTCACTCGATCAGTGGTACGGCGAAGCAACCGGTCTATACCCTAATAGTGCAGGGTTGAACGATCGTGATGTTGACAAGCGTTTGCCCGTAGGCGAAGGTGGTGGTGTTCTTCTCCCAGGTGTTCAGGCTGACGGTTCTGCCAACACAGTATACGGTGAAGCACAAGATGGTGACGGTCAGTTGCCTTTCGGTTATGCAGCCAACGGCTACGCTGGTGCACCCCATGCATGGTATGTTTACGATGGCAGCTACGTGAAGCTCAGAGAGGCTTCCATTACCTATTCACTCCCCGTGAGCTCAATGGGTCTTGGCAAGGCTTTCAAAGCAATCGACCTGTCATTGATCGGCCGCAACCTCTGGATCATCGACAAGAAGATGGAATACTCCGATCCTGAAGATGGTTTGAGTTCAGGTAACACCAACGGTGGATACCAGAGCGGCGCCTATCCCATGGTGAGATCCTATGGATTCAATGTTAAATTAACCTTCTAAGCTGTAAGCATTATGAAAAGAATAATCATATACATTCTTCCGATTGTGCTGATGACGGCGTGTGTGGAGAATCTTGATAACTGGAATGTTGATCAGAAGAAGGCTTCAGCAGTGCCCGCACGTACATTGTTCACCAATGCACTCAAAGGCATTATCGACATCGTAACAACGCCTAACGTAAACAGTAACAACTTCCGGATGTTCGTTCAGTATTGGGCAACCACTACTTACCTGGATGAGCCGCGTTACAATATGACGCAGCGCCTTTATTCTCAGAACCAGTGGTACGCTGCTTATCGCGATGCGCTCAACGATCTGGAGGAAGCAAGGCGCCTCATCGATGAGGATGAACTCCTGGCGGCTGATGTGAAAGCTAACCAGCTCGCCCTGGTGGGGATCGCAGAAGTATATTGCTGGAATTTCCTGGTGAATACTTTCGGCGATGTGCCGTACACCGAAGCACTTGACTCTGACAACCTGTTGCCTGCTTATGACGATGCAGCAATGGTATATGCCGACTTGCTGACTCGCCTGGACGCCTCTCTTGCTTCACTGACTAGCGGTGTTGCCACGTTTGGAACAGCGGATGTTATTTACGGTGGCTCGGCGGCCAAGTGGAAAGTGTTTGGCAACTCGCTGAAGCTACGCATGGGCATGTTGTTGGCTGATGTCGACAACGGGAAAGCCAAAACTCTTGTTGAGCAGGCTGCGGCCGCTGGTGTTATTCTTGTGAACGCGGACAATGCGCGGTTCCCCTACATCAGTGCTCCTCCGAACAACAACCCTGTTTCGGCAAACCTTAACCCGATATTCTCAAGCCGTGAGGACTTCGTAATGGCAAGCACAATCATCGATGCGATGAATGCTCGCAATGACCCGAGAAGAGCGTTCTACTTTACGCAAGTGGATGGTGCTTACAAAGGTGGCAACTATGGTTTCTCCAATGCGTATGGCGACTTCTCTCACGTGAGTACGAAGATCATTGAACCTACTTTCGAAGCGCTGTTTATTGACGCGTCAGAAATGCAGTTCTTTCTTGCGGAAGCTGTGGAACGCGGCTACACGGTAACCGGAACGGCCGAAGAGCATTACAATGCCGGTATCACGCAATCTATCCTTTACTGGGGAGGCACGGCGGCTGATGCAACTACCTATCTCGCGGAGCCTTCAGTAGCTTATGCCACAGCTACCGGCACCTGGAAAGAAAAAATCGGAACACAAAAGTGGATCGCGCTGAATAACCGCGGTTGGGATTCATGGGTAGAGTGGAGAAGACTTGACTATCCTGCTCTTCTTCCCCCCAGCGGACCTAGCATTCCGAATGCACTGACGATTCCTAAACGGATGATCTATCCAGTGATAGAGCAAACCGTAAATGGCGATCAGTGGACTACGGCTGCTGGACGTTATAATTCGGATTCTCCGAGTGCTAAGCTGTTCTGGGATGCAAATTAATTTTCGCTAAACCTTTTTAGCGATACTTTAGCAAGAGAGGCTGCCTACAAAGGCAGCCTCTCTTTTTTTGTTGATTCTATCGTCCCCACCACGTGGGTCTAACATTCGTAACATCGCCGCCCTCGTAGCGCAGGCAATTCAAACAGGCTGGAGGCGGACACCCAGGGCCGCAGGGAGTAGCGCATTGTTCGGGCAACCAGTTGGGAACTTCATATGAAAGGTCTGTTCTGTTAAAATACCAACGCAAGCCTTGTTCACGAACTACTCCGAAGTAGCCAAATACTTTGCCCTGTGAGGTCGTAAAGTTGCTCTTGATGTTGAAAGGCGGTGTGGCGAACACCCCGGCGGTTTGACTGAGGTCCTGCATCTCTTTCCAGAAGTAATAATATTCTTCCGTCATTGCCTGCTGCTCGATCAGCACGGAGAATTCATGTAGGACCCGCTCGTTGTCTGCAATATCCATAAAGAAGAGGTCTTTGTTGTAGCCGCCCTCATCGTCGGCCTGTACCGTGTAGTCACGAATGTAGAGTGTGGTCGTCGCCCAGCAGTATTTAACAGCGCTGGCAGTCGAACTTGCCAGCGGGGCATCAAACAGCCACGTGGGAAGGAATTTCCAGCGGTAATAGATCGTTGAACCGGTTTCATTTGCCGGAAGCGTCATCTGTGGCTTCACGCCCCGTACGTCGCGCACCTTGTCAAGCACGACGCGCTGCGTGTTAGTCTCCTGAAAACTGACTGGGCCAATAGCGGGGGCGTTGGATGGCATGTCCTGCCAATCCGATTCAATGTGTGCATTATCAGGCGTCGTTACCGACAACTTGTACCGGACGCCGCTCAGCGCCTTGAAATCATCATCCAACAACTTGTAGACACCTGGAGCACCGATGGGATCTACTTCCAGATACTCCCACGCCTCACCCTGGTCGTTGGAAAGAACAACCGTTGCATAGCTCACCATTTGTGACCTCACGTTAGTCACATCGCTGGTCTTACTCACCTTCACGGTAAAGTATCGTCCGTTGGATGGATAATTTTTGGTGTCGTTGAATGATTTATCGGACAACGTCGCCTCAATGACGATGCCAGGATCCGCATCAGGAATTCTGAATTGATAAGGTTCGATGCATCCCACCACCAGTATCATGACTATCGCAAAACGAATATTCTTTATCATCGTCAGAAGCTGAAGTTGTAGGTGATTGACGGAAATACCGTGCCTAGCACGGATAGCTTCTTCGCTTTTCCGTACCGGTCAAATGAAATCGAGTACGCATTCTTTCGTCCATACAGGTTGAAAATCGAGAACACCCATTCGCCTCGATAGCGCGATAGCTTGTGAGGGTTGTCCTTAATTGTAAAAGAAACATCGAGGCGATGGTAGTCTGGAATACGGTATTCGTTTCGTTGCGAGTAGTTTAACACCGAGAGGTAAACATCATAGCTGAACTTCGAGACCGGGATCGTGATGGGTCGGCCGGTACTGTAGTGAAAGTTTGCTGCCAGGAAACCGCGCACACCGACGCGATAGTTTAAGACAAGCGAAACATTGTGCGGCTGATCAAATGCTGAAGCATAGTACTTGCCATCATTAATAAGGATGTTTGATTCGTCGTCCCCAGCAAATTTCCTCAGGCTTCTGCTATACGTGTAAGATAACCAGCCATTGAATTTGCCGCGGGTCTTTTTAAGGAAAAATTCACCGCCATAGGCCTTGCCCTCACCCTGCGACAGGCCGGCCTCAAGCAGGGGATTAAGCGTGATGTCAGCGCCTTCAATGTAGTCTACAGCATGGTCGATAGTCTTGTAGAAACCTTCTACGGAGAATTCGTAAAGGTTGTCCTGGAAATTTTGAAAATAGCCCAATGAATATTGATCGCCCCGCTGCGGCTGCAGCTGCGGTCCACTGGCTACCCAATAGTCTTGCGGCGTGGTGGAAGTGGTGTTGGAGATCAGGTGAAGGTATTGATAGCCTCTGTAGAAGCTGGCTTTCACCGAGGCGTTTGCCATAATCAGAAAACGTAGTGATAGCCGCGGCTCGAGACCTCCGTACGTTGAGATCGCCTGACCGGAGGCATAATGTACGGTATCCATTACCGACGGATAGCGGCCATTCATGTTGCTGTAGTCGTACGTATAAATATCTTCTTCGCCTAGCCTCACAAAATACGAATACCGTAAACCGGCAGAAACAGATAGCCTGTCCGTTAGCTTTAAATCACCCTGTAGAAACAATGCCGACTCGATCATCTGTTGATCCTGCATATCCTGGAACAAAATATTGTGGGCATCTTCGGCCGGTACGAGTTTACCCGGTTCCAACCGGCTGGCGGTTGACTCCAGACCGGCGACGAACTTCGAGTCTTCGGTCATGGCATAGGTAAGGTCGAAGCGCCCGCCCAGGTTGCGTATGGCATTGTAATAGTTGAAGCGCCCAATTTCGTCCTCGCTATCAACACTGCTCCGGTAGTTACTGGTGGTGACCGAGAGCGTGGAAAACCATTTTTCGGAGAATGTATGGTCCCATTTGGCGGTGGCATTCAACGTTTGCCAGCTGAACACAGAGTCCGTTTCCAGCCGGAAATCATCATAACTATTGTACACCGACAAGGTGACAAAGTTCTTGTCATTAAACGTGTGCACAATTTTGGCCGTGATATCGTGAAAGTTGGCCGCACTGCGCTGCAAACGGATGTCGTCTGTAGCGTGCAGTAACCAGTTGACGTACGAAATGCGCCCGCCAATCATGTAGGAGGATTTGTTCTTTACAATCGGACCTTGAACGGTTAGCCTCGACGATACGGGTCCGATGCCGCCAGATACGCTGTGTCTCGTCGCGTCGCCCTTCTTGAGGGCAACATTCAGCACCGACGAAATCCGGCTGCCGAAACTGGCCGGTCCTGCGCCCTTGTATAAGGTGATGTCGCTTACCATATCGGGATTGAACGCCGAAAAGAAGCCAAACAAGTGGGAGGGATTATAGATGGTAGCGCCGTCTTGCAGGATGAGATTTTGTCCCGATTCGCCACCCCTTACGTTGAAGCCTGATGCGAGTTCGCCCGCCGTCGACACACCGGGCAGGGTGGTGAGGCTGCGGATGGGGTCCACCTCACCCATAAAGGTCGGGAGGGTCTTGATCGTTTCGATGCTGAGTCGTTCAACACCGGAGATCTGGCTCACCACATTTTCGTTGATGCGCTCAGCAGTTACCGTGACGCCTTCCAATTCTTTGGAAGTTTGAAAGAGCCTCACGTCAAGGCTGGCCTCCTCCGCGTAACGGCTCCAACCAATCACGAGCGTTTCGGCGTCGTAGCCTGCGAACTTGACCTGCGCGATAACCAACGGAGTCTTTGGCGCCGTCAGGACGAATACACCCGTCTCGTCTGCAGCGCTGCCCTTCTTCAAAGCAGGCAGATAGAACTGGGCACCCGTTAGGGGCGACTCAGTATGGGCGTCTTTAACCGAGCCGCGAAGGCTCCCCCTGGTACTTTCGGGGAGAACCATGTATTGGGCCTTGAAGTCGGCAGGCATATCCCGCAAGAGGCTCCGGTCGGCCAGTACGATGATCTTTTCGCTTACCTTCACAACGTCGAGAATGCCGGAGTAGGAGGCGAGGTAGTCCATCAGGCGCGTAGGCTTATCGATGCCCTGTACGGTCAACGCCGTGAGACGATCCATGTCACCAATAAAATCGATGGCGTGTACTTCTTCGAGCTCGGCAAGAAAGGTGGAAAGCACCTTCCCATTCGCGGTTTGATCAACCAAAATATCCTTGAGGTTTTGTGCCAGCGCCTGCTCAGCAGCACAGCTCAGGAGAACAAACAATAGCCATCTCATTTTCCAACGTCAGCGGGTGAATTATTGGTGGTCAAACTGGCAATAATTGCTCAACTATCCTCGTCAATAAGGATAAGCGGCGCTGGCCTGGAGGTTTTTTTGACCCACTACCCTTAGGCCTGTCAACGCCATGCTTCCGTTCCCGTTAAAAACAGCAAGCTGGCTGGAGACCATGGCACAGTGTGCCGGCGTCACAGTTTGGTAAGGGGTGAGTAGGGTTCTATATTTACATCGAAGTTGAAAGCATGATCTACGTCAGCCGCAAGGAGCATTTCAATGCCGCGCATAAGTTGTACAACCCCGCCTGGACCCCCGAAAAAAACACTGAAGTATTCGGGCCCTGCGCAAATGAGAACTGGCACGGACACAATTTTGACCTGATTGTGACTATCAAGGGCAAGCCAGATCCATTGACCGGCTTTGTGGTGGACTTGAAAAAGCTGAGTGGCCTCATCAGGCGGGAAGTGATCGATAAACTCGACCATAAGAACCTCAACCTCGATGTCGACTTCATGCAGGGGAAGCTCGCCAGCTGTGAAACGCTGGTCGTGGAAATCTGGAAGATACTGGCCGACAGGCTGTCGTCCATTACAAGCTATGGGCAATTGCATTGCATTCGCCTCTACGAGACTCCCAGAAACTACGTCGAATACTTTGGCGAGTAAGTGTCGTTAGCGTCATTTTGTAACCTGCAAAAAAAAGAATTTTCAGGCGTGATCACATAGATGAATCTGCAGGTGCCTTCATCCGCGCAACAATAGAACACTTACGGAAACAGATGAAGTATTACATCGTCGCCGGCGAACGCTCCGGTGATCTGCATGCGAGCAACCTGGTGAAGGCCCTGAAACAACGGGACCCCCATGCGACATTTCGGGGATTCGGTGGCGACTACATGCAAGAGCAGGGCGTGGAGCTGGCCGTGCATTACCGCGACCTGGCGTTCATGGGATTCGCTGAGCTCGTGACCAACGCCTTCAAGATCAGACGCTACATTCGACAATGCCGGGAGGATATCACGGCGTTTAGACCTGACGTTATCATACTGGTGGATTACGGTGGATTTAACCTTCAGATCGCCAAGTTTGGAAAAAAGCAGGGATACAAGGTCTACTTCTATATTCTTCCCAAATACTGGGCATGGTGGCCGAGCCGTGCACTTTGGCTCAAACCCCATGTGGACAAGCTCTTCATCATCTTGCCGTTCGAGAAGACATTCTTCAAGAAGTTCGAATGGGAATCCTATTACGTGGGGAATCCGGTTCTGGACGCGGTAAAGTCGCACGTCGAAGATGATAACTTTTTGCCGCGACATACGCTGCATGACAGGCCCTATGTTGCCTTGCTACCCGGAAGCCGAAAGCAGGAATTACTTCAAATTGTGCCTGAGCTGGAGAAGGTTGTTCAAAGGATGAGCCATCAGCACTTTTGTGTGGCGGCTGTGAACAATCTCGACAGTTCCTTATATGGCGACTTGCCTTATATTCCGAATGTGACGATGGTCTTCGAAGATACCTATAACCTGTTGCTGCACGCCAGGGCTGCCGTTGTAACATCAGGCACGGCCACGCTGGAGACCGCGCTGTTCCGTGTGCCCCAGGTGGTGGTGTACAAGGCGAATGCGCTGACCTACGGGTTCGCCAGGTTTCTGGTTAGAGTGAAGTTCATATCACTCGTCAACCTGATTGCCGGACGGGAAGTGGTAAGAGAACTCATTCAGTCGGACATGACGGCCGCCAACCTATACACAGAGGTGAGCCGCCTGGTGGCAGAAGGCGATTATCGCAAAGATATGTTGCTGGCCTACGATGAAATCATCACGGTGCTCGATACAGGATCCGCGTCTGAGAACACTGCGTCACTCATGATCCAGTTCCTGCAGAGCAATTAGTAATTAGTAATTTTTGGCGGGCCTGTCGGCCCGGCTTAAACGAAAGGTTGACTGATTGATACCGAGCATTTTCCAATCAAGCTGAAAATTTTCAAATTCAAAAAAAAGGGCCAACCGGCCCCAACAATTACTAATTACTCATTATTAATTTCTACGCTACCCGCAGCTTGCTGTACTGCGACTTGCTGAATTTTTCCTCCGCGTACGCCCGGTTAATCACGAGATGGTTAATGTTCTTATCTGATGGCAGTTCGAACATGGCATCGTTGATGATGGCTTCGCAGATGGAGCGAAGTCCGCGGGCACCCAGCTTAAACTCAAGTGCCTTCTCAACGATAAAGTCGATGGCGCCCTCTTTGAATTCGAGCTCGATCTCCTCCATGTCGAAGAGCTTTTTGTACTGTTTCATCAGCGCGTTCTTCGGTTCGGTAAGAATCTTGCGCAATGCATCGCTGTCAAGTGGATTGAGATAAGAAACAACCGGCAGACGACCGATGAGTTCGGGAATGAGTCCGAAACTCTTGAGATCCTGGGCCGTGATGAACTGCAAGAGGTTGTCTCGCTCTATGTTTTTCGGGCCACCTTCGTGACCAGCGACGAATCCCAGCGGACGCGTATTCAGGCGATTCGCGATAAAGCGGGATATCCCTTCGAACGCACCGCCGCAGATAAAGAGAATATTCTCTGTATTTACCGTGATCATCTTTTGATCCGGGTGTTTGCGACCTCCCTGCGGAGGAACGTTGACGGCGGTTCCTTCGAGCAGCTTCAGCAAAGCTTGCTGCACCCCTTCACCACTGACATCGCGTGTAATGGAAGGGTTATCGGACTTGCGGGCGATCTTGTCGATCTCGTCAATGTATACAATACCACGTTCAGCAGCCTCCACGTTGTAATCGGCCGCCTGAAGCAAACGCGTAAGGATGCTTTCCACGTCTTCACCCACATACCCGGCTTCCGTGAGCACGGTAGCATCGGCGATGCAGAACGGCACCTGCAACAGCTTCGCAAGTGTCCGCGCCAGGTAAGTCTTCCCCGTTCCGGTTTCGCCGGCCATGATAATGTTCGATTTCTCGATATTCACATCGTTGTCCATCTTCCGCTGCATCAATCGCTTGTAGTGATTGTACACGGCAACGGACATGATTTTCTTGGCTTCGTCCTGACCAATCACATATTCATCAAGGAATTTCTTGATTTCAAGCGGTTTGATCAGTTTGAAGTTGGGAGAAAATCCTCCTTCGGTTTTGCTCTTCTTCTCCTCCCCAAGTATCTGATTCGCCTGGGTAACGCACTTGTCGCAAATATGCGCGTGGATGCCAGAAATCATCAGGTCTACGTCCTTCTTGTTTCGACCGCAGAATGAACAGGTTACTTCAGCCATAAAAACGTGTTAAATAAAAAAAACCGAGGTGCCAATAAGGTCTAAAGATAAACATTATTCGGCACATCGGTGCTAGTTGCGATGCTGGCGATTTTCCTAATTTTTCTTCCTGTCGAGGACTTCGTCGATCAGGCCATATTCCTTGGCTTCAGCGGCACGCATCCAGTAATCGCGATCGGAATCCTTTTCAATGCGTTCGTACTTCAGGCCACTGTGTTTTGCCAGGATGCTATAGAGATCCTTTTTCACTTCAAGCGTTTGTTTGAGCGAAATTTCCATATCTGACGCCTGTCCTTGCATACCGCTCATCGGTTGATGGATCATGACGCGGGAGTGTGGAAGGCCGGCGCGCTTTTTGGCGGCACCCGCCGTTAGCAGAACCGCTGCCATGGAAGCAGCGAGGCCCGTGCAGATGGTCGCCACGTCCGGATTTACGTATTGCATGGTATCGTAGATACCGAGGCCGGCATATACTGACCCACCCGGGCTATTGATGTACATCACGATGTCCTTCTTAGGATCAGACGACTCGAGGAAAAGCAACTGCGCGGTGAGCAGGTTGGCCACCTGGTCATCTACGGGCAGGCCGAGAAATATGATGCGGTCGGAAATAAGCCGCGTAAATACATCGATGGCGCGGAAGTTTCCCGGACGCTCTTCGATGACTGCCGTGGTCATGTTTTCGATTTTTTGCGCATAGTTGTCGATGGTATTGCCGCTCATCCCCAGGTGATGAACAGCATACTTCCTAAATTCATTGTTATAATTCATATGTCTTTTTATTATAAGTCGTAAGTCTTTCGTCCTTAGTCTTTCGTCATCCTTAGTAATTCAACCTTTATTATTTGCCCCCGGTACTTTCAGTACTAACGACCACTCAGGACTAAAGATCAAAGACTAAGGACTAATCTAATGCTTGTGTTCTGCTACAATCTGCTTAAACTCTTCGACGCTCACTTTCTTTTCTTGTACGGAGATATTTTCGCGGATGAATTTCAGAATCTTCTCCGAACGGAGCTGGCCGTAAATCTTCATGAAGTTTTGGCCATTCTCGTTTTGCAGGTAGTTGTCGGCAATCGCATCCAAACGGTCGCCAAGCTGGGCTGCGATGGGCGCGCCGCCGAACTGCGCAAGAATGAGGTCCTTGGCTTTCGCGCGCACTTCGTCGGCCTCGACGGTGAGCTTGTTGTCGTCGGCGATCCGATTCTTTACGAGATCCCACTTCAGGCCGCGCTTATACGCTTCGAACTCACGTGCAATGACGTCATCCGTCAACTCGCCTTTGCTGGACAACTTCAACCAGTTCTTCAGGAATTCGTCTGGCAGTTTGATGTCGGTGTGTGATATGTAGTAGTCTTCGATGTGGTGATCCAGGAAGTGATCCGATTCACGCTGGTAGTTTTCGGCGATGGTCTCTTTCACTTTCTCCAGGAAACCAGCTTCGTCCTGTACAGCATCTTTTCCAAACACACGGTCGAACAACTCGGTGTTGAGCTCAGCTGGTTCGGTTTTTGAGATGTTGTCCACCTTAAAGACGAAGTTACCATGGACAGCGACGGCTTCGCCTGCTGCCATTGACAACAATTGCTCTTTTGCGGATGCGTCAGAAAATGTTGCATCGATATCAAATTCGATTTCGTCCCCCTTCTTCACACCGATGAATTTCTCCTGTTCATTTTTGGGGAGCTTATCGATCTCGATGAACGCCTGTTCGCGCGTGAGGTCGCTGGCAGTTGCCCGCAGGTTTCCAAACAAATTGCAAGACGCATCGCTTTGTTCGGGATAATCCACCTTACCGAAGCGTTTCTTCAGGTCATCGAGCGTTTCGGCGAGTGTCTTGTCATCAATTTCGATCGGATACGACTTCACCTTTACCTGCTGAGAAACGTCGTATTTGAAATCGTCGACCATACCGATCTGGTACTCGAATTCGAAGTTCTTCTGTTGGTCCCAGTCGATGGTAGCCGCCTTGTCCTGGTTGGGCACCGGCTCTCCGATGAGTTTGATGTTGTTGTCTTTGATGTAGTCCGATAGCTTGTGGGAAAGCAGGTGATTGATCTCTTCGACCATAATGGACTTGCCAAACATGCGCTTAATTACGCCTGTTGGCACTTTCCCCTGGCGAAAGCCCTTGATGGTGGCTTTGCGGGCATAGTCCTTTACTTTTTCCTCAACCTTTGACTGATAGTCGCCTTCGTTGAGCTTGATCTTGATGAGACCTTCGGTATTGTTTGTCTTGTCGAGTGTTATTTCCAAAGCTTGAATGTTTTTCCCTTGATCGATAAGTAAGAACCCTCACTGCTCGTAATATATACGGTCAGCGAGGGTTCAAAGTGCGGATGAAGGGACTCGAACCCCCACGCCTTTCGGCACCAGATCCTAAGTCTGGCACGGCTACCAATTACGCCACATCCGCATGTGACTAAGTTCAGAATGGAGTAAAGGCACCAGATCCTAAGTCTGTCCCGATGCATCGGGGGTACCAATTACGCCACATTTCGCATTTTTTTGAATCCTCAGACCGTTTGCAGGCCGGGGCAACCATTTCGTAAAAATGAGGGGCAAATTTATGGATTATTCACAAATAAGAAATACTTTAAAAGTGTTATACGCAAAAAGGTGTACAACGTCTTTGAAATCATTAAAATAGCGAGTTAAAACCTAATAATCAGATTATTAGAAGATGCTAATAGATGCAGAACTCGAGAAGAAGGAAATCATAGGCCGTTATAGAAGGTTACTGCGAAAGGCAAAGCCCATTTTAAAGGACGGCGACGCCAAACTTATCAAGAAAGCATTTACGCTGTCGCTTGACGCCCATAAGGACATGCGTCGGAAATCGGGCGAGCCTTTCATATTTCATCCGCTGGCTGTTGCTGAAATATGCGTTGAAGAAATTGGCCTGGGCACTACTTCAATCATTTCGGCCCTCATGCACGATGTTGTGGAGGACACTGATATCGAACTGGCTGATATTGAGCGCATGTTCGGCAAGAAGATTGCCCGGATCATCGATGGTCTCACCAAAATTCGCGGTGTTTTTGAGTACGGTACGTCCCAGCAGGCCGAAAACTTTCGGAAGATGCTGTTCACCCTGTCGGAGGATGTACGGGTGATTCTGATCAAGCTGGCCGATAGACTGCACAACATGCGGACGCTCGACAGCATGCCCCGAAACAAGCAGCTGAAAGTCGCCAACGAAACCATTTATCTGTATGCCCCATTGGCCCATCGCCTGGGGCTGAACGCCATTAAGACCGAACTGGAAGATCTCTACCTCCGGTTTACGGATAAGCCCGTCTATGATTCTATTGCGCGTAGCATCGATGCGACGCGGGCAGCACGCACCAAGTTCATCAAACAGTTCATGGTTCCCATCAAGGATGAACTCGATAAGATGAAAGTGGAGTTCGAGATTAAGGGCAGGCCGAAATCGATCTATTCGATACGAAATAAAATGCGCAAGCAAAACATTCCGTTTGAAGAGGTATTCGATTTGTTTGCCATTCGCATCATCGTTGATACGTTGATCGATCACGAGAAGGCGTTGTGCTGGCAGGTGTATTCGATTGTGACAGATCATTATAAGCCCAATCCGAATCGCCTGCGCGACTGGATAAGCACACCCAAATCGAACGGCTACGAGTCCCTGCATACCACGGTGATGGCAAAGAACGGCCAATGGGTGGAAGTGCAGATCCGCAGTTTGCGCATGGACGAGATTGCCGAAAAGGGCTATGCGGCGCACTGGAAATACAAGGACAGCAACACGACCGCAGAATCGAACCTGGAGAAGTGGCTCGCGCGCGTCCGTGACCTGCTCGAGCAAAACAATCACTCCGCACTGGATTTCGTCGACGATTTCAGGGGCAATCTGTTCAGTGATGAGGTGTTTGTGTTCACCCCTAAGGGCGAGTTGAGAACATTGCCTTACGGAGCGACTGCCCTGGATTTTGCTTTTGAAATACACACGCAGGTGGGGTCGAAGTGTATTGGCGCCAAAGTGAATAGCAAGCTGGTGCCCATCAACTACGTATTGAAAAACGGCGATCAGATCGAGATCCTCACATCACAGAAGCAACGACCACACGAGGACTGGCTGCGGTTTGTCGTGAGTTCGAAGGCAAAAACACGCATCAAGGATGAGCTGAAAGAGGATCGTCGTAAATCGGCCGAGGAGGGTAAGGAAATTCTTCTGCGGAAGCTGAAGGCGATGAAGGAAGACCCTACGCCGCAGCTGATGGAACTGGCGCGCGAGTATTTCAAGACCGCGGGGAATTTCGAATTGTACTACCGGGTCGGGCGCGGATTTATCACCAGCGCCGACCTCAAGAAGTTTGCAGATAACAAACCGCTTACGGTGGTGCGCCCCAAGGTCTCGGTCGCGCCGGAATCCAAGCTGGTCGAACAAGAGGTGGGCGGTTTGAAGACTAAGTATCACGACATCCTGCTGATTGGTGAAGACATGGATGTCGTTGATTACAAGCTGGCGAAGTGCTGCACGCCCATTCCCGGCGACGATGTGTTCGGATTCGTTACCGTAAACGAAGGCATCAAGATTCATCGCACCAATTGCAAGAACGCTCCGGAATTACTGTCACATCACGGCAACCGTGTGGTAAAGGCCAAATGGACCTCGCAACACGAGGTGGCATTTTTGACCGGATTGAAGATTCTGGGAACAGACCGTGTGGGGCTGATCAACGATGTCACGAAGATTATTTCCGAGGAGCTTAAGGTGAACATGAGTTCCATGTCCATCCATACAGATTCCGGCATTTTTGAGGGCGAAATCATGTTATACGTCAACGATACAAGGCACCTGGAGCAACTGATCGAGCGCCTCCGGGGCGTCGAGGGCGTAGAAAAAGTGAGCCGCTTCGATTCCAAGGAGTAAACGATGTAAATTCCTTTATCCTGTTATCTTTGCGCGTTATTTAAAATGGTCCTGAATACTAAGATTTACGACGAGGTAAAGAAGATTTTCACAGCTTACCTGGAAAATAAGGAGCTGAGAAAGACGCCGGAGCGATATGCGATCCTGGAAGAGATCTATTCGCGCGACGGTCACTTTGATGTTGAGTCCTTGTACATCAGTATGAAGAACAAGAACTATCGGGTGAGCCGTGCCACGGTTTATAACACGCTGGATCTGTTGGTGGAGTGTGATCTGGTGAGCAAGCACCAGTTTGGAAAGAATCTGGCGCAGTACGAGAAATCTTACGGGTACAAGCAGCACGATCATTTGATTTGCACCGATTGCCATAAGGTGATCGAGTTCTGTGATCCGCGGATACAGAACATACAAAGTACCGTTGAAGAAATCCTGCACTTCAACGTACTGCATCACTCACTTATCCTGTACGCTTCCTGCACGCGTCAGAATTGCGAGAACAGGAAATCAGCGAACTAAATTTGTATGGAGTTCAAGCACGAAATAAAGCGGAATACGCTCGTCATGAAACTTACGGGCGATCTTATTGGTGAAGATAATGGCGCCGCCATTATCGGGGTTGTAGTCGAGGCGTTGCAGCAGAAGGTTCTCACTTGTGTGGTGGATATTTCCGGGCTGCGTTACATCAATAGCGCCGGCATTGGGGTGCTCATTACTATTCTGACTAAGTTCAGGAACAAGAATGGCGAGGTGCATCTCGTAAAACCCTCGGAGAGTGTTCAGAAGCTGTTGGTGATCACCAAACTGAACAACATATTCCACATCGTGCAAACGGAAGACGAAGTTATCAAGTAGAGCGAGGTGATCACCTCGCCGAAAAGTAGGGCGAGGCGATCATCACGCCGAAAGTAGAGCGAGGTGATCACCTCGCCAATAATAGGGTCTGGTGATCACCAAACCCAAGTAGGAAACAATTGTAATGCCGACAGATGTCTAAGGTAGATGTTTTATTGGGTCTTCAGTGGGGAGACGAAGGAAAAGGAAAGATAGTTGACGTGTTAGCACCCCGCTACGACGTGGTAGCGCGTTTTCAGGGTGGTCCGAATGCGGGCCATACGCTGGAGTTCGACGGCATTAAGCATGTGCTGCACCAGATTCCTTCGGGCATTTTCAGGCACACCACCAAGAACATCATTGGCAATGGTGTCGTGCTCGATCCTATTGTGTTCAAGAAGGAAATCGAAAAGCTGCAACAGTTCAAACACCTGGAAGTCAGATCGAACTTGTTCATTTCGAAAAAGGCGACGTTGATACTTCCAACGCACAGGCTACTGGATCAGGCGTACGAGAAGGCGAAGGGCGATAACAAGATTGGCTCGACGCTCAAGGGGATTGGTCCGACGTATCAGGACAAGATCGGGCGTCAGGGTTTGCGTGTGGGCGATATATTGTCGGAGAGGTTCTCGGCGGATTTTAAAAAGCTGACGGAGATACACTTTAAGATCCTGAAGGATTACGACATTCCCTTCGATTGGGCGGAGCTGGAGGCGCAATTCATGGATGCCGTGGAGTTCCTGAAGGGATTCAATCTGATTGAAAGCGAATACTTCTTAAATAAAGAGTTGAGCCTTGGATCGAGTATTCTGGCGGAAGGCGCACAGGGTGCATTGCTCGATATTGATTTTGGGAGTTATCCGTTTGTGACCAGTTCGAACACGGTTACGGCGGGTGCGTGCACTGGGCTGGGCATTGCGCCGAGGCATATTGGAGAGGTGTATGGAATTTTCAAGGCGTATAGCACCCGCGTTGGTAGTGGTCCTTTTCCGACGGAGCTATTGGATGAAGAAGGTGAACTCATGCGCAAAGAGGGAAAAGAATTCGGATCAACTACCGGGAGGCCTAGGCGCTGCGGATGGCTTGATCTGCCTGCGTTGAAATACTCTATTATGATCAACGGGGTGACGCAGTTGTTGATGATGAAAGCGGATGTACTCAGTATTTTTCCGGTGATCAAGGCGTGTGTGCGCTATCAGTTGAAGGACGGTTCGATGACGGATGTGTTGCCGTATGAGTTGGTGCATGAAAAAATTACTCCTGTTTATAAAGAATTTGAAGGGTGGAGTAGCCCTTTGAATGTTGAGGGATCGTCAGTAGAAAATTTGCCTGAACAACTCAATGTGTACATAAAGTTTCTTGAAGAGGAGTTACAGGTTCCCATAACGATGGTTTCCACGGGCCCTGACCGTACCCAAACGGTGTTCCGCAGACTTAAGACAGCGTAAATATTTTTGGCAGGGACTTGCGCTGATATAGGCAAACCAATACATTTGCATCCCCTTTCGGAAGGAGAGGATTGGAGAGGTTGAAAAAGGGAGGGTTTTGAAACTGAAAAGTTGCGAAGCCCCCGATTGTTCACCGGATTCGCGGAATGCGGATTGCAGGTTTGGGCAAAACGTTCTTTGAATAGATGTTAATTGATAGCGGACCTGCAGGATTTCGAAGCTGAGAGGTTAAGAGATCTTGCGATTGATTCTTTTAAGAGGAGATTCTTGAAAGTGAATTTTAGGAGCAAGAAAG
>Ga0193752_1000053_pt1 | contig 179294 bp, 165 predicted proteins | sample H1c1metaG_FD_144924 | JGI IMG/M metagenome (GOLD analysis project Ga0193752, IMG submission 144924) | Soil microbial communities from a riparian zone of the East river system, Colorado, United States - H1c1 | ecosystem: Environmental > Terrestrial > Soil > Riparian zone | place: USA: East...
CCGGCAGAAACATAACCGCCGCCACCGCCGTAGTAGCCGCCGCCGCCGCCACCACCGGTACAATAAGTGTTCTGTGGTGAGCCGTCTCCACCAACTCCGGGTGTACCATTAGGCGAAGATTGCCCGTTGCCGGAATAGAAGCCTCCTGCGCCGCCAGCAATTTGGGTGCCCCCTTTTCCGTTGGTACCTGCGATCCATGATGCCGCACCATCAGTACCTGTTGTTCCTCCACCACTTCCGCCTAAACCTGTAGACCATCCCTGGCCACCACCACCACCAGCTACGATGATACGATTGGCAAGGCCTGATCCACGGCGAATATCTGATGCCCCGCCACCAGGCCAAGAGTATGTAGGCCCGGATCCGCAGGGCTCAATAACAACTGCTCCGCCACCATTAAAGCCTCCCGGACCAACTTCTATAGTTGGCCTTCCGCCAACCCAAACTTCCAAAACCTCCCCTGGTGTAACGGGCAGCGTTACCAGTGAACGGCCACCCAATCCTCCGGCAGTACCACCACCCTGTGCCCCCTGTACGTCCATGGTAATTGAAGTAACACCAGGAGGAACCGTAAAAGTTTGCATCGCCCCGGTATAATTAAATGTTGCAGTGCCAGAGCCTCCCCCGGTTGAAGGCGTTACTGTTACTGTAGCCACAACCGGCCCCGTACCGGGGTTGGTTGCTGTAAATGAAGTTATATTACCTGTACCACTGGCTGCAAGGCCAATGGAAGGATCACTGTTTGTCCAATTGAATATTGTACCTGCAACTGTGCCTGTAAAATTAACCGGCGCTGTTGCTGTATTATTACATAACACCTGGCTGGCAGGTTGTACCACATCAGGAGTTGGGTTTACTGTAATGGTAAATGTTATTTGCGTACCTGTACAGGTTGTTCCTCCATTTGTATAAGTTGGTGTTACTGTTACCGTTGCTGTTACAGGTGCATTGGTTGCATTGGTTGCTGTGAAGCTGGCTATGTTACCCGAGCCACTGCCTGCAAGGCCAATGGATGGGGTATTATTTGTCCAGTTGTAAACAGTACCCGGTACAAACCCTGTAAAATTTATTGCCGTTGTTGGACTGTTATTACATACAGTCTGATTTGCTACCGCATTTACCGTTGGTGTCGGATTAACCGTAATGTTAAAGCTGGTTGGGGTACCCGTACAGGTTGTACCTGCATTGGTATAAGATGGTGTTATTGTAAATGATACTGTTACCGGGGCATTGGTTGTATTGGTCAATGAACCGCTGATATGGCCTGCACCACTTGCCGCAATGCCTGTTACTGTTCCGGTATTATTCCTTGTCCAGTTATAAACTGTGCCTGCAACATTGCCCGTCAGAGCAATTGTGGTAATGGCAGATGCCGAGCAGCTGGTTTGTGAAGATGGTGTTGCCACGGCATTGGGTGTTGGGTTAACCACAACCGTTGCTGTAATTGGCGTACCTGTACAGGTTGTACCTGCATTTGTGTAAGCTGGTGTTATGGTAAAAGTTACTGTTACCGGTGCATTGGTTGTATTAGTCAATGAGCCACTAATATTGCCTGCACCGCTGGAAGCAATGCCCGTTACTGTGCCGGTGTTATCTCTTACCCAATTATAAACCGTACCAGCAACATTTCCGGTTAGAACCATGGTTGTTATGGCAGATGCAGAACATATTGTTTGCGCAGCCGGTGTTGCCACTGCATTCGGTATTGGGTTAACAATAACCGTTGCAGTTATTGGCGTACCTGTGCAAGTTGTACCTGCATTGGTATAAGAAGGTGTGATCGTAAAGGTTACAGTTACCGGAGTATTGGTTGTGTTGGTTAAGCTTCCGCTAATATCGCCTGCGCCAGTTGCCCCAATTCCAGTTGCAGTTCCGGCATTATCCCTTGTCCAGTTATAAACAGTTCCGCTTACATTACCGGTTAAGGCAATAGTAGTAATGGCTGAACCCGAACATACGGCTTGTGAGGAAGGTGTAGCTAATGCATTCGGTATGGGATTAACGATCACGCTGGCAGTAGTATTAGCCATGCAACCGCCGCTTCCTGTTGTGGTAAGGGTGTATATAGTGGTTTGTGGTATATTGGTTGTATTCGTGAGTACACTTGTGATCGGGAAAGTTGTACCACTGTTTGTTCCTGTTATATTAGCTGTATTATCTCTTGTCCAGGAATAAGTATACCCGATGACATAGGAGATGAGCGTATTTACGGTACGATCTGCACCGGTTGGGGTAAAGTAGGCAGAAGAAGAATTCCTGCTGAATGTAGTAATCTCTCCACTGGTGAGTGACACAGAAGCAGGAGGTGCCTTATACGCAACATTAAAGCCTGCTGTTACACCCACCAGGTACATACCTGTTGATTGGCCGGGTTGCAGTGTAATCTCATTTGCTCCCAGGGGCCAGTCATAGAAATAGGATTGGTTGCCCGGATTGGCCGGGAATATAAAGATCGGGTTGGCTACAAGCGTCCAGGCAGCAGGTGTACTATAATTACCGGCAGCTGTACTGGCCGAGATCGTCTTATGTAATTCGTATTGACCATTGATAGGTGCTCCTGATGCGGCAGGCACCATATAAAAACGGATGGTTGTGATCCTTATAGGAAGACCGCTATTGTTCTGCAGGTCATAATAGATCCCCTTGTTTTGGGTCAGGCCACCTCCGTCAAAATTGGCCGGTGAATTCAGTGCCGGGGTTACAACATTAATATTTACTGCGGTAGCCGAACAAATAGTTTGCGTTGCGGGCGTCATGCTTGCAGCCGGGTACGGATCTACCACAACTGTTGCTGTTACAGGTGTGCCTGTACAGCTACCGAAAACCGGCGTTATGGTAAAAGTCACTATTATTTGGGCATTAGTTGTATTGGTCAATGAACCACTGATATCGCCTGAACCGCTGGCAGCAATGCCTGTTACTGTTCCGGTATTATTCCTTATCCAGTTATAAATCGTACCACCTACATTACCGGTTAAGGCTATAGTTGTAATGGCAGAACCCGAACAGATGGTTTGTGATGCCGGTGTTGCTACTGCATTGGGTATTGGGTTAACAATAACATCCTGGCTCAAACTATCCATACAACCATTATCGCTTGTTACTACCAGTTTAACCGTAAAGGTTCCGGCAGTTGCATATACATGTGAAGGGCTTGTAGCTGTCGATGTAGTGGCATCACCAAATGACCAGTTGTAACCGGTTATTGTTCCTGTTGCAATTGTGGAAGTATTGGTAAAAGTAAAGTTATTGGTAGCCAGACATTGAACTGCTGCCGGGCTGATGGTAAATGCTGCTACCAATCCTGTGGGGTTGGCCTGGTACTCATAAGCGCCCATATCAACTGTTGTATTGAAGACCCTCGGGTTACCATCAAAATCGGTAACAAGACCAGGAGGGATGGCTGCATTGCTTCCTGCATTGATTGCGGGTGAGCAACCAAGCAGGTGCAGGTCGTTGGTGGTTGCATTTACGAAATGCGGATCCACATCAAGATTGGGTGTAGTGAGGCCCGCTCCCTTGACATCACTGTTGATATAATTAATGGTACCTACAGCTCTTACCTGTTGTGCCGCAGTACCCCAGATTATAGTGTTCCTTACATTAACTATCGTTCCGGCCTCGGCAGAAATGCTGTTGCCTGATGTATTATAACTGCTGCCTGTACTATTACCATTTAACGTACAATCATAAAAATTACCAGTACCGCCATACATCATTATTCCGCCACCTCCGTCATCACCGGTACCCGCTGCCTGGTTATTTGTTAATACGCAGTTGATCAGTGTTGTGGTGCCACCTCCATTGTTTTGGATAGCTCCGCCACTGCCAATGGTACCCACACCATTATTGGCAATATTTCCATTAAGCAAACATTTTGTAAACGTTAGCGTCGACGTTGCACTAAGGGCTTGCACTATTCCTCCGCCACCATATAATGATCTGTTATTTATAAAACTGCTTCCTGTAATGTAAATATTAGCAGCGCCGCCACCTGCATTGTCAAAAAAGCCAGCACCTCCAAATGTGTTTGCAGTATTGGTGTTGAAGATACAATTGGTCATGCTAAGGACATCAGATGCGCCCAGATTTGCATTGATGCCTCCTCCGTTATTGGGAGTGGTATTTCCTGCAAAAGTTGTTCCTGTAATACTCATATTTGAGATATCGCCCGAGCTATTCTGCATATACATCCCACCGCCGCGATTGGCAGCTGTGTTGTTAATAAAGCTACAATTGATGACCTGGTGGCTGATACTGTTTGCGATGCCGGCATTGAAAGTGACCATGACCAAACCTCCTCCAAAATTTGCGTTGTTGTTTTTAAACACAATATTTTCGATGATAAGATTATTATTGCCAGATCGCACAAACAGGCCACCGCCCGTACAAATCGGAATTGTACTTCCCACATCAGCATTACCATCTCTTATTGTAAAGCCATCTACACGTGAAGCTGTACTCAGGAACTGGGCCCTCATTACATTATAGGAATTATCTGCTGGTCCGGCTGCACCGATCTCACCTGATAATATTGTTTCGTTCGTTACAAAATCCCTTCCGGCCGTGGTAGCTTCGCCCCCGGCAAAACCTCCATATAATTTAAGGCCATCCGGCAGATCAAAGCTAATATTGCGGTCTGTACCGGTGGTTGGGTAATAAGTTCCTTTTGCTACCCATATTTCCTTGCTGCCGCATAAAAAGCCCGGGCCGCTAATCGCTTCCTGGATCGTTTTAAAAGCCGTGCCCCAGGTTGCACCATTACCGCTGGTAACAACTGCGGCATTTACATAATACCTTGCCGGCGGTACAAATGCAGCACAGGTTCCGGATGCATTACCTGTTGCCCAGTTGGAGGTAGTACCGGTTAAAGCAAAATTATTAAGTGTGCCGTTATTGCCGTTTCCGCTGTTATCAGTTAATGTATTGATGCCGGTATTATCTGCATTTACAAAGCCCTGATTAAAATGATATAAAGATACCAGGCCGGTTTGCCCGGCAGGGTTCAGTTCGCAAGACATATTGTTTTGTATCTCTGCCTGACATAAAGAGCGGTTCCATATCCTTACTTCATCCATACTGCCATTAAAATAACCATCAAAAGCAGCCCTTTGGCGTACTCCCAGGTTAGCTACATTCACCGGTATTGGCCCGGGATCTGCAAAATTGAAATTGTCGGTAAGCAATCCATTTATATACAGTTTAGCCGTGGTGGCAGAAGTTCTTACAAAAGCCACATGTGTCCAGGTGTTTAATGGAACTGATCCATTTGTACTACCTACAACCAGGCCGATATTGGATGCATTGCGAAGAACGATCTCGAACCCTGAAGTATTCTTTGTCAGGGAAAACATAGGATTATTGTTACCGGCAAGTCCTTCTGCATAAATAGTTTGGTAGGGAGTTGATACAGTATAGACCCAGGCTTCAAACGTAAAATTATTAATGTTTGATACCGGCTGTGTTCCTATTGAAACCCGGTCGTCTACGCCATCAAAATTTAAACCGGTGGCTGGTGTTACCACTGTAATGGTTCCTGTTGCAGTTACTGTTCCGCAACCACTGGTAAGTGTTATTGTATAATTAAATGGAGAACCTACAGTTGTTGTAGGTGAACCGCTGATTGTTACCACATTGGCAGCCCAGTTACCGGTAACACCTGCTGGTAAACCGCTGAAGGTTGCACCCGTTGCATTGGTAGTTGCATAAGTAATGTTGACTATTGGAGTGTTTGGCGACACGGTTTGATTATCAGTACCTGCTGCCGATGTAAGCGTTATTGTATTGGATGGGTTAACTGTTATATTGAAAGATTTAGGTGTGCCTGTACAGGTTATGCTGCCGGCAAAGCTTATGATGATCTGGCCATTACCTGTTTGAACGGCTGAAGTATTTACAGGGCTGGTACCAATATTATATGATCCACCACCACCGGCACCAATGGTATATGTTCCGCCGCTTCCGCCGGAATAACCACCGCCACCACCGCCGCCGTGCATGGTACCCCCGCCGCCGCCAAATGCGCCATTATGATAAAAACCAGCTCCACCAGAACCACCTTTCATTGTACCACCAGTATTCCATGCATTAGAAGTTCCATTTGTATTCCATCCGCCGCCACCTGCCCCGGTTCCGCCGCCACCCCCATTATCGGTAAAGCCACCGGCACCAACCGCAGGAGAACTATATCCACCCGGGCCAGCAACATTTGAGGCCTGCCCATGCTGACCAGGAGCATTCAGTTGATAACTTCCACCGCCACCAGCGCCGGCAATCAGGTAAGGGACAGTACCTACATTTTTTATAATAAACGAGCCTCCGCCACCGCTGCCTCCGCGGTTTGTAGCGTTACCGTTAATTCCACGTCCCCCCACTACCAGGTTGAAAACTTCCCCCGGAGTAACAGCAAAAGTTCCGGAAGCAAATGCTCCTCTTCCCCCCGGACTTGTGGGTCCATTACCAGCATATCCATTACCTCCTTCTGCTCCATAGGCCTGTATATTTACGGTCGTCACTCCTGCTGGTGCTGTCCAGGTTTGCATTGCACCTGTATAATTAAATGTCTGGTTAACGGCAGCTCCGCCACTACCTACATAAACAGGTGTTACTGTTATGGTTGCCGTTACCGGTGCATTCGTTGCATTGGTAGCGTTAAAAGATGCAATATCTCCTGAACCACTTGCAGCCAGGCCTATAGATGTAGTATTGTTTGTCCAGTTAAATACCGTACCGGCAACAGAGCCGGTAAAGTTTACAACTGCGGTAGCGCCGTTATTACATACTACCTGGTTAGCAGGCTGGTTAACATCTGGTGTTGGAATAACTGTTATTGTACCGTTTGCAGTTACAGATCCGCAACCACCTGTTAATGTTACTGTATAGCTAAATGGAGAACCAACTGTTGTTGTTGGTGAACCACTAATGGTTACCAGATTGGCTGCCCATGAACCCGTTACCCCTGCCGGTAAACCACTGAAGGTTGCGCCCGTTGCGCCTGTCGTTGAATAAGTAATATTGGTAATAGCTGTATTGCTACAAACTGTTTGCGTATTGGTCCCTGCTGCCGAATTAAGTGTAGTGGTATTAACCGGATTAACCGTTATAGTACCTGTTGCTGAACCGGTATTATCTCCCCCGGTTAAGGTAACGGTATAATTAAATGTACCCGCAGTTGTTGGCACACCGCTGATAGTTACCACATTGCCTGCCCATGAACCCGTTACTCCTGCCGGTAAACCACTGAAAGTTGCACCCGTTGCGCCTGTAGTATTATACGTAATATTGGTAATTGGGGAAGTTAAACAAATTGTTTGATTGTTTGTGCCCGCCGCAGAACTTAAGGTAATAGTATTTGCAGTGGAACTAAGCGAAAAAGTACTGAAAAGATTTCCGCCATTGCCAGTATTATCGCAGTTACCAATAACTATGCATCTAATAGCTGATGTAGCAACAAAGGTACTTGTAAAAGTCTGCCATGCCGCAACATTTTGGGTACCGCTTAATAATGTTGTAGCTCCCGGTGTAATACAGGCAGTACCATAAGTCGTACCACAGTTTGTTGGCGACGCCGTCGTAAGCCCAATAACGCTAAAACTATGATTACCCGGAATAATAGTTCCTGCACCCAGTACGCCAACATATGCTTCTATTGAAACTGTGTAGGAGGTACCAATAGTTAATGGTGTGGAAAGCGTATAATAAATCGACTCACCAAAACACATTACTGCCTGACCTGCAGATCCGGGAGGAGCCGTAGTTCTGCTCGCTGCACAATCAGAACCACCAGCACAATGAGTCCACCCATTGGGGGGTACATTCATAGTGCAGCTTGAAAAAGAAAAAGGAGTAGGAACCAGACTTTGACCTGCTGATTTTAACCCTGCAAAAAAAGGAAACATTAAAACAATAAAAAACTTAAGTGCTCTTTTTAAGGGTAACAACCTTAGTGTATCTTTAATTGCTATTCTTTTTGTGTGACGCACAGTTAAAGTAAAAAAAATCATAAGCCGTAGTTAGAAGTATGAGGAAATAGTTTGGTATTCAGATTGTCTGGCGATGAAGGTGCAAAACTTACTGAATTAAAACCTGTTTAGTTGATAAACAACCTTATAAAGTTGAACAACCACCTTATAAGTCTTAATTTTGGGAGGTATGCGTATCTATAAATGCCTTATTGCTGATGATAACCTGCTTGACAGGGATGCCCTGGAAATGTATATTGGCCAAATAATCAACCTGCAAATTGAAGCCATTTGCACTAACGGGCTGGAAGCGGCGGCTGTTTTAAAGCAAAAAGAAATTGATATTGTTTTTACAGATATTGATATGCCTGGTTTATCGGGTTTAGAATTAATACAAAGTCTTACAAACCCTCCTGCCTTCATCTTTATAAGTTCTCATGATGAATATGCTGCAGAAAGCTATGCACTGGATGTGATAGATTACATTGTAAAACCAGTAAGCCTGGTAAAAATGCAGAAAGCAGCCAATAAAGCCATGGAGTATCTTGAATTAAAAAAGCATGCGGCCAATTATGTAAGTACGAAAAACGATACTAAAGAAATAAGCACCCGTTTGGGAAACAATGATCATTTTTTTATTAAAGAGGATAAGGATTACACCCGTATTGATATTGCCGGTTTACTATTCATAGAAAGCATGGGTAATTTCAGCAAACTGCAAACACTGGAAAGTAAACACCTTACCCTGGTAAGTTTGAAAAATATGGAAAGCCAGTTACCGGCACCTGGTTTTATGCGGGTACATAAACAATACATCGTCAACCTGCAACATATCCTATCTGTTACCTCATCCGGCGACATCCTTTTAAACGGTGGTTATAGTATACCCATGGGCGAATTGTATAAAGCAGCTTTAATGGAATTCATAAATAAGAAAATGATGATGCGCTGACCTACACCTTAGCCGGCAGCCATATTGTAAATGTCATTCCCTTTTCGTTCTTTACAGCATTGATCTTTCCGCCCATTTGCTGGGTGAATGTTTTACATAAAAGCAGGCCGAGGCCGGTTCCCTTTTCATTGTCTGTGCCCCGTTTACTTTCGGTTTGTTGCTGATGGTTGCTGTTAAATGCTGCCGTTTGCACTGCATCCATCCCGGTACCTTCATCTGTAACAGTTATTAAATAACCGCCTTGAGCATTTTGGCCTGCTACGGTAACCACGCCCTCTTTGTAAGAATATTTAACGGCATTGCTAAGTAAGTTACGTAGTATGGAAGCTGTCATATTGCGATCGGCCTGTATGATGGTGTTTGGTGTAATATCATTTTGGATCCTTACCTGTTTCTGCTGCAGGTGATGCTGTAAAGAGCCTGTAACTTCTGTAACAACCGTTGACAGATCAACAGGTTCTGTTACCGGTTTAAAGCCCTGCATCTGCGATGCTGCCCAATTCAACAGGTTGTTCATCAGTGCTGCCGTATGGCCCAGGTTTTGCCGCAGCTCTTTTGCATAGTGAGATAATTTTTCCGGTGGCATGTTGCCATTTTCCAGGATATCAATAAATGAAATAAGCGAATTTACCGGTGCCCTCATATCGTGGCTTACCACACTGAACAATTTATCTTTTACCTGCCCCAGTTGCTCCAGCGCATTTTTTTGTTGGGTTATTATTTCATTCAGCTTTTTTGTTTTACGGCGGTCATAAAAAATCAATCCCCCTATAATGAGTACCAGTGCAATAGCAAGCGCTAAAAATATTATTTGTAATTCCTGCTGCTTTAATTTAACATCTGAAACCTGCTGCTGTAGTTTGTAATCATTTTCTTTAATACTAAAATCTAGTTGTAGTTGCCTGCGTGTTATCTCATTTTCTTTCTCTTTATTAAACACCGAATCTTTTATGGCTATAGATTGACGATAAAAGATCAAGGCGCTATCCGGCCGGTTTGTTTTTTCAAACAAATCACTTAATCTTTCCAGTGTATTTTGCTGCAGGGTTAACAAACCGGTTTCTTTACCAATGGCCAAACTTTGCTGCAGATAATTTTTACTTTTACTGTAATCTTTTACATTATAATAAAAGTCTCCAAGGGTATATAGTATATTGCCCAATTCATCTTTGCTGTCATTCCTTTTTTTTAGTTCTTCATAAGCCGTTTCAAAATGATGCAAGGCTTCGGTATTGTTGCCCATTTTTTGATAAATGTTACCAATATCTTTATGTATGGGGCCAATCAGTGAGATGGCAGATTCTGCAGTTTCAGCAACTTTTAAGGCTTTATTAAGGTAGTTAAGGCTTTGCTGGGATCTTTGATCGGGATCTATTTTCAATTTTACCAAATCAGCATCAGATGCGATCAGATAACTGTTGGCAATACCCTGCCAGGCCAATGCCACACCATAATTCAATCCTCCGTCAGTTGTTTTAAATATTACGAGCGCCTTCTCTATATATTCAATTGCTTTTACCGGATTTTTAACTTCGTTGTAAATAAGGCCAATGTTCATGTAACAACTGCTCACCTGTTCTTTATCGCCAATGGCATTATACAGGTCCACTGCGTATTGATTGGCCTGTAAAGCTTTATCATAATCAGGTATAGCACTATACAAGGCACCCAGGTTAAGGTAAAAGCCGGCCATATCCGCTTTGTCATCGTTTTTTTTTGCTATGGCAATACCATTGTTATAAGCTTCAATAGCCTGCTGGTATTTTGTCATGCCGTGATAAGAGCGCCCCAGCTTTTCGTAAACATAAGTTTGAGAAAAAGCCTGGGGTAATTTTTTTGCAAGCCTTAATGCTTTACCGACATATTCTTCCATCCTGATCAAATCATTCATCCTTGCATATTGCCTGAAGATATTGGTGAGGTAAACTACTTTTTGAGAATCTTCTTTTATATAATTATTATTAACAGTAAGCAGGCTGTCAATTTTTTTTTGCTGTGCGTTACTACAGTAAAAACAGAGTAGAGATAAGAGGAAAAATAGTGGTTTCATGCCTGAATTACAAAAATACGCCAGCGCTACTGGTAATCAAGTTTTGTTGATAAATTAAAGCTGGATTTATTGAAAAAGGAGTACAGCAACGTTAAAATAATAATCTGTATGTGTTCCAAAACAAAGACTCCAATCATAATGATTGGAGTCTCTTATATTTTTTAAATTAATTTATTTTAATTATCAACCATCAATTTATTTAAAGACATTTCATTGGCTGAAATAGGCCATATATAACCCTGGTCTGTAGGTGCTTTTGCAGGAACCGATCCTTTTGCAGGGATGGTTTGCAGCAAGCGCATCAGGTCATTGTTACGCAGACCTTCTCCGAGGAATTCGATCCTTCTTTCCAGCATAATAGCATTGATCAATGCTGTCTGGGTAGCTGCTGTAATAGTTACACTTGCATCTGACCTTTGACGAACAGCATTTACCAATGCCAATGCTTTTGCATTAACGGTAGTATTTGTTCTTGCCAGGGCTTCAGCCAGGTTCAGCAATACTTCTGAATAACGGATAACCGGGGGGTAATCAAGAAACGGTGAAGGTTGCTGATATTTATTTACAAACTTTTTACCGTTTGATACATTGGTGAAAACCAGGTTTTTTCTAGCGTCATTACCCGCAGCTGAAAAGGCCGGATCGCTGACAATACCTGATGGATTTAAAGAATATTCTGCAGAGCCGGGGTTGGTAACATTGCGTAAAAAATAAAATCCAAGCGGATTTTGTACGCCGGGGTTATCACCTGCAGCTGCTGACATGGGGAATGACAGTATTGATTCTGTAGTATTATAAGTAGTTGTAAAAACAGTTGTGATATTTGGTTGCAGTGCATGCGCTACACCGGATGTAGCACTAAAAGGAGCAGTTGCCTGTGGGGCAAGTTTAGTGCCTTCGGTTATTACGTTTGTATAATCGCCCATTGATAAGTATACCCTTGTTTTAAAGGCAATAGATGTATTTCTATGTGCCCGTGTTGTGTTCAGCTCAGCACTGGCATTGGTTAATGGCAGATTAGTTTCGGCAAAATTGAGATCGGCAATGATCTGTGCATACACCTGGGCAACCGTACTCCTGGCAAGATCAGAAGATCCCGGCCCCTTAATCGCTGTTAAACGCAATGGCAAACCAGGTTTGCTGCCTGCCCCATCGGCATAAGGCCTTGCATAAAATTGCAGGAGGCTGTAATAACACAGGGCCCTGATAAACCTGGCTTCGCCCAGGTAGTTGCTTGTTAGCGTAGCGCCAACTACAGCAGGTCCTTTTGCAGTGATACCTTCAATAGCAATATTACACAGGTTGATAGTTAAATATGCCTGAGCCCACAGGTTTATAACAGAATTCGTTGAGGTTCCTGTTGGATTTAAGCTCCATACATCGGCACCGGTAACCAGGTTACCTGTTTCGTTTAAAAAGTCTTCTCCGCGTATATCTCCATACACTATATAACGGCCTGCATAAAAAGTACCGGCTTTTGTATTGGCGTATAAACTGCGTACAACACCCAGTATACGTTCAGGTGTATCAAAAGCTGTAGCATCACTTACAGTTGTTTGAGGAATCGGCGTCAGGTATGCTTTTTTACATGAAATACCGGTAAATAAAACCAATCCTAAGGCTAGTATATATTTGATTTGTTTTTTCATTCTGAACAATTTTTTATTTATGAATTACTTTTATCAGAAACCTACGTTTAAACCAACAATCATGGTACGGCCGTTTGCAAGTGTATTCCTGTCTACGCCCTGTCCTGTTGCAGCTGTGTTTCCGTTAGATGATACTTCAGGATCAGGACCTGGATATTTGGTAAATATCCATAAGTTTTGACCGCTAACATAAAATCTTACATTGGTTATTTTTACTTTCTTCAAACCATCAACCGGGAAATTATATCCAAAGGTTAAGTTCTTCAACTTGATAAAATCACCTTTAAAAACATTAAAGCTTATAGGCAACCCTGAACCATTGGAAACGTTATCATTATAAACGGGTTTAGGTATATCTGTAATATCGCCAAATTTTCTCCAGCCATTCAATACATCTACGGAATTGTTCCAGAAGCGCTGATCGAACATACCAGCCTGGGTGCCATAATAAATAGAGAAACCTGCCTGGTAAGTAAACAATACATCCATGTCAAAATTCTTATACCTGAAATTATTACTGAAACCTCCTGTAGCCTTCGGGTTTGAATTAGCATACATAACAGCATCGGCTGCGGCATTGATCGTATTGGCAGCTCCCGCCTGTGTATTATAACGGGTACCATCTGTATTTTGATAAGTAAATTCACCGGCAGGCAAAGTGCCAAAACGGTATAATATGGCGTTGCCTACTTTATTATAAAATATTCTCCTTCCTGTTGCAGGGTCAGCCCCGCCCGAACGCACTACCCAGATATATCCTGCGGGATATCCAACTGCTGTACGGTTAACAGTTTCCAAACCTCCTGTACCTGTAAGGATCTCCGTTAATCCCGGTGCTAATGCAGTCACTTCATTCTGGTTGTTGGTATAATTGAAATTCGTTGTCCAGGTAAAATTCTTATTGTTTACTATAGTTCCCGAAAGTGTCAATTCAATACCCTTGTTATACATTTTACCTACGTTCTGAGGTACTGCATTTGGTACACCGGCAGAAGGTGCCTGGGGTACATTTAAAATTAAACCGCTGATATTATTTTTATAATAGTTTGCTTCCAGGTTCAACCTGTCTCTAAAGAATCCAATACTAGCGCCCAGGTTGAATTGTTTACTTGTTTCCCAATTCAGATCGGGGTTACCTGCTGTGTTAAATGTAAGGGTTGGATTACCTCCATATACACCAGAACCAAATTGTGAATAGGTTACAAAATCTGTTACAGCCGCATTACCCACCTTACCATAACTGCCACTCAGTTTAAGGCTTGAGAAAACCTTACGAATAGGGGCTCCCCAGAATTTTTCCTGGCTTACATCCCAGGCTGCAGAAAACCCGTAAAAAGTTTCTCTTTGACCAGGTAGCGCTGAGTATTGATCGCTACGGACATTAGCCTTTATAAAATATTTCTTTTTGTAATCATAGCCAAAACGGCCAAAGGAAGATTGCAGGTAATTTTCTCCCAAACCAAGGTTGGTATTAACATCAGTTGTAAAACCGCCTTGTATCACATTGTAAACAGGGTCGGTAACTACCCTGCGGGTTAAACCAAACTGGTTGGTTGTTCTGCGATCCTGCTCCAATCCACCCAGCAAGTTAAAAGTATGTTTATCTTTAAAGGTTTTATCGATCTGCAATGTGTTGCTAAATGTCCATCTTTTAAATTTACTTAAAGAAGCAAATGCATCACCGTTGTTTGTAACACCATCGCCATGGCGGGCATCACGAAAAATATCATTATCCACGAATATATAATCTATTCCATACAGTGATCTGAAGGTAAGCCAGCTAAAAGGTTTTACCTGTATGTTCACATTAGACTGAATGTGGTTTGTTTCGCTGTTTGAGCGGTTTTTGTCGAATGCATAAACAGGGTTATAAAAACCAACCTGGCCAGTGCTGATCTGATTACCCTGCTGGCCGATAAAATTACCTTGTGTACTTATATTATATGTTCCATCATTGTTATAAGGACTCACACTTGGCGCATTAACCAGTGCAAGCCTGCCAAAACCACCACTTGCAAATCCATCACCCAAAGAACCGGTTGCAGCAGCCACCTTGTTTAGCTCATTGGAGTAAGATATCTTAGCTCCAATGGTCAGCAATTTACTAACCCTGCTTTCTACATTTGCCAGTATGTTCTTACGCACAAAATCGTTATTCCTTAGAATTCCTTCCTGCTTTGTATAACCTGCCGAAAAATAATAGTTTGTATTATCGTTTCCTCCCGAGATATTCAGGTTATGGTCCTGGTTAAAACCCTGGCGATAAATTACATCTCCCCAGTTTGTATTGATCGGATTACCATCCGGCCCTGGAGTAAGATTGTATTTTACATATGCGGCACCGGCAGGGTTGGTTGTGTTAACACCCAGCGTTGTTGAAGCTACATAATTCTTATAATCGGTATACTGCTGTGCATTTAAAACCTTTGGTACACCATATACACTGGTAAAGCCTACAGCTACATTATAATTGATCTTTGTTTTACCGGGACGGCCTTTTTTTGTTGTAATAAATACCACCCCGTTAGATGCACGGCTTCCATAAATGGCGGTAGCGGCAGCATCTTTTGCTATATCTATACTTTCTATATCGGCCGGATTGATACTTGCCAGGGCATTACCGGCTGCATTTGATCCTGCCAGGTCACCAGTTGTTACAGGCGTACCATCCACTACAATTAACGGAGAAGAGCTTAATGAAATAGAATTGATACCACGTATACGGAAAACGGGTGGTGCATTCAGCACACCACTTGGTATAGTGACCTGCACACCGGAAGAACGGCCAGCCAGGGCTTGTTCAAAACTCTGAACAGGTTTTTCAGCAACAGCTTGTCCCTTAATATTGGTAAGGCTCCCGGTAACTTCTCTACGTTTTTGTGTTCCATAACCAACCACTACAATCTCTTCCAGTTTGGAATCAACAGATCTTAAAATAACATTTATTGTCAGGTTGTTTCCAATTGACTTTGTCTGGGCTACAAAGTTTACATAAGTAAAAATCAGGTTTTTTACCGCTGCAGGGATGGAAATACTATAAGTACCATCTTTTTCAGTTTGTGTACCCTGTTTACCATTGGGACTGGTAACAGAGACCCCTTCGAGAGGAGCACCTTTTTCATCAGTAACCTTACCACTTATGGTGCGGTTCTGGGCAGATGCATTTAGTACAAATACAAATACGGTTGATAAGATCAATGTCAATTTTCTCATTTGCATAATAGTTTATGGCGACAAATATAATTCAGATTCCCTGTAAATATCAAATACTTTGACAATTTTATCAAGCTTTCTGCTGCTTTTCTTTGGTTGAAAGCGTTTTCAGGTACTGATTTTATTAAAACAGCTGATTTTAAATAAATTATGAAAATTCTACTGCTTTTTTACTGCTGCTTTTTTAGGGGCAAATAAAAGCAATAAAACAGGAAGTAAAACCAGGTTTGTTAATGTAGCGATCAATAATGTTGCAGAAGTTAACCAGCCCAGCGCTTTGGTACCTCCAAAACTGCTGCCGCAAAAAATAATAAAGCCGGCAATTAAGACCAATGCCGTATACACTATGCTTAAGCCAGTGTTTTTTATGGTAGCGCTCACTGTTTCCGGAACATTGTAATTGTAAGCCGGCAACTCCTGTTTATAGTTTACCAGGAACCTGATGGTAATATCCACGGCAATGCCCAATGCTACACTAAAAACCAATACTGTAGAGGGTTTTAAAGGAACGCCTGCCCAGCCCATAATACCTGCCGTTATTACCAATGGGATGACATTTGGAATAAGTGAGCATAATAAAATACGTACAGACCTGAACAGGTAAAGCATACATAAAGCGATTAGCATAAAGGCCCAGAAAATACTATCCTTTAACCCATTTACAATAAAACGGCTGCCTTCTAAAAAAGTAATGCTGGTACCGGTGAGCTGCACTTTATATTGAGGAATGGTATCATTTTTTGAAAATACGGTATCAACAGTGGTTGTTGAATCAATATCTGAAACAATTGTATCTAATTTATAAGCTGATGTTCTGTCCGGTTCTAAAAAATAATATTTAGATGAGTCAAATATTTCATTCGCCTTTTGCTGAATGCTATCCAGCAATGGCGGCAGTTTTTCAGTACCTACATCAGCCATAGTTATGCTGATACGGGTATTTTGCCTTGCCGTATCAATAAAACTGGTCAACATAGTGGCCAGTCCATTATTGCTTCCGCTGTCATTTTTGTTTGGCTTTAAGTATTCGCCAACAAAAGCTCCATCAAAACTGTTGGGGAGCTGGTAGTTGGCAGAATCACCTTCAAAAAAAGCCTGCTTGGCAAATTTCAATCCTTCTGCAATGCTCAGCGGCCTGCTCATTTCTTTTTGTGCTGTTATATAGGCTGATAAGGCATCTACTTTTTCATAAACAGCCAATGCCCTCATCCCTGCAAGGCTGTTCCGTTTTTTGGTATCCACCACAATTTCCAGGGGCATCACCCCATTAAAGTTCTTTTCAAAAAATTTAAGGTCAGTATAGATCTTATCTGTTTTGGGGAGGTCGTCTACAATAAAGGAAACGCTTTTTAATTTTAAGATGCCAACAACCGCAAAAATTAAAACAACTGCCGTAGCAGTATATACCGACTTCTTGTAATGAAAAACCCATCTCTCAATCTTCAATAAAAAACTGGTAAGCCATTTATTGTTCAGGTATTTTGTTTGAGAAGCATTTGGCGCCTTCAGGTAACTCAGCGCTGCAGGCAACAAGATGAATGAAATAACAAAAATGATCATGATGCTGATACCTGCCACCACACCAAATTCGCTTAAGATGGCACTCTTGGTCAATGCAAAAACAGCAAAGCCAATGGCTGCAGTAAGATTACAAAACAAGGTTACCACACCCATCTTGCTTACCATGTCGGTAAGCGCCTTTTCTTTGTTGCCCGTTTGTAACCAGGAGCTATGATATTTATTGATAAAGTAAATACAATTCGGTATCCCTATCACTACTACCAGGCAAGGTATCAATGCCGTTAACAATGTGATCTGGTATCCGCACAAATACAAAACACCCACACTCCATATCACGCCCAAAACCACTACCAGCAGGGAGAGCAGCGTAGTGCTGATCGATCGGAAGAAAAGCAACAGGATAAGCGTACTCAATAAAAGTGATCCGAATAAAAAGTATTTCATTTCATTCTGAATGCGGTCGGCAACAACGGTACGTATCAACGGCAAACCACTTAAATGAACTTCGGTCTTCGTTTTTTCTTCAAATTGTTTTACAGTTTTGCTGATGTTGTTTATTACTTCTGTGCGCCCTTTTGAATTAAGCACATTTTTATTGATGCGAACACCAATGAGGTATGCTTTTGTTTGCGGATTGTAAAGCAGTGTTCTGTAAAAAGGAAGATTATAAAAATGACTTACTGCACTGTCTAACTCAGCCTGTGTTGTAATAGAGTCTGAAAATATTTTTTGTGCAACCAGTTTTTCTGTGAGTGAATCTTTGTGCAGATCAACGGCCGATGGAATGCTTAACACATTCTCAACGTGTTTGATCTTTTTCAATTGCTGGTGAAGCTCCTTATAAGCATTGAAGAAATCCAGTTGAAACAACTTATCCGTTTGTATGCCTGCAACCAGCAGGTTTCCATCGTCGCCAAATTTTGCTTTGAATGCTTTGTAATCGATGTACTTGGCATTATCAGTTGGTATTGCTTTGGAGAATTCATAACTCAGCGTAACTTTTGAAGCAAAGTATCCCATTACTATTGTTGTCAATAATAAAAGGGCCAGTAAAACCTTCCTGAACTTGAGTACAAATTTTCCTAAGCGCTGCCACATATGGTAATGGATAATTTAATAATGGATAATTGTGCAAAGAACGATAATTTGTACGGTATTGTAATTTTGGGATTACTTAAACTTGCATTATTAAATTCTTTTTAAATAATTGAACTGTAAAAAGCCCCTTTAGGGGTTTGGGTTATGACACACAAAACCAGGGGCATTGTTTTACGGGGCATTAAATATGGCGAAACCAGCCTGGTGGTCACCATATTTACCGAGATCTTCGGCATACAAACCTATATGGTAAATGGCGTGAGGACCTCAAAAAAATCTGCAGCCAAAGCGAATCATTTTCAACCTACAGCTATCCTGGATCTCGTTGTTTATCACAGCGAGAACAAATCCATGCAACGGATAAAAGAATTTTCCTGGGGCCATCTTTATTCAAGATTATTAAGTGATGTTATCAAGAACAGCATCGGCTCTTTTATGGCCGAGTTGCTGCATAAATGCTTAAAGCAACCAGAGGCCAATGCCGACCTTTATAATTTTTGTGAAGAATCTTTTTTGGAACTTGACCGGGCAAATAAAATTGTAACAGCAAATTTTGCTTTGTTCTTCACCTTGCACCTCACGCATTTTTTTGGGTTCCGGATGACGGACAATTACAGCAGCGATGATCATGTATTAGACCTGCTGGAAGGAAACTTTATTGACCATCAACCCACACACCCTCATTTTATTGATGGAAAAAATGCTGAGCTTACAGCCCAATTACTGAAAGTGATGCAACCTGATGAACTGGAACAATTTCCCCTTAATGGAGAGACAAGAAGATTGTTATTATTGAGATACCTGGAATATTATGCGCTGCACATTCACGATTTTGGCCAGATGAAAACCTTGATGGTATTGCATGAAGTATTATAACCATATCCCCTATCTTTAAAACCTCAAAAAAGAAATAATGAATAAAAAAGAACTTTGGTTGAAATTAAGATCCTATCATTTTGATCATCTGGTTCCGGCAAACCTCTGGCAACACATCACATCTGCCTTTGGCGGGGCCGATGCATTCAGCAAGGCCTTTGCTGCTAAAATTGCCCGCAAACATGGTTGGAGCAATGCTTTTGCATTAAAAGCCATTTCGGAATATAAAAAATTTGTGTACCTGGGTGTGGTGAGTGATTTTCATGTCACCCCTTCAAAGATCATTGATGTGGTATGGCACGAGCATATACTTTTTACCCGTGCATACCGTGAATTTTGTGATGGTGTCATCGCATACCAGTTCGATCATCATCCCGAACTGATACCTATGGCAGATGAGACCGGCCGGTTCAATGCACAGTATTTAGACACCGTAGAATTTTATGCCAGTGAGTTTGGTTACGAACCGCCAACAGCTATCTGGGGCGAAACCAAATTCAATAAAGAAAAACTAAAAGAAAAGAATTACAGCTCCAGGGAAAAGACCGTGTACAGTGCAGACAGTTCAAATACTTATTATTCGGACGATTCATTATCCAGTTATTTTGGTGGTCCTACTTCTACAGAATTTGGTGGCGGAGATTTTGGCGGAGGTGGTGCCAGCGGCGGCTGGAGTGATGGAAATGCAAGTGATTCGGGCAGTAGTGATAGCGGCGGAGATAGTGGTGGAGACAGCGGCGGCTGCAGTGGCGGATGTGGCGGTGGTGACTAAGATCAGATAAGCCTTTTTACTTTTTCAAGCTTTGTTTCGTCTATCAATATTACACCCGGTTGTTTTCCTTTTTCGAAACTCCCTAATTTATCATCCATTTGCAATGCCTTGGCGCCATTGCTGGTAGCCCATTTCAGTAAATCAGCCAGGTCTATTTCTTTAAAATTATTTTGTAGTGTTTTAATTTCCGCCAGGATGCTCAGCTGATCATTTGATGCAAGGCTATCGGTTCCTAAAACAATATTATCTGTATGTTTCATCAACATTTTCACATCTGGTAATGTATTACTGATGTAGAGATTGGCGTTGGGGCAAAGGCAAAAGAAAAGTTTTGAGTTTTGAGTTTTGAGTTTTGAGTTGGAGAACTCAATATCGGTTGCAGTTGTTACAACATTGTGCACTGAAATAATTGATTGTCCTTTTGTGAAATGCGGCAGCCAGGTTTGTAAACTGGTTTTTGTGGATGGTTTAAAAAAAGAAATATCAATTCCCATTTGCTGATACAGGCGTAAAAACTCCCCACTGCCTTTTTCAAAGAATTCATTTTCAGCTGTTATTTCCTGGTTGTGGATGGTGAGTAAATTATTGTTGGGCAGTTCGTTTATCATATCAAACATACCAGGAGAAACTGAGTAAGGTGCATGAGGGTTGAGAGTTGAAAATTGAGAGTTGAGAGTTGACCGGTATTCTTCGAGAATCTGTTTTGATCTATCAAACCTGTCTGTAGCCAATGCCGGAATAAAACCACTGGCTTCAATAAAATTATGGTAAAGTAATCTGGCTTTTTTCTTTTGGGGAATGGTGAGCACATTATTGCAAATATCTCCCACCGCAACAATACCATTTTGCAGCATTTCATCTTCTGCATCTTCAATCGCCTCCAGTATATCATGTTCTGCAAAATGCCTTTCGGTGACCACTTTCAAAACAAAATCTACCAGGCCGGTAAGTTTGGGAATATGGCCTTTCATGTGCGAAAGCTCCAGGTGGCAATGCCCATTAATAAAGCCCGGGCAAAGTATTCCTTTTAGTTTTTCTACATCATCGCCTGCTTCGTTTTCATTAACTATATCTCCAATTACACCGGCTTCATCTGTGATCAATACTTTATCCTTAATGAATTGGTAGCCATCAAAGATCTTATCTGCTGAAAATTTTCTGTACAAAATGATTGGTTGATATATTGTAAATTTGCCGCTCCCGATAATTAATAAAACACATATTATGCCACCAATTGGCGAAGCCGGGACAAATATACTATGTTAGATAAATTAGATGCCATAAAAGGAAGATTCGATAACCTGGGAGTTGCACTTACCAACCCGGAGATCGTGAGCGACAATAAAAAATTTACTGCTACCAGTAAAGAATACCGCAGCCTTGAAAAAATTGTGAATGCCCGCAACGAGTATGTTAAACTGCTTGATGATATCGAATTCAACAAAGAAGTGCTGGGCGGCGATGATGAAGAAATGCGCAATCTTGCCAAACTGGAATTACCCGAACTGGAAGAAAAGAAAGAGGCAATGGAGAAACAACTCCGCAATATGCTGATACCGAAAGACCCGTACGATGAAAAGAATGCCATACTGGAAATAAGGGCCGGCACCGGTGGCGATGAAGCTTCGCTTTTTGCAGGCGACCTGCTGCGTATGTATTTAAAATATTGTGAAAAGAAGGGCTGGAAAACTGCTATACTCAGTGAAAGTGAGGGAACGGTTGGCGGTTATAAGGAAGTTCAGGTAGAAGTGGTGGGCGATGATGTGTACGGCGTTTTAAAATTTGAAAGTGGCGTACACCGGGTGCAACGTGTGCCTGATACAGAAGCCAGTGGCCGCGTTCATACCAGCGCTGTAACCGTGGCGGTAATGCCCGAGGCCGAAGAAGTGGATGTGGAATTAAAAGAAAGCGATGTGAAAATGGAAACGGCCAGGAGTGGCGGTGCCGGCGGGCAAAATGTAAACAAAGTGGAAACAAAGGTTTTTCTTACCCATAAACCAACGGGTATTGTGGTGATGTGCCAGACAGATCGTTCGCAGCTGGGAAACCGGCTAAAAGCCATGGAAATGCTCAGGACCCGTTTGTATGAAGAAGAAGTTAAAAAAGTGGAAGAAGCCACAGCTCATATGCGAAAAAGCCTGGTAAGCACCGGCGACAGAAGTGCTAAAATAAGAACCTATAATTATCCGCAAGGAAGAGTCACTGATCACCGCATTGGTTTAACAGTATATAATTTAGATACCATCCTTAATGGCGAGATACAGGAATTTTTAGACGCTTTGCAATTTGCAGAGAATGCCGAAAAATTAACAACACAAAATTAAAGATCAGGTTTCAATATCTTCATTCCCTTGTAAGTATTACTACACTCAACTGTTTCAATAATATTCATCATCACCAAAAATTAAAGCTTATGTTAGAAGAATTATTCAACCTTGTAAAAGGATCGGCAGGAGATGCTGTTATCAATAATCCTGATGTGCCAAATGAACAAAATAATGAAGTGGTTGCAGAAGCAACAAACACTGTTGCATCCGGCCTGCGCAACATGGTTGCCGGCGGTGGTTTGGAGAATATCATTTCATTGTTCAATAATAAAGGTGGAGACCAGGGGTCGGGTAAGGGTTTATTAAGCAACCCTATCGTAAATATGATGATCGGGCATTTTGCCGGTAAACTCATGAGCAAGTTTAACCTGGGCGGCAACCAGGCAAATAATGTAGCCAGCAATTTAATACCTACTACCATCAGTAACCTGATCAACAAAACCAACGACCCTAATAACAGTGCTTTTTCACTGGAAGGGCTATTGAATTCAATTACCGGTGGAAAAACAGCTGAAGTGGTTCAGGAGCAACAAAGCGGTGGAAACAGCGGTTTTAATTTCCAGGATCTGGTAGGCCAATTTACCGGCGGTGGCGGACAAAGTGGCGGAGGTGGAGGTATAATGGATATTGTTTCCAAACTGGCAGGCGGCGCCCAGGACCAGCAACAAAAAAATGGTGGCGGCGGATTGATGGACCTGATCAAAGGCTTCATTAAATAGCAGATATTATATAGAATTGTTAAAGCACGTTGATTTTCAACGTGCTTTTTGTTTGCTGTTAAACGACTGATCTAAAAGGAAGTCTATTACATACAGGTTTTTTGAATGGTTTTTATGCCCTCAAAAAGTATAAAATCTAATATTTAAAAATAATAAGTTCTTTTTTCCGTTATATAATTTTCAGGCCTATAGTACTTTTTCGGGCTTTATGAAATAGTTAACACAAAATAAAAATCCTTTGGCACCAGTTTTGCGTTACTATATGTACAAACAACGATAATTCAATTTTCTCATAAGCAGTTAGTTTTGGTAACGGCCCCGGTTTCTACCGGGGCTTCTCTTTTTTACTCCTTTTATGCTCCAGATAATAAAACCGGCAACTGTTTAATGAATGCCTTAGTGCTTTACCTTTGCAATCCCTTGTGGAAGAATTTTCCCAGGGTATCCAAATTTCACATCATTGGCTACAGACACATCAGATAGAAAGCAGTTTTTCAAAAGGTTGCGGAACAAAGAAGCTGCAGAGCCCGAGGAAATGTCCTTTATGGGCCACCTGGAAGCGTTGCGCTGGCACCTGATGCGTTCGGTGATCGTGTGGCTGGTAGCCGCTATTATCATTTTTATATTCAGGGATTGGGTGTATGATAATATCATTCTTGCTCCTTCCAGCCAGGATTTTATCACCTATAAAAGTTTATGCGATTTTGGCCAGTGGCTGGGTGTTGGCGACAGCCTTTGTATGCCTCCGGTAAAGATCAAGTTCCTGGTTACCCAGGTTAATGGCACATTTACCTCTGCGCTAACTATTGCCATGATAGGAGCGGTCATCATTGCGTTCCCTTATATCTTCTGGGAATTATGGCGCTTTATAAAACCAGCCCTCTCTGCAAAAGAAAAGAAATATGCCAGGGGTAGTATTTTCTGGGTGTCTCTCTGTTTCTTTTTAGGCGCTGCCTTTGGTTATTACCTGCTGGCTCCTTTCACTTTTAATTTTTTAGCCTCATTCACTTTAGGTACATCCGGCGCTATCGAATACCAACCCAGTATCAACGACTATATAGACAGCCTTACAAACCTCATTTTAGGTTGCGGTATTGCTTTTGAGCTACCCATACTGGCCTATGTTCTGGGAAAGATAGGACTGATAACCGCCAGCTTTTTAAAACGATATTCTAAATATGCCTTTGTTTTAATACTACTCATCTCTGCCATTATTACCCCTTCGCCGGATATTACAAGCCAGGTAATTGTGGCTATTCCATTATTATTACTTTACTGGATAAGCATACAGCTTGTTGCCCGGGTTGACCGAAGGAAAGCTAAGGAAGAAAAAGAGTGGAGTTAAAAAAGGTTTAAGGTTTAAAACGTTTAACGGTTTAAAGTTTACCCTATCCGGCTATATCACTAACTTTGTTTTGTAGTTTATTGTTGAAGGCAACAAACCTTTAAACTTTAAACCTTTTCAACTTTTAAACCTTTACATTATGTCTCCTTTCAATTTAACACTCCCCATTGCCATTGGATGCGATCATGCAGGATTTGATTGCAAAGAAGACCTGATCTCTGTCCTGGAAGGAGAAGGCTTAAAATTCAATGACTTTGGAACATACACAAAAGATTCGGTTGACTATCCTGATTTTGCTCATCCTGTAGCATTTGCAGTAGAAAAAGGTGAAGCCGCATTTGGTATTTTATTATGCGGCAGCGCCAATGGTGTTGCCATCACTGCAAATAAACACCAGGGCATCAGGGCTGCCATTTGCTGGGGAGAGGAGCTGGCTGAGCTTGCACGCAAACACAATGATGCCAACATCATCTGTATCCCTGCCCGTTTTGTAAGGGATGGTGATGCTGAAAAAATGCTTGATATTTTTATGAATACCGCTTTTGAAGGTGGCCGGCACCAAACCCGTGTAGGAAAAATTGCCTGCTGAAATGGGTAAATGGCTGCATTGTTTAATGATCAATTGTTTAGTGCATGACATTTTTAAAAACCATTAAACAATAAAACAGTTTAACAATTAATCCTAAATCACCACTTATCAAAAATTAAAGTTCTGCTTTATTGTTTTGATTATTTTGCCCATCACTAAAATTTAAAAATGAAAAAAATATTATTCTTTATCTGCGTTTTTGCAGGTACAAATGTTTTGTTTGCACAAACGGATGGTTCGGCAAAATATGCCGGGGTTATTACCGGCAAGAGCCTCAACAAGCACCTGAGTATTATTGCAAGTGACTCAATGCAGGGCAGGGAAACCGGTACCGAAGGACAACGCAAAGCAGCATTATATATTGAAGCACAGTTTAAAGCCATAGGTTTAAACCAGGTTTCTTCTTTAAACGGTTACCAGCAATTTTATCCACTTTACCAGGACAGTTTAAAAACCGGAGAACTTACAATTGCAGGTAAAGCAGCCGAATATGGTAAGGATTTTATCATACAGTTAAACAACAATGAAACCGGAAAATTTAATGGAAAGAAAATAGTTTTTGCAGGTTATGGAATTGAACAAAAAGATAAAGACAAAAACAAGAGTTATGATGATTATGACGGGCTCGATGTAAAGGGAAAAATTGTGGTGATCTTTTTGGGCGAACCTAAAAGAGACGGAAAGTATTTTTTAAGTGGCAGTTCCGGCCGCTCCAGCGAATGGACCTTTCCCGGTATCTCTAAAAAACTGGCTCTTGCCACTGCAAAAGGAGCAGCCGGTATGCTGGTAATTAATCCAAGCGTGGAAGTTTTTAATGAACGTGCTGTAGCCAACGGCAAAAAGACAGGCGTTTATTATCCCCGTGCAAATACAGCCGGCAAAACAGTGAATTATGCACAGATCTCACATGCATTTGCAAAAACGATCATGGGCAATAATTTTGATACGCTCGTGAAGATCGTTAAAGTCAACGGAACCATTGCCGACCTGCCTGTTGAGCTCGGCAGGGGAATGGAGGCCAGGAGTAGAGTTGATTATAAATTTGAAAAATACCGCAACACCATTAATGCCAGTAATGTTGTTGGTGTTATTGAAGGAACCGATAAAAAAGATGAGTACGTTTTTCTTACTGCCCATTACGATCACCTGGGCATGCGTGACGGAAAGATCTTTTACGGTGCCGATGATGATGGCAGCGGAACTGTGGCCGTGATACAAATGGCGGAAGCTTTTCAAAAAGCAGCCAATGAAGGCAACAGGCCAAGAAGGACCATTGTATTTATGACAGTAAGCGGCGAAGAAAAAGGCCTTTGGGGAAGTGAATATTACAGCGACAATCCTTTTTTTCCTTTGGATAAAACAACTGTTGATTTGAATATAGATATGATAGGAAGAACAGATACAGAACGTATGACAGCTGATTCACTTAATTATATTTATGTGATAGGCCATGATAAACTCAGCAGCGACCTGCCGATCATTAACGAAGGTGCCAATAATAAATATACCAACCTGGTACTGGATTATAAATTTGATGACCCCAACGATCAGAACCGTATTTATTTCCGCAGCGACCATTATAATTTTGCCCGTAAAGGTGTGCCTGTTTTGTTTTTTTATGACGGTATGTTAAAAGCAGATTATCATAAAACAAGTGATACTGTTGATAAAATAAACTGGGACCTGTTTGAAAAAAGAAGCCGCATGATATTTCATACTGCCTGGGAAATGGCAAACCGGGATGCGATGCTGAAGAGAGATACGCCGTTGAATATGGGGACGAGGTAAGAACCCCCTCCGCCCCCTAAAGGGGAACTTTAGAGTATGATAACTTTGAAGGTCTTTATTGATACAGAAGCTGCTAAGATTACTTAGCAGCTTTTTATTTATGGAAAGCTTTGACGTAAGCATCCTTGTTGTTTTTATTGTACATTCATGAGCGAACATCATGAATAAAAAACTGCTAATTCAAAATGAACTTAGATCATAATCATATCAGGAATATCTTTATTTGCCTCACTATATTTGGTTACAGTTGCGGCAACGCTGATAACGATCTCAAGATAGACTACCCGCAAGGAGGCTATGAATTCTCAAAAAACATCAGTGATACGAACTTTTATCACTACCCATTGATTGGCAAAATTTCCCGGAGAGATTCTTTTTATATTGCTTATGATGATGGTTACTTGTACAATTTATTTAAAGAGCCTAATATAAGTCTACACCCTGCGACCCAAACCATAATTAGGTTAGCTTGTAGTGGGAGGTATAACTGTTATATTATCAGTTTAACAGAAGAAAAAATAATAGTAAAAGAAACCAAGAGCATCTATTGGCCCGAAATTGACCCTGATATGCTAACTGAAATTGAAAGAAAACATTGGCGCATATTAAGAAGAGAATTCCCGCTTGATGAAGTAAAACCGTTTGATACAATTCCGCCGCCACCCCCACCACCCGACGAACTTGATGAATCAATAAGACGTCAAAAAGAACGTGATTCGATTGTAAAAAATACACCCGAATTGTTAAACCCAAAATATTACGACTATTTGTTAAAAAAAGCTGCTACAAACAGGAAGGATAGTTTCTGCTTTACAACCAAGGTAATAAAAATAACCAGAGAAGATTTTGAGAGGGCCGTAAATTTAATTAACGCATCAGGCTATTGGAAAATACCTTATGAACTAAACTGGGGTATGGTTAATGATTTTGACAGCTATATACTGGAAGTCAATAATGGCATAAAATATAATGCGGTTCGTATCATAGATGAATTTGAAGGTAGATATGAATTCCGTAAAGCTTGCCAGGCGCTAATAAAAATGGCTAAGATTGAAGACCCTTTGGAAAAATTCAAACATTAGAACAAAGATAAAAAGCCGCAAAGTGACTTTGCGGCTTTTGTATTTTACTTTGCTTCTTTGCGTGAAAAGTTTACCACCCCAGTATCCACGCAAATATCAACGGCGCTACGATCGTAGCATCACTTTCTACAATAAATTTAGGTGTTGTAATATCCAGTTTACCCCAGGTGATTTTTTCGTTAGGCACAGCGCCGGAATAAGAGCCATAAGAAGTTGTTGAATCGCTTATCTGGCAGAAATAACTCCAGAAAGGAACATCATGCCATTCCAGGTCCTGGTACATCATAGGCACAACGCAAATAGGAAAATCGCCGGCAATACCACCACCGATCTGGAAAAACCCAACGCCTTTTCCTGCTGAATTATTACGATACCAATCGGCCAGCCAAACCATGTATTCAATACCACTTTTCATGGTGGTAGCTTTCATTTCATTTTTAATAATGTACGATGCAAAAATATTTCCCATGGTACTGTCTTCCCAACCCGGCACAACAATAGGAATTCCTTTTTGTGCTGCTGCCAGCATCCAGCTATTCTTTGGATCGATCTCGTAATACTGTTCCAGCACACCGCTCAGCAGCATCTTGTACATGTACTCATGCGGAAAATAACGTTCGCCTTTATCATCAGCATCTTTCCAGATCTTATGAATATGCTGTTGTAACCTGCGGAAAGCTTCTTCTTCAGGTATACAGGTATCAGTAACGCGGTTGTAATGGTTCTCCAACAGGTCCCATTCTTCCTGCGGAGATAGATCACGATAGTTAGGTACTCTTTTATAATGGCTGTGTGCCACCAGGTTCATGATATCTTCTTCCAGGTTGGCACCGGTGCAACTGATGATGGCTACTTTATCCTGGCGGATCATTTCTGCCAGGCTTAATCCCAACTCAGCAGTACTCATAGCACCAGCCAGGGTTATCATCATTTTGCCACCTTCATCCAGGTGGGTTACATATCCTTTGGCCGCATCCATTAAAGCCGCAGCATTAAAATGGCGGTAATGGTGCTCTATAAAATTTGAAACCGGTCCTTTGCTCATAATAAATAGTTAAGGCTGCAAAAGTAATTTTTTTTTGGTACTTAGCCGGGTGATTTTCTACCTGTTCGTCTTTGAACAGGTTAAACTTTATCTTATTGATGATCAATGATGCCGGCAAACATAGCGCCCGGAACAGGCTGGATAAAAAAAAGGAGCCGACCTTGACAAATGTTTTTGTGAACATTATATTTGTGAACATTTATTTTGTTCACAACAAATGTGTTCACATGAAAAGATTAACGCCACCTAAAGATATTCCAGTAAGCCAGCGTCAGCTGGCCCGCTATCTCGGCATATCAACAAGTATGATGAATATGTCACAGAGCACCCGGTATCCATCGCACCAGCTATCTTCCGGATATGTGTTAAAAATGGAGGAACTTGTGATCAGCCACAGGCAGGCACAAAGGTCCGGGATAGCCGGTTCTTCATGGCGAAAGCTACAGGACAGTTTTAATACCGATACCGCTAAAGCCATCAAAAAGCTTGCATCAGATGCAGCCTATTTCGAAAGCAGGGCCGGTATTTTCAAACGCCGGCTGGAAGAAATGGCGATCAGGGAAAGGGAAGACAGGCAATGGCTGAACACGGTGGATCATATGCTGGCAAAGCTTTCCCACGCCAAAGAACAGCAGACCGACCGCAAATGGCTTCAAAACCAACAGGCGGTTGTTGAGACAAGGTTACAGAAGAACGGAATCCTGGCGCAGGCTAAACTTGAAATACAGGTCGAAATGAATAAAGCGAAAGCCCTTGCCATCAGGGCAGCGATAAAGAAATTAACAAGGGAAATGAAATAAAACGCAGCGGTAATTTTGAAGCTTTATGAAAAGTCTTGCTATTTTATCCATTGTATATAAAAAATAAAGACCGTTAAAAACGGTCCTTATTAATCATAGGGCTATATTTTTTATCTGCCTCCCCCGATCAGTACCCCGATCAGGATCGCTGCAATTCCACCTACTACCACACCCTTACCAAATGCTTTTGCTTTTTGTTGCCTTTCGTATTCGGCTTCCTGTATTCTCCTGTTTCTTTCGTAGTTATTCAGCCTGCGATCGTTCCTGTATCCATCGATCCTTCTATCATAATCCTGGTTCATACGGTCGTACTCTGCCTGGCGCTGGTAATCGTTATTACGTCCTCTTTGGTTATCGTAACCATAATCCTTTGATCGGTTACGTCCGTTCTGATCCCATTGACCGTTTGACTGGTTACGACCGCCCTGGTTCCATTGGCCGTTTGGTTGATTTACCTGGTAAACATCCTGGTTACCATTACGGTTGTTCCTGTTTTGAGCAGAGGCTGCATTAAAAGTTAACAGTCCGGCTGCAACCAACATAAGTGTAAATATTTTTTTCATAATTGTAATTTTTAAAAGTGATTTAATAGATATAAGATGGTTTACTGTGGTTTTCGTTTAAACTAATATTGTTAAACCTTTCTAAATGAAATGGCTTGTATTACACCGTTTAAGTTTAATTAACAGACTTTAAAATACCATTAACTTTTGTCCCCCTGCAAGTTGATTAGTTTTACAACCAATTAAAACAAACCTCATGAAATCAATCTGTACATTAGCTGTGATCGTTGTATTTGCACTTACATCATGCAGCACAACAAAAAGTTCCTATTTCACCGTTGATACCCGTAAAAGAGTGGAGGAAAGAGCCATCCCGGTAGAAAAACTCCAGTTCTATGTAGATAAAGATGTAGAGTTAAAAAGAGAATTATCAGCAAGAGATGCTAAAGTAAGCTCCGGCAAAGTAGTGTTCGAGAATGGCAAGTATGTTAATATCATTCTTTTAAAAGCCGGCACACAGGGTATTTGCACGATGGCCCTCAACAATACATTGGAGATATCTTTTGAGAACGGAGATAATAAGAATTTAAGGTTCGGTGTTCCCGAAAGAGCCGGTTCGTCTGCAGTGTACAGTCTTTTTGCCGATCAGTGGATGAACAGTTACAGTACTTACAATCCCAGTGTTGTGCAAGTTGGAAAGATCGTTTATGATGGCGAAGTGTATCATATGCGTTTCAGTGGCGACCGCCCTAAACTGATGATACAGAAAACAGCAAAGGATAAATACCAGGTTAATACAAGGGTTATGAGCGGACGTAAAGTAGATTAATCCAATAAATATTTTTTTTAAGAGAGGCCTGTATTACACAGGCCTCTCTTTATTTAGTGATGCATCAGTTTGAAAAATTGTCAGGTTGAGCTTGTCGAAACCGGGGCTATATTAAACTAACCCGTCTTCGACAAGCTCAGACTGACAGCAAAATTCTTGACGCTGATTTCAAACAGATGCATCATCTTTTATTTCGATCAATAAGATGAACGCAACTTTCTTCGTATTTTTAAGGTCAACCACAAAGACCATGAAACATTTATTTCTGCTTACCGCAATACTTTATTCTTATACACTATCTGCACAAACCATCATACAACGTGATATCGAAATTGAGAAGATGGTAAAAGAAATTTCAACTGATTCGCTGAGGTCTTACATAAAAAGTATGGTATCTTTTGGCACCCGTAACACGCTCAGCACACAAAGCAACCCAAAGCGGGGTATTGGTGCAGCCCGTAACTGGGTGTTGGGCAAGTTCAATGAATTTGCAAAACAATCAAACGGCCGTTTAACAGCTTTTATTGATACTACCACTTTGCAACCTGATAAAAGGAGAATTGATACTATTACGCTGTTAGGCAATGTTGTTGCCACTTTAAAAGGAACCGATCCAAATGATAACCGCATTTTCATCATCAGCGGTCATTTGGATAACATGCGCAGCAGCCCTACCGAACGTATTGGCGATGCCCCCGGTGCCAATGATGATGCCAGCGGCTGTGCTGCGGTTATTGAATGCGCCAGGATCATGAGCAAACATAATTTTCCGGCCACCATTATTTTTGTTACAGTAAGTGGTGAAGAACAGGGTTTGCTGGGCTCGGCTTTTATGAGTGAGAAAGCAAAGAAAGAGAATTGGAATATTGTTGCGGTGCTGAATAACGATATCATGGGCAGCAACAATAGCAATGAAACCAATATTATCAACAATACAAAACTGAGGGTATTCAGCGAAGGTATACCAGCTTACGAAACAGAAAAAGTTGCAGCCAACATTAGAAACCTGGGATTGGAGAATGATGGCAAAAGCCGCCAGCTTGCCCGCTATGTAAAGGAGATCGGTGAACGTTATGTTGATAATATGGAAGTGGTTTTGATTTACCGCAACGACCGTTTTTTGCGTGGCGGTGATCATACACCTTATGTTCAGCGTGGCTTTACGGCAGTTCGTATTACCGAAATGAATGAGAATTATACCAGGCAGCACCAGGATGTAAGGATTGAGAATGGTATTCAATACGGCGACCTGGAAGAATATATTGATTATGAATACCTGCGTAAGAACACAGGCGTAAATCTTGCAAACCTTGCAAATTTATCTAAGGCGCCTGCTATGCCCGACTCAGTAAAAATGGAAGTAAAAAGATTAACCAACTCCACATTATTATATTGGCAGGCTCCAACCATTGGAAAAGTAAAAGGCTATTATGTGTTGGTAAGAGAAACCACCAGCGCCTTATGGCAAAGAAAAATATTTACTACAGAAAATGAAATGCGTTTGCCTTATTCCAAAGACAATTATTTTTTTGCAGTGCAATCTGTAAATGAAACGGGTAATGAAAGTTTACCTGTGGTGCCATTGCCGGGTAGATAACTGCAATTGAAGTTTAGTTGTCATTCCGACGGAGGAGGAGTCTGCTTAATAATAAATACCACAGCCCAGCGTATCCCTCCGCAGCCTGTGCTGAGGAATGAAGTATCGGGATGACAGCAATGTTTGAGCCGTAGCAATGCATTTGAGCATTATTCTTATTTCAACAAGGATCTCTTTACCAGCTTCACATCTTCCGCTACCATTTCTTTAACCAGTTCACTTAAACTATACTTTGGTTCCCAACCCAGTTTTGCTTTTGCTTTGGTAGCATTACCAATCAGCAGGTCTACTTCAGTAGGCCTGAAATAATCCGGATCTACAGCTACCACTTCTTTACCAACAGGTAACTGATAATCGGCGTTGGTGCAAGATGCAACCACAGCTTTTTCTTCAGGCCCTTCGCCGGTAAAGTTTAAGCTTATACCTACTTCATTAAATGCCATGGTAACAAAATCCCTCACCGTAGTGGTTTTACCGGTTGCAATCACAAAATCTTCGGGTTTATCCTGTTGCAGCATCAGCCACATAGCTTCTACATAGTCTTTTGCATGGCCCCAATCCCGCTGGGCATTCAGGTTCCCCAAATACAAGGTATCCTGCAAACCTTGTGCTATGGCAGCAACTGCCATGGTGATCTTCCTGGTCACAAAAGTTTCGCCACGTAACGGGCTTTCGTGATTAAAAAGAATCCCGTTGCAGGCAAACATATTGTATGCTTCACGATAATTCACCACGATCCAGTAAGCATATAATTTTGCAACTGCATAAGGGCTCCTGGGGTAAAAAGGTGTTGTTTCACTTTGTGGCACCTCCTGCACCAAACCATATAATTCTGATGTAGATGCCTGGTAAAGTTTAGTTGTTTTTTCCATGCCCAAAATACGCAGTGCATCCAACAACCTCAAAGCACCAATACCATCAGCATTGGCTGTGTATTCGGGAATATCAAAACTCACTTTTACATGGCTCATCGCACCCAGGTTATATATCTCGTCCGGTTTTGTTTCCTGGATGATGCGTATCAGGTTTGGCCCGTCCGTCAGTTCGCCATAATGCATTTTAAAACGAATATTTTTTTCATGCGGATCCTGGTAAAGATGATCAATGCGGTTGGTGTTTATTAAAGACGAGCGCCTCTTAATACCATGTACCATATAACCTTTACTCAGCAATAGTTCTGCAAGGTAAGCCCCATCCTGCCCGGTTATGCCTGTAATTAATGCAGTTTTCATTTGTTCTCTTTATGTGTGTTGTAGTAATGGTTGTTTCTGTAAAAAATCATTGTAAGCCAGTTGTATGCCTTCTTTAAGTTCAGTTTTATAATGCCAGCCCAGTTTATTTATTTTTGTCGAGTCTAATAGTTTTCTCGGCGTACCATCTGGTTTTGTTGTATCGAAAACAAGCTTTCCGGTAAACCCTGTTATCTCACTGATCAGTTTGGCCAGTTCTTTTATTGTAACATCTGTGCCGTTGCCGATATTTATTATTTCTTTTTCATTGTAGTTTTCCATCAGGAACAAACAGGCATCGGCCAGGTCATCAGCAAATAAAAATTCCCGCTGCGGATCACCGGAACCCCAGATGACCACTTCCTGCAGGCCCTGCATTTTTGCTTCATGAAACCTGCGTAACAAAGCCGGTAATACATGCGAATTTTCAGGATGATAGTTATCGTTTTTGCCATACAGGTTGGTTGGCATTACACTGATGAAATTTGAACCGTATTGCTCCCTGTAAGTTTCGCATAATTTAATGCCGGCGATTTTTGCAATGGCATAAGGCTCGTTGGTTTTTTCCAACGGGCCCGTTAAAAGATATTCTTCCTTAATGGGCTGTGGCGCCATTTTAGGATAAATACAGGAACTGCCAAGGAACAATAATTTGGTGACATCATTTTTATACGCTGCGTGAATGATGTTTGAAACGATCGCCAGGTTATCATACAAAAAATCGGCACGGTAAGTATTATTGGCTACAATACCCCCCACTTTTGCAGCAGCTAAAAAAACATACTGTGGTTTTTCTTCATTGAAAAAAACTTCCACAGCTGCCTGGTTACGCAGGTCAAGCTCTTTTGAGGTGCGATATACCAGGTTAGTAAAGCCCCGGTCATTTAATACATTTACAATTGCAGAACCCACCATACCTGTATGCCCCGCAACATAAATCTTATCCGTTTTCTTCATCATAATAAAACTGCAGCTGAAAAATAACAGCGAAGGTACTCGGATATTGGTTATAATTCAAACCAGGGCGATACATATAATCAAAACCCCCGCTTTTCAGCGGGGGCTTCTTCACTCAAAACTCAACCTTTATTTTTTTATTTTGCTTTCTACTTCAAGGTCGCCATTACTGTAGCATTTCAATTTTACTGTCTGGGTTTTGTTAGAAACCGTAACATAGTACCTGGTTACAGAAGCGAAAGTCAATTCAACTATAGAATTGTCAATTTCATACCCGGCATACTTATCGGCCAGGGCCACCGAAATGCTTAATGGCATTTGCTCTGTTGAAATTTTCCTGGAGGTCCCTAATAGCTCTCCGTTTTCGGTGTAAGCTGCATCTACTTTTACATTGTTAAGTAAAAACGATGCGAAATAAAATTCGTCTGTCTTTTCCCATTTAACCGTAGTGGCTTTGGAAAAATCACTTTCAAATGCAGCTTTTACAATAGCAGTTACTTTTTCAGGCTCAGGTTCTGTTGCAAATGAGCTGATGGACAACAGCATTACGATTGCTGTTAAAACGATTTTGATCTTTTTCATAACTATACTTTTTTGTTTGTTTAGAAATAGCTGCTTTCATGGCGGCAGCTTAATTACAATTCAAAAGTAGCAGCAGGTGATCAATGGTAAAAGCAATATGGTACCGGCAACGCTAAAGAAGGTTAATTGCTGTATAAGCGGTAAGTGAATTCTCTTTACAATCTACGAACATATTCGTAAAACTCATACCAGCATTGCTTTAGCTCTTATTTCTTAATGAAATTATAAAAGAAGATTTCGTAGTGTTAAAAATGTGAAGCGGCATTAACTTTTTATTAATGGCAAAACAAATTGGTGAGCCAGCCTTCTGTTCAAAACAAAGTATCTTTATCAACGTATGAATTACCTGGCCCATGCATATCTTTCCTTTGAAAATCCCGAGATCCTTACAGGTAATATGATCAGCGATTTTGTAAAAGGCAAAAAGCAATTTGATTATCCTTTACCTGTTCAAAAAGGAATAAAACTGCACCGGGCTATTGATGATTTTACCGATACCCACGCCGCAACGCATGAGTTAAAATCATTTTTCAGGCCTCAATACCGTTTGTACTCAGGCGCATTTGCAGATGTGGTGTATGATCATTTCCTGGCAAATGATATTGCCCAGTTCAACTCCGAAGCAGATCTGAAAACCTTTACAGAAAATACTTATCAATTGCTGGAGGCCCATAAAGAGTTTTTTCCGGTCCCTTTTCAAAAAATGTTTCCCTACATGAAAGAATATGACTGGCTATATAATTACAGGCATGCCTGGGGCATTGAAAAAAGTTTCGGTGGTGTGGTGCGGCGTTCTGCCTATCTTACCGAAAGTGATATTGCTTTTGAAGTTTTTAATACGCATTACAAAGCCATGCAGGTTTGTTACAATGCTTTTTTTCCTGACCTGAAAAAATACAGTTTGAGCAAATTAGATGAATTATTAAACACCTGATTTCTGTAACTTAGCCATTAACAGGATCGTATTACAGGTAATTTACCGGCTCAATTTTAATATAATTATTATGTTCTTAAAAACAGGATACCCGATTGCAGCAATACTGATCGCTTCAGTATTATTTTATTCCTGTAATCAAAAGGATGACAATAAAACAACGCCTGAGATCAAGAACCTTCGCCTCCCGGTTTCAGTACACGATAGCCTGGTCTTATCAATTGATAAGTCGCCTATGGACATGAGTTATTTTCCTGAAGATTATCCCAAGCAAAAAATGGTTACCCCCGAGATGGCAAATCCTGTAGCCAGGGTTATTTATGGCCGCCCACAAAAAAATGGAAGAACAATTTTTGCAGATTCATCGGTTACTGAGAATGTGATTCAACATTATGGGCAGGAATGGCGCCTGGGTGCCAATGAAGCTACCGAAATTGAATTTTTTAAGGAGGTTACTATAAACGGGAAAAAAATTGCACCGGGCCGTTATATACTTTATTGCATACCGTATCCCGATAAATGGAAAATGATCATTAACCAAAACCTGTACAGTTGGGGTTTGCATATTGATAAAACCAAAGACATAGCTGAAATGGATATCCCGGTAATTAAGACCGATGTGCAGATAGAATATTTTACCATGCGTTTTCAACCTGCAGCCGGTGGTTGTGTGCTCATCATGTCGTGGGGCGATGTAAAAGGGGTTTTACCAATTGACTTCCAGTAAATATTATTGCTCTCTTTTTCTTTTTCTCAACAGATACTTTTTTTGCAGATATTTACACTATGTGTGGAATTGCTGGAATATTATTACATGCCCCTAATACAAACGCCCCGGCCCATTTAAAAAAAATGACCGATGCCCTTGCTCACCGTGGCCCCGATGGTGAAGGAATGTGGAGCAATAAAAATAATACGGTACATCTTGGGCACAGGCGGCTTTCTATTATTGACCTCAGCCAAAATGCAGCCCAACCTATGGGTTTTATTAACCGCTACCAGATCGTTTATAATGGCGAGATCTATAATTATATCGAGATCAGGTCGTTTCTTCAAAATAAAGGCTACCATTTTTCAACACAGTCAGATACTGAAGTGATACTGGCCGCCTATGATTACTGGAAAGAAAAATGCCTGCAGCAGTTTGATGGTATGTTCGCTTTTACTATCTGGGATGAAAAAGACGAAAAGTTTTTTGCGGCCCGTGACCGTTTTGGTGAAAAACCTTTTTACTATTATGAAGATACCGGCAATTTTATTTTTGCCAGCGAAATGAAAGCGCTTTGGGCTATTGGTGTAGATAAGAAGATCGATAATAAAATGTTGCTTAACTATATTACCCTCGGGCATGTTCAAAATTGCATAGATAAGGAGCAGACTTTTTTTGAAGATATTTATTCATTGCCGCCTGCTCATTATCTCATCTACGAACCAAAGTCAAACCAGCTTTCAAAAATTACCCGGTACTGGAGTTTAAATAAAGAAATGAAGATCGACATCGAGGCTGCAGATGCGATTGAAAAATATACAGAACTTTTTGATCTCTCTGTAAAAAGAAGGCTACGAAGCGATGTGGCCCTGGGCACAGGCCTGAGCGGGGGATTAGACAGTTCATCTATTGCTTATACCATTAACCAGTTGCAAAAGAGCAGCAACAAGGATGCTGTCAAAATGTATCAGACATTCTCAGCAACATTTCCGGGGTTCGAGCATGATGAATCAAAATATATTGAAACTGTTTCGTCGGCTTTACATTTCACCAATCATCAAACACAGCCAACTGCACTTGAGCTGATAAAAGATTTTGAAAAACTTTGTTACCACCAGGAAGAGCCTTTTCATTCTTCCGGAATTTTTGCCCAATACAAAGTTTTTGAGCTGGCCAAAAAACACGATGTGAAGGTTTTATTTGACGGCCAGGGTGCTGATGAGATCTTAGCGGGCTATCCCCGGTATATTCATTGGTACCTGCAGGAAGTATTGAGCAGGAATAAACTGGGTGCCACACAAGTTGAAAGAAAAGCTTTTCGCAGAAACAACCAGCCTTTCAGGTGGGATATTAAAAACATTATCGCTGCTTACCTGCCTTCGCATGCTGCCATGCAGCTTGAAAAATTAGAATACAAGAAAACCATTTCCCATTCTGATATTAGTACAGATTTTTTAGATCAACTGAAACACCAGGAATGGGTGGGCATTCATAAACCCATTGTTACCAAACTAAATGACATCCTGCATTTCAATATAACTGAAATGGGGCTGGAAGAATTGTTGCGGTTTGCCGACAGGAACAGCATGGCTCATGGGCGTGAAGTACGTTTGCCTTTTTTAAATCATGAGCTGGTGGAGTTTGTTTTTTCTCTCCCCTCACAATTAAAAATGCATAATGGCTGGACAAAATTTTTATTGCGCCAGGTCATGGATAAAAAACTGCCGGATGAAATTGTATGGCGGAAAGAAAAAGTTGGTTTTGAACCTCCCCAAAAAAAATGGATGGAAGATCCGGCTCTGCAGGAATATATTCATGAAGCAAAAAAGAAACTGGCCAATGCCGGAATTCTTACAAAAGCTGCTGTTAATAAAAAAGTGGAGCCACTTGCTGCACATGCCGATAAAAATTACGACTGGCGATACTTATGTACCGCACAGGTAATATAAACTTGTATTTGCCCCAAACCCCTAAAGGGGCTTAAAAAAAATCCCGTTACTTTGTAAAAAAGGTTTTATGAGTAATAACGATTCAAATTCCCCTTTAGGGGCTAGGGGCATGAAGCTTGCTACTAAATTCATTCATGCCGGTTCAGAACCTGACCCAGGTACCGGTGCTATCATGACTCCCATTTATCAAACCAGTACCTATGTACAGGAAGCGCCGGGCAAACACAAAGGCTATGAATATGCCCGCAGCCAAAATCCTACCCGTAAAGCACTTGAAGATGCTTACGCCATTATTGAAAATGCAAAATTTGGTTTGGCTTTTGGCAGCGGCGTTGCGGCAACCGACAGTGTTATAAAATTATTGAACCCCGGTGATGAAGTAATTGCAGCCAGTGATATGTATGGTGGCAGCTACCGGTTGTTTACAAAAGTGTGGGAGCGCTACGGTATCAAATTCATTTACGTTGATACTTCGGATGCTGCCAATGTACAAGCGGTTGCTACTTCTAACACTAAATTGATATGGCTGGAAACCCCAACCAATCCCTTAATGAATATCTCAGATATTGCTGCCATTGCTGATATTGCAAAAGCATCAAAAGCTTTGCTTTGTGTTGATAATACTTTTGCATCACCCTGTTTACAAAATCCATTAGACCAGGGTGCCGATATTGTAATGCACTCCGCTACCAAATATTTAGGCGGACATAGTGATGTGATACAGGGCGCATTGATGATGAACGATGCCGACCTGAGAGAGAAATTGTATTTCATACAAAAAAGCTGTGGTGCAGTACCGGGACCCATGGATTGCTTTTTGGTATTGCGTGGCATTAAAACCCTGCATGTACGTATGCGGCAGCATTGTGAGAATGGTGAAAAAATTGCTCATTGGTTACGTAATCATGATAAAGTAAAAAAGGTTTACTGGCCGGGCTTTGAAGACAATGCCGGTTATATAGTTGCAAAAAAACAAATGCGTGGGTTTGGTGGTATGATCAGCTTTGAATTAAAAGATGAAAGTATGGAAGCTGCCACTAAAGTTTTATCATCCACACATTTATTTTCATTGGCCGAGAGTTTGGGTGGTGTTGAATCACTTATCAATCACCCGGCAAGTATGACACATGCCAGCATACCAAGAGAAGAAAGAATTAAAAACGGCCTGAGCGACAGTTTAATAAGATTGAGTGTTGGTATTGAAGATGCTGATGACCTGATCGACGATCTGAGTAAGGCAATCGGATAGAAAGATGAATTACTTTGTTGAAATCATAGGCTGGATCGGCGCCGTATTGATAATCGGTGCTTATTACCTGAATATTAATGGTAAGATCAAAAGTTCATCTACATTATACATTGTAAGTAATTTACTTGGAGGTATTTTCTTTACCATTAACACCTTTGTTCACCAGGCTTATCCATCTATGATCGTAAATATTATCTGGGTATTTATTGCCGTTGCAGCATTGTTCAAAAATGAAAGATCATCTTAAAGAATACCTGGATCAAAAGGTTGACCTGTACAACCAACCTTCTTTCATTAAAGATGACCCTATCTCTATTCCACATCTTTTTTTAAAAAAGCAGGACATAGAGATTGCAGGTTTTTTTGCTGCTATATTTTCCTGGGGCAACCGTACCACCATCATTAATAAATCCACAGAGCTTATGCTGTTGATGCATAATACTCCTTACGAGTTTTGCCTGCATCATTCAGATAAAGAATTGAAAAGCCTGCTTTATTTTAAGCACCGCACATTTAATGCAACCGATCTCTTGTATTTTATCTCATTCTTTAAAATGCATTATTCCAAACATGATTCACTGGAAACTGCTTTTACCCAATGGATGAGTAAGAAAGACGAAACGGTTGAAAATGCATTGAAAGGATTTTATCATTATTTTTTTTCATTGCCGGATATTCCGGAAAGAACCAGGAAACATATTGCATCGCCTGAAAAAAACTCAAGCTGCAAAAGATTGAACATGTTCTTGCGTTGGATGGTACGCAGCGATGACAAAGCAGTTGATTTTGGTATCTGGAAAAATATTTCGTCGGCTCAGCTTATTTGCCCGGTAGATGTTCATGTGGCAAGGGTTGCAACAGCATTAAAATTAATGCAAAGGCAACAGGTGGACTGGCAGACCGCATTGGAATTAACTGCATATTTGCGTACATTAGATAAGGCCGACCCGGTAAAATATGATTTTGCTTTGTTTGGAACGGGCGTAATGGAAAACAAATCGCTGATTAAAACGATCAAATAATTACTCAGATGCAGAATGCTGAATTGATACGGTTAATAAATAAAGAGCTTGCAATTGAAATTGCAGAGCAAAGATCCTACAGCGAAATACATGCAGAACTGGCAGCTTATATCAACGATCTCATAAAAAATAATTTTGAGAAACTGGTTGCTTACCTGTATCGCATTGATGTGAATGAGCAAAAATTAAAATCATTGCTGCACCAAAAGCCGGACGAAGATGCCGGAAATATCATTGCCACGCTGATCATTGAAAGGCAGGAACAAAAAATAAAGACCCGTCAACAGTTCAGTCAACAGGAAAACGATTTTGATGAAGAAGAAAAATGGTAATGATATTAATTACTCCTACAATTGTTTTGAAGGTGTACTACTCCCAAACATGAGTTCCTGCACTTTTCCCTTATCTTCTTTTTCTTTATTAAGATCGAACATGGTACCAAAAACATGATCCCATAAAGTTGAGCTTACGCCAAAACCCAGTTCCACATTTTTGTAATGATGCAGGTGATGGTTGCGCCACAGAGGCTTCATCCATTTAAATGGAGGGTTCCAGGCATGAATGGCATAATGCATACTGCCATAGATCAAATAGCCCATCAAAAATCCCGGGAAAAATGCAAACACATAAGCTGTGCTGCCAAATAAAAGTGCTATCACATACATCAAAGCGAAGATGGTTGAGGCGATCAGCAAACTGGGCACTGCAGGCATAAACAACCGTTCTTTATCCCTGGGATACTCATGATGATTGCCATGTATCACATAAACGATCTTTTTTGCCCTTTCACTTTCTGCAAAAAAATGAAATACAAACCGGTGTATGGTATATTCAAATAATGACCAGAAGATCATACCGGCAAAAAAAGTCAACCCTGTTTTTAAAATGGAAAAAGACAAGGTTGTTGCGGTAAAAAACAACATGAAACCTATGATAGGGGTATACATTCCCCAAATGACGAGTGGATGTGTTTTAGTCAGGTACTCCAGGTATTGATTTTTAAATAACCGGGCCTGTCCCTTATTATGAATTTTATCGAAATGCATAATGGTTAAGTACGAACAAAATTAAATAAAAAATTATTTAAACAAAATTATCGGGCCATTTTCCATCACTTTAAAAGGCTATTTTTGGGCTTCAAAATACTTTTATGAAGCTGGTAACATTTTTAAAAGACGGACACGATCAATTAGGTATTGTGGTAGACGGCAAAATTTATGCCATGGAAGAATTACACAGGGATCTGCCCAATACAATGTCCATGTTCCTGAATTATTGGGACGAATTAATGCCGATGGCAAAAGCCGTTGAAAAAAAAGTAAAAGATGGTTTGACCAGGGATGAAATGGGTGAGTTGCTTGCCGATGCGGAATTATTTGCCCCGGTACCAAATCCTACAAGCTGCAGGGATGGTTATGCTTTTCGTCAGCATGTTGCTTCGGCCAGGCGCAACAGGAAAGTGGATATGATCCCCGAATTTGACCAGTACCCCATTTTTTATTTTACCAACCATAACAGCATACAGGGGCCAGGGGATATTGTTTGTATGCCTGATCATTTTCAAAAACTGGATTTTGAACTGGAAGCGGCTATTGTTATATGTAAGCCGGGCCGAAACATTAAAGCGGATGATGCTGATGCTTATATCGGCGGACTGATGATCATGAATGACATGAGTGCAAGAACTTTACAGATGGAAGAGATGCTGCTGAACCTGGGGCCGGCAAAAGGAAAAGATTTTTCTACCGTGATAGGCCCCATGCTGGTTACTTTGGATGAACTGGAACAATATGAAGTGCCTTGTAAAGAAAATCATACCGGCAAAGCCTGGAACCTGGGCATGAAATGCTTGGTTAATGGTGTACAGGTTAGCGAAGGCAACCTGGCTGATATGGACTGGACATTTGCCGAAATTATTGAGCGCTGCAGTTATGGTGTAAACCTGATGCCTGGTGATGTGATCGGCAGTGGCACGGTTGGTACCGGTTGTTTTTTAGAATTAAATGGAACGGGCTTATTAAATAACCCTGATTTTGTACCGCAATGGTTACAGGAAGGCGATGTGGTTGAAATGGAAATTGATGAATTAGGTTTATTGAAAAATACTATTGTAAAAGATGAGAGTGATTTTTCGATATTGGAGTTGAAGAAAGTATAACCGCAGAGACGCTAAGGCGCAAAGAAATGTTTAAGGAAAGATATAACGAATTGGCAACACAGATTGTTGATGCATGTTTTCAAGTTCATAATGAACTTGGTCCGGGGTTACTTGAGTCTGCTTATGAATATGCGTTACTCAAAGAATTTGAATTAAGAGGGATATTAGCACAAAATCAGGTTCAGGTAAAATTATACTACAAAGGATTTGATACTGGTAAATATTATGCAATTGATATACTGGTTGAGCAAGAAATAGTAATTGAAATCAAATGTTGTGATACAATGCATCCGGTATATACAGCACAAATAATTTCCTATTTAAAATTGTCTCAAAAGAAACTTGGATTTTTAGTAAACTTCCATGTGCCTGTTATTAAAGAGGGGATAAAACGTTTTGTAAATGATTTCTAAACTTAGCGTCTTTGCGGTAAAAAATAAAACATGATCATCAATTTAAAAGACATCAAAACTACCGATGCACAAAACTACCTTCAGCACGCCATTGCTCCCAGGCCTATTTGTTTTGCATCTACCATTGATAAGGCAGGTAATGTAAACCTGAGCCCGTTCAGTTTTTTCAATTTATTTTCTTCCAATCCACCGGTGGTTATTTTTTCACCGGCAAGACGGGTGAGAGATAATACCACCAAGCATAGTTTGGAAAATGTGTTGGAAGTGCCCGAAGTGGTCATCAACATTGTTGACTATGACATGGTGCAACAAACCTCTCTTGCCAGTTGCGAATTTGTAAAAGGTTGCAACGAATTTATTAAAGCAGGCTTTACAGAAGAGAAAGCAACCGTGGTTACACCGCCGATGGTAAAGGAAAGCAAAGTAAAATTAGAGTGCCGAGTTTTAGAAGTAAAACCACTTGGTACCGAAGGCGGCGCAGGCAACCTTGTAATTTGTGAAGTGCTTTGCATGCATATTGATGAAAGCATTTTGGATGCTGATAATAAAATAGATCAAACCAAACTGCATCATGTGGCAAGGCTTGGCGGCGACTGGTATGCAAAAATTGGTGAGGCCAATTTATTTAAAGTTGCCAAACCAAATACACAACTGGGTATTGGTATAGATACTCTTCCTGAAAGCATACGCAAAAGCACTATACTCACCGGCAATAATTTAGGACAGCTTGCCAATGTTCATGAAATGCCTTTTGTTGATCCTGCTTTTACCGATGATAAGCTAAAGAACATTATCCAATACTTTTCCATCAACCCCGATGATATGGATAAAGAACTGCACCGGTATGCAAAAGAATTGCTGGATGCAGGAAAGATAAGTGAGGCCTGGCAGGTGTTACTGGCAGATTATTAAATTGTTTTTAACTTTTTGACTGCAGCCAATAATTTATTTTCACTGCATGAAAAAACTAATTGTTGTACTGCTGTTCCCGTCCATTTGTTTTGCCCAAAAGAATTACGATTATAAAAATTTAGTACTGGAGGGTGGTGGTGTACGTGGACTTGCTTATGCAGGCGTATTTAGTGTATTGGAGCAAAAAGGAGTATTGCAACAGATAGAAAAAGTTGGTGGATCTTCTGCAGGTTCTATTGCCGGTATGCTGGTAAGTATTGGCTACAATGCAGCAGAAATAGACAGCCTGATGATGGAACTTCCGGTTCAAAAATTTAAGGATGGTTACGGTGGGTTGGTTGGCAAATACAAAAGATTGAAAAATGATTTCGGTATTTTTAAAGGCGATGCATTCGAAAGATGGTTACAACAATTGGTCGCTTATAAAACCGGTAAGCCTAAATTAACTTTTGAACAACTGCACCAGTTACATCTTACAAACAGCCTTTATAAAGACCTTTATTGTACCGGTACAAACCTCAGCAAGCAGCAACTTGAAATTTTCTCTTATGAAACTACGCCCGATATGCCGATTGCCCTGGCGGTACGCATCAGTGGCGGTGTACCTTTGTATTTTGAACCGGTGGCTTTGGATAACCGCCTGCAAAAGATAAAAAGATCAGATACGGTTTCCTTTGTAAATTATTATGTAGATGGTGGCATGCTCAGCAATTATCCTATCAGCATGTTTGACACCTGCGAAGATGGTGGAACCTATCCATTGTTATGCAACAAGGTAAAATTCAACAACCAAACCATTGGTATTAAGCTGGAGAGGCCGCAACAGATCGATTCATTGAATGCCAGCAATATCAGGATACCAGGTTATGATATCAACAAATTCTCTGAGTATCTTTCAGCCTTTTCAAATTTATTGATGGAAACCCTCAGCAGGAAATATCCCGGCCTTGAAAATGAAAAAGGAAGGACCATCTATGTAAGCCAGGGAAATATTTCTTCTATTATAAAAAAAACAAAGCAGCAGGATAAACTGCTGCTATATCAAAACGGTGTTAATGCCGCAAATGATTTCTTTTTAAAAAAATAAATTTTAGAACAGGCCTCCAAAAACTTTTTTAAGCAGATCGGTCGTTCTTGCTGCAAAATTATTACGGATGTTTCTTTCTTCCTGGGCAACCAGGTCAAACAATGCATTGGTCGCCTTCATGGTTACATAGCCGGTAAGATCAGGGTTTAATTTTTTTACAAAAGGAATACTGTTGTATCGATTCACCATGTCGCCATAATATTTTGTTGCATTCACTTTATCAAGCGAAGACCTTATTACTGGCGTAAAAGCCGCAACTAATTGTGCTGTTGTTTTCTCCCTGAAAAAATGAGTAGCGCTGGTATCGCCATTTCTTACCAGGCCAATGGCATCCTGTATGGTCATACTTTTTATAGCGTTCGCAAAGATGGGCCTGGCGTAACCGGCTGCATCTTCAGCTCCGCGGTTTATCTGTAAAATGGCTTTATCAACCATGCTGCCCAGGCCAATATCCCGCAATGTATTCTCGATCTTACGGGCATCTTCAGGAATCAATATTTTATAAAAAGCATCTTTAAAAAACCCATCTTCTTTATTTAATTTAAGTACAGCATTTACTAATCCCTGGCTTAAAGCCTGCCTGATCCCTTCGCCGGCCTCGGCTTCTGTGACACCTACACCTGAAGCCTGTGGCAATTGTTTAATTACATCACAACCATAAAACAGGCTGGAAAATAGTACAACTATTAAAATTCTTTTCATTGTTGCTGATTTTGGATATCTCTAAAAATATGAAGAATAATGGCAATTACAGTGCCGGAAACCGTAAATGGACAAATGAGGCGTATGCGGTATCTTTGCCAAAATTTTTCAGAAAACAAAATGAGTACGCAACATTTATCAGAACAGGAGATCATCCGCAGGGAGAAACTAACAGAATTGAACAATATGGGAATTGATGCCTACCCGGCAGCGCTTTACCCGGTTAATACAACTTCAGTTTTTATTAAAGAAAATTATAAAGGCGAAGAGAATAAAGCTGACTTCGCAGACGTATGCATTGCAGGCCGTATCATGAGTGTAAGGGATATGGGCAAGGCAAATTTTGCTGTGCTGCAGGATTCGGTTGGCAAGATCCAGTTTTATATTAAGCAGGATGATATCTGCCCCGGTGAGGATAAGACAATGTATCAAACAGTTTGGAAAAAATTAGTTGATATTGGAGATATTGTTGGCGTGAAAGGTTATGTGTTTACTACTAAAACCGGTGAAACTTCTATTCACGTAAGAGAGTTTTCAATTCTTACAAAATCTCTACGTCCGCTACCGATCGTAAAAGAAAAAGACGGTGAAGCTTTTGATGAAGTAACTGATCCGGAATTTCGTTACAGGCAACGTTATGCTGACCTGATCGTTAATCCTTCGGTTAAAGAAACTTTCATCAAGCGTACAAAAATGGTGAATGCAATCCGTGAGTTTTTAAATGAACGTGGTGCATTGGAAGTAGATACACCGGTATTGCAGAGTATTCCCGGAGGCGCTGCGGCAAGGCCTTTTACTACACATCACAATGCACTGGATGTGCCTATGTACATGCGTATAGCAAACGAACTGTATTTAAAAAGGCTGATCGTTGGTGGTTTTGAATGGGTATATGAGTTCAGCCGAAACTTCCGAAATGAGGGTATGGACCGCACACACAATCCTGAATTTACCGTGCTGGAATTTTATGTTGCCTATAAAGATTACGAATGGATGATGGACACCACCGAACAGATGCTTGATAAAGCTGCCAGGGCAACAAACGGCACTACCAAAGTTATGGTGGGCGATAAAGAGATCGATTTTAAAGCGCCGTATAAAAGGATAACTATGTATGATGCCATTAAAGAACACACCGGTTTTGACATCAGTGAAATGGATGAGGCCGGTATAAGAAATGTTTGCCGTGAATTAAAAATTCATGCTGATGAAAAATGGGGCAAAGGAAAGCTGATAGATGAGATCTTTGGCAGCAAATGCGAAGGTCATTATATACAACCAACCTTTATCACCGACTACCCGGTTGAAATGAGCCCGCTTACTAAAAAGCATCGCAGTAAACCGGGGCTGGTAGAACGTTTTGAACTGATGTGCAATGGCAAGGAAATTGCCAACGCCTACAGCGAATTGAACGACCCTATTGAACAGCGTGAACGCTTTGAAGAACAAACCAAGCTGATGGAACGTGGCGATGATGAAGCCATGTTCATTGACTATGATTTTTTACGGGCTCTTGAATATGGCATGCCGCCAACCAGCGGTATTGGTTTTGGAATTGACAGGATCGCTATGTTACTAACTAATCAGCATTCCATACAGGATGTGTTATTTTTTCCGATGATGAGGCCGGAGAAAACCGATGATTAAAAATTATATTTACTATATAGAACGCTGCTGTAACTATATACAGCAGCGTTTTTATTTAACTAATGCTTTATCAATTTCATGTAAATATTTCTTCTTAAAAAGTTATCTTGTCATTTCAAATAAACCTATATTTCAAATATGATAAAACGCATTAAACAAATCTCAGCCATTGCTGTGGCATTGATCTTTAGTTTGACCACTCTTGCACAAAAAAAGGAGCTCGGCGACGACCAGTATTTTAAAAGCAATTTTAAAGGCATAACCCAGGCACTGCCAACGGTTGTAAAATGGCTTGATGACAGCCGTTTTATTTTATTTAGAGATGGCAAAAGTTTTGAGGTTGATAGTAAGACCGGTACAGAAAAAGAATATGTAGAAGCTAATATCAACAAAGGATCCATTGCAACTAAACCGGAAATTATTGTGAAAGGAAACGACCTGTATTGGAGAAAAAATGTAGAAGACATACGGCTTACCAATGATTCAGCAAAAGAAATAAATCAAACCCTGAGCCCCGATGGAAATTATATTGCCTATACAAAGAACAATGACCTGTACACTGTAAATCTTGCCACAAAAAAAGAAACACGCCTGACCAAAGATGGCAGCGAAACAATTTTAAATGGTTATGCCAGCTGGGTGTATATGGAAGAGATACTTGGCCGTAGCGGCCGTTACCGTTCATTCTGGTGGAGCCCTGATAGTAAGCATATCGCATTCTTCAGGTCTGATGATACAAATGTCCCGGTATTTACGATCACCGATGCAGCCGGTTTGCATGGCGTAGTTGAAACGCAGCGCTATCCAAAAGTTGGCGATCCCAATCCTGAGGTAAAAGTTGGTATTGTTGAACCGGAAGGAAACAATATTGTGTGGGCTGCTTTTAATGAAAAAGATGATCAGTATTTTGGTTTGCCTTACTGGAAGCCTGATGGTAGTTCATTGCTGGTGCAATGGATGAACCGTGATCAAAATAATCTTATCATTTATGATATAAATACAATTACCGGTGGCAAAAGTGAATTCTACAACGAAAAACAAAAAAGCTGGGTTGACCTGGATGACCAGGGAGGCCGCATCCGGTTTCTAAATGATCATACAGGTTTCATTCTTAACAGCGATGCTACCGGCTGGAACCATTTATATTTTTACGACATGAAGGGAAAGCTGGTGAACGCCATTACAGCGGGCAAGTTTACTGTTACCAATGTAACTTATGTGGATGAGAAGAAAGGCATCGTTTATTTTACAGCAAGAAGCCTGGAAAATACTGCCCGCAATGATTTTTACCGGGTGAATACAAATGGTAAGAATATGGAACGCCTTACAGTGGGCGATTATAATAATTCTATCAACCTCTCACCTGATGGATCTTATTTTGTGACAACTTATAGCAATGCAACCACGCCAACCAGGATGACCTTGATGAGCACCAAAAGAAAGATCATTAAAGAGCTGGGCGATAGTAAAGGAGCAGAATTTGATAATTACAATCTTGCAAAAACAGAACTCATTCGTGTAAAAAGCGATGACGGTTTGTATGACCTGCCCATGAAAGTTACCTGGCCGTTGAATATGGATAAGAATAAAAAATACCCTGTGTTGGTTTCTGTTTATGGCGGCCCCAATGCCGGCAGTGTAATGGATACCTGGGGAATAAGTGGTAACCAGCAATGGTATGCTAAAGAAGGCCTGATACAGGTTTCGATGGACCACCGTGCCAGCGGCCATTTTGGAAAAGAGGGTGTTGCCAATATGTATCACAACCTGGGCTATTGGGAAATGAAGGATTACAGTACGTTGGTAAAATGGCTGATAGCCAATGGCGGTGCAGATGCATCCAAAATTTGTATTGTTGGTTTTAGTTATGGCGGTTATATGGCCTGTTACGCTTTAACCTATGGCAGTGATGTATTCACCCATGGTATGGCAGGCGGCAGTGTTACCGACTGGACCCTGTATGATTCACATTATACCGAGCGTTTTATGGGCACGCCTGCCAACAATCCTGATGGCTATAAAAGCAGTAATGTAATGACACATGCCGGTAAATACAAAGGCATGATACAGATAGTACACGGTATGATAGATGATAATGTACACATGCAAAACAGCATACAGTTCATCAGTAAACTGCAGGACCTGAAAAAGGATTTTGAATTTATGCCTTACAGCGGCGGCCGCCACGGCTGGGGCGGAAACAAGGGCCAGCATTTTCAAAATTTGAAAACAAAATTCATTTATAAATATTTACTGGAGAAAGAAGTTCCGAAAACAATGCTGAAATAATTTATCGTTCAATTACTAATGCCACAACCAAATAAAACCGGTTGTGGCTTTTTATTCAGCTTTAATTTTTATGGCATCATCGTTGCGACCTTGTCCTGTTATTCCTTTCACCCATATACCATTCAGCACATTACCGGTCATATATTTTATCTTTTTTAGGAAAAAGCCTTTTTAGTCAAAAAAAAAATCTGGAGAAATTTGTGAGAAAAAATAATTTCACATTTTTTTTTCTCACAAAAAAGTACAGGAACCGGGGCCTGTTCCTATTGCATCACTGAGAATTATTGTTTACTTTTCACAGCAAACCAAGACCTATTTTATGAAATCACCTTTAGCAACCAGGTTAGCCGAAATAATTTTTGCTTTAGCAATGGCATTTTTTGGCGTATTGCATTTCCAGCATGTTGATGCGATGAGCGGCATGATACCGGACTTTATGCCCGGCGATGGCAAGTTGTGGATCTATATAACCGGCGGCGGTTTAATTGCTGCAGCGTTGGCGATCATCATTAATAAATTTAAAACAGTAGCCTGCTATTTACTGGCTGTTATGTTGCTGATCTTTGTTTTCACCCTGCACCTGCAACCAGCCCTGGATGGCAACCCGGGAAGCCTTTTAAAAGATACAGCACTGGCAATGGCGGCTATTATCATTGGAAACAGGAAATAAAAAAACCTCCTCAAAATAGAGGAGGTTTACAAGTATCAAAAAGTTTATTTCTTTTTCTTCATTTTCCTTTTCACAGTGAGATAATCAATGAAATAGATCACTCTTAAAGAGAGGCTGTTAAACTGGTCTCCGCTAACTGTATTCCCCAGGTTTTTAAAATATTTCTGTTCAAAGTTTCCTCCATATTCAAATTTGTCCCCTATGTCTTTCCAAACAACACTGAAGAAACTGCCCTGGGCAAACTGCCAGTTAAACACCATATCCACACTCATGTAATTGTAATTCTGGTTTACATTTCCTGTAAAAGGAGTTGCTGGGGTTTGTAAGTCTCCGTATTTATCCAGTTCATAAAATTGTTGTGGCCTAACCTTGCTCCAATAGTGACGTGTGCGTAATGTAAGGCCCATACGGTTTGTAAAATTATATTTAAGGCTCAGTACATTTTCAACACTGGTTACATTTCTTCTTGAAAAAATTATGGTATCCCCCTTCGTGGCCGCATAACCAGACTGGTTTTTACTGGTACTTATATAAGTAGACAGGTCAATTGAAAATTTGCTGCTGAAACGATACTTTCCAAACAGGTTATAATCCACATTTACTCTTTTAAAAACGCCACCGGTTCCGGCATATAAGCTACCACCCCCGGAAAGTTTTTTAGCAAAATTACTTTCCCACCAGATGTTTGCATTGATCCTTCCTTTATTATTGAAAACACGGCCATAGGACCTGGGCTCATAAAAATCGTGGGCGTTTGGCCCTCCGTTTATATTCACACCAAACCACCATAGTTTTTTTGTTTGTGCGTTAAAATTTAAATTGATGCCAGCATTCTGGTACATCATTTCCTTACGCTTCAGTATATCAATTGGAGAAACCAGGCTGCTGTACCAACCATTTATATTCATCCTCATTTGGTTATACCATCCTTTTGGTTTGGTCCAGGCATATCCTGCCCAAAAGCCCTGGTCCATAGTATTGTTGTTGGTAAAAAAACCAAAATCACTTTTGTCGTATTTATCATTGAACAGGTCCTGCCACACATTAAATGTAAAGCGACCACTTGTTTTACCTAAATAAACACTGTGTGCATAGCCGGTTTTAGTTTTACCACCTGTCTCTATGATATTGCTGAAACTTACATTGCCGCCAATATTCCAGGTATTCTTTTTGTTATTAAAATCGAATAAGGCAGATGTTACATTTGCATCGTAATCATTTCCGCTACGCCAAACATTGGTATTTACCAGTGAAACGCTGCTGTTGTTCTTTAAGGTTTGATCAAACACCAGGATATTGTAATTCGTAAGCGGCATATTTTCCTCACGATATTCCTCCTGTGTCATACCATCCCGGTAAGTTGCATATTGTTTTTGGGTGATGGCATTTAACACACCTATTCCTAATCCTTTTTGTGTACGCCCGCTTATTTTTGTTGCATTGATGATCTTTGCCTGCCCCGGGTACTCTATAAGGTCGTCATTAGATGAACGTGGATTATATTTATCGAATCTTGGTTCCAGCCCAATTCGCCTGCTATAAAATAAATTTCCTTTATTGAACAATTCTACACCCTCAGTAAAAAATGCACGGTTCTCATTAAACCTCACTTCAAATGGCGAAAGATTTAATACCCGGTTATCAGATTGTACCTGGCCAAAATCCGGAATCAGCGTCATATCCAGCGTAAAGGCCTGGTTAAGGCCATACTTAACATCCATGCCGCCATTGATGGTTGCGGTGGTTCTTTTCTTGCCTTTGGAAGCATCAGTACCATCATTATTCAGGTAGGTTGACATATAGGGTGAAAGCTGCAGGCGCATCGGCGGTTTAATATTTTCGAGGCCGGTAAACAAACCTTCCTGTGTTAAAAATCCATTTACGTTTGGATCAATGGATTGCCAGAATAACTGTTGGCCGCTTTTCTGCCGGCGCCTTACAATATTCAATCCCCAGTCCTGCACATTCTTTATACCAAACCTGATGGCAGAGTAAGGAATGAACATTTCGAAGGTCCAGCCATCTGCCTGTAATTTTGATTTACTTTCCCAAACAGCGTTCCAGCTAAAATCTTCACCGCCGCTGGGCGATACTTTGGCATCATATTGTTCGCCAAGCGGTGTAACAAAATATTCAAACCCATTCAGTTTATCATAGTAGGTGTCGAATACCACACCTAAAAAATCATTGTTCCCAAAACCATCCCTGCCAGTCAATTCAGCAGCAACACTGTCTTTGGTTTTTTCGTGTAAATATCCGCCCACATAGATGCCCTCATTATCGTATATAAAATAAACTTCGGTGGCATTATCTGTGTTTTCGAGCCTGAATGGAGTAGGCCTCAATTCAACAAATTTATCAGCTAGTGGAGCGCCTTTCCAATCGGCTTCATCTAAAACCCCGTCAATTTTAATGGAAGAAGTGATTCTTTTAGCCGCAAGTTGCCTTTTTGCGGTCTGGCTGAAAGCAGTTGAAGTAAGCAGTATACAAAAGCATAATGCTTTGAGTTGAAAACATTTCATGGCTATACTTTATTGGTTTGGCGAACACATTACCCATGGCGAAATAATGCGGATACGAAATTAAACGTACAACCCAAACAAAGGTTACCGTTCATCACAGAAAAAAGCTTTTAGGAATTAATTAACAAGGGATTTTAAACAAAAAGATCCTTATACAATTGTGCACCCGGCACTACAGAATACTTCTCCAGGTCGGTGATGCCTTCTGCAGCCAATACATCTTCATCAATAAAAGTATTGCCCGTACAGGATGTGGAGGGTTTGGATAAAATATAATATGCAGCATCTGCAATAATATCAACTGTACGGCTCATCTTCATCAGCATTTCGCCACCCAATAAATTATTCACCGCTGCTGTGGCTATTGTTGTACGTGGCCAAAGTGCATTGGCAGCTACATTGTATTTTTTTAGTTCGGCAGATAAGCCCAGGGCGATCATACTCATATCGTATTTGCTGATGGTATAAGCCAGGTGGTTTTCAAACCATTTGAGATCCATATTTATCGGCGGTGATAGATTTAAAATATGGGCATTGGTTCCCTTTTTTAAATGAGGAATACAGGCACGGCTCATCATAAAAGTGCCACGAACATTGATATCGTACATCAGATCGAAACGTTTGGGTTCAGTTTTTTCGGTAGGCGTAAGGTTGATAGCTGATGCATTGTTGATCAGAATATCAATGCCTCCAAATTTCTCCATAGTTTTATCAACTACATTTTGTATCTGGTCTTCAAAACGAATATCGCATTGCACAGCCAGGGCTTTACCGCCTGCAGCTTCCATCTCTTCGGCAGCCGAAAAAATAGTACCCCCTAGCTTGGGGTTTTCTTCCACACTTTTAGAAGCTATTACAATATTAGCTCCCTCTTTTGCCAGCCGCAGGCCAATAGCTTTTCCAATTCCACGTGAGGCGCCGGTGATGATAACAGTTTTGTTTTGAAATGACATTTTCTTTGTTTTAGTTCTAATAAAATAACAAGGTTATTTCCACTCAGCACTTTTTTGTGTATACCCCTTTACATAAAAACTGTAATTGCTGATCTTATTTCCGGGCCGGTTGCTCATGCGCCTGGTATAAATAGCTACCGCCCCGTTGAAGCCATCCAGGCCCAGCCTTGAGCCAGGGCTGTAAATTTTTACCATCTCAATATCCTGTACGCTTAAAGAGATTGGAGAAAAATTAACGTCGAGGAACTCATCAACATAAATATTTACATTTTGATTTCTCCAGTATAAGATGGTGCGGCCAGTTTGCTCATCATTAAATGAAGTGATGCCTGCAACATTTGCAGTAATATAGCTATAAATGTCAGGGTAGTTTTTCAGTTCATCGTTTTCGTAAAAATCAATAGTTTTTGCATTGCCAGAGGAAAAAAGCCCGCTTACATTTTCTTTTTCAAATTTTTCCCGTTTACTTATTTGTTTTGTTTTTAAAACAATTTCCTGTAGCAGCTGTGCGTTTTTTTTATCCGTTACTGAAAAAACATAGTTTCTTTCAATAGCATCTGCATTTAGTGTTTCGGCAGGGCCAATAGTTACAAATTCAGTTAGATTTGTTTCAGGAGTAAAAACCGAATCGATCGGTGTTTCTATAGAAATTCTAAGCCTGTTTGCTTTATTTTTCTGTGGCGGCGAAAATGCTAAATAAACCGAGTCGGTATAAAAAAGATTATCAATTTTAAAAGACCCGGCTTTGTCTAATTCAACCCCATCAATTATTGGCGCTTTATTTTTTGTTACAGCAATATAATTAATTGCTTTATCATCATCTTCTGCATTTTTAAGTTTCCCTTTTACCGAAAGAAAATTTTTCTGCAATAAAAAATTAAAGGCATAAGTACCATTGGGAATGCTGTCATTTATCTTTAAAGCAATTTTATAACGCCCCTTTAAGAAAGGATAGCGATATTTCCAGCGCCGGCCGGTTCTTACATTCTCGATCCACAAATGCAGGGTTTGTGCAGGCTGACCAGTTCTGAAAGGCTCGGTATATACTTCCATTTCAATGCTGTCACCCTGCACAAAATTTTGCCTGTCGAAAATAACAACCAGTGTGTCTGAAGTTGTTCCTTTTACTGCAAAAGCAGATAATACGAATATGAGTATTGAAAATACTTTTGCGATCATCTTCTAAAACTTGTAAAATAAAACAAGGTTATACCAGCACAGCTTCGTGTGTAACATTTGCATTCAGCACCTTTGAAATAATACAATTGGCCTTTGCATCAGCCACTACTGCATCAAATTGTTCTTTGGTTACACCCGGAACCTTTCCCTTTAGGTTAAGGTGAGATTCAGTAATAGCACCATCCACCAAACTGATGTCGCACCTGGTTTCGAGTTCATCAGGGGTAAAGCCTGCGGCATTTAACAAGAAGGTTACTTTCATGGTAAAGCAGCCTGCGTGTGCAGCAGCTATTAATTCCTCGGGATTTGTACCAACGCCCTCAGCAAAGCGTGAGTTATATGAGTACTGGGTGTTGTTTAATGTGGTGCTTTGTGTTGTAAGATGGCCTGAGCCTTCTTTTCCTGTACCGTTCCAAACGGCGGTTGCGTAACGTTTCATGTTTTTGAGTTTAAATGTTTGGTAATTTCTGTTTCGTTAAATCCTGCTATTAATTTTTCGCCAATTTCAATGACCGGCCTTTTGATAATGCTATTGTGTGCTATCATTGTTTTTATAGCTGTAGCCTGGTCAATTATTTTTTCCTGTTCTGCCTCACTTAATTCCCTCCAGGTGGTGCTTCTTTTATTGAAGATGGTTTCCACACCCAATTTTTTGCACCAGGTTTCCAGCTTTGCTTTACTAATTCCCTCCTGTTTATAATCATGAAAAGAAAAAGCTATCTTATTTTTCTTCAGCAAGTTTAATGCCTTCTTTGTTGTATCGCAATTAGGAATGCCATACACTTTTACTTTTTCCATATCAATGTTCGGGCAATACGGGTTTTGTTTTCATGATACTTTCTATCTTCTCCATCACATCGGGTGTTAACAAGGGCATCACTTCCAGCGCTTTCAAATTATCAAGCAACTGTGCTTTTTTTGTGGCGCCCAAAATAGCAGTACTTACATTCGGATTTTTAATACACCAGGCAATGCTTAAAGAAGCTGTGCTCACATTCATTTTAGCAGCCAGCTCAGTAAGTTTTTTTACTTTCTTTACCTTCTCATCCATCACCCATCTTTCCTTCAGCCAGTCAAATCCTTCCAATGCAAAGCGGCTGCCTTTGGGAATACCATCATTATACTTACCTGTTAAAAGCCCTGATGCAAGCGGGCTCCAGATGGTTGTACCCAAACCAACATTTTTATAGATCTCCAGGAACTCTTTTTCAATTTTATCACGCTCAAATAAATTGTATTGCGGCTGCTCCATGGTGGGACCGATCAACCTGAATTTTTCTGCAACACGGTGAGCTTCCATGATCTCAACACCGCTCCATTCGCTGGTGCCCCAGTACATTATTTTGCCTTGCTGAATAAGGTGGTTCATTGCCCAAACAGTTTCTTCAATGGGTGTATTCTTATCAGGCCTGTGGCAAAAATACATATCAAGGTAATCGACCTGTAACCTTTGCAAAGCTTCATCGCAGGCTTCCAGCAGGTGTTTACGGCTGCAACCGGTTTGGTTGGGCTTATTATCTTTTCCTCTCCATCCCCAAAATGCTTTTGATGAAACGGTATAGGAAGTACGGTCCCATTTTTTCTTTTTTAAAACACGACCCATCATTTTTTCGCTTTCGCCCAAGGCATACACTTCGGCATTATCAAAAAAATTGATGCCTTTGTCGTAAGCAAGTCCCATCAGTTCATCAGCAACCTTATCATTGATCTGTTTACTAAAACTTACCCAACTGCCAAAAGACAATACACTTACCTGTAAACCCGATCTTCCTAAGCGGCGATATTCCATTTTTTATATGTTTTTTATAGCTGGTTAAAGATACTGATTAGCTCTTTTATTATTTCATTATAATTTTGTTACGGGGAAGAAATTTTGCAGATCAAAAAACCGGTTATTAATTTCTTTTGAAAAAGATCAATAGACAGGAAATTGGGAATTGGAAACATTAAGAATACCGGTAACTTTTTTAATGACATAACTTTTAAAATCCTGGCTTGCTTCCATTCCAACACCATTTATGATCTGTGTTTTAGTTCTTATCCGAACCGGTAGTTCTGTATAAAATTCGCTTCCCTTCCTGTTTCTGTCCCACCATAGTTCGTCGCAGTATAAAGTATCGCCTTTAATATTAATAACCTTTACGCTATCCTTTAAAAACACTTTACTTTCCTGTTCAAGATATTTTCCATAATATGCATCCAGCTTGCTGTCAACAGCACTTGTCTCATTAAAAAAGTCTACATGCAGTTTATTAGGGAATTCAACATACGGATTGGCTTCCTGAACCCTTAACATGAGCGGCGACCTTAGCTTTGCTTTTGCCTTACCACCGAGGGAATAATTGATGTCAGCATTTTTAATTTCTTCTATCCCTAATGATTTACTGTTATACTCGTTCACTTCTTTATCGCTGTTACCACAGGATGCCAGGAGCATAATAATAAGTGTAGTTGAAGTAAAAAGGAGGAGCATGCTATATGCCTTGCTATGCCGAAAATATACCGGGAGAAAAATAACATGCCGGAATATATTTTGCAACAATACCATCATCAAGAATTGTGTACCTGTAAATAATACCTGAAATTACATTAATTGTATTTAGGTTTTTGGAACCACCTGGCGTTCATAGAAACACCGATATTGAACCTCACGAGACTTTCACGTACATTGGTTTGTTTGTTACCCCTGCTTCCAAATTCCAACCCTGTATTTAAAATTACATAGCCGGCGTATGCGTTAGCACGCTTTATTGAGGTTAAAGGCATTCCTGTGCCAACGCTAAAACCATACTCAGGCCTGTTGCTTGCACTGGTTCTAACATAATCGGGCCCATAATAAGCTCCCACCCTGTATTTTACAAACCTAAAATATTTCTTTGCCAGTGTATTTGGTTTTGCAGGAAAATATTGTGTACCTACCCTCACCGTCCAGTTATTTTGTACCTGGTCGGCCTGCCCAAAAAAACGGTAGTTTGACCAATTGCCATATTCAAAGTCGGCGCCCAGTAACCAGTTTGCATCCTGGTAAACTGCACCGCCGGCAATCATTGCAGGATATTTAATTTCTCCTTTTACGTTATTTTCATAAACACTATCTATCCGGTACTGGTTACCATTTTGGTCAAAAAAGATATTCTCCCTGATAAGGTCGTTGCTTGCATTCAGGCTTTGCTGAAGGTTGCCATAAATACCGATCCTTAAATTTTTTGTAATGTCATTACCAACTTTTGCTAAAGGAAGATCATACTGGACACCGCCGTTAATAAAAAATCCGCCAAAAGTAGTTTTGTCGGCATGATTGGAAGTATAATGAAAAACAGAATCGTTAACAATAGAGGTGATCGTACTAATATCTTTGCTGCCAAACATATAACCTGCATTGATGCCAATACTGAAGTTTTTTATTTTTAACCCTGTGCCTATAAATGCCTGGTTAACGCCGCCGGTTCCTTCATACAGCGAGCTTATACTGTCCGTAATATTTGGCCCACGCCTGTTGTCCTGTATCTTAAAATTTATTTTAGAAACAGGCCTCAATCCCAGGCTCATGCCCCAGCCTATATCTTTTTTTCTCATTTTAGCTGTAGCTAAGGGAAAAGCCAGCTGCAGGTAAGAAACGTATGTATTGGCTGATGTGAATTTTTTTGCAGGACTGGTGCTTTTTAAGATCCGGTAATCTACACTAACGCCTACATCAAAAATAGTGTTACCTATAGTAGAAAGCGATGCAGGATTTGTAAAATTAATGCCGGTACTGTTTGAGGGTTGAAGCCTGAAAGTATTTGTCTTATTTGTGTTCAAAGGGTCAAATGTGATAAATTCGGCCACGCCGGCAGAAATACCACCCATTCCCCTGGTGAAAATGTTATGATTGGGGGTAAGATCTCCAATGCCATATCTTGAATAAGGGGAATTGTCCTGTGCTTTTGCACTCATTTGCAAGCCACAAGCCACAAAAAGTACCATTAAAATTTTAGCCATTGTTAGTTTCACTGAGTGCATATAATCCTTTAAATAAGAAATAAGGGTCGGCAAATATCTTGTTTTTAAGTTGACCGGCAAAATAGCTTGTATCGCCCCCGGTTAAAACGGCGTTAAAGTTGCCGTATTTTCGGGCATATTCGTCAATAAATCCATCAATTTCATATGTAATTCCTGCAATTACACCACTTTGCATATTTGTTTTAGTATCATAACCTATTATAGGAAAATTCCAGTCTTTTTGTACCAAAGGCAGTTTTGCAGTAAAAACCTGCATGGCTTTAAAGCGCATTTCCATACCGGGCGAAATGCTGCCACCGATAAATTCGCCATACTGGTTTATGAAATTATAGGTGATACAACTGCCCAACCCTACCACCAGGTTATTTTTACCCGCAAAAAAATGAACTGCCGCCGCGGAAAGAGCCAGCCTGTCGGCACCGATTGACTCGGGTTTACCAACAGGCGTTGTAAAATTTGCTTTGGTAAGATGTGACAGCTTGTGAAAAGCCGTTTTTGCAGAGAGCAGGCTTTCAATTTCAACATTATGTTCAATTACAGATGACAGGATCGTTTTTTGCGGGGCATGGTCTGCCAGCAGTTTTTCAATAGTTGCAGTTTCGTCATTGGGCAAAATAATTTCTGCTGAAAAATTATCATTTTCAAAAATAGCCGCTTTCAAACGGGTGTTGCCAAAATCGAAGCAAATGGTTTTTGTCATTGAATCAGTTTTAAGTTAAAGGTTAATTGTTAATGGTTAGGGCATCCTGATTTTTAAATGTCATCAGGTTTGCTCATCAGCTTAACTAATAACATTTAACTATTAACTGTTAACCATCAAGTCCTTTTAAATTCTTAAAATGCCCGTTTAGTTTTACTTTTTCTTTCAGCATTTCCATTTCGGCCAATACAGGGATCACTTTGGTAAGATGCCTTTTTAAATATTCCTGTCGTTGTAATTCCTGCAACAGTTCAAGTAATTCATACTCTTCCTGTATGGACATGCCGGCGTGATGCGCCACATCGTAACTCCAGAGCTCATTATCAGGCTTTGCAAATTTTTTGTTGATTTCAAGCAGTTTGTGCAGTTCCTTAATTCCTTTTACAATGCCATTCATTAATGTGCGGTTGCCTTTTTCATTATTATCAGGATAATTTACAATGGCACCACTGTACAGCTTATCGGGCAATTCATTGATCATCTCCAGCATCCTGAAAACCTGCAGCCCTTCGGTCTTAATATCCATTTTCCCATCTTCATACACCTGGCTTATTTCCTTTACCTGCACCAGCGTACCCATTTCACTTATCTTATCATCAATAACGGCCGGTATACCAAAAGGTTTTTTAGTTTGGAAACATTCATTGATGAGTTGCTTATACCGTGGCTCAAAAATATGCAGGTTAAGTTGTTCTCCCGGGTAAACAACAATTGCCAATGGAAATATGGGAATAAAATTGGTCATCGTAAATTAAATTTCAGTGACAGGTTTGTCAACCATCTCTTTAAGATATTTGTATTTTAAAAAGGTATAACGGGCCGTTGTTTTGGCAATAATAAATCCTGCGGCACCATCTAAAAAACCCAGCCGGAAAATATAATGCTGTATAAATGCAAAGGCCGGAGAAAAGTATTGCTTGAAGAAATTGGCTTTTTTACCGGCTCCGGCATATTTTTTTGCATTCATCCGTGCATAATGATCTGTTTTGACATCGTACTCCTGGCGGTTTTGTACCGTGTAATGCAGGATATTCCCTTTTAGTTTGGTGATCTTAACTCCCACGGGAAAAACAAGGTTTTCATGAACGGCTACATTATTCCAATGCACTTTTTTCCGGTTAAAAAGACGGATATGCCAATCGAAACCCCACTCGCCAAAACGTATCCATTTATTACAGAAAAAATTTTTAAACCGTATATCAAATACTTCTGAATCATTGTCTAATGCAAGCTGCAAAAGGGTTTGTTGCAATTCAGCATCAATGGCTTCATCAGCATCCAGGCTTAATATCCAGTCGTTTTTTGCTGCATCAATGCCCATATTCTTATTGATACCATAACCGGCCCAACCGGTTTCAATAACATGAGCATTATATTTTTTGCAGATGGCAACTGTATCATCGGTACTTCCACTATCAACAATTATAATATCATTGGTAACCGCTTGCAGGCTCTGCAATGTATTTGCAATTATATGGGCTTCATTTTTTGTAATGATAACAACCGATATATCCATCCTGCAAAGAAACAATAAAAAACTGCATGAACAGGGTCGTCCTGAGCGGAGCCGAAGGATTATTTGGTATTTGAAAATAGAAAATTGAAATTTGTTTAATGTGGCAGCAACAGATCAATGAAATTAAAGAGGGCAATACAAAAACACTGGCCCGTTGCATTTCTTATATTGAGAATGAGGTAGCCGGTTATGAAGACCTGTTGCAGCAGTTGCCTGCTTCTCAAACACCCATTATTGGTATTACAGGCCCGCCCGGCGCAGGCAAAAGCACATTGGTAGATGCACTGATCGGGCTTTTGGTTAAAGAAGGTAAATCCGTTGCTGTGATCTGTGTAGATCCTTCCTCTCCGTTTAATTTAGGCGCCTTGCTGGGCGACCGCATCAGGATGAGCGAATGGTATGACAACCCGAAAGTGTTTATCCGTTCGCTGGCTACCCGTGGCTCTTTGGGAGGCTTGCATCCAAAAATTATTGAGATAAGCGACCTGATGAAAGTGGCGGATTTCGATTACATCATTGTTGAAACTGTTGGCGTAGGCCAAAGTGAAATCGAGATCGCCGGGCTTGCAGATATTACCATTGTGGTTGTGGTGCCCGAAGCCGGAGATGAAGTGCAGACCATGAAAGCCGGGTTGATGGAGATTGCCGATGTGTTTGTTGTAAATAAAGCCGATCGCCCCGATGCTGATCTTTTTGTAAAGAATTTACGGCTAATGCTGGCGCCTGCTTTTCACAATCATACTATGCCGGTGCCGGTCATTAAAACCATCGCATCGCAAAAAGAAGGTATTGCTGAGTTATTAAAAACAATTACAGACTCTTTTAATATTGTAAAGGAAAAAGAAAAGAGATCCTGGCTGCTGGCTGAAAGAGCATTTCATCTTATTCAACAAAAGAAAATGACAGCGATAGATAAAGGGGATCTGAAACAAAAGATAGAAGAAGCCGGTAAGGATTTTAATTTATACGCCTTTATTAAAAATTATTACTGATCATTTTCCCGTTTGCTGGTTGCTGATCTCTTCATCCTCGATCTTTTTATTGCTTTTCCACCAGCGGTAGCCAATAAAGCCTACAATGGCAAAGGGTGCCATCATTAAATAAAGTATGGCTGAGTTCATGCCTTGCGCCGGCTTTTCACCCATTTGCAGGGCTGTTTTAGTACAAACCGCACATTGTGCCTGCACTGCAGCTGATATAAATAAAATGAAAAACAGCGCCAATAATATGTTTAAGATATACTTCATCTGACATTGCAAAGTTACGGCAGCTTCCATTAAGGAAAACATCTGTTTAACAGAAATTAACGATTTAATTTGCAGAAAAAAGTATAGATGCTTTTAATTTGCAATAAACAAAACAAACCATGTTGAAGAGATTGCTACCCTTTTTACTATTTGTATTATTTTTTTCGGCTGCAGATGCACAGCTAAACAATGCTAAACAGCACTATAACTCAGGAATTCAGTTCAGAAACAATAACCAATTTCCTGAAGCACTGGCAGCATTCGCTAAAGCAACAGAACTCGATAAGAATTTCGACTCGGCCTACGCCGAAATAGGAAATATTTACAGCAAAGGGGGTAAAATGGACCTGGCTATGAGTAATTACAGTAAGGCACTTGCACTTAACCCAAAATATGCCGAAGCCCTGTTTGGTATGGGTAAGATTTACAGGGATGCGCAAGCCTTTAAACAATATGACAGTGCCATTTATTATTTTAATGCGGCGGCAAAAGAAGATCCTAAAAACAAGGAAGTATTTTATGGGATCGCCTGGATCTATAATGCCCGTAAAGAACATGACAAAGCTATTCCCTACGCCATAAAATCGCTTGAAATTGACAATACCTACAGGCCTGCGTATGGAGAATTAGGTTTTGCTTATCGCTCCACAAAAAAATTTGCAGAATGTATTGAGCAGCTTAAAAAGAACCTGGCAGTTTCGGTGGTTGATATTGCCTACCTATATTCCGGGTTTGCTTATATTGAGTTAAAGAACAAAGAAGGGGCCATGCAGCAATATGAAGCCCTTATTAAGGTAAATGAAAGAATGGCTAATGCGTTAAAGGCAAAGATCGATGCCATGCCCGTAGCTGTACCTCTTTCCGGCAGCAATTGATCATGCTTTTATTTTTGATTCCACCTGTTGATCGTAAAAACCCTGTTGATCAAAAAATTTAGGCTGAGTTACAAAAGCTTTTATTTCTCCCTTCATAATTGAATAAGCCACCAGATCATCTGCCCTGTAAACAATAGGAGTTTGCACTGCAGCAAGTTTTTTTGCGGCAGAAAGTGTGATGGCATAGGCATGCAAACAATCATGAAATCCCGCTTTTTTTAGGTGGGGGGTAAAAGGCCTCGGTAGCAGATTTGATATCATGGTATAATCCCATTTCATTAATCCGGCGAGGCTGGCTATTTTATAAAAGGCCTGTTTTATTTTAAGGCCAATAGTTACCTGCTCATGTTTTAAATAACCAAGGTAAACCAGCTCCCAGTCTTCGGGCAGCTCATTTAATGCTTGTGTAAGTTCATTTATGTGTACTGGCAACGTCATTACATCATCTTCAAAAATCAATACTCTTTGCCACCCGTTTTCAATCATTGCAGTATATATATTCCTGTGAGAAAGCGCACAAGCTATCTCACCGCTGCTAAGCTCTTTATCTAACCTGTTAAGTTGTTTTGCTTTTTGATCATCATAGATCATTTCATCAGCGGCCTGATTGATTTTGAGGGTAAGCTTATCTACCCCAAAGAAAAATTCAAAGGGAAGGCCCTCCAGGTTTTGTTGAACCTGCTGCTGCCGGTCAGTAAACCTGGGAACGGTAAGCACAAGGATTTTGTCAAAATACTGCTGCAGGTAATTACTTATGTTTGATGGAATTTTCAGCCTGAATATTTTATCATTACAAAAATAGGGCTTTGTATAGGGCCTGCCAACCTTAAAAAATTCATTTCGGCCTGGTATAACTTTATTAATGTTGGCAACGCAGGCAACAATAGATTTTTTTCCTTACTTTGTCGTGAATTCTCACCAAATAATCATTTCATGTCAAGAGAGGAAAACATTCCACGTCTCAGTAACACCAAACTTAAAAAAAAGGCTCCCGATTATATTCATTTATCACTTTTATTGGAAGATATTAATGAGGCTGTAAAAAATCATGCAAGCGGCGATCTGCTGGACCTGGGCTGTGGTAACAAACCTTATGAAGAATGGTACAATCCAAAAACAAAAACCCAAACAGGTTGTGATGTTGCACAGAGCGACAAAAACAAGGTAGATGTAATTTGCCTTGCAACCGATCTGAAATTTGAAAACAATACCTTCGATACCGTACTGGCCACACAGGTTTTGGAACATGTATATGATCATCATGCCATGATAAAAGAATCATACCGGGTGTTAAGGCCCGCCGGGCGAATGATTTTGACAGTTCCTTTTACCTGGGAACTACATGAAGAGCCTTATGATTTTTTTCGCCTAACCAAACACGGGCTAAAGGAGCTCTTTGAAGAAGCCGGCTTTGAAATTGTTTATATAAAAGCAAACGGCGGTAAGTGGGCAACAATATTTCAAATGTTCATCAATACGGTTTACTCTACCTTTAAATTTAAAACTGCCCGTGCAAAAGTTTTAAAAATACTTTTTATGGAACTGAGGTTAACCTGGTTACTCAATCATATTGCGCTGAAGATCGATAAAAAATATTTTGATGAGTGGTGGACCCTAAATTATCTTGTGGTTGCCAGAAAAAATTAATTATGGAATTAAAAAGTCCTGTTACATACAGCAATAATATTACCCTGTTAAGAAGTTTTGATATAGAACAGATCAAAGCGCTTTATATAAAAGAAACCAAGGTTGATGTTTCCCGTTTTTTTGAGGGAGTTAAGGAAATTGAACTATACCAATGCAATGATACCGGCTACCGGTTTTATTATCCATTTACCATTTATGGCGATGATAAATTTTACCAGGACCTCAACGAACGGAATACCTGGTACTACCAGGACAACCGCTGGGAACATCCGCTGGCTTTAAGCTTTCTTAACCCTGCAGATAAGATACTGGAAATAGGATCGGGCGACGGGTTCTTTATTAAACTCTGCAAAAAAAATAACTTTACCGATATTATCGGGCTTGAGCTAAACACCGCTGCTGCTGCCAAAGCAACGCAGGAAGGAAATATAGTTCACAGCGAAACTATACAGGACTACAGTAAAAAGCATGTTGAAGAATATGATGTGGTTTGTAATTTCCAGGTGCTGGAGCATATTGTAGATATCAGGTCATTTATTGAAGCTTCGTTAGCTGTTTTAAAAAAAGGCGGCAGAATGATCATTGCCGTGCCAAACAACAACCCTTATTTATTTGAGTGGGATGATTACCACACACTGAATTTACCGCCGCACCACGCCGGGCTTTGGAACAAACCTGTTTTTAAGAATATTGAAAATGTTTTTGCAATAAAAAACATCCACGCACTTACAGAGCCGCTTGGCGAAATGAAACATTGGTTTTCTGTAAAAATTAATCACACCAAAAAAACAAAACCGTTTAAAGCATTTTTGCTTTCACTTATTCCCCGCTTTATGTACAAGAGCTACATAAAAAGCAACCGGGATAAAATTGAAGGCCGTAATATTTTAATTGTGTTTGAAAAAAACTGATGAGACCTGTTTTTTTTTTATCATTAATGAATGGTGGGGCCTGGGGAGGCTGCGAGGAACTATGGTTTCGTTGCGCTTTATGGATGGCCAGGCATAATTACAAAATTGGTATAGGGTGTTATGATTGGGCAGAGAAAGAGGATCGTATCAGCGAATTGAAAAACGCCGGCTGTAGCATTTATTTATTGCCAAATAAAAAAGGGCTGTTTAAAAAGATAGCGATAAAAAAGGAATTAAACTCAATTCCCTTTCATGAATATGGCCTTACGGTGGTGAACCAGGGCGGCTGGGAGGAGATCCTGCATTCACCATTCGGCGATCTTTATAAAAAACTTCCTGCTTATGTTATCCTCAATCATAACTACAATGAAAATGCTGTGCTGCCTTTTAAAAAACAAAAATTATTACAGCAATGGATATATTGTGCAAAGATGAATTTTGGAGCTACTGAAAAAATATTTGAGGTTATTGAAAGAAAATTTAAAATCCCCATTGATAAAGAGCAAACCCTGATAAATCCCATAACCTTTACTCCTGATGCAGTGCCCGGCCCTTACCCTGCATTTACAAATGATGGCTGCACCTGGGTAATGCTTGCAGAGCTTGATGTTGCAAGAAAAGCACAGGATATTTTGGTCACTGCGTTGTCTTCACCAAAATGGAAAGCAAGAAACTGGCAATTGCATTTGTATGGTAAAGGAAAAGACAAACAGAAGCTGGAAAAATTAATCATTGAATCAGGGCTTGAAACAAAAGTTTTTCTAAAGGGATTTACAACCAACATAAAACAAACCTTGCTCGATTGTCATATGCTGTTGCAATGCACCCTTATTGATGCTATGCCTATAAGTGTGGTGGAAGCAATGGCAACCGGCAGGCCCTGCGTGGTGAGCAAAGTTGGCGACATGCCGGCATGGGTTGAAGATGGCGTGAATGGTTTTGTCTGCCCTGTTGTAACGGCTGAAGGAATAGATGAAACATTGGAGAAATGCTGGCAGCAAAAGAACAATTGGGCTGCTATGGGTAATAATGCTTTTGAAACCTTTATAAAAAAATATCCGCAACCTTATGAAGAAAAGATCGCGGAAATTTTCAATAGTTTTATCGCATAGCGAATTTATTTGCCTGCAGCAATATATTGTATTGCTTTCTCCAGTACTTCATCAACTCCCTTTTTAACCCCATCCCGGGTTGGCCTTACTTCAATATCCGGAACAATGCCGATACCCTGTGTTTCTTTTCCATCCGGGTAAAAAACACCGATGCCGGAAATATAGCTTCCAAAACCTCCCGGAAAACGGATCATACTTACATTTCCATCTGCACCAGCGGTCTGGCTACCCATAACAATTGCGTTGGGAGCCGTACGCAACGCCATGGTAGTGTATTCGGCCTGGCTCTGTGTTCTTTCATCAACCAATATTACTATCCTGCCTTTATAATAATCCTTGTTTTTTGAACCGTTGCTGAGGGTGTACTTAAAAGTAAAAAGGCCGGGGTTATCAATATTGCCGTTGGTGAATTTTACAAAGGGAGATGATTCAGATTTAATGTACTTAGCCATTTCGAAAGGCATGAATTCGGAAGGATAATTCCGGATATCAATAACAATACCTTTGGTATTTTCAAATGTTTTGAAAATGGTTTTTAATTCACTTGCTTTTATGGTGGCAAGCGTAATATAGCCTACTGAGTCGTTCAGCAATTTATATGTTGGGCCTGCACTATAATTTTTCATTGCCGCCGCATTTACATCTTTCATTGGATATAATTTTAAGGTGCCGTTCTTTATTACACCATCATGTTCAAAAGTAATTGCCAGAGAGTCTCCGCTGCCCCGGAGCAGGAATGCAGATGCAAAATTTCTATCCGCTGCGCTTGGGTTGGATGCACAAAGTATTGGTTCCATTTCTTTGTAGCACTGAGCAATTGTTTTACCATTTACGGTTAAAATTTCGTCTCCTACCCGGATCGATTCTTTTTTCGCTAATGCTTCATCAACTATAAGCGTTACAATGAGCTTGCCCTGGATCATCCGTGCTTTTACTACAGTGTAATTGGCGCCAAAATAAGCACCCAGGTCCTTATCCCCACTTATGGAAGCATGTGTATCATGTATAGTGCTTATTAATTTCAGGCAATTAAGTTTATACTCCAGTGAGTTCCTGCCGGAAGCAAAACTGGGAATGAATTCCTTCAATATATTATCCCAGTTTTCTTTTATAAGATATTTAGACGGGAAGAAATATTCGATGATGTTCCAGTAACGGAAAAGGGCCAGCATGCGTAAACCATCATCACCAGCTGTCATAGCGGTGTATTTTTCTTCCCCGTCAAAATTCGGATTTAATACATTCGGCACCAGTTTTATATACGCATTATCAGAACGGTTCCTGTGCAAATAAATACTGTTAAGTTTAGTGATCAGGGCATCGCTGAATAATGCCTTATCGTTTAGCCAGGAAAGCCCGGGTTTTATATGGATGTCCTTTTCAGGAAGTCTTGCTGTTGTTTTGTATTCAGTTTCATTACCAAGGTTATTTATCCAGCTTAACAATAGCTCACTTCTTTTTTCAACGGAACCTGCATTTGCAATGGGCTGCATGATCCTGAAGAGCTCTTCATCAAAACTGCTTTTACCTTTTGCTACATCGGGATGATGATATTTTAAGAAGCCCCATACTTTTGCGAGTATATATAGATTCTCTTTTTGCTTATTGGTCAGCAAACTGTCTAACCGAACATTTGATTTAGCTGGACTATTGACAGTTTTCAGCGCCTGCCATTCCACTTTTTCAATTGGTTTATCATCTGCATACAATTCAAATTTATCAAACCAGGCCCTGCCACTGCCTGAAAGCAGGCCACCGAAAATAATTTTCGTAACATCCTTATCCATTTTAATGGACACATTGTAATTTTTCCAGCCGGTGTTTCCTTTCGGCGCCGATTCACCCAGGTTGTCAAAATCAGTAACATTGGTTCCTGCATCTGCTCTTAACCACAAACCTGCATATCCATTATTCACATTTTCGGTTTTAATAAAGCCTTTCAGCGTAATTTTTTTTGCAGAAAAATTTGCCGGCAATGAAAATGTTACTGGTGCAAATTTTCCATCAGTTTCGGTCATTTCATTTTGAATGCGCACAGAATTAGCACCATCGATCTTAACAGAATCATCTTTATAAGTATAATATCCATCTTTTGCCCACAAATAGCTACAGCCAATAATACGCCCGGCTGAATCTGTTTTATCAAAAGAAAGATTAAGGTTTTGGTTGGTGTTTAGCTGGGCAACAGAAGCAATAGAAAAAAACAGGATAAAAAATGTAAATACTATTCTCATATTTCAATTTTTTTAGAAAAGTATAATAAAAAAACCTGGAAAGAAATTTCCAGGTTGTTAAATAAAGTATATTATTTAAATATTTGTTTCTGAGCTTACTAAGCTGGTTCAGATTTCATTTGCTTTGAAACCTTATTGCGTTCGTTCTCATCCAGTATCACTTTACGCATGCGGATGCTTTTTGGTGTTACCTCAATACACTCATCCTGCTGTATATACTCCATGCACTCTTCCAGGGTCATCATGATCTTTGGTGCCGCTTTACTGGCATCATCACTACCGCTTGCACGGTGGTTGGTCAGTTTCTTAGGTTCAGTAGCATTTACGTTCAAATCGCCTGGCTTAATATGCTCGGCAATAATTTGTCCTGCGTAAACCTCATCTCCCGGATCAACAAAAAACCTTCCCCTGTCCTGTAATTTATCAATAGAATAACCGGTTGTTTTTTCTGTATTTTTAGACAATAGTACACCATTACTCCTGCCGGGAATATTTCCTTTCCATGGCCTGTAATCGGTAAAACGGTGAGCCATTACAGCTTCTCCCGCAGTATTGGTAAGCATATTGCTACGCAACCCGATCAAACCCCTTGAAGGAATATCAAACTCCAGGTGTTGCATCTCTCCTTTACTTTCCATGATCAGCATTTCGCCTTTGCGTTGCGTAACCAGGTCAATTACTTTACCACTGAACTCAGCAGGCACATCAACTACCAGCGTTTCATACGGCTCACATTTTTTGCCATCAATTTCTTTTACCAAAACCTGTGGGTTACCAACTGTTAATTCAAAACCTTCCCTGCGCATGGTCTCGATCAATATCCCAAGGTGCAAAATACCACGGCCATAAACCAGGAAGCTATCTGCACTGTCAGAATCCTCAACACGCAATGCCAGGTTCTTTTCAGTTTCTTTCATCAGCCTGTCACGTAAATGGCGTGAGGTTACAAATTTTCCTTCACGGCCAAAGAACGGTGAGTTGTTAATGCTGAACATCATACTCATGGTTGGCTCATCCACACTGATAACCGGTAATGCTTCCGGAAATTCAACATCACAGATCGTATCGCCAATATTAAATTCTTCTAAGCCAACTATCGCACAAATATCACCTGCACTTACTTCTGTTGCTTTCTTTTTACCAAGCGCTTCAAAAGTGTACAGTTCTTTTACTTTCATTTTTTTAATGCCGCCATCAGCCTGTACCAATGCGATCTGCTGTCCTTCTTTAACAGAACCTCTTGCTACCTTACCTACTGCGATCCTTCCAAGGAAAGAAGAATAATCCAGTGAAGTGATCTGCATCTGCGTAGTGCCTTCATTAACTTTAGGCTCTGGTACAAATTCCAATATCGCATCCAGCAATGGCAAAATATTGTCCGTTTCTGTTAATGAAGTATTCATCCAGCCGTTTTTGCTGCTACCATAAATAGTAGGAAAATCCAATTGCTCTTCAGTAGCATCCAGGTTAAAGAATAATTCAAAAACTGCGTCATGCACTTCATCAGGACGGCAGTTTGCTTTATCAACTTTATTAATAACCACGATCGGGTGTAAACCTAATTGTAAAGCTTTCTGCAATACAAAACGGGTTTGCGGCATCGGTCCTTCAAAAGCATCTACCAACAGCAAAACGCCATCAGCCATTTTTAAAACACGTTCAACTTCTCCACCAAAGTCACTGTGACCCGGGGTATCAATAACATTTATTTTAACGTCTTTGTAGGTAACGGATACGTTCTTACTGAAAATAGTAATACCTCTTTCTCTTTCCAGGTCATTATTGTCCATAATCAGTTCGCCGGTTTCCTGGTTATCACGGAAAATATTGGTACTGTGCAGGATCTTGTCTACCAATGTTGTTTTACCGTGATCTACGTGAGCAATAATTGCGATGTTTCTTATATTCATTAAATTGAGCTTTAAGCGCTTGGCTATTAGCTTTTTAACACAAAACATAGGTTGTGGATGAGAGCTAACAGCATGTTGCTGTTTTTAAGGGCGCAAAGGTACACTAAATCAGCCGGATGGCAAGGTTAATTGATGATTAATATGGCAACAATATCCCTTTTTAACTGTTTTATGTATTAATCACTAATAAACAGGTATATTTTCATCAATATGAATAAAGAGAAACCGCCTTTACCGAATATTTTCGCTTGCATTGTGATGGATCTGATTGGCATGGCCAGTTATATTATTCCTGGTATAGGTGAATTTGCGGATGTATGGTGGGCCGCTTTATCCGGGATCATTTTCCAGTTTATGTTTGGTGGCAGGTTCGGTTTGGTCGGCGCTGTTCTTAATTTTTTAGAAGAGGCGCTTCCTTTCACAGATATTATCCCCTCTTTTACCATTGCCTGGTTTATCAGAAAACGGGAAGTTGATAAATGGATAGATCAAAAATGATGTAAGCTTTTGTAAATTGCAAGTCTGTAATTATGCCATTTCAACTTCAGTCACCATATTCACCAGCCGGCGATCAGCCGGATGCCATACGCCAGTTGACGGATGGTATTTTAAATGGAGAAAGATACCAGACACTTTTAGGTGTTACCGGCAGTGGTAAAACATTCACCATGGCCAATGTGATACAGAATACACAAAAGCCAACATTGGTCATTACCCACAATAAAACATTGGTTGCGCAATTGTATGGCGAGTTCAAGCAATTCTTTCCTGATAATGCCGTTGGTTATTTTGTTTCTTACTACGATTACTACCAGCCCGAGGCTTATATGCCTGTGAGCAATACTTATATTGAAAAAGACCTGAGCATTAATGAAGAATTAGATAAACTGCGCCTGCAGGCAACAGCACAATTATTAAGTGGCCGCAGAGATATTATTATCGTTGCCAGTGTGAGTTGTATTTATGGTATGGGTAATCCAACCGACTATGAGAATGGCATTATCCGCATTCAACAGGGACAGGTTATTTCACGCCAGGGATTTTTGCATGCATTGGTAAATTCTTTGTACAACCGAAGCGAAGGAGATTTTACAAGAGGGACTTTCCGTGTTAAAGGCGATACCATTGATATTAATTTACCTTATGTGGATTTTGGTTACCGCATTACTTTTTTTGGAGATGAAATAGAGACAATAGAAACCCTGGAACTAAGCAGTGGCAAGCGTATCAGCAGTGTGGAAAATGCGGCGATCTTCCCTGCCAATTTATATGTGGCACCAAAAGATGTACTCCAACAGGTGATACATGAGATACAGGATGAGATGGCAGCACAGGAATTGTATTACAAGAACAGCGGAAAATATATAGAGGCCCAACGCATCAGCGAACGGGTGAATTACGACCTGGAAATGATACGTGAACTTGGTTATTGTAATGGTATTGAAAATTATTCTCGTTTTTTTGACAGGCGAAAACCTGGCACGAGGCCCTTCTGTTTACTGGATTATTTTCCAAAAGATTTTATATGCATTGTTGATGAGAGCCACCAGACCATTCCGCAGGTAAGTGGGATGTATGGTGGTGATAGAAGCCGCAAATTGATCCTGGTTGATTATGGCTTTCGTTTGCCATCGGCATTAGATAACCGGCCATTGAACTTTAATGAATTTGAAAGCTTGTTGAGCCAAACCATTTACGTTTCGGCAACGCCCAGTCAATACGAACTGGAGAAATGCGAAGGTGTAGTGATAGAACAAGTAGTAAGGCCTACGGGCTTATTGGACCCACCAATTGAAGTTCGTCCTTCCATCAACCAGATAGATGACCTGTTGGATGAAATTGACAAGCGCATTAAAAAAGGAGATCGTGTTTTGGTTACCACACTAACAAAACGCATGGCCGAAGAAATGGACAAATATCTCCACCGTATTGATATAAAAAGTAAGTACATACACAGCGAAGTGGATACGCTGGAAAGGATTGAGATTTTACGGGAGTTAAGGCTTGGTGTGATCGATGTGCTGGTTGGCGTAAACCTGTTGAGAGAAGGTTTGGACTTGCCGGAAGTTTCACTGGTTGCTATTTTAGATGCTGATAAAGAAGGCTTTTTACGCAATGAAAAAAGCTTAACGCAAACCGCAGGTCGTGCTGCCCGCAATGTGGATGGACTGGTTATTTTTTATGCCGATAAAATGACCGAAAGCATGCAACGCACTATTGATGAAACCAACCGCCGCCGTGAAAAACAGATCGCTTTTAACATTGAACATAATATCACCCCAACAACCATTAAAAAAAGTACGGAGCAAATATTTGCACAGGGTTCTGTACTGGATGTAAAAGGTTATGACCCGGCAAACCCTTATTCTATTGCACCTGATGCAGAATTGGTAACTGTTGCAGCAGAGGACCAGGCAGTATATGCGACCATTCCACAACTGGAAAAAGCCATTGCCAAAACAAAAAAGGATATGACCAAAGCCGCCAGGGATATGGACTTTATGGAAGCCGCCCGGCTGAGGGATGAAATGTTCCGCATGCAGAAAGAACTGGAAGGAATGAAAAGTTAGTTTCAATAATAAAATATTTCTTTCTCGTAATCGTCTTCTTAATTGAACCTGGCTTTCAATTAAAACTTAATTCAGAAAATGATCTTATTCCTGGTAATTGTCCTGGCTTTAACCGCAGGCATATATACATTTATGCTGCAAACAAAATTCGGCAGCCTGCCTTTCGGCGAAAGGCTTGGCAGCATTAAAGCATCTTCAAATTACAGCAAGGGTAAATTTCAAAACCAAAGCCTTACACCCAGCTTTACTGAAGGCGCCAACTTTTTCTCGGTATTAAACGAATTTTTATTTAAAAAGAAACCAAGGCAAAAACCATCTATAACATTACCATCTGTAAAAACCAATTTATTACAACTCAGGCAAGAAGAAAATACACTTGTTTGGATGGGACACTCATCTTATTTTATGCAACTTGATGGTAAAACAATCCTGGTTGACCCGGTATTGAGTGGCGCTGCATCTCCATTAAATTTTACTACCAGGAGTTTTGCCGGTTCTGATATTTACACCACCGATGATATCCCTGAAATTGATTTTCTTTTTATCTCACATGATCACTGGGATCATCTTGATCACAGCACGATAAAAAAACTGCAACCTAAAATTAAAACCATCATTACCGGTTTGGGTACAGCCGCACATTTTGAACGCTGGGGTTTTAAAAAAGAAATGATCATTGAAAAGGACTGGAACGAAACTGCCACACTTGCACCTGGCTTTTCAGTAACCATTACACCGGCCAGGCATTTTTCAGGTAGAACTTTTACCCGTAACACAGCTTTGTGGACTTCTTTTGTTTTCCAAACACCGGCACACAAAATTTACATTGGAGGCGATAGTGGTTACGACACACATTTTAAAACCATCGGAAACCAACACGGGCCTTTCGACCTGGCAATACTGGAATGCGGCCAGTACAACAAGAACTGGAAGTATATTCACATGATGCCCGAAGAAACGGTACAGGCTGCACAGGATCTTGGTGCAAAAAAATTACTGGCTGTGCATTGGGGTAAATTTGCATTAAGTATGCATGCCTGGGATGAGCCGGTACAGCGGGTTTATAAGGCAGCTGCAGAAAACAACATGCATTTACTTACACCGATGATCGGGGAACAGGTAAATATTGACGACAATGCGCAATCATTTTTACCCTGGTGGCAAAATATCGATTAAGCCTGTTTTTAGTAATTTTAAATAGAGGTTATAATTCTCTTCGTCAAAACAAACAAACCAGATCTCTTCAATGATAGTTTCTCTATTTGTTTGAATAAATGCGCTCACAGTTTTCACTGCAATTTCCGCAGCTTCATCTTTTGGGAAATGATAAATACCAGTACTGATATTGGGAAAAGCAATGGATGAACAGTTGTTCTTTTCAGCCAGCGCTAAACTATTATTATAACAATCAGCAAGTAATTGTCTCTTTTCTTCCTTATCGCCATTCCAAACCGGCCCAACGGTATGAATTACAAATTTGGCTGGTAAATTTCCGGCTGTTGTAATTACAGCCTGCCCGGTTTCACAACCTCCCTGTTTGTTCCTGATGGCAATACATGCTTCCAATATTGCTTTTCCGCCGGCCCGGTGTATGGCTCCATCAACGCCACCACCACCCAGCAATGAAGTATTTGCTGCGTTTACAATGGCATCAACTTTTATAGTGGTAATATCTCCTTTAATAACTTCGATCTTCATCAAAATAAATTTTATTCTCCTTGTGTGGGCCACCAGTCATTGCCAAAAGCATCTTTAAATCCACAGGTAAAACCATAAGGTTGTTGGGCAGGTTCCATTACAGATATTGCACCGGCAGCTATCGCTTTTTTATACGTATCTGCTACATCATCTACATAAATAAAGATACCGGCAGGCATGGCTGTAAATTCCGGGGTAACATCGGCAAACATGATCACTGAATCGCCAATGCGTAACTCGCCATGCATGATAATGCCTTCACTGCGGGGTACTATGATCTGCTCTTCGGCACCAAACACTTCTTTCATAAAACTGATGAACCCAGCGGCATTTGGGATGATCATATAAGGCATTAGCCGGTTATATTGTGGAGGAATTTTCATAAAATCTGTTTTATTTATTCATTGTCAGATAAAAAGTTACAACATTTATTTCAGTCTTTTACCTTTAAAGGCTCTGAGCCCCTCTCCATATGGAGAGGGGTTGGGGTGAGGTTTCTTTAAAATAATTTGCTATCTTAACCCTCCCTTATTAATAAAATCAACATTTTATGACTACGATTGCTCTTTACAACCTGAAAGGCGGTGTTGGTAAAACTGCCAGTTGCGTAAACTTTGCTTACCTGGCTGCGGCCGATGGTTTTAAAACTTTGTTATGGGATATTGACCCCCAGGGTTCGTCTACATTTTATTATAAAGCCAAGCCCAAAACCCACCCCGGTATAAAAAAACTGATCACCAAAGATGCAGACCTGGAAAACGCCATCCTGAGCACCGATTTTGAATTGCTGGATGTGATACCCGCCGATGGCAGCAGCAAAAGTTTTGATATCATGCTGGAAGAAATGAAAGGAAATAAGAACCGCCTGAAAGGAATTTTAAAACAGCTGGATAAGGAATATGATTTTGTTTTTATTGACTGTCCGCCAGGCTTTAGTGCATTGAGCGAAAATATTTTTAACGCTGCAGATATAGTGCTGATGCCGGTTATACCAACCACGCTTTCTATCCGTACTTATAATATGGTAAAAGATTATTTTAAAGAAAAATCTTTGGACATCAGTAAGATGATGTGTTTTTTCACCATGACCGACCTGCGCAAGAACCTGCACAACGAGATCATGGAAGAACTGTACAAAGACAAACGTTTCTTCCAGAACTACATTCCTTATTTAAGTGATGTAGAAAAAATGGGCATACACAAAGCGCCTATTATGGAGTTTGCAAACAGCAGTTATGCTGCTACTTGTTACCGGGAATTGTGGACAGAAATTAAAGAAGGGGTGTTGTAGAAAATTTCTTAACTGATCTTATTGTAAACAGATCTAAAAAACGGCAGCCACATTTCCTGGCTGCTGTTTTTATATCATTAAAATCATTCTTACGTTTGTTGCAAAGTTTAATCAATTTTTGCTTCACAGGTAGAGTTGATCGTACCTCCGCCAGGTAAGGCAGAAACACCACGAATATTAACACCGCAAAATTCTATTGAGGTAGCACCAACATATACAGTACCGCTTATAGCATTCCAGTCTCTAAAATCAGCAGCTAAAGTATGTATTTTTACTGTTCCAATACTGTAAGTGCCTATTGCGGGTGGAGTACTTCCAGGGAAAGTTATATTCACCGATACAAATCCTTCCTGCATTATGTACACAAACCCTCCCATACCATCATCAACTCCAAATGCGGGGCTATTTATACTAAACTGTCCGACAATTGTAAATCTATTAAGGGTAAGGCCAGGGCAAGGGCTGGTTGGTGCAGTTACTGTAACAGAGAAAGGGCAGGCTGCAACACCAACGGTGAAATTATGTGTACCAACAGCTGCAGGTGTGCCACTGCCAATTAAAGTTACGGTCGTAGTACCTGCGCTGGCAAATACCCCTGTTTTAGAAAAAGTCATACCATTTACGGGGGTTGAAGTAATGGTATAGGCGCCCGGAGTAGCCACGCTTACTTCAACATCTACTTTATTACTGCTGGTTAATGCAGTGCCGGTAACATAAGATCCGAGCACATTAGTACCACTGCATGTTAAAGTGTACACTGCCGGTGGCGGGGCAACTATGGTTACAGGTATTGTACATCCGGCTGATCCTATTACAGTAAAGTTGCTGGTACCTGCTGCTGCAGGAGTTCCTGAACCTGCTAAAACAATAGTTTGCCCGGTTCCTACAGCAAATGTGCCGCTGGCCGAAAATGTCATTCCGTTGATCGCTCCGGTACTGATACTATAAGTGCCTGCTGTTGCTACATCAGCCGTAATTGTAATTGTGTTACCTGCTCCCAATGGAGAGCCGGCTGTATAAGTACCAGCAACAACTGGTGTTGCACAATTTAAGGTGTAAACAGAAGTACCGCCTGCAGTAGTGGTAGTTATTGAAAATGAGCAGCCTCCGGATGGTGTATATGCAAATGTTCCCGGACCTGCTGGCGTACCGTTACCAATTAACCTTACTACTTGTGCGCCGGTAGTTGTAAATGAACCACTCCCTGAAAAACTAATGCCATTAGCGCCATTTGTACTTATTGTATAAGCTCCGGGTGTTGTAACACTTACTGCCAGGTCTACGTAATTACCCGAGCCCAAAGCAACGCCACTTCCATAGGTGCCACTTATAACAGGTGCCGTACAGGTAGCAGGAGCGCCGGCATAGCTAAACACAGCTGCAGGAGCACCTTCAAGAAATGTAATGGTAAAGTTGCAGGTGTTATTGGTTACAGGTACAAATGAAAAGTTGCCTTTTTTAACAGGGGTGCCGTTCCCGGTTAAAACTACCGTTTGTGGCCCTGTTGCTACAAATATACCGCTACCGGAAAACCATATTCCATTGCCCCCGGTTGTAGTAATACTGTATGATCCCTTTTTAGTAACATTTACAGTAAATGTGAGGGTATTGGAGGCATCCATTATTCTGCCAATGGCGTAGATACCGGCAATACCCGGAGTGGCGCAACTGCCCGGGTTTCCATCAAAAGAATAAATAGAAGTACCGCCTGGGTTGGTGCCACTTTCTGTTGTCTCTTTTGTACATGAATTGGTGAAAGCGATCAAAAAGCAGGATAATACAAGTAGGGTAAAATTCTTGAACATTAGTTTATTGTTTTAATAAGGTAAATCAGATACATTATTTTTAAGCCGTAAACCTACAGATTTTTGGATAAACAGAAAAAATAATAACCAGCATCAGCCTGTAAAAAAGCTAAATGCCGTACTTTTAATTAAAAATAGATTCAATTAATTTATCATTGCTTTAAAAATCTGCCAATCTCATGAAGAAAGAGTTAAATAGCTGGTTTAGCCCGGCGCTGCAAAAAGAAATGCCAATCGTTACTTATGGTGATTATGGCACGGCTATTTTATTCGTACCTACTGCAGCAGCAGATTACCTGGAGTATGAGCGTTTCCAGATGATGGAAACCCTGGCACCCTATATCAACGGCGGCAAAATAAAGGTGTTTTCGATCAATAGTATCAACAACGAAAGCTGGCTTAATAAAGAAATGCTTGGCGAACATAAAGCCATTCGTCAGAACCAGTTCAACGAATATGTTTTTAATGAAGTAGTTCCCTTTATCAAGAACAGCACATCCAACGAAACAGAGATCATCACCTGCGGAGCTTCCTTTGGCGCTTTGCATAGCATGAATCTCTTCTTAAAGCGCCCCGACCTCATTAATGGTGTTATTGCCATGAGTGGTGTGTATGATCTTACTGAATATACCGATGGCTATTTTGACGAGCAGGTTTACTTCAACAGCCCCATGCATTATATCCGCAACCTGGAGGACCACGATGTATTAGAACAGATCCGTAAAAGCAAACACGTTCATATCTTAACCGGCAGCGGCGCCTATGAAGATCCCAATGCTTCCAAAGCCTTTGCAGGTTTACTTTACAGCAAAGGCATCAATTATGAACTGGATGTTTGGGGCGAAGAATGGAAGCATGACTGGCCAACCTGGAGGGCCATGTTACCGGTTTATTTTGATACCCGGTTCTGATTTTCCTATTGTCTTACACAATAATATGACGGCTTTTTCTGTTATCTAGGTACCAATTATCCTAATATCATGAAAAAGCCAATACTCCTCTTTGCGATCAAGTGTTCGGTAATTCTATATTTCGCAGCCTGCACCGGAATTGATAAAATGACTACAGCCGTATCGGCTACTCCCCGTGTAACAAAAGGCGCCTGGAAAATAAATCTATATACAGAATCACAGCATGATGAAACTGCCAGTTTTGATGGCTGCATGCTCACTTTTGAGCCAAGCGGAAAGATCATCGCTTATAAGAACGGGCAAAAAATAACCGGCAACTGGGCCGAGGATGATATCCTGAAAAGAATATCTATTAATCTCGACACCAAAGATCCGGCTTTATCAAAACTTAATACTTACTGGAACATTGCCAGCATTTCAAAATGGCAGTTAAGTTTTCAGAACAATAAAAATCCACAAGAAAGCCAGTTACAGATAACGAGCCTTTAATCGTTTTTCATAATAGTTAGTTTTTGTTTATTTGAGTTTAATGATCTTAAAAAGCTGTTCCTGCCAGAGGAGCAGCTTTTGAGTTTTTGGGCTTTTGTCATTTCGGCGCAGGAGAAATCTATTTAGTTTCATGCATCAGATGTCTCCTATCGTCGACATGACAGATCATTTTGGAATTAAGTTCATGCTGAGACATTACTTTTAATCTCCCTTTTGATTGGCATCAACAATTGTTTTACTTTTATGCCATGTCAAAAAAATTATTTCTTTTAGATGCCTATGCACTGGTTTTCCGTGCATATTATGCTCTCATACGCAACCCACGCATTACCAGCAAGGGCCGCAATACCAATGCACAATTTGGTTTCACCAACACTATTTTTGAGTTGATCAAAAATCAAAATCCCACGCATATGGCCGTGTGTTTTGATACTCATGCGCCAACAGAGCGCCATACCGATTTTGCCGATTACAAAGCCAACCGCCAGGAAACTCCGGAAGACATTTCTTCGGCGGTGCCGGATATAAAAAGGATTATTGAAGGGTTGAACATTCCTGTAATTGCTGTTGATGGTTACGAAGCTGATGATGTAATTGGTGCTTTGGCAAAAATGGCTGAGAAAGAAGGATACGAAGTATATATGGTTACGCCTGATAAAGATTATGGCCAACTCGTTTCTGAAAATATAAAAATTTACAAGCCACCATACCAGGGCGGTAAGTTTGAAATACTGGGGCCAAAAGAAGTTTGTGAAAAATGGGATATCTGCGATGTGAACCAGGTGATAGATATGCTTGGATTGATGGGCGATGCTGTAGATAATATACCCGGTATAAAAGGTGTTGGTGAAAAAACTGCCGCCAAACTTTTGAAAGAATATGGGAACCTTGAAAAGATCTTAGAGAATGCAGATAATATAAAAGGTTCTTTGGGCGAAAAGATTCGTGCAGGAAAAGAGATGGCTATTATGAGTAAAAAATTAGCCACCATTATTTTAAATGTACCGGTTGAATTTCATGAAGAGAATTTTTTAATAAAGGAGATGAACAAGGTTGCTTTAAAAGAAATTTTTGAAGAGCTGGAATTTAAAACGCTGGGTAAAAGAATTTTAGGAGAAGAGGTTGATGGCGCACCAGAGGCATGGAATGGTACTGAAGAAGCCAAACCAAAAAAAGCTTCTCCGCAAATGGATCTGTTTGGAAACATTATTGAGCAACCCGAAGCCCCGACTGCGGTTGCAAGCCTTGCAGGCGGTTTGGAAAGCAGGGCTGATAAGAACATCAACAACACACCGCATGATTATTCACTCGTTCAAACCGATACTGAAATAAATGACCTTATAAAATATCTTTCAGGCTTTGATGAGATTTGTTTTGATACGGAAACCACCGGCATTGATGCCAATGAGGCGGAAATAGTGGGGATGAGTTTTTCTGTTAAAGCAGGAGAAGGGTTTTATGTTTTCTGTCCAAACGATATGGAAGAAACAGCAAGGAGATTGCAATTCTTTAAACCGCTTTTTAATGATATAACCAAAACATGGATCGGCCATAACATTAAATACGACATGCTGATATTAAAATGGCAGGGCATTGAAATTACCGGCAACACTTTTGACAGCATGCTTGCTCATTACGTGATCGAGCCCGATGGCAAGAACGGCATGGATGCATTGAGTGAAAAATTCCTGGGTTACGAACCGGTGCATATTGAAGAACTGATCGGTAAGAAAGGCAAGGGCCAGGGCAGCATGAGAGATGTGGAACCTGAAAAAATAAAGGAATATGCTGCAGAAGATGCTGACATCACTTTACAATTAAAGACAGTCCTCTTACCACAATTAAAGGAAAGAGAAGTAGAAAAGGTTTTTTATGAAGTGGAGAACCCATTGGTGAAAGTGCTTACTGCCATGGAGTTTGAAGGCATTCGCATTGATGAAGCTTTTTTAAATGAATATTCAAAAGAACTGGAAAAAGAAGCCAAGGCTGCTGAAGAAAGTGTGTACAAACAGGCTGGTGTCCGTTTCAATTTGGCATCGCCCAAACAACTGGGAGAAGTATTGTTTGATAAAATGCAGATAGATCCCAAAGCAAAAAAAACAAAGACCGGCCAGTATGCAACCGGTGAAGATGTTTTATTAAAGCTGGCCGCAAACAATAAAATTGTTGATGACATTTTAGTCTTTCGTGAGTTCACCAAACTAAAATCAACTTATGTAGATGCACTGCCACTGATGATCAATAAAAAGACAGGGCGTGTGCATACATCGTACGCACAGGCTGTTGCAGTTACCGGCAGGCTCAGCAGCAATAATCCCAACCTGCAAAACATTCCTATCCGTACCGAAAGAGGAAGAGAAATTCGTAAAGCATTTATTCCACGGGATGCGGACCATGTGTTAATGTCGGCCGATTATTCTCAGATTGAATTACGCATTGTAGCTGCCATCAGCGGCGATGCAAATATGTGTGAGGCTTTTAAGACCGGTAAGGATATTCATACTGCAACCGCTGCAAAGGTTTTTAATGTAGAAGAAAAAGACGTGACCAAAGAAATGCGTTACAAAGCCAAGAGCGTAAACTTTGGTATCATTTACGGGCAGGGTGCATTTGGTTTGGCAGAAAATTTAGGCATCAGCCGCACCGAAGCCAAAGAAATTATTGACAACTACAAAAAGCAATTCCCCAACATTCAGAAATACATGGATGACACCATTCACTTTGCGCAGGAGCATGGTTATGTACAAACTTTGATGGGCCGCAAGCGCTGGCTGAGAGATATCGGCAGCGCCAATTTTACCGTTCGTGCTTTTGCCGAACGAAACGCTATTAACTCACCCATACAGGGCAGTGCAGCTGATATGATAAAACTGGCGATGATAAAAATCCATGAAGAGTTCAGCAAGCACAATTTCAGATCGAAGATGTTGCTGCAGGTGCATGATGAATTGGTATTTGATGCACACAAGGATGAGATCGAAATAATAAAACCTATCATATTAAATTGTATGCAAACGGCGCTTGCATTGCCCAATGATGTACCTACAGATGCAGAACTGGGAATGGGAGATAGCTGGCTGGAAGCGCATTAAAACGGTGAGTCACCCCATAAGGGTGGCTCACCGCTACTAAATAAAAGCTTTTTATAACCTGGGTAAGCCACCCTTCTGGGGTGACTCACCCTATCAAACCTAATTCATGCCTACCCCTGCTGAATTTAAGGCTCCGTTTCATCCTGAATGCTTTTATCATATTGTTTGCAAAAGTGTTGATGGGATATTTCTTTTCAAAGCGCAGTTTGACTACCAGGTTTTCCTTCAAAGGTTTCAGCAATTTACTGCTCTTGTATTTGATGTTTGGAGTTATTGCTTACTACCCAATCACACACATCATATTGTAAAAATAAAATCTCCGGCAGTTATTTTAGAGAACATCAATAAACAAGAAAGTAAAACACAGGCAATGAGATCTTTTTTATCTGACCAAAACAGCGAAGAGAATTTTGATGCTATGATTGAAAGACAAATGAACAGTTTCCTGGTATCTTTCGCCAACTATACTAATAACAAATACAATCGTAAAGGTGGCCTATTCCAAAAACCTTTCAGAAGAATACAGGTGGCTGATGATATTCATTTACAACAGGCAATCATTTATGTACATGCGAATGCACAAAAGCATAATATAGTTAAGGATTTTAAAGATCATCCTAATAATTCTTATTCGGCAATAGTAAACGATGCTGCTTTTTTTGATACTAAAAGTGTACTTAATTTTTTTGGAGGAGTTGAAGCGTTTAAAAGTATACATACAAGCCAGGTTGATCATTATTATACAACTAAATGGCCTTCTTCAAAGCTCGAGTGGCGGTGAGCCACCCCAGCAGGGTGGCTCACCGCTGCAAAGTAAACAGCTCAAAATAACCGGGTGGGCCACCCTTGGGGGTGACTCACCCAAGCGGCTTCATTATTCATTACATTATTTCTTCCCAAAAAGCCTTTCTTTCATTTTTTTATCGTGGCCGTAAATATCATCCCTGAAATTTAGTTTACCCTCCCTGTCAACCCAGGCTGTAAAATAACCGATCACCACGGGAATGGTTTCTTTTAAGGTTACATACTTTTCCTTGCCTGCATTCATGGCGCTGGTTATCTTCAAGGAATCCCAGGCAGGGTCATTGCGTAAAAGATGTTGTGCCAGTTTTTTTGGTTCTCCAAGTCTTATACATCCATGGCTGAATGCTCTTTTACTTTCATTGAATAAATTTTTTGATGGTGTATCGTGCAGGTAAATATTATAACTATTCGGGAATAAGAACTTGACCAACCCTAAGGAATTTGAAGGTCCTGGCAATTGCCTTACAGCGCCATTGTTCCACTCCATACGATGCGAAGCCAGGTAATTTTTATTACGTGCAATTCCAGGCAATATCTCTTTTTTAATGATGCTGGGCGTTACATTCCAGTAAGGGCTGAACACCACATACTTCAGATCGCCCATAAAAACAACCGTACTGTTAGCTACAGAACCGGTAACCACATTCATGTTCCAGGCGTAATTTCCTTTTTCATACACATGTAATTTATATTCAGGAATATTCACCAGCAGGTAATCTGTTTTAATATCTACAGGCATCCACCTAATACGTTCCATATTGATCAGCAGCTGCTGTATCCTGTTCTGCAAAGGTTCATTCAGCTCCTTTATAAAGGAAGTGCCAATACTACCGTCGGCTTTAAGCCCATACCTGTTTTGAAAAGATCTTACCGCAGCTTCCAGGTCTTTGTTGAAGATCGATGTTGTGTCTGCTGCAGCCAGGTCGCCTGTTAAAAAAAGATGTTTCTTTATGTTTACCAGCACAGCATCATTGTCATCCGGTTTATAACTTTTTTTGCCTGCCGCAACAGGTATCCAGTCTCCGCTCTTTTCAATTGCATGATATTTAAGCAACTGTTCCTTCAGCAAATTATACTGGCGGTTAACCGGTTCGTAGGCGCTTATATTTTTCCCTTTGTTTATAAGCATGCTATCTAAAAAAGCAGCAGGGTCAATTTTTTTACGGGGTATAAACCACTCCAGTTCTTTTGCATCCACACCGTTTCTGCCTTGGTAAGCCCTGCGTGTATATCGGAAAAAATTCGTTGTTAGCAAAAGCTCGGTCTTTAATTTAAGGCTGTCGGCCATTTTCAGACTACCAGATACTGACGAATCAAATAATTGCTGAAACTCCGGATTGTACAGGGAACTATCTCCTGAGTAATCAATATAATCTTTATACATACCAAAGAATGTAGAAGCATATTCTGTAGCCCCTTCTTTAAAGAACCAGGCATACTGGTAGTTACGGCCATTATAAAAATTACGTAAGCGCTGCGCCAGGGAATCGTGCATGTCTGCTGTAGTAATAAATCTTTCCATGCTCATACTATCTAAAAAAAGATCACTGTACGAGATAGCCGGGGTTACCGTTCTGTCGCGTTCTACAACCGGCAGTTTATCCTTTTTAGTTTTACAACCTGTTAATAATGCCCCTGCAATCGTAATGGCAACAATGATGGTCCGCATAGCCTGTCTTTTTATTAAAGCCGAATTTAGGTTTTTACCTGCAAATAAAAACTACGCAGAGCTAATCTGTGCCGGACTAACTCCCTTACTTACTTCGCCGCATCAATCACCAATGACATATCAACAGGATTATTTGTATCGTCACTTATAAATACAATCGTCCCTTTTTTATCAATAACGAATTTTTTAGGAATGCCCTCTACTTTATAATTTTTAACGACAGCGTCTTTTTCATCAAACAAAACATTAAAACTGTAATTATTGTCTTTCATATAAGTTGCAATTATTTCCTTTAGATTTTTGGGGTCTTTTGTCTCCCATACATCTATAAATAAGAATACAACTCCTGTATCAGCTTTATATTTAGTAACCAATTGCTGCATTTCCGGAAAAGAAGCTTTACAAGGCCCACACCAGGTAGCCCAAAAGTCCAGTACTACAACTTTATTTTTAAAAGATGAAAGCTGCACCATTTCTCCCGAAAGGTTTTTCAATTTAAAATCTATTGCCTTTGTTGTCCCCAGTTTTCTTTTTATCGCTGCTGCATTTTTTTGGTCTGCAAGCAGCTTGTTCTTTTTTTGCAAAAAATCAAACTCATCCTTCGGGAGGCCTAATAGATTATAGATCCGTTGGAGCTGGCCAACCATTGCCGGCGATTTAGTGCCACTTAGTAATTGTTGCTCTAAAACCTGTTTTGTGTAATCCGCACCCTTCACCTTTTCTGCATACACTGCATAACGGCCCAAACCTTCAGTGTTCAAAATATTGCTTTGACGGTACATTATATCCTGGTAATAAAAAGCAGAATCATATTGCTGTGTTTTATACAAAATAAGTGCATAAGTATTCAGGTATTTGTAATAAGCACCAAGCAGGTCTGCCATTGGCCAGTCTGTTGTTTTTGATCGCTTTTCCTTATCTATATATTCCAATGAATTTTTGGAAAGCATTTTGGCGATCTCCAGCGACCTGCCGGGATTTTCTATTTTAGGATCGGCTAACTTTAGTGCATATCTATTATTGATATAGGCATTGGTTGGCTTGGCAGAAATAAGCTGTTCATATTTTAATCCGCCTTCCCAATCAGCAGTATCAAATAATAAAGAAACGATCTGGTTGTAAAAAAGATCATTTTTAGAGCTGTCGTTAAATGTGCTGATATACCCATTCATGTCTGCAAGTAAGGTTTGCTCAGTTGCCTTTACTTTTGAATAAAGTTCATATTGTTTCTCCCAGTATTTTCCTTTTGCAAATTCACCAAAAGGGTATTTCTCCAGGGCTGTATTATACGCAGCTTTTTTTTCTTCATCCATCTTCAATAATGCAAATACCCTGGCAGCATTTAACAGGTTTTTTTCGTTTTCAGTTTTATTTGCCTTAGTAACAGCATAGTTTAATAAAGTTGGCCTGCCACTTTCCTTGTTCTCTTTATACAGAAGGGATAAATAATCTACATAGTCGCCGTCATCTTTCAGTTCAGGATGTTTTTGATATGCTGACTCATACATTTCAATAAGCATTTTATTAGATGGTTCTGTTAAGCCCATAATAAAAGCCCATTTCTGAATTAAGCCTGCCCTTTGTATTGCGTCATTGGCAAACAAATTACCATTGGCATCGTACAGGTGTATAGTAAATCCCTGCCCATTGTTGTTATCTACAATTTTTTTCTTAGTTAAACTAATGGGGGAATAGTCAGATAGCCTGATCCTTGCATCCACAATGGTCAATAAAAGTACAGATGAGATGCTTTTTGCTGTGTATTCAAAACTGTACCTGCTTCCTGACTTTATTAAAGAAACATATTTACTGTTTGAATAGGGTTTATCAGGGTATGCAATCAGCACTTCCAGCGAATCAGGTAAAAGCATTCCCCTGGGTGGTTCATAAAAGTACTGTTCGTTAACCCCTGCTTTAGGTTTTTTACTAAGGGATGTTATTTTCGATACATTTTGAGAGAATGCTGAAGAACATACAGCAAATGAGAGTATGAAAAACACAAGGTACTTCGTCATAAAAATTATGGATTAATTGTAAAACGGGTTAAATGTAACCAGGCTGGTTGTAAGGTATTGTTAATTGTTGCTTTTCTAAAGAACTTACTTCCCTACCTGCTTCCCATCATCTCCTTATACTGCCTTATCAGCACATTCAATTCATTCGTTGCTTTATTGTAAGGTTCAGCGCCTTCATTGACCGTAAAGTAACTGTCAACCAGGTCACGCAGTTCATAATAAGCAGTATTGATTTGCTTCCTTTGTACCACGATGGTAGTTTTGTTACTGTTGGCTTTTTCTTTTGTTCGTTTCAGCCAGGCATCGTTAAAAGCAATATTTGCTGCTTCCAGTTCATCGCACCAGTCTTTTATATTGAGGGCATCAATGGCAGCAACCAGTTCGGGTTTTGTTTTAAGGTCGTTGACAAGGTTATCAATAATGGCGCTCTCGGCCTGGTAGTTCTCTTTGTTAACACGGTTGTCATATAGGTTTATTTGCCGGGCAAGGTTAGCGGCGTGTTTTACCATGTTGGGATCAAAATGCCAGGCATAGGTATTGGCTATGCCGGTAATACCAAGCAGGGCATGGTCACGGCGTTCATCCTGTTCTGCTACCTGTTTGGTAATTGAACTTCCCTTTTCTTTGGAAAACAATATTTCAAGTTCACCAGTTAATAACAGCAATTTATTATACTGTACCTCTGCCTTTAGTATAGCAGGGTCGTTTCTCTGCACTATAGCCAAAAAGTCTTTAGTAAACTGCAGGTATTCGCTGTTGCGTAGCAAAAGGAGTTTTATTCCTGTTATCATAGGTTGTTAGTTTTAGCTTATTTAATGCTGTTCAGGTTTATTACCAACGGTAGAAAGTGTGTTCCACATGGGACCAGGCTTTCTACTCGGGTAGAAAACATATTTCTTTCAGGATGAAACTTTCTACTTGAGTAGAAAATATGTTTCTTTTAGGAATAAGCTTTCTACCCGAGTAGAAAGCTTATTCCCTGCGGGAGAAATTTTTCTACCCCTATTAAAAGGCCTGTGCACCCTGTTTCCGGTGAGCCACCCTTTTGGGGTGGCTCACCGCACCCTCGCCGCACCTTCTCTACTTTAAATTTAATCATCATCTTTTAAAAATGCAATACCCCTGGCTATCTTTACAGTATGAAACCTGCTATTATTTATTGTTACGATGCCTGGTGCGGATGGTGTTATGGCTTCAGCCCGGTCATCAAACAAATTGCAGAAGAATGTAAGAACGAACTGGATATTGAAGTACTAAGCGGCGGCATGATGATCGATGAAGGCATAATGCCCATCGAAAAAATTGCGCCTTATATTCAAACCGGTTACAAAAGGGTAGAAGAACTGAGCGGTATCAAATTCGGCGAGGATTTTTTATGGCATATCAACAACCCCGATAAAAGCGATTGGGTGATGAACTCCGAAAAATCGGCCATTGCCCTGTGCATTTTGAAAGAATATTATCCCGAACGCCAGCTGGAATTTGCCACCGACCTGCAATATGCTTTGAATTACGAAGGCCGGGACCTGGATGATGACGAAGCCTACCGCCACCTGCTGGATAAATACAATATACAGCCCGAAGCATTTTACACAAAGCTGAATGATCCCGAATATAAAGAAATGGCCCGTTACGAATTTGCCCTTATGAAACAGTTGCAGGTTACCGGTTACCCCACAGTTTTTATTCAAACCGGCGAAACAAGATTTATGATGGTAGCCAGGGGTTATACTTCGTATGAAGACCTGAGACTGAGGATCGATAATGTGCTTAAAGAAGCTGCTCAATAGCCAGTGGTGTACCAATTTAAAAGCTGTCAGGTTGAGCTTGTCGAAACCGGGATGTATTAAATTTAACCCGTCTTCGACAAGCTCAGACTGACAGCAAAATTTTTAGCAAGTACCTCAAACTGGCACAATGCCATTCATAACTTTCGTTTGCATAAACAAAAGTCAAATTGTATTTTGTTGAAAAACTAATCAAACATGAAACATTTAACGATCGCACTTTGTGCCTCCTCCATCCTGTTTTTTTCCTGTAATAACAGTGGCGAAAAAACTGAAACTGCAAAAACAGATACTACATCAACCGAACCAACAAAAACAGAAGAAGCCTGGGTACCTATAGACTCTGCCAAACAAATGCAAGCCATGATAGCTTACGGCACACCCGGTAAGATGCATGAAATGATGGCATCCTGGAACGGTACCTGGACCGGTGAAACCACCATGTGGGAATATGAGGGAGCAGCTCCCAAAACATCAGCCGGAACCGCTGTAAATAGTATGGTGATGGGAGGAAAATACCAAATGAGCAAGCATAGCGGTAACATGGGCGGAATGCCTTTTGAAGGAATGGCTGTTATGGGTTATGATAACGCTTCAAAACAATTTGTTTCTTCATGGATAGATACCTGGAGCACCGGTATTATGAACATGACCGGAACCTGGGATGAAGCTACAAAAACACTTACCTCAACCGGAACAATGCCTGATATATGCAGGCCCGGAAAACAATGCACATTAAGAGAAGTTTATTCAGTTGTAGATGAGAATACACACAACTTCGTAATGTACGGCCCTGATCAAAAAACAGGAAAAGAATATAAAATGATGGAAATAAAAATGACGAGAAAAAAATAATTATTCGGATTTACTGACTAATAAACCCTGATCTTTTTCAGGGTTTATTATTTATGGCCATCCGTATTTAAGTGTTGCAGGCATTAACCGGCAGAACTGTAATTGCCGTATTTAAAATATCCATAATACCCCGGCTTTTTACAACTGATGTTCTTTTATCATTATCTTTAGTATTATTTATTTTTAACCCTGTCAACGATTATGAAAAGTTGGAAGACCCTGTTCGTAAAAGACAATAATGATCAAGAACAAAACCCGGTACAATCAATAGATGGTTTCAGTTTTCCGGCAGCGGCAAACAGCACACAGCCGGTTAATACTGCAAGCCCTCAAATAGGAGTAATTGAGCAGGCGGTTATCAATGAAGTGCTTTCCGTTTATGAAAAAGGCATTGATTCCATCAACATGCCCGGGTACGATTTCTATGAATTTTATAAAGGCATTGGCAGTATCAATAATGCCGGCGAACAGGCATACCATATGGCTTATCAAATGGCCAAATCCATGGACAGCAGCCTTAGTTCCCAAAAACTTTTATCAGATGCCGAATTTTATATCAGCAAGATAAATGAAGTGCATAACCAGTACTCCATGCAGGGCCAGCAAAAGATCAGCTCACTGGAAGCAAAAAAAACTGAAGAAAAGAACAGGCTCAACAATGACATAAACCAGGCCACGCAGGAGGTAAATCAATTACGCAGCCAGATGCAGGCGCTGGAAACAGAGATCAATCAAAAAAGGATCAGGCTTACAGCAGTTGATAGTGAGTACATGCCACAGGAAAATACCATCAGGCAAAAATTGCTTGCAAATGATAATGCCAGGCAAATAAGTATCCTTAAATTAACCTCGGTAAAAGACGGTATTCAAAAATTTATTAAATAAACAAAACAATATAAAATGGTACAAGAAAGCAATAAGGTATTGGAATTGCCGATACTGAAACATTTTTCCAAAGGCGAGATATCACTCAATCCCCAAAACTGGCGCAAGGGCGAAAAAGGGATCGCAACAGTGGCCGGCCTTGTCATATTTGGCACCATTGCCTGGGGCCTGTACCAGTTTATTTTACCAATCGTTTTTACCTGGATAGGAAAAGCACTAGGCGCCATAGCAGTTGCTGTACTGGTAATTGGCTTTTTTATTTTACTCCCCGTAATTATTAAAGGTTTTAAAAAACTTGCCCGGGCGCTTCACAAAATGCTGATCAGGTATGATCCCTTTGGCGAACTGGCTGAGCAAAAAGAAAAAATGGTTGAGAACCGGAATCGTTTCAAGCAGGCTAAGATCAAGATCAAAGCTATAAAAAGCAATATGGAATCTGAGTCGCTGAAAGCTGAAAAAGAATCAAAGGAATACCAGGAAACAGTAGTTACTATGCAGAGTAAAGCTGAAAGCCTGAAAAATAAAATGACCTTACTGGATGCCACCAAAGGCGCTGCGGCAAAGGAAACAGATGAATATGTGGAGCTGCAAACTAACCTGATGCGTACTTTAAGCGAAGCACAAAGGGTTAGTCACATGCTTAATCAAAGCACCGGCCTTGTACGTAAATACGGAAGCCGTGCACATGTGATCGGTAAACTCGATCGTAAACTGAATATGGTAGATACGGCCATGGAAATAAAGATCGCCGATTTTGAAGTAAGTATTGATATGCTGAAGAAAGAATATGCTTTTGCACAGGCCGCACGTGAAGCAACAGAACAGGCCAAATCAGCCATGTTGTTTACCAAAAGCTGGGAGCTTGAATATGCACTGGATGTTGTAACCAATACCATTTCTATGGATATTGCCAGTACCAAGGAAAACCTGATCGATCTGGATTCCTTAACCAGCCAGTATTCAGTGGACAGTGATGAACTGTATTCAAGGTTAGATAAACTGGCCGACCAGATAAAAACCAACAGTTATGATACGCCCGATTCACAGCGATATAATAATCCTAATTACAAACTTACCGGCCAGGATAAAATGGAAAGTGGTGGATTTGGTGATATATTTAATTCATAAAAAGTCAAACAATATAAAAAATGAAATGGTCTAAACTAACATTCTTTTCAAAAGCCCTTATAACAATTTTAGTGGCCGGGGGCATCGGTGCCGCTGTTTATTTTCTTTCTCCGGGTTTAAGAACATCCGAGTCTAAGAAACTGGAAAAATTAGATGTGGAAGACAGCGATGTTAACAACATTACTACATCCGCAGAAATGCCGTTGCCGGGCTCAGATGTTTCCTCAACTGCATCATCCAAGCCATTGATAAAAATTGCTGGTTATGCCTGGAACGGCCAGTCGGGTATTATTGTTGCCAATGGCGGCCCAAAAACCACCAACGGTTCTTTAATGGAGAAGAACGGCATAAACCTTGAACTGATACGCCAGGACTGGCTTACAGAATTACGCAATCTGCAGATGAAATTTGTAGATGAGTTTGATAAAGGAAATAATTTTCCGAAAGAAGGTGTGGCCGGTATCATGATCATGGGTGATGGCGTTCCTTTTTACATCAGCTCTGCACAACAGGCTATTGATGATAAATATGGTAAAGGAAAATACAACCTGCAGGTGGTAGCCGCTATCGGCCTTAGCTATGGCGAGGATAAACTGATAGGCCCTCCAAGCTGGAAGATGAACCCGCAATCCATGAAAGGAGCTTTGATCTCAACCGTTATCGGCGATGGTGATTGGGTGGTTGCGGTAAATTATGCATTTGCAAATAACATAAAAGTAAATCCTGACCCAGCAACCTATGATGCCGAAGCTGTAAACTTTATTGCCTGTGCCAATGATGATTATATAGAAGCATCCAAGGATCTCATCAAATCACAAAAAGAAGGATACACCATTCCGCTTAAGGAAGTAAAAGATGGCAAGCTTACCGGCAAAACTATCAATAAAAAAGTAGATGGTTGCGCCACCTGGACACCGGGTGATAAAATGGTGTTTGATGCACTGACAGGTTTTACCGACGTTATCTCTACAAAAGAATTCAACAACCAGATGGCAACATCTGTGATCATGGTAAAGCAATGGGCAGAGAAAAATAAAGATGTGGTTTTGAACCTGCTTAAATCAACCTACCAGGCTACCAACCAGATGAAGCAATATGATAGCTGGAAAAAAAGAGCATCAGAAGCTGTGGCTAAAAACTTCAACCAGGAAACTCCAGAATACTGGTACAATATGTTTAAAGGACAGAAGGGAGAAAAGAACGGCATCTCTTACAACATGGGCGGAACAAGGGTTTTCAACCTGGCCGATGCCAACCAATATTATGGCGTAACTGATGGTACAAACCGCTACAAAGCTGTTTACGACCAGGTTTCCAAATACCTGGCGCAACTTAACCCGGCTGGTTTTAACCAGAATGTAAAAAGGATCGTTCCTTACGAGGAAGCTGTTAACCTTTCTTTTTTAAAGCAAATAGAAAATATTGATGCCGGTAAAGCAGATGTTGCCGATTATACAAAAAAGGCAACACAACAGGTAGCTTCAGGCGAATGGCAGATCAATTTTGATCCGGGCAGGGCATCTTTACGGCCCGAAGGACAAGACGTACTTGACCAGGTATACAACCTTTTGATACAGGCCGAAAACTCTAAACTTGAATTGTTTGGCCATACAGATAATACAGGAACTAAAGAAGGAAACTATTCTCTTTCAAGAGCAAGGGCCGAAGCAGTAAAAAGCTACCTGATACAAAAAGGCATTCCTGCAAAACGTTTTCAAAAAATTGAAGGGCTTGGGCAGGATGAGCCTGTTGGAGAAAATACTACAGATGCCGGCAAGGCTAAAAACCGCAGGGTGGCCATTAATCTTTTAAACTGATCTGTATAATGCTGAAAAAATGGTTCCGGCCTTTTGAAACAGTTGGTGGCAAACAGCGGCTGATGATCACTACTATCTGGATCGTATTGGTTGTCGGTTACTGGATCATTGCATCGCAGGGCACTAAACATCTTTTTCCAACACCTGTACAGGTTTGGGCCGGCATGCGATCGCTGTATGCTGAAGGGTTGATAGTACATATTGGCAGTTCGCTTTTGCTTTGTTTGCAGGCTGCAGCAATTTCGCTTCTCATTTCATTGGCGGTTGTTTATTTATCGCCGCTGCCGGCCATAAAGCCCATAGCACTTTTTTTAAGCAGGCTGCGTTACCTGCCACTTACCGGTATTACATTTTACCTTACCATTCTTGTAACCAATGCACGATCCATGCAGGTTTGGGTGCTGGTTGTGTTTATGAGCCTTTATTTTATTACTTCTTTACTGGGGGTTTTAAAAGATATTCCGGCAGATGAAATCAACCATGCCCGCTCTCTTAAATGCAGCCGCTGGGAAATTTTGTGGGAAGTGGTTATTAAAGGCCGGCTGGATTATGTACTGGATGTGTTGCGGCAGAACCTCGCCATCATCTGGATGATGCTTGTAACGGTTGAATCTATTTTGGTTGCCGCAGGAGGGTTAGGTGTATTGATAAAGAACAGCGACAAGTTTGCCAACCATGGCCGCATTGTAGCATTGCAGATCATCATCTTATTAATAGGCCTGCTTTTAGATTGGATCTTACAAATAACCCGTAAAGGTTTGTTCCGTTATTCAACTTACTAATTACTATGCCAATCAAATACGAACAAAAAGATACCATACTTCATGTAGAAAACCTGAGTGTTGCATACGGTGAAAAAGTAATTATTTCGAATGTCGGTTTTACTGAAAAAGATACTGTACGCCCGGATAAAGCACAGGGACAAACCATTGCCTTTGTTGGCAGATCCGGAAGAGGGAAGTCAACCCTGTTCAGGGCATTAACAGGGCTGGAAGAGCCGACAACCGGGGTGGTTTTGATCCCCGATTATGAAAAAAATATTGTGAATGGCCAGCAACCTGCTAAAAAAGTAAAAGAAGGTGATGTAGGTTTTGTGGATCAGAAATATACGTTGTTCAGGCACAAAACTATTTACCAGTCTTTAAAATTTGCCTGCCGCAATGCCAAACTTTCCGACTCAGAAAAAGAAGAGAAAATTAAGCAGTACCTGCACGACTGGGGTTTGAATATTTGCAGAGATCAATATCCAAATGAATTATCAGGAGGCCAGAGGCAAAGAACAGCAATACTTGAACAACTGCTTAGTTCGGGATATTATATGGTTTTAGATGAGCCCTTCTCCGGCCTTGATGTGGGTAACATTCAGAATGTAAAAGATGCTTTTTGGCTTATCAACAACAGTAACGAACTCAATACAATTATCTTCAGCACGCATGATATAGATCTTGCTGTAGAACTTGCTGACTCGCTGTATGTGTTGGGCTATGGAAAAAATGAAAAAGGAAGCCTGACCCAAACCGGAACCATCTTAAAACATTTTGACTTAAAAGCCATGGGCCTTGCATGGCACGACGGGCTTACAAAAGATCATCTTGACGTTGTAAAGGAAATAAAAGATATTATGCTTGCTTCTTAGAAAGTATTTATTTTTTTAAATTCTTCTCATACATCTCTATCCATTTCTCTACTGTTATTTTAGTACAGAGCTCACCGATCAGGTCAAAAGGAATGTTCTCTGGTTTCTTAAACCGTACGCAACTTTTACCCATGTCTAATTTTCCAACACCGGCTTTGGCATATTCATCAACAAACCATTTAAGCAGTTTTGGATCCACATAAATCCCCATGTGATAAAAGTTAATGCTGTTCTTTTGCGAAGCCAAACCCGCAAAAGGCAATGGGTCTTTGGGGTTACAATGATATCCTGCCGGGTAAATGGAATGTGGTACAACATACCCCATTGCACCGTATCCCATTCCCTCTCTAAATCCTTTAGGTAAATTTTTCTTCATTACATTACGCAGCTTGTTCATGGCTGCCTGCCTTTCTGCAGGAACTTCTGATAAGTATTGATCGACAGTTGTTGCTTTTGATTGCATGGCTATTAGATTAAAAATTAAGTATCCTGAAGAACTCCGGCCATGGCCCCATTTCATCCTTATATTGTTTGGCCATCACTCTTGTTATTTGAGCTATATGCGTAAGGTCATGCACTACCCAGGTGGCTAATAAATTCCTAAAAGTTACTTCTCCTAAAACCGGGTGAGTTCCTTTTTTGTCCAGCTCATCTTCAGTTAAACTCAATGATCTGAACCAGGCCATGTTCTCTTTACGGATGGCTGTAAATTCATCCAATAGTTCCTGTAAAGATTTGTCTTTGCTTTCTTCATACTGTGCAAACCGGTTCCATTTCACAAACGTTTCGGTGTTGCCAAATTCCAGTATCATCTTTGTCCTGGCGGTCCAATCTGTTTTTTCACCATGAATTAAATGACCAACTACATCATAAGGTGAAAATGTTTCGGGGCCTTCATTCGGCATTACCCAGTCGTCAGGTAAGCCCGAAAGCAAGGCCTGCAGCACAGCGGGTGTTCTGTCTAATATCTCGTATGATCTTTCTAAACTGTATTTCATTTATTGCTTTTTGTAATAAAAGTTTTGCCTTTTGCCCGTTTCAGTTCCATCATCAATATAAGCATGCAAGGAATCAGCTGTTACCAGTTTATAAACAATTCGTTTGGGAAAATCATGCTGAGAGTTTTCAAAAACAAACATATTGTTTTCAGAGCCGGTCATTTTAAACGCAACGGGTTGCTTGTTATTTTGCTCTTCAACAGTGGAAGTATAAAAAACACCTTCTTTGGTATTGGTGAGAGCAATTCTTTCGCTAATGATGGTGTCTTTTCCTTGGATCATATACCCTTTGTTTTGCAGGTAATTCTTATTCATTTTTTTCCATTCTTCGCAAACAGCGCCACGCCTGGTATTCATTTTCCAGGTGCCTTCCAGGGTATACAGTTTTTTAAAAGTTTTGCTATCCCCTGAAATAATAAAGGCAGATAAACCTAATGCAGCAATAATTACAATAACGCTTTTTCTCATTTCTTTTTCTTTTTAGATGCTTTGGCAATCTTGTTATAATCAAGTGCCAGTTTTATCCAGTACTCCAGTTTCTTTTTTGTGTTCAGGGCTTCTATATCAACAAACACAAATCCCTTCATTGATTTTCCGGTAAAGTCCATCGGTTGACACCCTTCCTTTTCCATCACTTCTTCATATAGATCAGGGTTAAGCCGCACCATCATCCTTTCCATTTCTACTCCCACACACATTTTATCATTTACCATAAAACAAAGTCCGCCAAACATTTTTTTCTCTTCGGTAATTTTATGAGTAAGAGAAATAAGTTCCCTCACCCTGTCTGCAAGTTTTTCGTTGTAAGACATAAATCATTAAGAGGTTATAACACGTTTTATTTTTTCATTCTTATTGCGAAGGTCCAATCCTCCTTCCAATAAAGATTTGAGGTTGGTTAGGTAAAATCCAGCCCGTTTTGCATCCCAGGTGCCAGCTATGCCTTCCTTCTTCTGTATCAGGGATATTATCCTGCACCAGTTCTACTATGTTTTGCCCTTCTTCTTCTTTAATAGTTATGCTGCCATCGCCTGCGCCGCCAAAACTGAATTTAAAAAGATCTTTGCCGTTGCAATCAAGTATTTGTCCATGCTCTGTTGTTTCATCATCCCAGCCATGCCAGCGCCATGTATAGCTATCACCTTTTTGCACAGGTTCAGTACCTGCTCTCAGATCTCCATCGGGAGTTTTAAACTCACTCAACCTTAAAAACCAATATTCCATCCCTTCCCTGGTGGCGCAGCAGTTATATATTTTTTCTGTGGGAGCATGTATGTTGACCCTTACAACAAAACGGCTCCAGTCATAATTGCCCATAAACTTTATTTAAAATTAGTTCTTGACTTCCATAGAAGATGCTTTACTGAAATTTTACTCGTTCGCTTCTTTTCCTGTATCAGCATCTACCAATATCTTCCAAACACCTTCTTCTTTTTCGAGCACCACAAAAAATCTCCCGTAATAACTCCGGGGTTCTTTTCCTTCCTGTATTACGGTGCCTTTATAATAACCGCTTTCCCAGGCCTTTTTTCCATCGCTTATTCTTTTATCGAACCTTAACTCAAATAAACGTTGAAAACTTTGTGATGGTTGTTTCCCATTGGGATTAATTGGCGGAAAATATTTTTCATGATCCAGCACCTTTCCCCGGTCTATCTCCACACGGGTTACCCGTTTGCTGTGCACATTTCTAAATCCTTCTTTATTACCGGAAATAAAATGAGCTGTAAAAGGTTTCCATACCTGTTCATTAATTTCATTCACCCATTTCAAACTATCCGATTGGGCATTAACAGATGCAAAACAAAAAAAGGCTGCAATCAATAGCAGGAATTTTTTCATAGCAAGATATTTATTGTGGCACACTATGCAACCCAATGCGGTTGCCTTCAGTATCCATAAACACTGCCATAAAACCATGTTCAGGGCTTATTTCAGTTTTAGGGACCATGATGCTACCGCCGGCTTCAACTACCTTATCCAATATATTCTGAACATCGGGATTTCCATTTAAATAGATCAATGGTCCATCAGTTGCAGAAGCTTTGTGAAAGCCACCACTGTCAACCAGGGCGCCTCCAACCTGTGTCATCATATCCTCTAACGGAAACATCCGCATTTTAATGTTTGGCATGTCCATCGGTATCATGGTTATACCAAAAATGGTTTCATAAAATTTTTGTGCACGGTCAATGTCGGTAGTTGGTATTTCAAACCAGCTGATTGCGTTTTGCATGTTTTTAATTTTGCCCCTATCCCCTAAAGGGGGACTGGGATTATTAATAATATTATTTCCTTTATTCTTTTAAAGCCCCTTTAGGGGTTTGGGGCGTTAATATCTTTTCCTTCTTTCAATTTGGCAATAGATCCTTCCAGTTGCTTTTTTGCAGCATCATTGGTTGTTTGTGCCAAAGCTTTTTCTGCATGTTTCAATGCATTTTTAAAATCGCCTTTGGCTGAATAACCACTCATTAATCCATTATTTACACCAACCACATCACCATATCTTTTTTGCGAAGCCAGGAATACTTCCATGGCTTTATCAGCTCTTTTTTGTGTGATCAACAGCCTGCCGTAAGCAGTATATTGATTTGCGATTGCCATCGTTAGCGCTTCCATCATGGTTGAATCAGCTTCAGACACTCTGTTTAGTTTTTCATAAGCGGTAGCCAGGTTTCTTAAAGTAAAGTAGGTTTTTTGTCCGCCAAAGCCATCTACTGCTCTTTTGCTCCATTGTAATGCTTCCTCCAGGTTTATGTTCTTGTTAAAACAGTATTGCACTGCATTTAAAATAAGTGCCGGCGTAAAACCTTTGCGGCTGGTTAGTTCATTGCGTATCCTTTCCAATACAATATTATCTACGTCAACATCCACTTTAAAAGGCACCGATAATTTTTCCCACTGCAAAGCAATAACACAATACTTTTCTTTGTGCTCAATAAATTCATACTTTAAATATTCCACGCTTTTATCCAATGCAGCAGGTTTCACATTCACCCGAAGCACATCATATTTTTCTTCGTAATAAAAACTACCCCAGGCATCAATTTGTGAATTAAAGATCAGCGTAACATTATCGGCCCCCATGGCCATGTGGATGGAGTAAGTGCCTGCTTTGATCGGCTGGCCTTCTATTTTTACATCATGCTCAAAAGTGATGATGGTGTTTTCGTTGGCCCCGGCACGCCAGGGTGCCGTATTTTTATTTGTAATAAAGCTTTGCGTAGTAAAACCGTATGTTACAAGGTTACCATCGCCCCATATCTTTCCTTCCCGTTTATTTACATCGGGCCTGCTGTATTTAATGGTTATGGAAGTAATGCCTACTTCTTCTGAAATGGTTGCCCTGGGGTTATTGCCACTGGGCGGCAGATCGAGTTGGGCAAAAGAAAGAGAAACAGAAAAAAGCAAAGCAAAGGAGAACAGCAAATATTTCATATTGTTGGTTTAAGTTTTGGTTTAAGTATTTATTTTACAAAATACAGTTACAATTTTTATTATTTTTTTCTCCTGTATTCAAGATCATATTCTGTACTCCAGGTTGTTCCGTTATCTTTACTGATCTCACCGTGTTGCCTGAGTTTATCTGTACTCAAATTGGTGAAGGTCATCTTCCTTATGGCCATAGTGTCTTTATTAAAAGGAAATGGTTTTGATGAATAAATAATCTGGTTATTCTCAAACTTCCCAAGCAAATATTCATTGGTTCCACCAACATTATCAACCCAGGTCTGTTGCCATTGTTTGATGGATACATTCCAGGTATTAAAACTTTTACCGGCGTAGCGCAGCCCCTGTTGCAAAGATGCACTTGTCCATTCTTCAAAAATAATACAGCTGTCCAGGATCAGGCTTACCTTGCTATCTCCTGCTTTTTTTCCTTTTGGGCCAAAGGCTTCCCATTCACCGATCCAGAAATCGAATTGCCTGTATTCCGGTGCGCTACAGGGAAGCTTACTTTTTTGGGCAGTAACAGTAGAGAAAGTACAACTCAGAACAATTAAAATAAGTAGCTTTTGCATGTTAGTTTTTCTTCTAAGACAAGAGGATCATAATTTTCGCTTCATTCCTTATCCGATTATGATACCATTTGTCATTTCAAAGTAAGCAATTAAAATAAAATCTTTCGATTTTTATGACAGGCGGCGATGCAGATCAATACATTTTCCATAAATATTTATTTTAGGTTCGTTGACTAATTTTTAACAATTGAATTGTGTAATCAGAATATCCGTTTCATCCTATTCACAAATTCAACTGTTATGCATTTATTCAATTTATTTAAAGATGCCCGGTACTTTCAAATTATTTTTCAAAGCATATTTTTAAGCTATGGAATTTTTGTTTTGCATTGGCGAAATGAAAGCTGGTTGTACCTTACCTATTTTGCAACAAGCCTTGCTGTGCAGTTTATTTGTGAGTATTTTTTAGGGAAGAAAAATATTCCTTTTTTACAACGGTTGAAAAACGGGGTTCCCTCCGTACTTATCTCTTCGTTCGGTTTAAGCCTTCTATTAAAAACAAATTATTGGTGGGTAGCGGTGTTTGCTGCCAGCGTTTCTATTCTTTCTAAATATATTATTCGTGTCAACGGCAAGCACATTTTTAATCCTTCTGCATTGGGAATTGTTGTTGCTATTTTCTTTACAGGAAATGCATGGATCAGTCCCGGCCAGTGGGGAAGTGGTGCGGTAATTTTGTTTGGAGTTTTGAGCCTCGGGTTCATTGTTACTACAAGGGTGCAAAAACTGGATGTAAGCCTTGCTTTTTTAGGAACTTTCGCCGGCCTTATCTTTTTAAGGCAGATCATTTACCTGGGTTGGCCCATGGATCATTTTATACAATCGGTAAGCACAGGCAGCCTGTTGCTTTTTTCTTTCTTTATGATCACCGATCCTAAAACAATCCCCAACCATACGGTTGTAAGAATTATATGGTGTATCACGATTGCAGCTGTTGCTTTTTATTTAACTGCATTCAAGTTCATGAACGGGGCGCCCATTATAGTGCTGGTGCTGGCACAGCCGCTTGTACCCATATTGGATAAATTTTTTAAAGCAAAAAGATTTGAATGGCTTAAACCAAAACCCTATACCGCAGAAGAAAAGAATTTTCTACATGTTGTTTATTCAAGATCAATCATGTAATCCCTCAACTCTAAAAAAATAAGTATGAAAAAGAAACTATTAATTATCGGGGCTTTTGTTACTATATCGCCGGTACTATTTTCTTTCTGCGGCTTTTATGTTAGCAAAGCAGACGGAACATTGAAAAACAAGACCAGCCAGGTTATACTGGTACGGGATGGCAACAGGTCCGTAATTACCATGTACAATGATTTTAAAGGCGATACCAAAGATTTTGCGATGGTGGTACCGGTGCCTGTTGTATTACGTAAGGATGATATTAAAGTGGTGGATCAGGCTATCTTTCAAAAACTGAATGATTACAGTGCGCCGAGGCTGGTAGAGTACTGGGATCAGAATCCGTGTAATAGTTATGAAATGATGGAAGATAAAATGATGTCGGCACCAAGCTCTGTTTTGCAGCGTTCAGGAAATGGAAAAGCAGAGGCTGCAAAAAAATCAGGCGTAAAAATTGAAGCCCAGTATTTGATTGGCGAATATGATATTTTAATTCTCAGTGCCAAAGAAAGCACCGGTTTAAAAACCTGGTTAAATCAAAATGGTTATAAGATCCCTGCCGATGCGGAAGAAGTGCTTGACCCATACATCAAAAGCAATCTTAAATTTTTCGTTGTTAAAGTGAATGAGAAAGAAAAGCAGAAACTGAATAATAATTTTCTTCGCCCCATACAGATCAGTTTTAACTCGCCCAAATTCATGCTGCCCATCCGCCTGGGTATGGCAAATGCTGATGGCGACCAGGACCTGATCGCCATTGCATTTACAAAAAAAGGCAGGATCGAGAGTACCAATTATCGTAACGTGGATATTGTTAGCAACCGGAACATTCCCTTGTTTGTACAAAAGAACTTTGGTGCTTTTTATGGTAACCTTTTTACCAATCAATGGGATAAGGAAGATAAAAGCGTGGCCTTCCTGGAATATGCCTGGAACGTAACGCCCATCAATCAAATGAAATGCGATCCTTGCGTGGGCAACCCCCCAACCGAGCAGGACCTGGTGCAGAGTGGTGTTTGGTGGATAGGCAATAAAGACTGGAATGATTACAGCGACGTTGACAATGATGATATTGATAATAGCAGTAAAAATGTTCATTTTACAAGATTACATTTCCGGTACAACCGCAGATCATTTCCACAGGACCTCATGTTCCAGGTAACACCCAACACACAGAACTACCAGGCAAGGTATATTATTACCCACCCTGCCACCGGCGATTTTAACTGTGCTGCCGGCAAAAAATATTTGCAGGACCTGAGGCAGAGAAGAAAAAAAGAATTACAGGAATTAACCGTATTGACCGGCACCAATATCAATAACTGGCAGGACGAAGCCACTGCCAAAAATGATGAGGAAACAAATGTATCGGCTCAGTATGCAACTTTATTACCACAGGTAAAAGACGAAATGGAGAATAAGGAAAACATGCCAGTTGGCATCCTCTTATTTGGAGCTGCCATGATAGGAGGCGCCGCTTTAATGCGATGGAAAGGAATAATTTAAGTTAGTTGGCTATACAGGTTTGGTTTTAGGTTTATGCCCCCGATCTTTATCGGGGGCATTTTTTTGTAAATAAAAAGCCCCGCAAAATTAATTGCAGGGGCCTTTTGTTCGCATTCACCTTTAAAGCTATTTTCCTCCGCCACCGGCTGCAGGTGCAGGTGCTCCGCCACCTTGCCTTTGTGGCCTTAATGAAGGTTCAATTTCGTCTTTCCATTGTTTCATTTGTGCTTCAGTAAAGATCAGTTTTAACTTAGCATCTCTTGCATCGGCAAACTCTTTACGCTTGGCTCCCATGGCCTCACGGTCTCCGCCACTTGCCCTTACTTCGTCCATGGCTTTTTGTTGCCCGTTAACATAATCAGCAATTATAACATCTGCTTTTGCTTTCGTGGCAGCATCCAGGTTTAATGGGGCCATCTTTTCAATAGTAAATTTTATTCTTTCTTCCGGTGTCATACGTTGTCCGCCACCGCCGCCTTGTGCATTTACAGCTGCAATACTTAACATAGCTACAAAAGCTGTTAAAACGAGTTGTTTTTTCATGTTTATTGTTTTTTAAGATTTGTGATTTATTAATTAGACGATGAAGTTCCTAAAAACCGTCGCTCATTATATTATTTACCTTCCGGCTTTTTTTTATTGTCCATGTTATTTCGCCTTATTAACATTTTTCCAAAAAGTGAATCAAATTTAGGTTGCTGGTCAGGCCTGCAAAGCAGCCTTATTTTTTTTAAGTGATTAAATGTTCGTAATTCAATTGTTTTTTGAGATGCTCCCGATTGAATGGCCATGTTGTTCATAGCCGAATCGCTAAAATTGGCTGCGGCCAGTTCTTTAAATTGTTTTTCTTTAGGATTACGTAAACTATCTACCAGCTTCTTCATATTATCACTATGCTTTGTGCTCAGCGCATAATATTGTTGTATCTGCAGCGTATCAAACCCGATCTCAGTTTTTAAAAAATTGGCTATGATGGTTTTTTTATCCGGGCGTTTTTCATGTTTATCGCCATCTTTTTTTAGTAACAAAAAAGACACCAGGGCAATATTAGCAACCAGTAGAATGCCAATTATTGTAAGAAATACCTTACTTCTGTTTTGTTTGTTTATCATTATGGTTGGGTATTATCAATATCGTAAATAGTAGCTGTCGTATAAGAAAGCTCATCGGCCTGGTTTTGTGCAGTTTGCTCTGTAGCAGTGACTGAGTCTGACGTTTTGTTATTCATAACCGCCAGCACATTAAGCAATACGATCATGCACAACCCTGTAAAAGCCACGGCCGGCCTGGTTATAAGCCAACCTGCCTTTTCCCACACCGAACTGGCACCTTTGTTCATCCGGGCATTGATACGGGTAAGCAAATAAGGCTTCGGCTCTGCACACTGTGCATCATCCACGCTGCTTAGTGCGTCTTCGATCAGTTCATTTATTTGTTCCTGCTTGTTCATATAGTATATTTTATGTGCAACATCCTGTGGGTTATTCAGGAATATTGTTTTCGTAATATTTTTTTAATTCTTTTCTCAAATTTGCTTTTGCCCTGCCCATTAACGATTCCACTGCATATAAAGTTGTATTCATGATCTCGGCAACTTCCTGGTAACTCTGTCCTTCCAGTTTATGCAGTGTAAAAGCTGTGCGTTGCTTATCCGGTATCTGCTTTAATGCATTGAACAATTCATTCGCTCTTTCTTTTTTTTCCAGTCTCACACCCGGGTGATCAAACTCTGCCAGTTGTATATCCGCTTCGTCGTGGCTGGTGAACAAACTCTGCACAAAACCAAAACGTTTCTTGCGTTTCTTTTTCTTTTCGTGGTCAAGTGCCTTACCAATTGTAATGCGGTAGAGCCAGGTTGAAAATTTTGAATCGCCTTTGAAAGAACTTACCGAACGGAACACCTGTATAAAAACCTCCTGTGTAATATCATCCGCATCATCTTCGTTTTGTACGATACCAAGCGCTGTGTTATAAACCATTACCTGGTAATCGTCAACCAGCTTTTTAAAAGCTGCTTCATCCCCCTGCTGCAGTTGTACAACTAGTTCCGTTTGGTTCAAAACAGTTTTTTTTTCGGCCTAAATATAATTAAAACGGCCGATTACCACCACCGCTGCCACCACCCGGACCAAACTGCCTGTCGCCCCTGTTCTGATTATTATTGGTAGCTGCCACACCAAAATTCTTAAGGCTGTAAGTAAACGTCAGCATAAAATACTGTTGCAATACCTTGGTTTGTACGTCTTCTATATAAAAATTATTAACTGTTCTTGTAATACTTTGATTTTGCTTTAAGAGGTCAAATACAGACAATTTCAATTCACCTGCATTGTTCTTTAAGAATTTTTTACCGATCGCTGCATTCCATAGCCAGAAGCTTTGATTAAGGCCACCTGATAATCCGCTATACGTATTTCCTGAAATATCGTTTTGCAGGAACCAACCCTTTTTGTTTAAAAGGTTAACCTGTGCACCAATACTTTGATTAACATATTTAGTGTTGCTACTGTTGTTGGTATTGGTTTTTGAATTGTTAAAATTAGCAGTGTACGATAAATTAAAATCTATGTACTCACTTATATTACTGGCCAACACAACTCCTCCGTTATACGTATAATTGTCTGTCTTGGTCTCCTGGTAATTTATTAGTCCTGGTAATTGGGAATAACTGAACCCTGCACTTACATTTAACGTTGTCTTTATGAATTTTAAAGGCATACTGTAGGTAAAAAATGTACGCAGTGTTTTATACCCATCCAGGTTTACCGGCTTGGTCAGCTGCGATTTTGCTTTCAAAACTACATTTTGTTGTATAACAGAATCCTGCTCAGGTATATAAACTGCGTTTGTAATATAGTCGCTCGCTGTTTGCAAAAGCAGGTTGGCAAAGAAACTCCTGCTTGTTTTTGAATTGGTATAAGAATAACGGCCCGATACAAAATGTGTATATGATTGATCCAGGTCGGGATTACCACTGCTTACCCTTAAAGGGTTGCTTAGGTTTACTACATCCTGCAATTGGGTAACTGAAGGAAAATTGGTAGATGCCCGGTAAAACAGGCGGATATTGGCATTGGGTGATATTTTTTTACGCCACATCGCATTAGGCAATATCGTAGTGAATGATTGGTCAACAGATGTTGTTGTCGGAAAGATCCGCTCACTTTCCAGTTTCGCATTCTGAAAGTTCACACCAAAAGAAAGTTGTTCATCCCTGCTTTGGTTCAGACGGTAGCTGATTCCTGCATTGTGAGTTGTGATCGTGTTATCAAAGCGGTTTGACAATACGGTATCGAACATAGAATATTTCTGCCCGTCATAAGAAAAAGTCTGCTGATCGGCTTTGTTCTTTTGCACCGATGGCCTGTATTCAAATTGCAATTGACCTTTTTTACCTATCGGCTCAGTGTAGGAAATATTACCGCCAATAGTATGCCCGTTTGTATTATTATCACTCAGCCTGTTTTGCACAGAATCAGTAATAATACCATTTTCATAAAACCGGTATTTTGAATCGGTTATTGACTCTCCGTCATTTTTAGTCCAGGTTGTATTAAAGCCCAGTGAAAGTGACCTTCCTCTTTTTGGAAAGGAGTGGCGGAACATGATATTATTCCTGATATTATATCCGCTACGATCTGATGAACCATTAGTACGGGAGTTACTGATTGAATCAGCAATTCCTTCATAGGATTGAAAGTCAGAGAAGGAAGAAGAGCTATTATTCTGAAAACTAACACTTGGTATGATAAAAAGCGAATTAGAAGAATCTATTTTATATTCCAACCTCATGTTGAGGCGGTGATTGGTATTCTTAGTAACCGAATTGCCTTTTTCTATACTGAACTGAGAGGTATCTCCAAATGTTTCTGTATTTACCACACTTTCGTTATTATTAGTGCTGTTATTGAAAAAATAGCTTCCTGTTAAGGTTAATTTCTTATTATAGACATTACTAAAGTTGATACCCAAAGCGTTTGTTTTGCTTATACCGCTTGACTGTCCTACATTAAAGTTATCGGAGCCTCCGCCAAAATTACCACCACCCTGTCCACCTCTTCCGCCACCACGGCCACCACCACTGCTGGTTACTCCCAATAAATCCTGTGATGCAAAATTCTGTTGATTGACATTATTAAAATTTCCTACTAAAGAAATTCGCCTGTCGCCCTTAAAAAAACTAACATTACCACCGGCTATATAGCGGTTATCTGTTCCGTATCCTGCATACACCCTTCCAAACTGCCCATTCTTAATGCCTGATTTGGTAACAATGTTCACGGTTTTTTGTGAGTTCCCATCATCAAAGCCAGTAAGCTGGGCTTCGTCACTCAGTTTATCAAACACCTGTATCTTATCTATTATCGCTGCCGGCAGATTTTTAAGGGCTGCTGTAGCATCATCTCCAAAAAAATCTTTACCATCTACCGTCACTTTTCTTATCTGTTCACCCATTGCCGTTACCGTACCATCCCTGCCAACAGTAATACCCGGCAATTTTTTTATCATGTCCTCGGCCGTTGCATCGGGGTTTACTTTAAACTGGCTGGCGCTAAATTCCGTTGTATCGCCTTTTTGCCTGGCCGGTGCAGCCTTGGCTACAACAGTTACATCACCCAGGTCTGTAGCAACTTTTGCAATACTAAAACTAAGAGGGGTGGTATTACTGGCCTGCAGGTTAACACGCTGCTCAATTTTTTCGTAGCCGGTAAAGCTGATATACAGCCTGTAACCGCCGGTATTAAGATTATTGAACGTAAAATTTCCCGATTTATCAGTAACAACCAGCTTTGTTTGCGAAGAATCCCGTACCGAAACCAGCTTGATAGTTGCACCAACAACGGCCGAATTATCGGTTTTGTCGGCAACTTTACCTTTAAGTGATATATCCTGACCTTTTGCAATGATAGCCCCCAGGCTAAAAATGAATGCTAACAGTACCGATCTTAATCTCATAAATTTTCTTTTGTATGCCATATTAGACGGCGGCTTCTAAAAAAACTGGCGGTGATTGTAATTTTTTTTCCTTCCATTTTACATGCGATAATATCGTGCCAAAATGGGGCTTAGCGCCTTGTAGCCGGCCTTTAGCCTATTTAGCCTCCAAAAAGTTAATTTGCCCTGCTTATTGCTTTTTTAAATTAACTTGCAGCCCTAAAAATTAAACGACGAATTATGGAATACAGCAAATTGGTATCAGTAACCGGCCTGCCGGGCTTGTTTGAATTATTGTCCTCAAAAGCCGATGGTGGTGTTGTAAAGTCGCTGGAAGATAAAAGCACAAAATTTGTAAGTACAAGGGTACACCAATTCTCTCATTTGGAGAGTATTGAAGTATTTACAAACGCCGACAATGTGAACCTGGTAGACGTTTTTACTGCCATGGCAGCCAGTACCGAAAAATTACCGGCAGATACAGATGCCGCAGCAGTAAAAAAATATTTTGAAAAAGTATATCCTGATATGGATTTCGGCCGTGTGTATGCCAGCGATATGAAAAAAATGGTAAAATGGTTTGGCGCTTTGCAGGCAAATAATGTAGAGATCAAATTATCTGAATTACCCGAAGGAGAAGCTGCAACCCAGGAAACTACAAAGGCAAAACCAACTTCAAGCAACAAAGCTGCAGCTGTAAATAATGCCCCGGCCAGGAAGATAAATACACCGAGGAAAATGGCGTAGGAAGATAGAACACGGATTACACCGATTAAACGGATTAACACTGATTTTTTTGATATTCTGAATCCTGCCATAACATGCGGCAGGATTTTTGAATTTCAGACTACAAACTCACGATTCACGTCTCACAATTCACGACTATGTACACAGCTTATATAAAAAAACTACCCCGCAATTTTGTTCCTAAAGATTTTACAGTAACCGATTGGCAAAGCCTTGAACCATTTTTTAAAGGCCTGCTCGAAAGATCAATTGAAACCAAAGCCGATCTTGAAAAATGGCTGCACGACCAGAGCGAACTGGAAGCATTGATCAATGAAGATGCCTGCTGGCGGCAGATCAAAATGACCTGTGATACAGAAAATAAACCGCTGGAAGAAGCTTTTACTTTTTTCTGTATGGAAATTCAGCCAAAGATCCAGCCTTATGCAGATGCATTGAATAAGAAGCTGATCAACCATCCTTTAGCTAAAGAACTGGATGCAGAAAAATATTTTACTTACCTGCGCAGCATGCGTAAGAGCATTGAACTTTTCCGTGAAGAGAATATTCCCTTACAGGCAGAACTTTCTGTAATGCAGCAGCAGTACGGTGTTATTTCCGGCAAGATGACGGTTACTGTTAATGATACAGAATATACTTTGCAACAGGCAACTAAGTTTTTAGAAAATCCTGACAGGAAATTAAGGAAAGAAGTTTATCGAAAGATAAATGAAAGAAGGCTGGTTGATAAAGAAGCATTAAATAGTTTGTATGATAGTTTAATTGAGAAAAGAAACCAGGAAGCTGTTAATGCAGGCTTTAGTAATTACCGTGATTATCGCTTTAAAGAACTGGGACGCTTTGATTATACCAAAAAAGATTGTTTTCAATTTCATGAAGCGGTGAAGCAACATGTGTTGCCGTTGGTAAATATCATCTACCAAAATAAAAAAGAAAAACTGGGCCTGGATACCTTGCGCCCATGGGATACTGAAGCAGAACCCGAAGGCATAAAACCATTGATGCCTTTTAAAACAAGTGAAGAGCTGATAGAAAGATCAATTGCATGCTTTAGCAAGTTGCGGCCATTCTTTGGCGACTGCCTTAAAAAAATGCAGGAACTTAAACACCTGGACCTCGAAAGCCGTAAAGGCAAGGCTCCCGGAGGATATAATTGTCCGCTGGCAGAAAGCGGCGCTCCTTTTATTTTTATGAATGCTGCCGGGCAAATGCATGATGTTACTACCATGTTGCATGAAGGCGGCCATGCCGTTCATTCTTTTTTGGCGCATCCTTTAGAACTGAATGGCTTTAAAGAATATCCCATGGAAATTGCCGAAGTTGCCAGCATGGCGATGGAGTTGATGAGCATGGATGAATGGGAAACATTCTTTACAGATGCAACTGATCTGAAAAGAGCAAAAGAACATCAGCTGGAAAGAGTGATCACCATCTTCCCCTGGATCGCTATTATTGATAAATTTCAGCATTGGATTTATGAAAATCCTTCGCACACACATGAAGAACGCACTGCAACCTGGAATGAGATACTGAAAGAATTCCAGGATGATGTGATCGATTACAGCGGACTGGAAAGCTACCGCAGCAATAGCTGGCAGCGCCAGTTGCATTTATTTGAAGTGCCTTTTTATTATATTGAATATGGCATTGCACAATTAGGCGCTATTGGTATGTGGATGCAATACAAGGAAAATAAAGAACAGGCAATGGACAATTACTGCAAAGCGCTTGCATTGGGCGGTACCAAAACATTACCCCAATTATTTGAAACAGCAGGATTGAGATTTGATTTTAGCCCGGATAAGATAAAAGTGTTGATGGAGTTTGTGAAAAACGAAATGGAACATTGATCATTTACATGCGTCGCATATCCCGCTGATCACTACATCGGTTTGTTTTTGTGTAAATCCTTTGGGAAGTTTTACTTCGGGAATGCTTACATTATCTAAGCAAATTGTTTTATCACAAACGTCGCAGATAAAATGCACATGGTTATCGTGATGATGGCCGGCTTCGCAATTGTCTTTACACAAAGCATATAAAATAGAATTGTCGGTAGTTGGTATATTATGAATGATCCCTTTTTCTACAAAGGTTTGCAATGTTCTGTAAACAGTAACACGGTCAAAGCTGCCATCAGTGCTGGTTTCAATATCGGCATGTGCTAAAGCCCCGGCGCTGTTTAAGAACAGTTCCAATATCTTTTTCCGGCTTTCTGTTACGCTGAGCTGGTTCTTCTTTAGTATGTCGAGTAATGCTTCCATTGCAATTGTAAGATAAATTATGTTCGCTAGAACGTGAGTCGTCAGTCGTGAATCGTGAGTTTGGAACCTGATGAAAGTAGCAATCTACATTCAATTGCATTCACGTCTCACCATTCACGCTGTTAATTCGGATCGCTGCTGAATCCGTTCATAAAACGTTTGCTGGTTATTTTTTCTTTCAGCAAACCTTTAATATCTGTAATTAATTTGTCAACCTCATCATTACTCAGTCCGTCATAAACCATTCCACGTACCCTGCGTTGCTTATCTACCAAAGCAAAAAACTGTGTATGTATGAACTGGTCTTTTATTTGTGTTGAGTCAGGTTTGCCATCGTCAATGCCGTAACTCTGCCTGGCCATTTTATAGAGTGCTGCTTTATCGCCGGTTACAAAGTTCCAGTTGGGATTTTGAATTTTTACTTTTGAATTTTGAATTGAAGTATCGTTTATAATTTTATAAGAGCCGTCTGCATTTTTTTCAAGTTTACCATTGATCATTTTTGCTTCGTAATCTTTCAGCAAAGGAACAGAATCGGTTTCGGGCATACAGGTATGTGAAAGGATCATAAAATCAGGCTCGTCTTTAAATGCCTCAAAGACCCGGCGCATGTTTGCATTCATTTTGGGGCAAATGCCTTTACAGGTTGTAAAAAAATATTCCACCACATAAACTTTACCATCCACTTCCCTTTGCGTAATTTTTTTTCCATCCTGGTTCACAAATGAAAAGTCAGCAACATTATCGTTCCTTACCTGCAGGTTCGATTTTGAAAAATCATAATCATTAAACAGCAATAAATAAAACACACCCAACAACACAATAAAAAATCCTACATAGATCAAAACCCGCTTATTCATAAAAAACATTTTGGCAAATTTACAGCCCTTTGAGGGTTTGAGTTTACGATTGCCGGTTTTAGATTTAACTTAGCAAATATTTGCAACATTATTGCAAATATATTATCTTTGTCGCCAGCCTTATTATGAATATTAAATTAAACTGGGATGCTTTAGGCATCGGAACATCGATACTCTGCGCCATTCATTGTGCATTATTACCTGTGCTCATGGGTTCATTCCCCGTTTTTGGCGTAAACATTATTCACAATTTAGTTTTTGAATGGAGTATGATAGGCCTGGCCTTTGCCGTAGGCTCTTATTCCCTTTTTCATGGTTATATAAAACATCATCGTTCCCTGGTACCGGTTTTCGTTTTCAGCGTTGGTTTTATTTTCCTGGTTTTAAAACAGTTTTTTTCTCAGTACGAAACTCTTTTTTTGATAATTGCTGTTGCGCTAATCATCAGCGCTCATTTTTATAATTACCGGCTTTGTCATCGTAGCAGGTGTTCATCCCCGCATCATAAGCATTAAGGTTAATCCGTTTACTCGTTAATCCGTTAATTGGTAAGATCATTTACATTTATAATTCAAACTAAAATGTATGAGAAAAACTCTTTCTACTTTACTGGTTATATTAATTTCTTTTATTGCTGCATCTGCACAAAGTAAGGATGAACAAGCCATCCGCTCACTTATTGAAGAACAGCGGCTGGCCTGGAATACAGGGGACAAGGAAAAATTCATGCAGACTTACTGGCAAAGCGATTCCCTGATGTTTATTGGAAAAAGCGGCATTACTTATGGCTGGCAAAAAACGCTGGATAATTACAAAAAGGGATATCCCGATACTGCTACCATGGGCAAACTTGATTTTGACTTGCTGGAAGTAAAAAGATTATCGGTGATGTATTTTTTTGTAGTAGGTAAGTGGCATTTAACGAGAAGTGTGGGTGATGTTAGCGGCCACTTTACATTGCTATTCAGGAAAGTAAAAAACAAATGGGTTATTGTGGCCGACCACAGCAGTTAGTTTAAAGTCATTGGTCATTAAGTCATTAAAACCCACTCTCATAATTTCCATTTACGTTTGAGGTGAATGATAAGGAAGATAAAGCTGATGAGCAGGAAAGCATAATAACAATAGTTTTTCCAACCAGGCTTATCTGCAAAAAAAGCATAGCCTTTGTAAATCCCGGCAAATACATTTACCATCATCCATAATAATACAATGGCAACTGTATTGATGATCCTTACCAGGAACTCCCTTGTTTCGTCTTCCATGCCCATATAGATGAGGTTTCTATAAAATTACTTAAATCGGGCTTGTATTTTTTTATTTTGTAAGAAGCTTTTTAAAAGCAGTGCTGTCGCCATTAAATACATTAAAATCAACAAAGGCATCAATTCCATTCACCCGGCCTTTTTCATTGTGCTGCCACATAATCCATTTGCGTTTTATCCTGGGCTTATCTTTTACATAATAATGGGCAACCCATAAAGGATAATCATCAAACTTGCCATCCAGGAAATTTTCATAAAAATCTATATTGGTATAGATGATGGGTTTTACTTTGTAATATTTTTCGATCATCAGCAACCAGTCTTTAGCTCTTTGCTGAATATCAGCCACAGATGCGCCATTTGCGGTTTCAATATCCAGCACCGGTGGCAGATCACCCTTGGAAAGTTTTACCGTTTCGATAAAATTTTCGGCCTGCGCTTTACCGCTTTTACTGCTCACAAAAAAATGATATGCACCCCTCGGAACCAATGCTTCTTTGGCATTAAACCAGTTTTTTCTAAATCCGTTATCAACCCTGCCCAAACCTTCGGTTGCTTTGATAAATGCAAAACCTATCTTCACCTTTTTATCCTCCATAGCCTGCACAGCCTTCCAGTCAATATTATGCTGGTAGCGGCTTACATCAATACCATGTATGGCATAATTTACAGGAAGGTCAATACCAAAAGCAGGGTAGCGCACAAATTTTGGCCTGCTTAAAAATTCATTGATATAATAAACTGCCGTTGCAATTACTGCCAGAGAGACCATGGGGAGCAGGATAGTTCTGAGAATACTTTTCTTTTTCTTTGCCAAGGGTTAAGGTGAGATGTTTTTATGTAAACCTTTTACAAAATAGTGCAAAAAGTTTTTAAGTATTTGATAAAATTTTCATAAAACGAATTTGAAAATTTTTAAATACTCCATTTATTACAATTTAAAGTTCTTAAAGTTTTGTGAAAGGGGCAATAATGCGCCAATGTTCCCGTTTTAAACAGAGCCCGTATTTAATTCGGTAATCCCCAAAGAAAACGTATTCAGGTATGGTTAAACATTTTTTTTCTCTTATTAAAGTATCCAAATTAGTTTGGATATTTTTTTTGACTTTAATGGTCAATTCAGTTAATGCCGGTTCTTTTACAGATACCACCAAAAAAAAGCTACTGGCCGCTGCTGCTACAAAAGACAAGGCAGGCTTTGTAACTCTTGAGCCGAATGTTGTGTTCCCGGAAGTACTGGCAGGCAATGAAGAGGATGCCCTGGCTTATATAGAAAAATTTTCTGTTAACAGAAGGGCGTATCTCGTCCGCACTTACAACCGCAGCAAAAAGTTTTTTCCTAAGGTAACAGCTATTTTAAAGAAGCATAATCTGCCGCAGGAGCTTAAAGTTTTATTGGCCCTGGAAAGTGCTTTTAATGGTAATGCCGTATCAAAAGCAGGAGCTGTTGGTTACTGGCAAATTATGGATGAAGTTGCCAAGGAATATGGTTTAAAATATGTGGCCCAGCAAAAAGCTGCCGAAAAAAAGAAAGCGGCGAAAACAGCCATTGCAAAAACTGCAGCAAAAAAATCAAAGCCTGCCGTAGCTAAAGACGACAGGAAGAATTTCAATAAATCAACTTACGCTGCTGCCCGTTATTTAAAAGACCGTAGCCGGAACCTGGATAATAACCTGTTGTTGATGGTAGCAAGTTATAATTGTGGTATCGGCAATGTTTGGGAAGCCATGAAAAAGACTGGCAAGGACGATCCTGATTTTTGGGATGTTAAAGCTTACCTGCCGGCAGAAACCCAGGCTTATGTGATGAACTTTATCACGTTGAATGTGATCTTCCATAATTACGATAAATTCTCAAGCAACAATTTACTCTTTACACCAACAAAAGTGAAGATCGAAAATGCTGCAGCAAATCTGACCGAGGAATTAACTTCTCTTAATAATTAGACAGGTAGTTCAGTTTGTATTCAACCAGTACACCTGTACTGGTTTTTTTATTTTATAAAACCGGCTTGTTAAAAAAGAGAATATAAAGGGAGTTGAACCCGCAATCGGCTTACCTTTGCCCATGCCCCAATTCAATTGGAACGATAGCAAAAACTTACTCAGCAAACTTACTTTCAGGCGCTTTATCAATGGCAGCAAAGTATTGGGCAGTTTTTATATCAGCCGCTTATTAAAAAAGCCTGTGCAATGGGGTTACCCGGTTTCCATTTCTTTTGAGCCCACTACCAGTTGCAACCTGCGTTGCCCCGAATGCCCAAGCGGCTTAAGGCAATTCAGCCGCCCAACCGGTATGCTGCAAAACGATTTTTTTAAAAGGACTATTGATGAAATTCATAAAGAGTTATTGTACCTCATTTTTTATTTCCAGGGCGAACCTTACCTTAACCCCGATTTCCTGGAAATGGTAAAATACGCCAGCGATAAAAAAATATACACCGCCACATCAACCAATGCGCATTACTTAACCGATGTTGTTGCTAAAAAAACAGTAGAGAGCGGTTTGGACCGGTTGATCATTTCCATTGATGGTACCACGCAGGATGTTTACCAGCAATACCGTGTTGGTGGCAACCTTGAAAAAGTTTTGGAAGGGGCAAAAAATATCATGAAATGGAAAAAGGAATTGAAAAGCAAAACTCCTTTTGTTTTCTTTCAATTTTTAGTTGTTAAACCAAATGAGCACCAGGTTGAAGATATCAAACGCCTGGCCAAAGAAGTAGGTGTAGATGAAGTGCGTTTTAAAACCGCACAGGTATATGAATATGAAACTGACCCTAACAACCTGATCCCAACCATTGATAAATACAGCCGCTATACAAAAAGCAGTAATGGCACATACATTGCTAAGAACAAATTGGCCAACCGCTGCTGGAAACTGCAGCATGCCAATGTGATCACCTGGGATGGTTTGGTGGTGCCTTGTTGCTTTGATAAAGATGCCACTCACCAGTTGGGCAATTTAAAAACCCAGTCGTTCAAAGAAATATGGCACAACGATAATTACAAACAGTTCAGGAATGAGCTGATGAAAAGCAGAAAAAATATTGATATTTGTGCCAATTGCAGCGAAGGTGTTTCTGTTTGGAAAGAATAAATGATTGCAAATATTTTACAAACTACAAGTATATGGAGCAAACCAGTTTTAATGAACGCCTCAGGCAGATACTCATACTGCTGCTTATCCTGGCCATGGCCATATTACTCATCATTGAGCTGAAGGTATTTATTCCCGGCCTGTTGGGCGGTATCACTTTGTACATCTTAAGCCGCAGGTTATATTTTCAACTTATCTATAAACGAAAATGGAAAAAAGGGTGGACAGCTCTTTTATTCATTTTAGGATATCTCGTAATCATAGCATTGCCGGTATATGTAAGTGTAACCCTGGCTTCGCCCAAAATAAGAGGTATTGCCGAAGGGCAGGAACAGATCGTAGCAGGCATCCAGGCTGTTTCTGCAAAAGTGCATGAAAGAACCGGCATTACCATCCTATCGGGTGAAAGTGCTAAAAACATTGCACAAAAAGTTTCGGCTTTTGTTCCCCGTGTGTTAAACAGTACCATGGTTTTACTTACTAACATTATCATGATGTTCTTTCTGTTATATTATTTATTGTATAGTGGCAGCGAGGTTGAGAGATACCTGGCTAAAGTGATCCCATTAAAACATGAAAATGTGAACCTGCTGGCAAGTGAAACAAAAATGATGATAAAGGCCAATGCCCTGGGTATACCCATTATATGTATCATACAAGGCGCTTTTGCTGCACTTGGTTATTGGATATTTGGTGTGGAGGATTGGGGACTATGGGGTTTTGTTACCGGTGTTTTTGCATTCTTTCCACTTGTTGGCACCATGATCATCTGGGTTCCATTGGTAGGATATTTATTTATACAGGGAAACAACTGGGAGGCGATCGGCCTTACCATTTACAGTATTGTCGTTACCGGCAATGTTGATTACCTGGCCAGGTTAAAGCTCATGAAACATATGGGCGATGTTCATCCAATGATAACTGTATTGGGCGTTATTGTTGGCCTTAACCTGTTTGGTTTTATCGGGCTTATTTTCGGGCCATTGCTTGTCAGTTATTTTCTGATCATGGTAAAGATCTATATCAATGAGTTTGATAAAACTCCCCAAATTACCAATGTAGTAGCAGAAACTCAAAAACCGGAACCTAACCCTGAAAAATGAGTATAGAAAAAGACATTAACCAACGCACATTTCGCAATGAATATCAAAAAGGTATCATCAACCTTATTTATACCTATAACTGGATGAATGAGAAAATGAAATCTGTTTTTGATAAAGAAGGTATTACCAGCCAGCAATACAATATCCTGCGCATTTTGCGTGGCGCCGGTGCACCTATTTCCACCTTGCAGATACGTGAGCGTATGCTGGATAAAATGAGCGATACCAGCCGCATTGTTGACCGGCTTGTTTTAAAAGGCCTGGCGAAAAAAAATACCTGTAAGGATGATAAGCGTTTGGTAGATGTAAGCATCAGTGCCGAAGGAAAAAAAATACTGGCAACCATTGATGAGTACGAAAAAGATATGGATGCCATTTTGGGCAACCTTTCCGATGCAGAAGCAAAAGCTTTAAATAAATTACTGGATAAGATCCGTGAGCCTAAATAATCAAAAACTATTCATGAAATTTTTCTTTTCTTCTTTATTGTTCATTACCTGTCAACTACCCCTTGTTTTATTTTCTCAAACCAAAGCCGAGTTCCGTGGGGTGTGGGTTGCAACAGTTGATAATATTGACTGGCCTACCCGTGGCAATTTTAATTCCGATTCGCAAAAAGTGGAATTCATCAGGTTACTGGATATGCACCAGCGCAATGGGATGAATGCAATGATCGTACAGGTACGCCCGGTAACCGATGCATTTTATCCTTCTCAATACGAGCCCTGGAGTGAGTTTCTTACCGGTAAGCAGGGGCAACCGCCCGTACCTTACTACGATCCGCTTGAATTTATGATTGCCGAAACACACAAGCGGGGCATGGAGTTTCACGCATGGATGAATCCTTACCGTGCTGTTTTCAATATCAACAGATCATCCATTGCCGATACGCATATAACCAAAATTCATCCCGAATGGTTTTTAACCTACGGCGATAAAAGATATTTTGACCCCGGCAATAAAGAGGCTCAAACCTATTTAACAGGCGTGGTAAAAGATGTGGTTAGCCGCTATGCTGTTGATGCTATTCATTTTGACGATTATTTTTATCCCTATAAAATTCCGGGTAAGGAATTTCCTGACTATGCCACTTACAACAAATATGGCAATGGTTTACAAAAAGATGACTGGAGAAGAAGCAACACTGATTCCATAATCAGCATGTTGAGCGCTGTAATTAAAAAAGAAAATCCTAAATGCCAGTTCGGTATCAGCCCCTTTGGTGTTTGGCGTAATATTGATAAAGACCCTGATGGCAGCAGAACAAACGGAGCACAAACAAACTATGATGACCTGTATGCTGATATCTTATTGTGGTTGAAAAAAGGCTGGATAGATTATGTAGCGCCTCAACTGTACTGGGAGTTTGGCCATAGGGTGGCGCCTTATGAAATTTTACTCGACTGGTGGAGTAAGCATACCTATGGCAGGAACTGTTACATCGGCCTGGGCATTTACCGTGCCGGTAGTAACGCAGCCTGGAAAGACCTTACACAATTACCACGTATGATAGATGCGCTGCGAAGCACACCCAATATACAAGGCATGATCTTTTTCAGCAGCAAAACCTTTGATAAGAATCCCAATGGATGGAGCGATACACTTAGGCTTAATTATTTTAAGGAACCTGCAAAAACACCGGAAATGGGTTGGCTGAAATGATTTTATTTACCTTTGCCTTATTAAAATATACACTATGCCCGGTTTTGAACATTTTGGAAAAGAAGAAATTAAAGAAGTAAATGATGTGCTGGAAACAGGCATTATGATGCGCTATGGTTTTGATGGCCCACGTAAAGGAATATGGAAAGCCAAAGAACTGGAAGATGCCATTTGCGAAACATTCGGCAGCAAACATGCACAATTGGTAAGCAGCGGTACGGCTGCATTAACAACAGCCATGAGTGCTTTGGGCATTGGCTATGGCGATGAAGTGATACTGCCGTCTTTTACTTTTGTTGCCAGTTTTGAAGCTGTATTAAGTGTGGGCGCCATACCGGTTTTTGTTGATGTAGATGATACATTGACTTTAGACCCGGATGCTGTACGCAATGCCATCACTTCAAAAACAAAATGCATCATGCCCGTGCACATGTGCGGCAGCATGGCCGATATGGATGCGTTGCAATCTATTTGCCAAGAGCACAATTTAATTTTACTGGAAGATGCCTGTCAAAGTATTGGCGCCTCATACAAAGGAAAGAAACTGGGTACCATCGGCGATGCAGGAACTTTTAGTTTTGATTTTGTAAAAACCATTACCTGTGCCGAAGGCGGTGTGGTTATGACCAACCGGGAAGATATATATATTTCAAGCGATGGTTATACCGATCATGGGCATGACCACAAAGGTGTTGACCGTGGCGCTGATCTGCATCCTTTCATCGGTTACAATTTTAGAATTAGTGAACTGCATGCTGCAGTTGGCCTGGCACAGATAAGAAAACTGGATACTTTTTTAGCTATCCAGAAAAAAAATCACACAGCATTAAAAAATGCGCTGGCGCAAATACCTGAAGTAAGCTTCAGGAGAATTCCTGACGAAAATGGCGATAGCTGTACCTTCTTAAGCTGGTTCTTACCAACCGAAGAAGCAACCAAAGCTGTTGTTGCAGAATTAAAAGCACAGAATATCTTAGCCGGCAATTTTTATTGGTTCGTTAATAACTGGCATTATATCAGCAAGTGGGACCACCTGAAAAATGCAGTAACGCTTAACAGCCTGCACCCTGATCTGAAAGCTGCTGTAATGCATCATGCCACAAAAGATTTTGCTGCAAGCGATGCCATCATGAGCCGATGCATATCCACAGCTATTGGTTTAGCGTGGACTGACGAGCAATTGAAAACAAAATGCGACCAGATAGCGAGTGTGATAAAGAAAGTATTGAGTGAACAAAAGGTGGCTTTATAAAGAAGATTACTTCAGATACAAACGGCAATTTTATGGTTGCCGTTTTTTATTTCCTTAATATGAGGGAAGGATACCAGCATTGGGTTTCCCTTCCAAATAATCATTATACTGCAAACTTCCCAACCTGAACCTCAGGGGAATTTTTGTTGCTTTTTCAAATTGTAATTCTTTTTTACAAAAAAATCCAAAATTCCGGGTATAAAAGTCAGCATTCACCACAGAACAGGAAAAAGGATTCAGGATGAAAACAGGATTTTCGGCAGTTTTTTTAGAAAAATTTCTTTTGTAATTTGATTTAGGAAACGTGCTGTAAATATTGATTTTACTGGTCTTTGGGGAAACCGGCCTTGGAAAAAAAAGGCTTTTATTCAGGTAGTTTTTGTCATGGGGATTTTGACCTGTAGCAGTACTTACCACAAAAATCATGCAAAAAAATAAAATTTTAGCAATTTTATGCATTTTACTTAGCTTATCTCTGTAAATTTACGTTGTTATTCCAGTATTGGATTATCCTTTTTTTATAAATTTTTTACCCTAATCGAGTTTAATAGATGGCTTTAAGTCAGGGATTATATCAGAAACAATTACAGAAGTTATCGCCTCAGCAAATTCAGTTGATGAAATTGTTGCAGGTGCCTACTGCCCAGCTGGAAGAAAGAATAAAGGAAGAGATCGAGGAAAATCCCGCACTTGAAGAAGCGGAAGATGGACACGAAACCGAATACGATGAATCCAAGGACGAGTTTTCTGATACTGACACCGCAGATACAGAAATGGACGGCAGTGTTGATGAATATGATAATATTGATATCAGCGAATATGTAAGTGACGGTGATGATGAAGTGGGCGATTATAAGTTGAAAGACACCAATTACCCCGAGCTTGATGAAGGAAAAGAAATTCCCATCAGGGTTGAAAGGGGTTTTAATGAACTGATGCTTGAACAACTGGGCATGCTTACCATTGATGACAATAAAAGAAAAGTGGCGCTCCAAATTATCGGCAACCTGGATGATGATGGATATTTGAGAAGAGAGTTTTCGGCTATTGTTGACGACCTCGCTTTCAGGCAGAATATCACCACAACAGAAGAAGAGATTGCAGAGCTGGTTTTACAGATACAGCAATTTGATCCACCGGGCATTGCGGCCCGCAACCTGCAGGAGTGTTTACTGCTTCAACTTGAAAGAAAGCTTCATGAAGGCAAGCATGTGGAAATGGCCATTAAAGTGCTTGAGAAATACTTTGATGAGTTTACTAAAAAACATTATGAAAAAATTCAGCGGGGATTTGACCTGGACGATGACCAGTTGAGGGAAGTAATAAACCAGATCATTAAATTAAATCCCAAGCCGGCGGGATCGGTTGGTGAAAGCGGCCGTGCCGAAAGTTATGTGGTGCCTGATTTTTTCATTTATAACAATGCCGGCAAGCTTGAATTAACGCTTAATAATAAAAACGCCCCCGACCTCCGCATTAGCGAAGGATACCGGGATATGTTGAAAGAATATGATCGTGGAAGCAAAAAAGATAAGCGGCAAAAAGAAGCCGTGATCTTCATCAAACAAAAAATAGATGCGGCCAAATGGTTCATTGATGCCATTAAACAAAGGCATAATACTTTGTTGAATACTATGGAGGCTATCATGAATTACCAGCGTGCTTTTTTTATCTCAGGCGATGAAACAGACCTGCGGCCCATGATCCTGAAACATATTGCAGAAGAGACCAGTCTTGATATTTCTACCGTAAGCCGTGTTGCAAACAGCAAATTTGTACAAACAGAGTTCGGTACATACCGGCTTAAATTTTTCTTTAGCGAAAGCCTGCAAACAGATAGCGGCGAAGAAGTAAGCACCAGGGAGGTTAAAAAAATACTGAGCGATATTATTGAAGGAGAAGATAAGAAGCATCCGTACAGCGATGAAAAACTAACAGAAATGCTGCAGGAAAAAGGGTATAATATTGCAAGAAGGACAGTTGCCAAATACAGGGAACAACTGAACATATCTGTGGCCCGGTTAAGAAAAGAATTATGATGACCGAAATCAGACGACAGACAACAGACAACAGACAACAAAATATTAATAGCACTTCTGTGGTCTATGGCCGGTGGTCTGTGGTCTCCATCTTTGCACATATTTTCTCTGTTGTATTTCATCCCTTATTCATTCCTTTTTATGTTGTTGCGTTCTTAATAGCCTATCATCCATCTTATTTTTCGGGTCTTGATTTTTACAAATTTGCAATACTTAGATCAGTGTTTGTAAACACCATCATATTCCCTGCTTTTGCTTTATTGGTAATGAGGGGGTTGGGATTTGTAAAATCCTTTATGTTGCATAGTCAGCAAGACAGGATCGGCCCTTACCTGGCCAATATGATCTTTTATTTCTGGATGGCGAGGGTATTTTTCAATTTTCAACCGGAATTGCCGCCAGTTCTTGCCAGCTTTATGACCGGTGTTTTTCTTACAACATCCATTGCATTAATTGCCAACATCTTTTATAAGATAAGTATGCACGCCATCGGTTGCGGTGGCCTGCTCGGCATCTTTATCATTATCATGAACACCAACAGCATGTTGATGACATGGCCTTTATCCATTGCATTACTCATCACAGGATTGGTTTGTACTTCCCGTTTAATCGTAAGTGATCATACCCAAAAAGAAATTTACCTTGGACTTTTAGTGGGATTGATCTGCCAGTTTGCTGCAGCAATAGCTATACTCTAAATAAAAAGACCCTGCTGTAACTGCAGAGTCTCTTTCTCCTGTCGTGCCTAACAATAAAAACTTTAAAACTGTAGATGAAATATAGTTTTCAATGCAAGTATTTTTAATATCAGAGCAGTTTTTGCTTGAACTGATATGTTGTTGTTGTAAGGGGTACATTTTTTAGTTTTCCAGTTTGTTACTGTTAAACATTTTTGTTTCTATAAATCGCTTTTATCGAACTGTTTATTGTGTTTTAAAACAAAATGGTACAGATATTTTTAAATAGCCCTGTAAACAGGTAAAACCCCTTAGCAACTTTACTTGTTTTTAAAAAGTCGATTAGTAAATACGCTACAGGTTAACATTTAGATTGCAAACCACGCATTCATAAATCTTTATCTTTGTACCTTAAGTGTGTAAAAAATGAATATCCGGTTATTTTTAAATCTACTGTGCCTGCTTTTGGTTTTCAATCTGAATGCAACTACACAGAAAGCAAGTTTTGATAAGGGTGCTTTTTACAATGCTATGGCTTCAACCGATATTATTTCTATCAATAACCAGTTAAACATAGTAAAAGCTTCTTCCATAAATGAAAGAGAAGCTTATGAAGGCGCATTGCTGATGAAGAAAGCTGGCATGGTAACTAAAGCCGCTGAAAAATTAAGCCTTTTTAAAGCCGGCCGCTTAAAACTGGAAGCGGCAATAAAAAAAGACAAAAGTAATACAGAGTTTAGTTTTTTACGGCTTATCATCCAGGAACATGCACCTAAAATAGTAGACTACCGCAATAATATAGATACCGATATTGCATCTATCCGCTCCAATTTTAAAACGCTTCCGCCGGTGGTTCAGCAGGCTATAACTGATTATAGCAAAAAATCGAAGGTTTTAAAACCGCTTTAGCCTTAATTTGCAGTAATGAGTAAAAAGATCCTGGTCATTTATTATACCCAATCGAGGCAACTGGAGGATATTCTCAACAATTTTACAGCACCCTTGATAGAAGCTGGCAATACGGTTGAAAAAGTTCGGGTGCATGTTGCCAATGATTACCCCTTTCCATGGAATGGTAAAGCCTTTTTTGCGGTAATGCCCGATTGCGTTTTAAACGTGCCTACTCAGCTTAAACCTTTTCAGCTTAAAGAAAATAAATACGACCTTATTATATTGGGCTACCAGGCATGGTTCCTTTCGCCCAGTATTCCTGTTAATTCTATTTTAAATGATCCGGCTGTAAAAGCTGTTTTAAAAGACACGCCTGTAGTTACCATCACCGGTGCCAGGAATATGTGGATCAGCGCTATGCAGCGCATTAAAAAAATACTGAAAGATTCTGAAGCAAAACTGGTTGGCAGCATTTCATTATTTGATAAGCATCATAATTTTATTAGCTTCATCACCATTTTTTACTGGATGTTCAAGGGCAAAAAAGGACGTTGGCTTGGTATCTTTCCAAAACCCGGTGTATCAGATGCTGATATTGCCAAAACAGCTGATTATGGCAAAACAGTTCAACAATATTTAGTTGGCGCAAACTTTGATGGCCTACAGGAAGAGCTTATTCAACAGAAAGCAATAGAAGTAAAATATAATTTAATGTTCATCGAATCCAAGGCAAGTAAAATTTTTGCAATATGGGCCAACATCATAGCAAAAAAGAAAAAAAAGACTGCCTGGCTTGTTGCATTCAAATATTATCTTTTAATTGCACTGTTTATAGCTGCCCCGATAATACTTACAGTGGATTTTATCTTCTTCAAGCCTTTTTTATCGGGCCGTATTAAAAAACAAAAACAACTTTATTCAGGCGTAAATTAACCCATAGAACAGATGTCATTTAACGAGGTTTACATTACAAATACTTCCGCATTTTTTCCTAACGACCCGGTTTCAAACGATGAGATGGAAGATTACCTGGGATTCATCAACGATGCTCCCTCCAGGTCAAAAGCAATAGTTCTCAGGAACAATGGCATAAAGAACAGGTTTTATGCACTCACAAAAGAGGGCAAACCCACACATACCAATGCACAGATGACTGCCGAGGCTGTAAAGGCATTGTTTAAAAACCCTGCCGATATCAAATCGATGCAGCTGCTGAGCACCGGCACTTCTACGCCCGACCAGTTGATGCCTTCGCATGGTGTAATGGTACACGGGTATTTGCCGGAAACAAATCCTGTTGAAGTGGTTTCTCCATCAGGTGTTTGCTGTGCCGGTATGCATGCATTTAAATATGCTTATCTCGCCACTAAAGCCGGCGAAGTACAACAGGCTGTTGCAACAGGTTCTGAGCGTTTTTCACTTTCATTGGTTTCGGCCAATTTTGAGGATGAGGCAAAGAGATTGAAAGAATTGGTTGATGATCCTTATATCGGTTTTGAAAAAGAATTTTTAAGATGGATGTTGTCGGATGGCGCCGCAGCTTTTCTCATCTCCAACAAAAAAAATGAAACGGGTATCAGTCTTAAGGTAGAATGGATAGAGGGCTTTTCTTACGCAAACGAACTGGAGCCTTGCATGTACCAGGCTTGCGAAAAACTGAAAGACGGTTCATTAAAAAGTTACCAGGATTATACCCCGCAGGAATTAACAGCAGAATCGATCATGAGTATTAAGCAGGATGTAAAACTGCTGAGTAAAAATATTGTGTTATACGGTGGATATGGCGTAAGTGCAGCTTTGGGCAAGCATGGTGTTAAGTCAGAAGAGATTGATTATTTTTTACCCCACATGTCGAGCAATTTTTTTAAAGACAAGATATATCACCAGCTGATCGCAAACGGAACAGGTATTATGTATGATAAGTGGTTTGTAAACCTGCCCGAGGTTGGTAATGTGGGAGCAGCATCTGTTTATTTTATGGTGAATGAATTATTTCACAGCGGAAAACTTAAAGTTGGCGATAAAATATTCTTACTTGTTCCGGAAAGCGCCCGTTTCTCTTATATGTACAGCCTGCTTACAGTTTGCTGATAAGAAAGTTATTGGCAATTATTAAATGCATTTCAAAATGAAAAAAGAAGAAATTCCCCAGGATGATGGCGCACTTAATAAATTGACCAAAGAAGTTGTTTATGCTGTTGATAGTTCGGGAAAATATTCGACCGAGCTAAGCACCGGTTGGGATGTAAAGACAAAAGCCCTTGACCTTGCCTGGGAAGATATTGCAAAGCGAATTGAAGCAGCCCGCCAGAAAGTACTGAATAATGAAGCCAGCCCCATTTTATATTTTCTTGAATTGAGATTGATGGATATGGGTATACTGGCATCTTATACCGGGCTCTGGAAATGGACCATCAAACGTCATTTAAAACCTGCTGTATTTAAAAATTTATCAGACCAAAAATTACAGAAATACGCCGATGCATTTAATGTAAGTGTGGAGGAACTTAAAACCATGAAGGTTCATGAAGACTGAATTTGAACATTTACAGGCTGCGCATTGCGAAAACGGCGTTACAACAAATCTGCTGAGATCTGCCGGTGCAACAAAACTTACAGAGCCGCTAGCCTTTGGCATTGGCTCGGGTTTGTTTTATGTACAACTGCCTTTTTTGGTGATCAATAACGGGCCGGCTATTGCCTTTCGTACCATGCCGGGACTCATTTTTAAAAGGACATGCAATGCACTCGGCATACCAGTCTTTAGAAAAAAATTCTCATCAAGAGAAGCCGGAAAAAAATATTTGGATGATTGTCTTGCAAAAGGGCAACCGGTTGGTGCACAGGTAGGCGTTTACTATCTTACTTATTTTCCAAAAGAGTATCGTTTTCATTTCAATGCACATAACACGATCATTTTCGGAAAAGAAGATGACCGATATCTCATCAGCGACCCTGTGATGGAAACACCAACATCGTTATCTGAATACGAACTGGAGAGAGTACGTTTTGCAAAAGGTGCTTTTGCGCCACGTGGCCAGATATACTATCCCAAGGAAAAAAGGATTGTTACGGATGAGCAGATGGCAAAGGCAATTGTAAAAGGAATTAAAAGAAATGTAACCCACATGATACGCATACCGGGTAGTATTGCCGGCGTACATGGTATCGCGGGCACCGGTAAAAAAATAAAGAAGTGGAAAGCTAAACTGGGCGATGAAAAAGCCGGTTTATATTTAGCACAATTGGTACGCATGCAGGAAGAGATCGGCACCGGTGGCGGCGGATTTAGATATATCTACGGTGCTTTTTTACAGGAAGCATATGCATTTGTTCCGAAAGATGAATTACTCGATATTTCAAAAATATTTACAGAAGCCGGCGATAAATGGCGCATAGCTGCTGTACAGGCCGCCGGTATTTACAAAGGCCGTATTGGTAGCCAGGCCGATTATGATGTGATGGGAGATTATCTCATCGAAATTTCGGAAATAGAGAAAAAAGCATTTCAGGCATTGAGCAAAATAAAATGGAATTCATGAGCAATGCAGCTGTGCGTATAACTAATTTAGGATTTACCTACCCACGCCAGTCGGTTCCCTGTTTTAATAATTTAAATTTAGAAGTTCGGGAAGGTGAGCGTTTTGGATTGTTTGGCCCCAACGGTGCCGGCAAAACCACCCTCATGAATTGCATGACGGGTTTGCTGCAATTTTCTGAAGGAAGTATACAATTGCTCGGCCATGAAATAGCACATCACAAAAAATCAGTCAACAAACTTTTTGGTTTCGTGCCACAGGATTTTTCTTTTTACCAGGAATTGAGCCCTGTAGAGAACCTGGCTTTCTTTGGTGCCTGGAGTGGTTTACAAAAAGCTGAAATAAAAAATAAAACTACAGAGCTGCTGGAAGTACTTGGACTCACGGAGGTTCGCAATAAAAAAGTAGAACAGTTTTCTGGTGGAATGAAACGCAGGGTGAACCTGGCTATCGGCGTAATTCACAATCCACGCATTTTATTTTTAGATGAACCAACTGTTGGGGTTGATGTACACACCCGCCATGCCATCATCAGCTATCTTAAAAAATTAAATGAAGGCGGCACCACACTTATTTATACATCGCATCAACTGAGTGAAGCCGAAGACCTTTGCAATAAAGTTGCCCTGATAGATGATGGAAAAATAATTGCACACGATACACTGAATCAATTAATGATAGACCATAAAGAAGACGGGCTTGAAGGTTTGTTCCTCAATTTAACCGGCAAATCATACAAGAACTCATAATGTTTAAACTCTGGAGCACCATATTAAAAGACATGCGCATCCTTACAAGGGACCGGTTGGGATTGGTGTTCATGTTTGTAATGCCCATCGTACTTGCGCTTGTTATTACCGCAGTGCAGAACAGCACTTTTGAAATGCTGAACACCAATACAGTGCCCATGCTTATTTGCAACAGGGATACCGGTGATGCCGGCAAACAAATGCAAACCGCTGTTGAGAAAGTAGGCATGTTCAGTTTGAAACAGGTTATGCCAAATGTATCTGACAAAGAAATTTCTGACAAGATGCATGCAAAAGATGCTGTTATCGCTATCATCATTCCGGCAGACTTTACACAAAAGCTAAAAATAAAAGCTGATGCAACAGCAAAAAAAGCGTTGAAGAATTTTGGTATGCAGGCTGGGGATAGTTTGATAAGAGATACAGGAAGTGTTCAGCCAATAACTTTACTTTATCACCCCGTGTTACAGGAATCTTTTCGCCACTCTATAAACGGTGCTTTACGAAGTGCATTGCAGGTTGTACAAAACAAAGAAGTTTTAAAAAGCCTTTATTTCGCTTTGAATGAAACGGCACTGCCTGATTCGTTGGAGAAAGATCTCATAAATAACCAGGTTGGTATTGTAGAAATCCCGGTGTCGAGAGATGGCAGCCGTAATATTCCAAATGCATCGCAGCACAATGTTCCGGCATGGACGGTTTTTGCCATGTTCTTTGTTGTGATCTCTTTAGGCGGAAGCGTGGTAAGAGAAAAACTGAATGGTAGTTTTGTGCGGCTAAAAACCTTACCAACCAATTACCTGGTTGCACTAATATCCAAACAGCTGTCTTATTTATTCATAACATTTGTTCAGGCTACGGTTGTTTTTTCTATGGGTATCTGGCTCTTTCCTTCTATGGGTTTACCAAAACTGAATTTACCGGCTGATGTAACCGGTGTGGTGGTTGTTACACTTATTTGTGGCTGGTGTGCCGTTAGCTACGCCATCATGATCGGCGTGTTTGCAAAAACACAGGAACAGGCCAATGGCATTGGTGCAGTATCCATCGTATTGATGGCTGCTGTTGGCGGTTTACTGGTGCCCAGTTTTGCCATGCCGGAATCTTTCCAGTTTGTGATGAAGTTATCGCCGTTGCATTGGTGCCTCGAAGCATATTATGGCTTATTTTTGGAAGGTGGTAAACTGAAAGATGTTATTCTAAATATAATACCTTTACTCGGTATCACTTTTGCAATACAATTGATCACTTTGTTCGGGTTAAAAAGAAAGAACCTGATTTGAAATATTTATTATGGAAACAGCGGAATTAAAACTGCAGCTTAAAAAGCAGATCATCGAATTTTTGAACCTTATCTCTGTTAAGCCCGAAGATATTAAGGATGATGAGCCTTTGTTTGGCGAAGGACTGGGGCTTGATTCAATCGACTCCATTGAACTGATCGTTCTATTGGGCAGGGAATACGGGATAGACATAAAGGATCCTAAAGAGGGCCGCAAGGTTTTAGTTGATATCAACACCATGGTTGCTTATATTGAGCAACACCGTACAAAATAAAAAAGCCCTTAAAATAAAAAGCTGTCAGCCTGAGCTTGTCGAAGGCGGGTTTAAATCTAAAGAGCTTTGATTACGGCACCGTCTTCGACAAGCTCAGACTGACAGAATAATAGCGCACAGTTTACTAATTCAATAAAACATTTTTCTTTGAGCAGGATTTTCATAACCGGCATGGGCGTAATAAGTGCTATAGGAAATTCTGTAGCCGAAAATCACGGGTCGCTTAAAGCGGCTGCCTGCGGCATTGGTAAAAACTTTGATCTCTTTCCTACAAAATATGCCGGCCTTTTACCCTTTGGCCAGGTGCAAATAAGCACAGAAGATCTGCATGAAAAATTACAGGTAACTGAACCTGGTGTTACCCGAACCACCTTGCTGGCCCTGCATGCATTGAATGAAGCTATTGCTGATTGTGGAATGGCTGCTGAAGAAATCCAGGCATTTGATACTGCATTAATTGGCGCCAATACCGTTGGCGGCATGTGTTTAACAGATGAATTATTCTATGACGCCAATGCAAAAACAGATGGATCCGAATACCTGGCTTCGTATGATTGCGCCTCAGTTAATATGTACCTGCAAAAACATTTCAAGATAAATGGCGTCATCAATACCATTAATACTGCCTGCTCCTCATCTGCCAATGCCATTATGTATGGCGCCATGCTGATGAAAAATGGTTATGCTAAAAGAGCTATAGTTGGCGGCGCCGATTGTCTTGCAAAATTCACCATTAATGGTTTTAATGCATTGCATATTTTATCTGATGAAATTTGTACTCCATTTGATGAAGGCAGAAAAGGTTTGAATTTGGGAGAAGGCGCTGCCTGGTTAATCTTAGAAAAAGAAGAAGATATAAGAGGCAGAAAAGTTTATGCAGAACTTTCCGGTTACAGCAATGCCAACGATGCTTACCATCCATCCTCATTATCTGACGAAGGTGACGGGCCCTTTCTTTCTATGCAGGGAGCATTAAAAATTGCAGCCCTTTCTCCTGGTAAAATTGATTTTATAAATGCACATGGCACCGGAACGGAAAATAATGATGAAGTGGAGGGCAAAGCCATGATACGCTTGTTTGGTAATCCTCCTGCTTTTATTTCTACCAAAGGCAACATAGGCCATACACTGGGTGCTGCAGGCGCTATTGAAGCTGTATACAGCATTTTAAGTTTAATGCACCAGGAAGTATATGCAAACCTCCATTTTAAAAATACAATTCCTTCAACCGGTTTAACTCCGGTTCAGTCATATACAAAAATGCCGGTAAGCCATGTTATGAGTAACTCGTTTGGTTTTGGCGGAAATTGTTCATCACTTATCTTTTCAAAAGCCTGACCATGCTGCATATCCATAAAACATATTGCATATCGGCTCAGCAAAACCTGTTACAGGATAATATTGAATTGATAAATGGACCGGTTGATAAAAAATTGCTGGCCATCGAACCTTCTTACGAAAAGATCCCTCCGGGTATTTTACGCAGAATGGGCAAATCTATAAGAATGGGTGTTGGCGCTGCGTTACCATTGATCGCTGAAACAAATTTTATTGATGGGATCATTATGGGTTCGGCAAATGCCGGCATGGATGACTGCGTAAAATTTTTGAACCAAATGGTTCAGTACGAAGAAGGACAGCTTACACCCGGCAGTTTTGTGCAAAGTACAGGTAATGTAATTGCAGGCCAGTTGGGGCTTATCAGTAAGAACAAAGGATACAATATCACCCATATCCATCTTGGCCTTGCTTTTGAAAATGCATTGCTTGATGCCATGATGCAACTGAATACAAATCCATCAAACAATTACCTGGTAGGCGGTGTTGATGAAATTTCTCCTTTTCATTACAATATTGAATTACTTGCAGGTTCGTATAAGAAAGAAGATATCTCCAATAAACAATTATATGAAGCTGACAGTCCTGGTTTCTTAGTGGGCGAAGGCGCAGCTATGTTTGTTGTAAACAATTCTTCAGATTCGGCAATTGCAAAAATTGCTGGTATAAACACTATACATACTGCAGATGTTGAATTGGTAAAACAGCAATTAAATTTATTCCTGCAAAAAAGCCTGAAGGCAGGAGCAGGAATTGATCTTTTCCTTTCCGGTGAAAATGGCGACAACCGTACACTACCATATTACACAACCTGCGAAACTTTGCTTGCAGAAGATACTGCCGTTGTTCGTTACAAACATATGGTTGGGGATTTTGCTACCGCATCTGCATTGGGCCTTTGGTATGCCTGCGAGTTTTTGCGGCAACAAGAGGTTCCGGAACAGATGTTTAAAAAGAAAACTTCAATATCTACATACAAGAACATTTTGCTGTACAATAACTTTAAAGGGCTGCAGCATAGTTTTATTTTGGTTACGAAACCGTAATTTGTTTATTGATTTCTTAATTTAAATACCTTTAGCCGCTTATAATACTCGCTATGAAGAAAAGATGGAGTTCACTTTTTTATATTGTAATTGTTGCCGGCCTGGGCTTTGCTATTTATTGGATAGCAAAACAGGGTAGTGCATTGCAAACACCCGCACTTACAGCTCAACAACTTCAGAATGAAAAAGCAACAGAAGAAGCCAGCAGTTTCCAGGTTTTTACGGATTCTTTTAACCATGGCCTTACCGATCCACTTGCTGTGCTGCTTTTGCAGATCATCGTCATCATTGCCTGTGCACGCCTTTTTGGTTACCTGTTTAAAAAAATAAGGCAGCCTGCTGTTATTGGGGAGATTGTGGCAGGTATCATTTTGGGACCATCAATTGTTGGCGCTTATTTTCCCGAGATAAATAATTTTTTATTTCCTGCTGCTTCTTTGTCTACACTAAGTTTTATCAGCCAGATCGGACTTATCCTGTTCATGTTCATTATTGGTATGGAGCTGGACCTGAAAGCTATTGGCAAACAGGCTTACGGAGCAGTGATCATCAGCCATGCCAGCATCATCATACCTTATACCTTGGGCATGCTGCTTGCCTATTATATTTACCGTGATTACGCACCGGCTGGCACAAGTTTTTTATCCTTTGCATTATTCATGGGCATTGCCATGAGCATTACGGCTTTTCCTGTGCTTGCGAGGATATTGCAGGAGAAAGGGCTTACCCGAAGTAAGCTAGGTGCTATGGCACTTACCTGTGCCGCTGCCGATGATCTTACGGCATGGTGTATTTTGGCTGCTGTAATTGCATTGGTAAAATCAGGTTCCTCGTTCAGTGTTTTATATACAATTGGCCTTGCAATTATTTATGTATTGGTGATGCTAAAACTGGTTCGTCCTTTTTTAGAAAGACTAAGTACCGTGTACAACGACAAAGAAAAAAAGCGAACTCCTATCATTGCATTGCTTTTTGTTATCCTCATCGTTTCGTCTTACATCACGTCTGTTATTGGCATACATTCCTTGTTTGGCGCTTTTATGGCCGGGGTTATTATGCCAAGCAGTTTTAGCTTTCGTAAAATTGTTATTGATAAGATCGAAGATGTAAGTATCATCCTGTTGTTGCCGCTCTTCTTTGTAATAACCGGTTTAAGAACACAGATAGGCCTGATCAATGAAGGACATTTGTGGATTACATTCGGATGGATATTACTGGTAGCTGTTGCCGGAAAATTTGGTGGCAGCGCACTGGCTGCACGTATGGTAGGGCAAAGCTGGAAAGATAGTTTATCTATTGGCGTATTAATGAACACCCGTGGTTTAATGCAACTGATCGTGTTAAATATCGGTTACGACCTTGGAATTCTCTCTCCCGAAATATTTGCCATGATGGTATTGATGGCACTGGTAACTACTTTTATGACGGGGCCTGCGCTGGACCTGATCAATTGGTTGATGCCGGAGAAAGTTGCAGCGAATGATTTGCAGGAAAGCGTTACAGAGCTTGCTGAAGAACAAACTGTCCCTTAAATTTAAAATGCACCAGCTCATCTTTAAAAAGTGAGGCCACAACATTCACAGCTCCTGCTTCATCTTTAGCATATTTTATAGAAGCGTGAATGAGATTGTTTTCTATTGGATTAATTACAGCCAGGAATTTCATATCAGCAGCCTGCACCAGGTTGGTTTCCTTGTCAATAACCTGTTCCAATATTTCTTTTATCATCTGCATCATACACACACCTGGCACAACGGGCTGGTTAGGAAAATGCCCTTCAAATATTTTATGATCAGCATTGATAAACAGTTCAGCCCATATCTCAGTTTCGGAGCTTACTTTATCATTGATGGTAAAAAAATTGTTTAGCAGCATTATCTTTCTATTCTTTTTAAACCGATGTTAAATTCAAATGTTTTGTGTGATATGCCGATGGTATCCGGTATGCCATTGATATAATTTTTCATTACAGCTTCCACAATTGTTTTTTTGTTGGAAGCTCTTTCCATACGCACAAGTTCACTGCCGCTTTGGTTTGTAATATAATAACTAAAGCCCTTGGTTTGCGGAAAAATAAAATAAGTCAATCCTTCATTGGTCTTCACAGTCGCTTTTGAATGATCCAGGTTATTCATCAGTACCAGTTCAAAATTGTGTTGCAATGTTTTAAAAACCGATTTTTTATTAAGCTTTTTCATTATGGAGTACACTTTAAAAGATCCATCAGCTGCAAATTCAAAATCGAAAAAACCAAGGCCCATCTCGTTGCTAAAAACCAAGCGGATACTGCTATCGGGCATTTTTTTAATGAGCAGCAATCCGCTTAAATGGTTACCCATCACATCAACTGTGGTATTATACAAAGCAACAGTAAAAACTGGTTTGAACTTTTGCAGCACATTCACATCAGCAACTGCAGACTGCATTTGTTTATGAGTCGGGGAGCAGCCCAGCATGATAAGCAGGAAGCTACTTAATATCAAATAAGTTATCCGCAATGGCAGCATTCAGTTCTTTATTGGTAAAACGCATGATGGTATTATCGCCTGACAGTTCAAGCATTTGAATGCTTGTTACAGAAAAATCTTTTTTTTCAACTACCACATTAATGGATTTGAACATCTCCTTCATTCCTTTGCTTACCGGGGTCAACTCAACAAGTGCAGTAGTTTTATTTTCAAAAATTTTTGTCTTAAAATCTGTATTGTCCAGCATCGTGCCCTGCATACAGTCGATCATTATTTTGTTGATCTGCTGAAACATTTTGTTCGATTTGGTTGACACTTTACTTTCCTTTGCCCCATCCTTTACATACACTTTATCCTTGTTCAGTATCATCAGGTATTTAAAAGGCTGGGTGTATTCCATACGCACCCGGCTGTCTTTCTTAAACCAGAAATTTCCTTTTGAGGTAATTTTTTCGGAGAGCATACTCAGGTTCTTATCCTGTGTAAAATCAGCCTTAATGGAAGTTGTTTTTTGTGCGGCAACCGCAAAGCTGGTTTTAAATTTAGGCAGATCCGCAACTGCTGTATAGCCTGGATACTGTGCTTTTGCAACAATCCCGGAAATCAGCACCAGCATTAATAATATAGTTTTACGCATAAGGTTGCAAAGCTAACAATTTATCAAGCGGGATGATGTTATACCCTCTTTTTTTAACTTCTTGTATAAATGCCTGTAAAATATCAACGGTGGTTTTACTGGTATCGTGAAAAAGAAAGACAGCCCCGGGTTTTATACCGGCATTGATCTTTTCTAATAATTTCTTTTCATCCTTTATTACTGTATCCATAGACCTTACGCTCCAGCCTACTGGTGTATAACCACCGTTTTTGGTCGCTTTTGCAAGGTTGGGATTGGTAACACCATAGGGTGGCCTGAACAATTTTGGTTTCACTCCTGTAACCCTTTCCATTTCAGCGTCCATCTGCCGCAGATCGTTCTGCATTTTTTCAGCCGAATACATATCAAACCAAAAATGATGGGAGTAACTATGGTTGCCAATGATATGCCCCTCTGCGTTAATGTATTTTAAAATAGATTCGTTACCCGAAATACGGTTACCAATGCAAAAAAATGTTGCTTTCACATTTTCGGTATTCAGGATATTCAGGATCTGCAGCGTGTAATTTTCTGCCGGGCCGTCATCAAAACTTATGGCAATTTCTTTTTTATCTGTATCAGCCTTACAAACAATTTTAATAAAGAAATTAGAGCCAACATAGTAGCATCCCCAGAATACAATCAAGGACCATGCAATAAATAAAATTAGGTAAATATAAACCGGCAGGCCATATTGCACATGCGCACCAATTAAAACAGTGAGCAGTACAAGGAAAAAAATATTTGTGTTACGGAAGTTTAACATGCCGACAGCAAAGATAAAGAATGATGTATGCCCTGGTAGTGATTATAAATTAATACCTTGTTTATTTTTTTTTCAGCAGGCACTTTGTAATTCAAGACAGCAGGCACTTTACCAGCTTTGATGGTAGTTGCTGCCAGCCACATGGCAAAAGCTGCTGCAGTTGGGTATTCTCCACACAGGTATTTATAATCAACGCTATCCTTATTGCTGAAAACAGTTTTACCTAATTGCTCATACACTTCATCTGATGAAGCATCCCCATTCTTTCCGGTAATGATCAGATCAATATCTGCCATACTTACTGAATGTCTTTCCAGAAAAGAATTGATCTGTCTTTCAATTTCAGCAATCCCTTCAGGCTTATAAAAAGTATGCAGTCCATCCAGTTTTGCATAATCTGTTGATGAAGGTTCATTAGCCACCAAGAAAAACGTTGCACCTTCACCTGCAATAGTTCCTTTTGTTTTTGATCCATAAATATCCAGGTTGGAGATGGTGCCCTGTTTATATAAACCCATCCTGTTTAAGATAGTATGGCTGGTGTTTGTGATCTCATCAATAGCGCCAACCAATACATTAGTAGCATCATTTTCTATGAGCAGCATCATGCCGTCAAGTAAAGCGCTTTCAAAAGAAAATCCGCGGTGTACAAATGCATTATTATAATTATTGCATTGCAGCATCAGTCCAATTTGTGCACCGATCGTATTGTGTGTTGATTGTATAAAAGCGGTTGGTGTCAATAGTTCTTCATTAAACTCAACCATCTTACTTAAAAAAGAATTGGTGTCTTCCAGGCAGCCATAAGCCGTGCCGGTAACGATCGCATCCGGCACTTTAACATCCGCCTCCTGCAAACATTCCATGGCAGCGGCCACACCCATACGTATGATGCGGCTCATACGCCTGATCTGCTTGGGGTCAATAAAATCTTTATAATCAGGTTCAATGCAGGTAAGGCGGTTGCCTGTATACTCAACAACATCAACCAATGGCTGGTGGCCAAAGGTTTTTTGCGGAGAGATATTTCCTGTTGCCCTGATGTACATTTTTACTTTTTAATTTTTGAATTGTCAGGTTGAGCTTGTCGAAACCGGTGTATTTTATAAGTAACCCGCCTTCGACAGGCTCAGGCTGACAGTATTTAATTTATTGCGATTCTATCTTTGAGAAAATCAATGATGAACAATTTCCTCCAAACCCAAATGAGTTGGAAAGCACGTGTTTCAATGTTGCATTTTTAATAACTTCTCTTTCCGGCACAAAAGGCAGATCAACCATGGGCGTTTGCAAACGCAGGTTTGGAAAGATCACTCCATGCTGTAATGCCAGAACGGAGAACACCGCTTCAATACCACCACTGGCTCCCAATGTATGGCCGGTAAATGTTTTTGTTGAACTCATTTTTGGGTAATGCGGATCAAATAATCTTTTGATCGCTGTTCCTTCTGCAATATCATTATTCTGGGTGCCTGTGCCATGCAGGTTGATGTAATCAATGTCTGATGGCTGTAAACCAGCTTTTTTTAATGCCCCGCTCATAGCCAGGTAAGAGCCTACCCCATTGGGTGATGATGCTGTTTGATGATAGGCATCATTCGCATTGCAATATCCACTTAAAATAATTTCAGGCTTATTATTGAGTGTAGCTGCAACTTTATCTGAAACAAGCACCACATAACCTGCGCCTTCACCAAGGTTCAAACCACGGCGGTTCTCATCAAAGGGTTGACAAAATTGTTCGTCAACGATCATCAATGTATTAAAACCATTCAGTGTAAATTTTGTAAGCGAATCGGTGCCGCCTGCAACCACCACATCAACAATATTGTTTCTGATAAGTCTTGCTCCCAAAAAAATAGCGTTGGCAGATGATGAGCAGGCTGTACTAATGGTAGTGATATAATCTTTGATACCCAATGCATCGGCAACCAGTTCTGTTACGCTGCCACATTCGTGGTTAACAACATCACGTAATTTTCCTTTACTATTATCCGGTAAAAATTCGGTGAAGAAATTTTCGGTCTTATCCATTCCACCAACAGATGTGGCAGAAATAAAACCTGTACGCAGGCCTTTAATATTTTCAATACCTGCCTGCTTCAGCGCTTCCTTAGCAGCAACCAAACTTAATAATGCAGTACGGCTTTTTATTGGGGGTAACCCCGCAAGCTGGGCAAGTTCCTCATTCGTCAACTTCACTTCAGCAACCGGTAACCGCTGGCGATGAGCCGAATTTAAATAATGCATCTGGCCCATTCCTGCCCGGCTGTTTTCGAGTGCATCCAGGCATTCAGTAACATTGTTACCTATAGCCGAAATGATACCGGTACCGGCAACAAAAACGGGTTCATTGTTATTAAGCATTCTGGGCTTGATGAGCAGTTATATATTCAGCCATGGTCCTTACAGTCTTAAAAACTTTGGGGCCATCTTCTGCATTGGATAATTTGATCTTATATTGCTGTTGCAGCAAAACGATCAGTTCCAGCGCATCTATAGAATCCAGGCCAAGGCCTTCAATAAAGAGTGGCTGGTCATCTCCAATATCTTCAGGTTTAGTGTCCTGCAAATTCAACTGGGTAATGATCTGTGCTTTCAGATCCGACATTAATTTATCCATTTTGTAACTGGTGTATTTTATTAAGATTTTCTTTTGTAAAATTAACTGAATTGTTTCTTTTATCTTTCTCAATTAAAAATAAAGTTGCATTGTATGTAGGGTCAAGCACATCTACCCAACCACAAATACAACACTGCAATATATTATTATTAATCAGGTTGCTTACATATTGTTCTAAAAACCCGGCATCAAATCCCTCAGAAATAAAAAAGGCATTCTCTCCCTTAAACCTGTGCCTGATAGATATTTCGCCAATTACAATATTGGGCAATGTATATACAAACTGGGCCGGGCTGGCAATGATTTTTGTAGTTTCATAATACTTAATATCAGTATCCAGGCTTGCATTGGCGTTTGATAAAACAATTGCAACATCTTCTGGTTTATATTTTTCTTTGTCAAAGCTACCTTCTAATAATACTTCGTTGGCCAGCCATCCCAGCTTGCTCAAGTTATCCATTTTATGAAATTTTGGATAATCCAATGTAAAATGGCGATACGCTTCCAGTAGAAATTCCGGCAGGTCGGTTTTGTCGCTTTTCAGGAGGGGTTGCCCATTTTTGTAAATTACCTGATTGCTTATTTTACAACTGGCGGTGATATATATGTTTGCTGACAAATTTATTATGGTTCAATAGGTTGGTTTGCAATATCTCTTAATTCTATCGTTCTTGCCAGTTTTTTCAGCGCTGTTGCATGGTCTTTTACATAAGGGTTGTTCAGATCCCAAACATAACCGGCAAGCACCGAGCATATCATACTTTTAATTCCCGGCACCTGGTCATTGGTAAAGAAGATGGTATCTAAAGTTCCTTCGTACCAGGCCATTACATAAGACCGGAAAGTATTTACTCCCTGCATCATTACTTCTGTATAATCTTTTTCCCAGTCAACATTTTCGCCTTGTAATTTTTTTATAACAAGATGTGCGGCTGTCTGGCTGGAGACCGTTGCCAGCGTAACTCCCGAAGAAAAGACAGGATCCAGGAATTCAGTAACATTACCCGTTAACACAAAACCATCGCCGTAAAATTTATTGGTAGTGCTCGACCATGACTGAATGGTCTTTGGTTCAAAAATGAATTCCACATCTTTCATCCTTTCAGCTAAATATGGTTGTGTTGCTATCAGCGATCTCAATTGTTCTTCGGGAGTTAGTCCATCTGTTGCCTCAAAAAATGCAGGCTCGCCAACAAAACCTACTGATGTGTTTCCGTTGGAGAATGGTATCACCCATATCCAGATGCCATATTGATGTACAATGATGGTAATACGGTTTGGCTCATCATCCATGGTTCGTTTTGTATCCACCACATGCGTGAATAAAGTTTTACGTGGTGGCAGGTTTGATGGTTTATCCATATTGAATAAACGGGGTATTACCCTTCCGTAGCCGCTGCCATCAACAATAAATTTTGCTTCGATCAGCGATTTATTTCCATTAACATCTTCAACTGTTGTTACCGAATCAGAGCCATTAAATTCAATACCGGTTACTGTTGTTTCGTAATCGATGGGGATGCCCATTTTTTCGCAGGTATCTGCCAGGGTCTTGTCAAATTCGGCACGGGGAACCTGCCAGGTCCAGCTCCAGCCTTTTGTAAACTGGTCAGCAAAGAAATAATCGCAAACCTTACCATCTTTTACAAACTTGGCACCGAATTTTTCCTGGAATCCTTTTTCTTTTAAAGCATCAAGGAAACCTGCTTCCTCCAACGCCTCCATGCAACGGGGCAACAGGCTTTCGCCAATTACAAACCGTGGAAATTTCATTTTTTCCACTATTCTTACCGAAAATCCTGCTTTTTTTATGATAGAAGCAGCAACAGTTCCGGCAGGGCCGGCACCTATAACAAGCACATCTGTTTTATCTGTTTTCATAAAATTTTATTTTCTTTTCCTGCATTTTAATAATGTCTGGCTTATCCCGATATCGTCAGTTTGTTCAACAATCTCAAGCCCGGCTTGTTCAATGCATTTAATAAAGGTTTCGGCGCTGTACATCTGGCTGTTACCATTTGCCACCACGGTAAAGTAAACAGAAATCTGCTGCAAACAAAATGCCCCGATCTCGAATTTTTGCCTGTCCCAAAATGGCTCCATAATAATAACCTGGCCGTTCTCATCCAGCGCATCATAACATCTTTTTAAAATAGATACGATCTCAGCTTCCGAAAAACAATCAAGGAACTGGCTCATCCAGATGATATCAAAACCTGTGGGCATCTTTGTTTGTTCATCCAATACATTTGCCTGTAAAAACGAAACCCTATCCTGCAGGCCCAGCTCTTCAATTCTTTTTTTGGCCATATTCAGCTGCCCGGGCAGGTCCATTATGGTAATATGCACATCCGGCGAAAAATTTGATGATGCGATGGCCCACTTACCGGTGTTGCCTCCAATATCCAGTATCTTTTTAGCTCCTTCAGTATATACCATCGGTAACACCAGTGGAAAAGCATCATCTGAATAAAAGTGATCAAAATCAAACCAGCTTTTTTGTACATGTGGTGGCAATTGAGACAGCCCTTCATAGAGCGTGTTCCATTCGCCAAAATATTTCAACCCCACTGGTTTACCGGTTTCAATACTTTCGTCCAGGTGAAAAAATCCTTTGTAATTCACATCATGCACAAAATCCATATTGATGTTAGTTAACCGGTCGTTCAAAATAAAATAGCCGGTTTTACCGAGCGTATATTTTTTATCATTTACCAGTACCAGGCCAAGGCCAAGGCCCGATTCCAGCAGGATCCTTACGCCATACACAGATAGTTTTACTTTTTCTGAGATCTCTTCATTGGTCAATCCTTTTGAGCCACTTTCCTGGATCACTTTTAAGATCCCTGAATTCCTGAGAACCCTGGCGACCTGGAAAATAACTGGCCCAAAAGCGATCCATTGCGCTGCTTCTCTTGATTCAAATGCCGATTTCTTATCCTTAGAGAAAAATTTCATACTTTTTTTAAAAGTGTTTAGGTTTAAAATTATTGTTTACTGAAGATCATTGCGGCATTACAGCCACCGAAACCCGATGCGGTTTTTAAAAAATGGTTTGTTGTTGTTTTGTATAATGATGAACATACATTTACAGGTTGACTGACCCCTGCTGTTTCAAACCCCCTTGTTGGCAACACCAGGTTTTCTTTTAACGATTGAGCCGAAATGATGGACTCGATCAACCCCGCAGCACCCAATGTATGGCCGTAATAACCTTTTAAACTGTTTACCGGTACATCTTGCAGGCCCGATAAACTGATTGCTTTTGCTTCCATCTCATCATTAAAAACAGTAGCGGTGCCATGTGCAGAAATGAACCCGATATCTTTTGCCGAAAGGCCGGAAACTTCCATTGCTTTATTAATGGCCAGGCTTAATTCTTCGCCGGTACGGGAAGGGCCGCTGATATGATTGGCATCGTTACTTACTGAACCGCCCGCCACTTTTATCCCCGATGAATATTCTTTGTTACAGGTAAGAATTATCGTTCCTGCACCTTCGCCCAGGTTGATGCCATCCCTGGCTGCATCAAACGGTTTACAGGGTAACTGGCTAATAGCCTGGAAAGACTGAAAACCCGATAAAACAAATTTACTGATCACATCGGCACCGGCAACAACAGCATGATCATACTGGCCTGATTGAATAAGCCGCATACCGGTTAATATGGCCAGCATGCCCGAAATACATGCGTTTGAAACAATGATGGGTTTATTTCCAAATTGAAAATGATCAGCAACGAGTTGGGCAGAAGTATTGAGTGAAATTCTTTTATTCAATGACGCTGAAGGTTCTTCATTTTCCAGTAAACTGATATTTCCTTTCGTAGATGAAACGATGAGAACTGTTTTTTTATCAGCAGGATCAACATTGGTTTTTGATAACGCATCGCTGATGGATGTGATAAGTAGGTTTTCAAATTTTGTATATTTTTTTTGCTGATCATTTCCGGTGAAGCTGATGTTGGCAAACAAGGCTGCCTGGAATGACAGCTGAGACATACTGCTGTCATCATGCAGCTTAATCCCTGATACATTAAGTTTAAGCTGCGAAAAATTTTCAGCAGTTGTTAAACCTATAGGTGATACAATATTATCCGAACTAACAAAAATTTCTGTCATAGTTTTTTATCATTAAACCAGGTCATGTTTCTTTTTCCACTCTTCAAAAAAAGGCGGGTTAGATAGTTGAAGGACCGAATCTTCCCTGCTTAAAAAAACCTGGACAGAAGAGCCTGTAGCTACCAGCTCTCCGCTTACAGCATTAAAAAGCCTGTAAGTAAATTTTAATTTTGCTGCATCTGTTGGAATGAACCTGGTCTCAACAATTACCCTGTCTCCATAACGCAGGGAGCGTTTAAAATCGCACTGTACACTCACCACAGGTATCACAAAACCAAGTTTATATACTTCCAGGTAACCAAGGTCGTGTGTGTTTCCAAAAGCTTCACGTCCGTCTTCAAAATAACGGATATAATGTCCATGCCACACGATCCCCAATGGATCTGCTTCATTAAACCTAACCAATACTTCTGTCTTGCTGCTCAACTCTGTCTTCATAGTTTTTTCTTGATCAGCTGCCGTATTTGCTTTTCCAATTTTTATACCTTTTCTTATCAATCTCCACGAGGCTTTTTTTAATGATAGAAACCCAGAAATTACGGAAGCCAAACCCGGCAGCTTCCTGTTCCATTCGTTCGGCCATCAGCACTTTTTTTGTTTTCATATCAATGAGTGTTACCCATACAGCACCGTAACTTTTTTTCTCTTCTTTTTTCATGCCCTCCATAATAAATACAAGGCCCACACCTTCTTTACCTTTTAAATTTAATGCTTTTACACAGCTGGCGATATCCGATTCCGTCAGCCTGTTAAAATCTGCCCCGCCGGATGACATGATATCTCCTGCATTTATTTTCTCATTATTTTCGGTTACTGCGCTGATATCTGCACTAACAGCACTTACCCTGACAAATGCCTCTGCAAATTTATAGTTCTTGTCCATTTCTGCTATCACCACATCGTTCATACTCTTATACAGGCGACCTTTAATATCAGATGCATTGCCGCCGGGATCATTAATCAGCCTGTTTTGGGTGTAATCAATACCTAAATACGTTAGGTTTATTGATGAGTTGTCGAAAAAATCTTTGATGGTTTGCGCAAAAGATCGGGAACTCCCTGCAAATAACATCAACAATACAAAGAGCCAGTTAAGTTTTTGTGTCCGTTTCATGATCAGGAATTTTTAAGTTGAATAATAAATATTTTTATGTTGCGCTTTTCGTAAGGTCAACGGTTATACTTTTTTTTCCATTCTTTATATTTACTCCAATCAATTTCCACAATGGCTTTTCTGATAACACTTACCCAGTAGTTTCTAATACTAAAACCTTCGGCTTCCCGTACGATACGTTCAGTGATCAAAACTTCTTTTGTCTTCATGTCGATCAGTGTGACCCAAAGAGATCCATATCCTTTACCACTTATTTTTTTCATCCCTTCCATGATAAAGACCAACCCGATCCCTTCTTTATTTTCTAAAGATAAAGCCTCAACACAGTTTTTTATATCTGCTTCTTTCAATCTTTCAAAATCAGATTTTTTGGGTGATACGATAATATCGGCATCAATTTTTTGATTGTTAGCAGTAACAGCACTTAAATCAATCGTTATGGTATTTTTCCGGCCGAAGGCAGCGCCAATATCATAACTTTTATCATACTGCTCTTTTACCACCAGGTCATTTATACCGGTGTAATATTTATCTCTCATGTCTGATGGATTAGCATCAGGCCTTTTGTAGATCCGGTTCTTTGTATAATCTATTCCTAAATAAGTCAACTGGGTAGAACTGTTACCAAAAAAATCTTTTAAAGTTTGCGAAAAAGACTGTGTGCTGATCAATAACACAAAAGCAAACAACAGGCTGAGTTTGTGCTTCATGATCAGGAAACTTTAGGTTGATTAATAAATATTTTCATTTTGCATTGAGCGATCAATTGCCCGTTACAGGTAATTTTTCCGGATATTAATGTTACATCAAAAATCTGGTTTTCGGTGGTAATTTCTGTTATCAGTTCATCTCCTGTTTTGGGCAGTGCAAATACCTGCAGGCCATTTACTGCGCCAATATAACCCACCAATACCGGTTTGTTTTCTGTATGAGAAACATAGCCCGCCCTGGCAGCAGCAGTTTGAGCGATATTCTCTACAAGGCCCGGTTCTTTAAACACTCCGTTCTCTACAAAAATATTATTCGCTTTTATTCCAAACCCTGTAGTGGTACTCATTTCAGTAACCGACAACAATTTGTCTATCATTACAAAAGGCGGCCTTTGCGGAATAAGTTGTTCAATATTGTCAATTGCTATCATCTTTTTTCTGTTCCCAAAAATTATAATAATTAAACCATTGTTCAGGATATTTCTTAACCTTCTTTTCTATCTCTGTTACGTACTCTGTTAACATTTGTTGCATGACCTCATTTTTTGCAACAGTTGAATAATCTTTTATTTCGCTTGAAAACAAATGATAATGCAAATTGCTTTCCTTTACTGCAAATACATACGAAACAGGAACCTTAAATTTTGATGCCAGCAGAAAAGGCCCCATTGGGAACCTTGCCGGCTCTCCTAAAAAATTTGCAGTCAGTGTTTTGTTTCCTTCCAAAAACCTGTCGGCATGCATACAAACCAATTCATTATTACTTAGTGCTTCGCTTATTTTATAAATATGGCTCAGGTCATTTTTAATAACGATGATACTCATATTCCGCTTGCCAATAACGCCCTCAAGATATTCTTTTATCTGTTCATGTTCGCCATCATACAATACAATGTTGATACGGCTTTCTATGTGTTTGAACAAATGGCCGGCCACATCCCAGTTTCCGATATGGGCACTCAGCAAAATACCCCCCTTTTTCAATGCGGCAATTTTATGCAGGTTTTCTTCGCCGTCAAATTCAAAAGTAAACCTGTTCTTTATACCTGACATGAGCACTACTTTATCAATAATACCCTGGCCCAGTAAAAAATAATTCTTATATAATTTGGTGATGGATGAAAACCAGCTATAGCCCAGTTTACGGCGATATAATAAATAAATTTGCCGGGACGCCTTGTAAGAAAAAAAGAAATAATAAAGAACAACGATACGTAAGAGAAAATAGGCTGGCAAAACACCAAATGTTTTTAAAACCCATACAAATATCCGGTATCCCAGCGGGGTACCTTTGGATTTGCCATGCCATGCCGACATTATGCCAATTCTTTTGAATTTACCCGGGATATGATGTAATCACAAAAATCCTGGAAGGTAGCTATATCGGTAAAGTCTTCTGGCTTTACTTTAAAGGCAAAATTGCTTTCTATAACCACTACCAGGTCAATATAATCCAGGCTGTCGAGCCCAAGGGTTTCTTTTAAATTAGCTTCGGGTACTAACTTTTCTGCGTCCACTTCAAATTCCTCAACCAGGAATTCGTGAATTCTCTCAATTATTTCTGTGTTTGTCATTAGCAGTTTATTATATCAATTTCCTAATTATTAACGATGAATTTGTTCCTCCAAACCCAAAAGAGTTAGACAAAAATACAACTATATCCTTTTCCACAGCCACTTTTGCTATATTCAATTTTGCAGAATCCTCATCCGGGTTTTCAAAATTTATGTTAGGCGCAACGAATGAGTTCTGCATCATTAGCACCGAATAAACAATTTCACTTGCTCCTGCCATCCAGCATTCATGGCCAGTCATCGACTTGGTTGAACTTACCAGGGGTTTATATTGGCCAAAAACTTCATCAATGGCTTTGGCTTCGCTTGCATCGCCTGCAGGAGTAGATGTAGCATGAGCATTTATATAATCCACCTCTCCGGCCTGTATACCGGCGTCTTTCATGGCCATAAATAAAGATCTTACCGGCCCGTCAACTGTTGGGTTGGATATATGACCGCCATTTGATGAAAATCCATAACCTATTACCTCACCCAATATTTTTGCCCCTCTTTTTTGAGCCGATTCCAGGCTCTCTAAAATAACAGTTGCAGCGCCCCCACTGGGTATAAGCCCGTCGCGGTCACGGTCAAATGGGCGGGAGGCTTTTACCGGGTCATTCTCCCGGATCGAAAAGGCAGATAAAGCGTCAAAAGTGCCCATCGACAAATGGTTTATTTCCTGGGCGCCTCCGCAAATTATACAATCCTGCAATCCTGATTTTATAAAATGATACCCCAGGCCGATAGAATGTGAACCACTTGCACAGGCAGCACTGATGGTAAAGTTTACACCACGCAATTTAAAGATGGTGGCCAGGTTCATAGTTACGGTCGAGTTCATGGTTTGAAAAACCGCACCCGAACCAACAAGCATAGTATCCTTCTTCTCCCTGATTATGTCATTGGCTTCGATTACCGATTTACCCGAACTGTCATTACCATATAAAATACCGATCTCATTGGCGGCAATATAATCTTCATCAATACCGGCATTTTGCAAAGCTTCAACAGTAGCCAGGTAAGCATATTCACCCTGTTCAGGCAACATGATACGGGCCCTGCGGTCTAATTTGCCCTTCAGTTCAGGTTTATCTACAAAACCGGTCAGGCCCGATCTATATCCATATTCCTTACGCACAGGATCCAGTATGATGCCCGATCTTCCCTTGTACAGGGAGTCCCTTACCTCATCCAGGTTTTTTCCTATGCAGGAATAAATGCCCATACCTGTTATAACTACTCTGCTCATTTTTAAGTTAATTGGTTAATCGTTAACCGTTATTGGCCAGGTGTTTTCCTTTTTAACCAATAACTATTAACTAATAACTTTCTAAGAATACAATCCTCCATTTATCGAGATCACTTCGCCGGTTATATATGCTGCGCCTTCACTTGCCAAAAAAGCAACGGTATGTGCCACTTCTTCCGGCGTACCAAAACGTTTTAAAGGCACCAGGTTCTTTAATTCTGCTTCATTCAATCCATCGGTCATATCTGTTTTGATAAAACCAGGCGCCACTGCATTTACGGTAATTCCTTTGCGGCCAATTTCCTGTGCCAATGCTTTAGTGGCACCAATCACACCGGCTTTTGCTGCCGAATAATTGGTTTGTCCCGGCAATCCTTTAAGGCCTGAAAGCGAAACCATGTTAATGATCCTTCCGTATTTTTTTTGCAGCATGCTGTTAACCACCAAACGGGTTACATAAAAAAATCCATCCAGGTTTGTTTTGATAACGCTATCCCATTGTTCATCTTTCATCCACATCATCAAGCCATCTTCTCTTATGCCGGCATTATTCACCAACACTTCAATAACCTTGTCTGTATTGGCTTCCATCCATCCGCCCAGTTTGGCCATAATGGCTTCTTTATCAGCCACATCAAATTGAATGATCTCACCCTCAACACCCTTTTCTTTTACCAGCGCAAGTGTATTATTCGCTTCTTCTTCATTCGATTTGTAATTGATCAGTACATTATATCCCATTCCGGCCAGTTTTACACAAACGGCCCTTCCAATTCCTCTCGATCCTCCTGTAACTAATGCAAACTTCATGAATGCTTATTTTCTGTTGATCAATATTTACTGAGATACTTTATACTCATTTTTATCAGGAAGTAACCTGGCTGGTGGCTTTACCCAGTTTGAATGAAACAACCGGGTCAGACTTTTCGAAATATTTTTTGATCCTGTCCAGGTCTTTATACTTTGGCTCATCTTCAATAAACTTCGGAAACAGTTTCCTTATCTCTGTATAGATATGGTGCGTTTCTGTCGACAACCTGTCGGTACATTTTAAATAATCAATTGCCTGTAAAACCGTCATCATCTGTATGGCCAGCACTTCAAAGGAATTATCAATAACCCTTTTGGTCATTAAAGCTGCATTGCAACCCATGCTTACAATATCCTGGTTATCGTTATTATTAGGTATGCTGTGTACATACATAGGGAACGACATGGTTTGATTTTCGGCCACGGTTGAAGTAGCGGTGAATTGCATACCCTGCATACCAAAATTAAAGCCCAGCACACCAAGGTTAACAAAGGGCGGAAACTTTTGGTTCAGTTTTTCGTTCAACAAATAATTCAATTGCCTTTCGCTTAGCATGGATAACTTGGTAACGGCGATCTTTAATTTATCCATCTCCAGCGAAACATAATCGCCGTGGAAATTACCACCGTGAAAAATATTCTGGTTCTGGTGATCAATAACCGGGTTATCATTTACTGAGTTCAGTTCATCCACCACCACTTTTTCAACACTACAGATAGTATCATAAATGGGGCCTAGTATCTGGGTTACGCAACGTAGGGAATAATATTCCTGTACCTTGTCCTGGAACACTTCCTGGTCAAGCTTTTCGGGGTTATACAAATGCTCCGAACGGCTGCGGATCATCTTACTGTCTTTTAAGATATCCCTTAGCTGTGCGGCAATTTTGTTTTGCCCCTTATGTTGTTTAACTACATTCAGTTCATAAGAATAATGGTCGTCAAAAGCTTCTACTACTTCGTTGATCATGGCAGATAACATAACCGACCATTCCAGCAGTTTTTGTGCCTGTATAATATTTACCATGCCAATACCGGTCATAGCCGAAGTGCCATTTAAAACAGCAAGGCCTTCACGTATTTTAATGGTCAGCGGTTTAATATTTAACCTGGCAAATACATCTGCGGTTGGTTGCACGGTTCCTTCATAGATCACTTCCCCTTCGCCAATTAATACCAGCGCCAGGTGTGCCAGTTGCACCAGGTCGCCACTGGCACCAACACCGCCATGCTCAAAAATACAGGGCGAAACATTTTTATTGATGAGGTCTTTCAGCAGTTCCACAATTTCGGGATGTACGCCGGAATATGCCTGCATCAAACTGTTCAACCGGGCTATCATTACCGCTTTAACCAGTATGGGGCTCATTAAATTGCCGGCTCCCGAGCTATGGCTCCTGATTAGGTTATATTGTAGCTGCAGCAGGTTTTTTTCGTTAACCTTATATTGTGCCATTGGGCCAAAGCCCGTATTTATTCCGTAAATGAGTTTATTGGAAGAGAATTTTTGCAAAAACTGGAAGTTCACTTCCACTTTTTCAACCGTTTGTGTATCTAACGACACTTCCTTGTCCTTATATAAGATATCTGAAAAGTTATCCAAGGTAAGGGCCCTGTCTCCTACATGTACCATGATCCGAATTTTATGTGCAATTATTTTATTGGGTAACTAAAGCGGTAAAAATAGAATAAAGAATTCAAATTTTTATTTTTTGCCTGCTTATATATGAAGATATAGAAAGATAGAACGTTATTATTGTGGCTATTGGGTATTTTTTAATGATAGATTTTATATACTTTTATTGCCTAAACATTTTAACCTATATTTTATATGAAAAAGATTACACGTGTACTGGCGCTTTTTGCAGTTTCATTTTGCTTTTTACAGGCAGTCGTTGCTCAAAAGATCAAAACCAAAGAAGGAGACCCTTCTGTATTGAAAAATGAAGCCACCGTTAATATTGAATTTACCTACGACAATATTTCGGTGGGAAAATTTGCCGATGAGAAAGAATACATAAAAAAGAAGACCGACGAATACAATGCCAAAGAACCGGGCAGGGGCGATATATGGGCTAAAAACTGGATTGCTGACAGGCAAAACAAGTACGAGCCTAAATTTACTGATCTTTGGTCCATAACCAGCAAAAAAACAACCAGTAAAGATGCTAAATACACCCTGATATTTAAAACCAAATCAATAGAACCTGGTTATAATGTAGCTGGAGGTATGGTTGCCTTTGGTGGCAGAAAAAATGCTGAAATTGATGCAGAATTATGGATAGTTGAAACGGCAAACAAAAGCAAGACTGTTGCTATTATAACTATTGAAAATGCACCAGGAGGAACCTGGGGTGGTTATGATTATGATACAGGTGGAAGGATTTCAGAATCTTACGCCAAAGCAGCAAAATCGCTGTGTAAGTATATCTACTAATTAACATACTAAATATATCAGGTAATCAATCTTACCTATATCTTTGCAAAGGCTTCCTATATTGGGAAGCCTTTACTTTTACAACCTACACTCAAAACAAAATGAAAACAATTAAATTTTGCCTGGCGCTTGCAGGTATTGTATTGGTCAGCCTTACTGGTTTTGCCCAGGAAGTTGACATGACCAAAGGCGATCTTTCTATTTTAAAAGGAGAAACCTCTCTCAGCTTTCAATTCACTTATGAAAAAATGGCTGTAGGCGATTTTAGTAAAGAAGCTGACTACATTAAAAAAAGGGTCGATGAATTAAATGCCAAAGAACCGGGAAGCGGAGAAAAGTGGCTTACCGAATGGGAAGATCAGAAGAAAGGTTATTTCGGCGATAAATTCATGCTGGGCTTCACAAAAGGATATGAAATAAAAGCAGAGGAGGGTGCAAAATATACCCTCATCTTTAATACCAAGGCATTAGAGCCTGGCTACCAGGTAGGCATATCAAAAAAGAATGCAGGAGTTGATGGCACCATTACCCTTATTGAAACAGGAAAGCCGGAAAAAAAGCTGGCTGTACTTTATGTTGAAAGAAAACCCGAAACAAAATGGAGAGGCGCTGCTTTCGATGCCAAATCACGCATTGGCGATGCTTATTATGTAGATGGAATGGCCGTAGGAAAATTCTTTAAAAAGAATATAAAATAATTTTAAACAAAATAAACAAATACTAAAAAGTACCTGAATGAAACATCTGATCATGGCATTAGCTACCCTGTGTACTACAGCCGCTTTTGCTCAAAGCAAAAAATTCACTTTTAAACTGGGCTCAGAATTTGAGCTGCCCCGTAAATCGGAAGACCTGTCTTTTTTTGGAAACCAAAAAGACGGTATCGTCAACCTTTCCCTGAAGAAAGATGAGATAATTATTGTAAAATTTGATGGTAAGACACTGGAACAGTCTGGCGAAAAAACAATAGAACTGCCCGAGGTTACAAAAAATTTCAATAGTGAAATAATTACTGAATTTAAGAACGGCAATTATTTCTGGATACACAGTGACTGGGATAAATCATCTGAAACTGAAAGCCTGTATTATGATAAACTTGATGTTAGCGGCGCAAAATTAACAGGCAATAATACCAAGATGTTTGAAACCACCAGGTTATCCGGAGACCTTACCTCTACCGGTTTTTACCAGATGAAGGTGGATAATAAATACGCGTTCAACTATGATGCAGAAGGTAAAAAACTGCTGGTAAATTACCGTCTGTGGCCCGAAGAGAAAAATGACAAAAAGAACTATGACAAGATCGGCCTGCAGGTTTTTGATGACAACATGAATAAACTCTGGGGCGGAGAATTTACCATGCCTTATACAGAGCAGATCATGGATAATTCTGACTTTTCTGTTGACGGAAATGGTAATGCCTATATGCTGGCCAAAGTATATGATTCTGAAAAAAGACAGGAAAAAGATAAAGAGACCGGTATGCCTGCCTATCATTATGAAATATTGAAATTTGTGAAAGGCAGCAAGAAAATAATTTCGGCTACCATTACGCTTAATGATTATTTTATTCATGAAACATCATTGATAGAAAACCTGCAACACGAAATGATCATTGCATGTACTTACAGCAAAAAATCAGGTAAAAGATCACAGAGCAATGGAACAGACGGCGTATTTCTTGCCGCACTGGATCAGAATAACAAAATAGTAAAATATAAAAATGGTTATTATGAGTTCCCGCTGGCCGACCTGCAGAAATTTGAATCGGCAAGAACCAAAAGGAAAATGGAAAAGAAGGACGATTATGAAGCCCCTAACCTGGTTGTACGTAACATCGTAATAGAAAGCGACGGTAGTGTGATGATGATACTGGAGGAATATTATAAAGTTGTGCATAGAACATATGACAGCAGGGGACAAACCAGGACCACTACTACTTTTTATTATGAAGATATCATAGCAGGTAAAATTAATGCTGCCGGGCAGTTTGAGTGGTTGCGTAAAATACCAAAAAAACAAAGAGGTTCTACCACCAGTTATTCTTACGCCATCAATTATAATTTACCGGGCACCATGGGCTTTAAACTGGTGACTGATGCAACCGGTTATTATTTTTTATACCTCGACAACAAAAAGAATATGGATATACAGGAAGACGAAGTTCCAAAATATCACGTAGATGGAGCAGGCGGACAAGTGGTGATATCAAAAATGGATAACGCCGGTGTTATCACCAATAAAGAATTATTGTTTGATACAAGGGAAGAAGATGTAATGGTTTTTCCGGCCAAGTTTACAAGGGTCAACGGAAGCCAGTTTATTGGCAGGGCAAGGGTAAAGAAAAATCGTTTTCAACCTTTGTTGATCACGGTTAATTGATCGACCTGAAAACATTTTAATAAAAAAAGATCCCGAAACGGGATCTTTTTTTATGTCCCTGGCGAAAACCCTTCTGCCAGCCGCTCTTCAATTCCTTTTATCCAGTCGAAATACGTTTTTCCCTTTTTAACTTTAATAGCATCTGTAGTAAGCGAATACCACAAACGGGAGCAATGGTCAGTATCTGCTGTCATGGTATTTGCCATCGTTCGTGATCTTGCTGCCAATGCAGCACCACTGGCCAATTGAGAGCCGTTTGCAGCTGCGTATTGAAATAGTGCTTTTAGATCTGCATCGCTGCAACCACCCACATAAGCCACTGCAATACCAACGCCCCGCCAGAGGTCTGCCTGTCTTTCAGCTGCGAAAGTTTCAACCCTGCTATATATTGTATGTATATCTGCTTTTTCTGTGTACCAAATGCTACGGCCCACGCCCTGGTCATACATAGGCATGGCTGCTACTGGTAAATAATCTGGTAGTTGTTGACTTATTACTGTTTGCCTGCGTTTAAAACTTCCATCATAATAACCGCATCCATCGGCAATTCTAAAATAAAACCGGGAATCTAATTTTTTAACGGTTGCTAAAAAAGAGGAACCGGATTTTGCGATGGCCCACCCAAGTCCTACATAAACCTGCGCCTGGTGAGCGGTGCCCGGGCCGTTAACAAACAAAAGCCATGCATCCGGAAATGTACCAGCTTCAAAGCTTTTTAAAGCAATAGCCATGGAGGCACTTTCGTAAGCTATGGAACTGAATTCTTTTTCTGTATGCTCCAGGTATTCTATTAATGCATGCATGTCATCATGCGTTGCATAAAACACTTGCGTCTCTAAAAAAACAGCTTTTATTTTTTCTGTATTTTGTAATGCTGTATTCATGCATTACACAGCCTCCGCTGCCACTTTTGGATAGAACCACATCACATCCACATCTTTGGATATTGCTTCGCCGGGTATAATGGCCTGGTCAGATTCTGTATCCAGCATTACTGCTCCTTCTTTTTTACCAAGGTTAATGGTGTAAGGATTCACCCGTATATCAGGAGAAGCGCCATTCACCTGCGCATTCACCAGCCTGAAAATAGCCACAGCCAGCTGTTCCAGCATGTTCATGTTTTTGCCTATCTGCTCTATCAGTTCAGCAGGTTCTTGCTGCACTTCAATATCTTGTTGAAATTTTTGCAGCACTTTCAGATCAAAAGGATCTATATAACGGTTTGAAAAAGTTTTATGCTCGTAAGGCAGCCATTCCAAAAACAAGTCCTGCATTATATGGTGCAACTCTCCAAATTTGCGGCCAAACCCATCCTTTGCTGCAAACAAGTCTCTTAATAACCTGATATTAGTAAATGCATTATTGGCAAACAAATGACATGGCACGGCCCAGTAAACCGCCCAATCCCAGAATATCTTGATGACCATGATCTGCGTATTTCCCATCAATAAATATTTATCCTGGTAGATCGGTATCCAGGCATCAACCAATGCCAGGTGGCATTGTTCATAAATGCTCACACGGGTCTCAATATCTTCCCCGGCCAGGTCACGCAAAATAAGATCGCTCAACCAGCCATTGTTCATCGCAATAAAATCGGTGCCGGGAGAATATAAAGGATCTAAAAACGGGCCTGATTCGCCGGCTGTTCCCCACCTGTCGGTTGAATAAACCTTCTGTGTATGATGAGCATAATGTTTCAGAATTTTAAAATCCATCAGTCCATCGCCTTCGCCCAAGGGCACCAACATTTTATAAGCCAGTGGTTCATTTACCCTCATCCATTCAACTGCTTTTTCGTAAGTGTTGAATGTATCAAATGGATGTATAGCCGGGTCGGCAACAATACCAATGCTGGTATTTTTAGATCCCAGCGGAATTACCCATAACCAATAGCCGCTGTCCATAAAATGCACGGTACTTAAATAGCGAAGGCCCGGTTCAAGAAAACCCTGCCAGTCTTTATTATCAGTCCAGGTATCAATATCAATAACGCCTTTCAATCTCCACCACGCTGCATTAACATGATGCTCCATTGGTTTTTGAAACTGGAATTTTCGTTTCAAAACACTGGACCTGCCAGATGCATCGGCAACCCAGCGGCATTTTACTTTTATTTCTTCTCCGTCTTTTATATAAGAAACTTCATGCCCGTTCTCGGTTGATATATCTACTCCGGAAACTTTTGCACCAAGCTCAAGTTGGTTTCCTCTTTCCCTGGTCAGTCTCATCAGGTAGTTTTCAAGCGTACCCCTGTCAAGCTGGTGGCTTGGCACCGGCAAACGCAGTCGTGGGCCAAGTTCCACCCGGCTGGCAATATCTTCCTTTGTATCATTCTTAAAGAAAAACCGCAGGCCATGTTTGGGGAGTTCATGTTCTTCCAGGTAACCTTTAATATCCAATACTTCTCTTAAATAATGTGTGCCGAGCTCTACGGTTGATTCCCCCACTTTATGGGCCGCCGTGGCGGCCTCGCTTTCCCTTCTTTCCAAAACAAGAATGGAAATATCAGGTTTTGCATTTTTTAATTGTAAGGAAAGCGTAAGGCCTGCAAGGCCGCCGCCAAGAATTACCACATCGTACTGCTGACTCATAAGCTATGTTTTAAGGGGTATAAAAATAAGGGAAAACGAGATTAGATTTTCTTAAAGGGTTGCCAAGATTCAGGTAAGGTCAATTGCGCCTGTCAATAAACCGGATGATCTTCCTGCCGGCTTCAGGCATTTGTATCTTTTTAATTTCTTCTTCGGTTATATATTTTATGTGCGGACTAACCCTTAACCTGGCCTGCAGGTTTGCCCTTATCTTCCGGTTGGTTTCCTCGTCAAAATTATCGGGCACAATACAGATCGTCACTTCATCGGTACCCACTTCGTTCGATGAAACTTCTGCCACATAATCGATCACATTTTCCATTTCATTCAGCATATCAAACAATGCCGGCGGGTATAAAGTAGTGCCCTTGAATTTGATCATCTGCTTTTTTCGTCCCATCACCGGCGATAGCCTTAAGCTGTTGCGGCCGCATGCACAGGGCGTATCATCATACACACACATATCGCCTGTTTTGTAACGCAGCAGGGGCATACCTTCTACGCCAAGTGTAGTAATGGTTACTTCTCCGGGTTCGCCCGGTGCTACCGCTTTATTCATTTCATCCAGCAATTCTACGATCAGCAGGTCGGGTTGCAGGTGGCCGCCTTTGCATTCGGTACACTCTGTAAATGCCGTTTGCATTTCGGTTGATGCGTAGGTAGAAAATAGTTTGATGTCCCAGTTATCAGTGATCTTTTTACCCAGGGCATTTAATGTAAAATCTGTGTTGCGTATATTTTCGCCCACACAAATTGCTTTCTTAACGGATGTGCTGTTGATATCTATATTATGTTCCTCTGCGTAACTGATCAGTTTAACAATGAATGAAGGGACCGCAACGATCGCTGTTGGCTTTAACCGTAAAATAGTTTCCCATTGCAGCGATGGAACACCAGGCCCCAGCCTGATGATACCGGCACCCAGTTTTTGAAGGCCGGAATAATAAGCCATACCTGCCATGAACTGCCTGTCCAATGTGAGCATCAGCTGGTACACATCATTCACCGAGCCATCTGTACTTACAAAAGAAGCGTATTCATTACAGGCCAAACGTGCCAGGTCATTTTCGGTAAGCATGATGGTTACCGGGTTTCCCAATGTGCCCGAAGTAGAACTGTATTCAATGATCTTATTACGTGGCACACATAAGAAATCTTCATTGCGCTGCTGCAGGTCTTCCTTGATGGTTACAGGTATCACACTCAGGTCTTCCATGGTTTTAATGCCTGATGGATTGAACCTTGCCTTGGAAAAAAATTCTTTATAGAAAGGAGAGTGCTGGTTCAGGTAAGCAATGGTTTCCTGTAATTTTTTTTCCTGCAGTGCAGTGATCTCTTCTTTGCTTAGAAAGGCTGTTTCGGGAGAATAGTTCATTGAAAACAATTTTTATAAAATTGAATTTAGCTACAAAGATTCACTAAGACAAAAAGAAAATTTCATTCCCACCGGGAATATAGAGATTGCCACAGAGACACAAAAGCATGGAAAAAATACAAATCGCATTTCTGTGTTTCTGTGCCTCTGTGGCAAATGATGTTTTTTTGTGAAGCAATAAAAGCTATACATCTTTTTCAATGATAACCATTGCACATGCCATGGTTTTAAGATGAGAGAGTGAAACGAAAATTTTTCCAAGCTTCAGGTCAGCAACAGTTTTTGCTGTAAGGCCATGAAAACGCATCTCCGGTTTTCCTTCTTCATCATGATAAATCTCAATCTCGTTGAATGCAGTGCCGCTTCGCCAACCACTGCCCAGTGCTTTTAAAAAAGCTTCCTTGGCTGCAAAGCGGGCGGCATAGTGTTCATATTTAAATGCTCCTGCTTCGCAATATATAATTTCATCGGGAGAAAAAACAAGTTCTTTAAACCCTGCTTTATTTTCCATCTTTCCGGCAACCCGTTCCACTTCTATCAGGTCGGTACCAATTCCAAATATCATGGTGCAAGTTTTTTATTTATTTTTTTTATCTGCTCCTTAATATGGTCTTCTTCTTTTTTTGTTGCGATCACTTTGGTCAAAGCAAGATTATAGTTCTGCAAAGCCGCTGCATATTCTTTTTGCTTATAAAGATAATCGCCGGCTAAAAGATACGCATTATAAAATTCAGGATTGCTGTTCACCAATGCAGTGGTATTAACTTTACCTCCATCCTGTATCTGTTGCTTGATGCTTCTGAATGCCTCGAAGTTTTTATAAGCAGGAGTTAGCAAGAATGAATCAGGGGCAATGGTTAAACTGCTGTCGGCAATTTCCTTATTCTCCTTCATACCTTTCAAAGCAAAGACCTTGTTCAGGTCGTAAGCTACATACTGGCCCAGTTGCCAGGGTGATGTGGAAACCCAAACGATCAGTTTCTTGGGTTCAAAAACAATGGAGTGGTGTGCTATTAACTGGTTGATGGCTTTTTCGTTGCCCATACCAATATTAGCACCGTTCAATCCTTTCTGGTCTCGCAAAATATTCACTGTTTTTTGTACCGTGTTCTTTCCATTAGCGTTCAACAGCTCCATCAATCTTTTATAGCGATAAGGTGATGCACTTTCATTTTCCTGTTCAATATTCAGTTTGCTTTTGCCTAATCTATTACTTTGAAAATGATTCGCACAAACGATGAATTCTTTTTTCGGATCATACACATCCAGGTCTTCAGGTGTTTTTTCAATGATCACTGCTTTATTATCTGCTGCCGATGCCACTAAAAAAGATTCCGAGACAAACATCTTTCGTGATCTTGCAATTGCAATCGCTTCATTAATATTCTTTGCGTATTGCAATATTTCTCTTGTTACAATAGAAACCGGCGTTGCAGATCCTGTTGGCAGGTCACTTTTCGCCGCATTGATGGTTACAGATAACCCCTGGTCATTCATCCCGCTTACAGCTCCTACAAAACCGCCCCAGGTAACTGTCATAAATTTATGCCCCTTAGTGGGATTAAAAAATGCAACGATCTTATCTTCTGCAAATTTATCGCCCACATAAAAATCAAAATTGCGGCCAATGATCATCGTGCTGTCGGCACTCATGCTGCCCCATGTACCAAAAGAAGTGCAGCCAACCATGGCCAGGTTTTGTACCGCATGGCCAATATCATGTGCTGCGTGGTAATTTAAAATGCGTTGGTAATTGGTGCCCAGGTATTGATATTCGGGAGATGCTGATTCTGATACGCCATAGATCTCTTCTTTGTATTCCTGGGTTACATTCTTATCAAGGTTGCGGTTAAAAAAACCGATCAGGTATTTTAAAAAATTCCTTTTAGACCTTGAGGGGATCATTTTGGTTATCTGCTCCGCAAAATGATCTTCCTGTCTAACTACGAGTTCCTTACTAAGCTTACCATTGATAACACCACGTTCAAATGGTTCGCCTTCTACATACAATTCATACAGCCCGCTTTTGCTGTGGCGGAACCAGTTATTCTTTATTGTGTAGAAGCCATTACCATGATCGGTACGTTGCAGTCGCAGGCTGCTCATGTCAGCAGGTGTTGGTGGATCCACTTTTGAAACCTGCACCAAATAAATAGCACCAATGAGCAGTAAAATAAAAATTACGCCCAATACCCTTAGGGTTCTTCTTCCGATTTTTTTCCAGTTAAGCATTTCTGATCTTTTCTACAATGTCTTCGTTTCCTAAAAAAGCAACACTGGTCACCAACCCACTCATAGTGGCGCCCAGTATGCCATGTAAATTAAGATTTTGTCCCGTTAAATAAAGGTTAGGTATTTTGGTTCGGGGCGATATGAATGTTTTTAAAGGGTTGCTGTAATCTTTCGCAATACCATACATAGAGCCGTCATCATTACCCACATAATCCCGGTACGATAATGGCGTGGCCGTATAATAAGTTTTGATGCAATCCCGCAACCCCGGAAATTTTTCTTCCACAACCTCCAGTAATTTTTCTGCCTTCTTTTTTTTGAATGTTTCATATTCCGGGCCCCGGTCTTCTGCAGCAGCAACTGTATTAAAAGTATTTTCCCACTGCTTCACTTCATCATAACGCATGTAGGCAAGTATTGTCAACGACTCTGCATAATCCGGTGATTTTGACGAAGCAGAAAAGAACAAACAATAACAAAGTGGCCAGTTCTCTTCGGTGTGATCCGCCATATTCCATATATGCCCATCCTTGTGATAATAATAATTGTGCTTTATGTATTTATAAGAATCTTTTTTAAAAACGATATTGATGATGAACCCGCCGATGGTATTCTCCAGGTTTTTCACCCTTGTTTTATATGCATGTTTAATGAGGTTACTGTTGATCATGTCCAACGTACGTACGGGGTGCATATTGCTGATAAAGTGTTTTCCCCTTACCACTGAGCCATCCGCTATTTCAACCGAGCTCACCTGTCCGTCTTCTACAACAATTCTCTTCACTTCGGTATTGCGCCGTATCTCCCCGCCCTGCTTCCTTATATTTTCAGCAATATATTTACCTATATAAGATCCTCCATCAATACATTTCCAGGAACTTTCAATGTAGCTGTTCAGTATCATGGCATGCACATAAAAAGGTGTTTTATCAGATTGCAAAACGTAGAGCATATTATTGCCCACCAGTACAGCCTGCAATTTTTTGTCGTCTGTTATCGATTCAATAAAAGCCCTTGTATCAATACCCAGCACAACATTCTTCTCATCCATATTGCCTCCCGTTCTTAAATTGTACAAGGGAAACTTGCTGCACACTTCCTTTATTTTATCGCAATACAAACGCAGCGCTTTTTCTTCATTGGGAAAATCTTTCAGCAGGTGTTGTATAAAATTTTCGTAGCCCTGTGCATACACATATTCCTTATCATCGCCTTCGATCAGTATTTTATCAAAAACATCTTCATCCATTTTCTGCAACTTCAGCTTATCTATAATGCCCAGGTATTTAAATACCTGGTAAAGGTTCTGCCCTTTACCCAGTCCGCCCAGGTAATGTACGCCTGAATCAAAGATCACTTTATCCCTTACATAGGTTTGCAGGCAACCGCCAATTTGTTTGTTCTTTTCAAGCACGCAAACTTTATAGCCCTCACGCCCAAGCACATCTGCACATATAAGCCCCCCCATGCCGCTGCCGATGATCACTATGTCGAATTCTTCTGCCATTAGCCTCGTGTTGCTTTTAAGATGAATATAGTATTGGATGTCTGTTTTGAATCAGGTATTTCACTGCAGGCCATATTTTTTTCTGCTGCCAGGTTCCTGATCATAGTGGCCGACAAAAAACTCAAACCCGTTTCTTTTGTCTTGTTAAAATTCAGAAGTTTGGTTGAGAAAAATTCTGTCAGCTTTGTTTTTTTATGCTGAGATGTTTTATCTGCATCGCCATCACGAATAATAAGTGTACCACCTGCATTCAGGTTGCTGATGCATTTTTCTATCACCAGCTTTTGCTCAGCCGGTGGCAGGTAGTGCAACATATCTGCAACAATAATGGCGTCGTATTGTTCAAATTCAAAGCCCATAACATCTCCATGTACAAAATTAATATTATTGGTTTTGCTGAAACAATTATTGGCAGTATCAATTTTATCCTCATCATAATCCAGCCCGGTGATCTGTCTTTTGGGCGATGTAAAAGATAACATATATGTCATAAATCCGTAGCCACAACCAATGTCCAATATCTTGCCCTGTTGCGGCACCAGCTGACAAAATATTTTATAATTTTTCTCCATCGCTGTCTTTATCCGCATATACCATTCCAATACCGGGCCCTTGTAAATGTAATTGTAAATCAGTTTTTCCCTGAAGTATTTTGGTTGTTCAATTTCTGCTTTCAATGCTGCAAATTCTGCCCGGAAATGTCTTCCGATCAGCTTTGCTCTTTCAGCATATCCGTTTCCAAACTGTGTGTCATCTGGTTTTATTCTCGGTAAGAATTTAAGCGTTACCTGCCCGTTCTTCAGCAACGCATCTTTTTTGGTAAGCGTATAATTGGTTCCATGTATCATGATAGGCAGGATATCTGCACCCAGTTTTTCAGCCAGGTAAAATGCGCCTTTGTGAAAACGGCCGATATCACCTGCCTCCGACCTGGTGCCTTCCGGGAAAATGATAAGTGAATATCCATGCTTCATCCTGTCGGCAATTTTATCTGTCTTCTGTTCTATCTCTTCCGAAGGAAAATAATCTGCCATCCGTATCACCGGACCAAAAATAGGTGCATTCCATTTTTTGTTGTTAGTGAGCATTAATATTTTGGGGTGCAGCATGATTAGCGGAACAATATCCAGCGATGATTGGTGATTGCAGATAATAATGGCAGGCTTATGCAGGTCTTCTTTTAAAGGATTAATGATCTTCTTTTTTACATTGCCCATTACATACATCAAAAACCAGCAGGCTTTTGAAACCAGCAGGTGATAGAAATATTTTCCTTTCTCCCTTACCTGTAACCTGATAAAACTGCGGCCCAGCACAGTAAAGAAAATGCTGATCGAAATAAATATTGAAAAGGCGAATGAAGATTTGATAAAGCCCCAAAGCGTCCAGGGAAACCGGTTTTTGTTTACCCGGTTCTTTATCAATACAGAGAAAAAGAATGGTATCAATACCTGCGACATGATGACCACACAAAGTATACCGATGATAGAAATGAGAGCGATCGACTTTAATGCCGGGTGTTTTGCAAAGATCAAAACCCCCAAACCGACAATGGTTGTAACGGCAGATAAGATGATGGAAGATTTAAAAGAAGACAGATTCTTTTTTCCTGTCTTGTATTCCTGCAGCAGCCCATCCATAATGAAGAGGCTGTAATCATCGCCCAAACCAAAAATGAGTGCAGAGATGATGATGTTGATGATATTGAACTGTATGCCTGCCATCCCCATGATGCCCAGTATCCAGATCCAGCTGATCAACATAGGAATGAAGGAAACAAGCGTCAGTTCAATTCTTCCGTAAACGATAAGTAAAACAAAAAATACCAGCATTGATGTCATCAATGCAATGCGGGAAAAATCTGAGTTGACGATCTCTACAAAGCGATTGGTAAGGTATTGTTTGTCCAGTACAGTAACATGCTCTTCGTTCTCAAAAGTCTTATAAACTTCCTGCCGCTTTTCAGGGATAGCTTTTACCAAGGTAACAACTGTGGTCTTGCCTGGCTTTTCGGTGATATAATCGTCCAGGAAATTTTTGCGTACATCAGCCATGGCATCTTTATCAACCGGGGCGTAGGCCGTATCAAGGAGCTTTCTGAAATTATCAAAAGCTCCGACGTTATATTTTAAAGCCGTGCCTTCTTTGATAACCGTCGCCATCAGTGCCGCCTTTTTCTCTGCGGTCCAATACCTGTTCCATCTTTCGATCTTTATCTTTTGTAAGGAATCTGAAATGATAAGTGAAGAAACGCCTGAATATTTTTTTACAATATCCTTATCCTGGAGCTTTTCAATTTGTGTAACCAGTTTTTCGTTGTTCACCAAAGCATCATCCAGCGTTTTTCCTTCGGTGACTAAATAAACCGATTGCAGGGCATATTGGTTTATCTGGTTCAGTTTTTTCTCTGAAGCTTTTAATTTGCTGCTCATGAAATTCATGTTCTGCAGATCAGATTCAAAGCCAACCTTACCGGCCCAGAAAGCAAAGAAAATGGTCAGGCTAAAAATGATGATGACGAGATACTTATTATACTCAGGACGGAGTGAAGCAATCTTGTCTATCCAGGAAAAAGCCTGGGTTGTATGAGCAGCCTGTTCTTTTTTTCCGGCAATAAAATGTGGTAAAAAGATCAATGAGCAGAGCGAAGCTCCGATCAAACTGAATGCAGCGAAAAGCCCCAGGTCTTTCAGCATTTCTGATTCAACAAACTGCAGGCATAAAAAACCGCCCACGGTTGTAAAGCTGCCTACAGTCATGGGTTTGGCCAGGTCTCGTATCAACTGCTGCATATTACTGGTATGCCGGTAATGATTAAAAACATGCAGCGAAAAATTTACGGCAATACCCAACACTACCGAGCCGGTGCCCAGTGCTATAACCGATATGCTTCCCTTTATAAAATAAATAGCCGCCAGTGAAAATGCTGCGCCAAATACTACCGGTATCAAAATAAAGAATGGCGCTCTTTTCTTACGGAAATAAAATCCTAAAAACACAATTATGAATAGAACGGTTATGCCCTGTGTAAGCAATGAATCTTTTCGAAGCTGTAATGCATTGCCAACCGAAACCGCTGTTGCTCCAAAATAAGTTGCAGTTACTTTGCTGTTGCCGTTATCGATCAGACTATCCAACCCTTTCAACAATAAAGCATTTTTACCGGTATTGTTTGGCGGAAATTTTGGGGTGATAAAAAGCATCAGGTGCTTCTTATCTTTTGTAACAATGTAATTATCGTAGAGTTCAAAATTCTCATCGTACTGCAGCTGCTGCAGCTTTTTTAATCCCAGGAAAGTAATACCCACCGGATCTTTGCTGATCATGCTTTTTAAAGCAAAGCCCGAAGGAGAAGTAAGTGTGCGGAAATTTTCTTCCAGCGATTGCCTGACCCTTTGCGGTGTTATCAGTGAATCAATTTCGGCATAATCTTTTTCATTAAGATAAACAGGTAGGTGGTTGCTTACTGTTTCAAATAATTCCAGCGCCAGGCCATCATCAACTTTATAATTTATTTTGGTGATGAAGGGAGTAAGTTTTTGCTGAATGTTCTCAACCAATGCATCGGCATAAATAACAAGGCTGTCGGGTCCTGCAACGGCTGCCGTATCTTTTAAGGATACAGTAACAGCCAGCTTATCCATGAATTTGGAGTTTTGAAAAACTTCATTCAGTTTTTCGATCTTTTTATCCTTCGGTAATATCTTGGAAATATCTTCTTCAAATTTAACCTGCAGGGCAAACCATACTGCCGTTAAAAAAATTACTGCGAACGTAATGAACAAAGCAGGCCGGCGCTTCTGATAAAAATGATATATCTGCAGTAATATTTTTTCCATACCTAATCAGCCTTTGAAATAACTACCCGCTTTTTACCGGTCAATTTTAAAAAAATAAAAGTAACCAATCCAAACAGCAATGCTGCAACAACTGCCAGTGTTATGCTGCCGGAGATATATTGCTGCAGGTTCTTTTTAATGGATTGAATGGTAATATTGTTGCTGAAATCTATCTGCATGGCATTGGCGCCCATCCATAAAGCACCCACTTTATAACTCAAAAAAATAATGACAGGTATCATAGGTGGTATGCTGATGTTGGCAGCAATGATCACCAATGGTTTATTCAGCTTGAATAAAATTGCCAGGAAAATGGCCGCTGCCAGCTGAAAACCCCAGATAGGAACAATGCCCATAAAAATACCAAAGGCAACCGACACGGCTTTTAACTGTGGCGAATGATGTGGGTTGAACAGGTGTTCATCCAGAACTTTCTTCATTTTTTTACGGCTGATCAATGTGAGTATAAAATCACGGGGCCTTATGTATAAGAAACTGATGAGCACCAAAATGGTATTTAAAACACTGATGCGAAAAAAATCTTTAAATGGCCTGAAATGCGATATCCTTTCTGCTGCAGGCGCATAATAAACTGTAACCGGAACAGAAATTACTTTCACACCTTTCCACGCAGCCCTCACCAATACTTCAATCTCAAACTCATATTTACGGGTAACGAAACTCATTGCTCTTAATGGTTCCAAAGGGTATAGGCGGTAACCGGATTGCGTATCAGGACTTGTAATACCTGTTTCTACCTTGAACCAGAAATTAGAGAACTTATTACCAAAGCTACTACCGCCGGGCACCGAAGCCTGTCCCATATTTCTTGCTCCAATAATGATTGCATTGGGTTCTTCTTCAAGTTTATTAATAAAAGCAGGAAGGTCTTTTGCAAAATGTTGCCCGTCAGAATCAATGGTGATAGCGTATTTATATCCTTTATCGATAGCATAGGCAAAAGCCTTACGGAGCGCCCAGCCTTTACCCACATTTTTTTCATAGCTGATGAACTGAACGGCGGGAAACTGTTTTACAATTTCAACCGTATTATCGGTCGATCCGTCGTTCACTACAATGATATGATCGCTGTATTGTGCTACGTCTTCAATAACCTTCGCAAGTGTAGCAGCGTTGTTATAAGTAGGAATAATAACACAGGTCTTCAAAACATCAAATTTCTCCTTCAGGGAACCGGTCATTATTAATGCTGATTAAATGTAAAATTTAGCCCAAAAATCGGGTAAAATTATAACAATAAGGCAATAAAGAGATGCTGGATACCGGATACTGGATACATCCTGCTATTCTAAAAGCTTTTTTATTATTGAACCCTCCCCGGTATCAAGTATCCAGCATCCATGTTCCTCATTTCTTCTTCAACAACACCTTCTCTTTAGTGAATGCAAAACCTGCATCAACAAAAGACATTATTTTGTTCCAGTTGCTGGCAGGCTCAACCAGGTTATTGTAATATTTATAATAAGTGATCAGCAATTTATTTCCGTCAACCTTTGCGGTAGATTCAAAACCGCCGCACTCGTTCTTTACACTTTTATTCAGTTTCTCTGCACCTTCAATGGTATAACCATCCGGTATCTTTAATGTAATGTTGTGGTTAAAGCTACGGGCATAGGGCATATAAATATCCAGCTTTCTCTCTCTTTGGTCTGCCTTAATTTCCAGTTGCCCGCCTGCAAATTTTCCGGCTTCCAGGATATAGTTATTGCCTGCTTTTTTTACCCAGCCATCCATGGTGAACTCTTCTTCCATTGCAATGGAGGCATTGGTGCCTGTAAACCCTTTCTCCAGTACCGAATACTTCTTAAGTTCTTTGGGCTCATCCACATATTCATTGGCAATCTCTTTTTCAAATTTTTTCTTTTGTTCTTCACGGGCCTTGGTAATGGAGAACTGTGCATCTGCCCAGTATTTTCTATAGTATTTATCCAGCTTGCGCCATTCCAGCTCAATATCAGTTTCCTTATCCAGCGTCTCACGTTCTGCAACCAGGTAATCTTCCAGTATTAAAAGGTTGCTTTGCATACCCCGGCGCTGATGTCCGCCGGCCCTGACTTTGCGGTTAATGTGCAGCAATTGCATATTGGTACTGTCAAAGCTGATGGTGATATCTTCTGCCTGGTTATTGGTAGCCGGCAAAGTTTTTAAAGTAGTGGCTTTGCCATTTATCATATCGGCTTTTTCCTGGCTCATATCCCTTCCTCCGCGGAAAATAGTATTCTGCTGAATGAAACGATAGGTCTCATCTTCAAAGGAAGCCGGTATCTCATCATAATTAAAAAGGCTGCTACCGAAATAATAGAACGAAAATTTTCCTTTGGGCCTGGGGATACGTATCATGAAATTAATATCGGCCAATGAAAAAACATCTTTATAAGCCACATCACTTTTATCGCTTACCAATACAAGTTCTGCATCTGCATCAAAATGCGCATTGATGGTTTTTAGAACATTGAGGGTTGTTTGCAGTTGTTTGATCGCAGTCTGGCTTACACGGCTATCATAAAAATCCTCATACTTTGCATTGGTTTCAAATACACTGGTTAGCGAACCAAAACTTGAGTACCTGAAATAGTGATACACAAAAGGGATAATGGAATCCATGTTCTCTTTATCAATATCGTGTTTTTTTGCATAGTCCCTCCACGAAGATTTTACATGCGGTATTACCTGCAGTTGCGCCATGAAAGGTTTTATAAGGTTCATGAACTGGTGCTCAACATCTTCAGGCGATGTCACTCTTTCAATAGTGCCATGCTTGGTGTAATCGCCCCTGCCATGCATAATATCTGCAAAAGCATATTTGATCCGTACAATAGGCACCTGCCTTCCCTGTGAAACCCACATTACATTGGTTGATTTTGGCAGATCAGCAGCAGTCAATTCCAGCAGGTTATCGTCTTCCACGCTGGTGATCTTAAAATCAGGAGCGCCATTTATTGCCTGGTATTGTGCAGCCACCCTTTTATCCAATAATACTTTTATGCCCAGGTTCAGTATGGGGTATTCGTCGCCCAATATAAAAGTGATATAATCTACATCCTTATCTGTCCGGGCCTGGTCAAAATAAGTGATATAGTAATCAATGATATCGCCAATGGCAAGATTGGGTACGGCTATTTTATTTTTTTTACCATCCTTCGTCTCATCCAGTTTTACAGAAGCTTCCTCTACATTTATTTTTTGCAAACTGCCATCTGCTTTGGTAACCCTGATGCCCATGAAAGTGTAGGTACGCAATTTGGTGATGGCGCCACTTTGTTTGCTTTGCAGCTGGTTAAAATTAATTTCTGAATAAGCATCCAGCGATACCTGGTCATTGATGAATATCCGTTCCCTGATAGTTCTTTTGATGGTGCTGTGCATTTTGCCGACATATAACAGCGACCGGCCTTTACGCTCTGTATTGGTTTCCACCGTTTGTTTCCTGGCCAGTATTACAGCCGATTCGTTCTTATATTGCTCCGGCAGTTTGTTGGTGTTGAACATCGGGTCTTTATCGCCCCATACTTCCTGGTCAACTTCTTTTGCCATTTCTATGTAGTCGTTATTTTGCGCCAGTGCAGGCAATACACATAAGCTTGTAAGCAGCGCAATAAAGATCCGTTTCATGCTGTAGGGTTTATTTTGATGATACTGTTTTATAAAATTATTTTTTTGCTGAAGGGTAGGATGATCCGGATGTTATTTTGTGAGCACTACCTGTTCTTTATATTTATCTGTAAGTTCTTTTATTTGTTTATTCCAAAGGCCGAATTCTTCTTTTTTCAAAAGTGTTTGCTTTATTTTCAGCAATTTATGATACACCAGTTTATCTCCTGTTTGTTTGTAGGTAATGTCAATATCCAGTATGCTGTTTTGCAGTTTAAGGTTTACCGGCAATGTGGAAATTTTATACCCGGCAGGCATGGTTATTTCTGTTTCTTCATCCATTAATATTTTATTGGGCATTTGCAGATCATGTATACGCTTTGCAGTATCGATCGTAAAATTGTCCAGGTCTTTTCTAAAATCCAGATCTAAATATATCTCGTTGCCAAATACCGATACCCCGTTTTTGTGAATCACATCGTAGCTGATCTTAAGTATACTGTCTGTACCGGGAAAGTCGGACCTTTTTAAATTGCTGATATTATAATCCTGGTTATCCTCCGATAAATAATTTATCAATGATTTTTCCAGGTTCTCTTTTTTTATACCTGTCATTTTATTGATCATATCGCTCCGGGCTTCGCCCTTGTACATATGTTCGGCACTGCCTTTCAGGTCCTGCCCGTCAATGGTCAGTATTCTTTTTTCCTTCTCCGGGTTCTGCTCTGCACTTACTGCCGGGATATTTGTCAAAATGTATTTATCACCGTTCTCGATGAGCACCTGCCGGCCGGCAATACGTTCGGCATACTGGTTAAATGCCATATTGGTTTCTGTTCCATCTAAAAAAAAGGGTTTACCATTTACAAGCCAGGCTGCTATCATGTGGTTGTGTACACTCAGCGAAGGCGTGTTCATGTCGTATGGAATATGGTTGGTCCCTATCCAGCAAAGCCTTACATCAAGCCCGAGGTTTTTAAGCAGGGCTTTTAATAAATTGGCCATGCCTTTGCAATCACCATATTTCTTAGCCATTACTTCTGTGGCTTTGGCCGGTTTAAATGCAGCAATACCATCTTCATAGGCAATGTAGCGGATATTCTGGTGTACCCAGTTAAGCACTGCTTTTACTTTATTGGCATCGCCACTGATGCCATTGGTGATCTCTTCGGCCTTTGTTCTTAAAGCAGGGAGATCATCTGCAATATCTTTTACAATACCGTAACTCCATTTATACTGGTCTTCAATCGTTTTAAAATAGGTTTGTGTTCCTTTATCTGTATTGGCTTCTTTACAAAGCACCAGCACATGCGGATAATTATAAGCAATGCCCTGCTCGTAAGATTCAGATTCAAATGCCTTAAGGCCCTTCATGGTATAGGTATAAATATCTGCATCCAGTTTACTGTCGTAACTGCTTGTCTTTTTTATATCATTATTGCCAAAATTGTATTCTTTTAATTCGCAGGTCATCCAGCGTGGTATGATAAATTCTACCACTTTATTTTCTACATCATACTCTTCGGTAAAATATACGCTTGTGAAATACCGTGGGTCTTTATAAGTTTTACTTAAAGTTACTTTTGCCGGCACGCCAATCTCATCAAATGGTATTTTAAAATAGCAAACCCTGGCATCAGAATAAAAAATATCCTTAATAGAGTAGTAGTCATATTTAATGTCCACACCACGATAAGGCCTGTTTCTTACACTTACTTCTACCTCATCAATAGTTTCCTGGTCGTTATACATTTCTGTATAAACAATGCTTGTACTTATTCTTCTGCTTCTGAATTCGGTTGTGTAGTTTTCTTTTATCAATACAGGATTTACCCCTTTATCCTGTTTAAATAAAAAGCTTTGTTTCTTATGTTCGATGATGATATTTTTATCATCATCGTCGCCTCCGCTGCCTTTAGTAAAAAGCGAGCATAATAATAAAGCTGGTAAGATTAATTTTTTCAAGTGGGTTTTACTTTGCAGTATTAAATATTTTTTTATTATAAGCTATATAACTACGCCTGCATAGCTTCTCAGCCTGCAAATTTATGAATACTTATCAATTTAAGTCGTTAAAATAACAGGAAATGCTTGTATAGCTTAAGTTTTGGCTTATGTAGTAAGATCGGGTTGTATTGATGAATGGGCTGGTAATTTAACCCCGTTACTACTCATCTTGCCTTTCAGCCGTTTTTTCTTATCTGCCATCCGCTGGTGTATCCAGTCGGGCCACTGGCTGTTGTCTTCTGCATCGTAAATACGCAATTGCTGCGATTCATCATTTTGTATCAATTCTTCTTCCCTGCAGCCAAGTATTTCTGCAGCCGTTTTTACGCCTGAATAGCTGGAACCGGCAACACCATGGCTCATAATGCTGGCGCCGCACATATACAGGTTCTCAATTTCGGTTTTGGCTTTATAGGAGAAGGGCCCGGTTTGCATAAACCCTTTTTCTGTACCATAAACATTGCCTTTGGTTGAGTTAATATAGAATTCATTGGTAATGGGCGTACCTACTTCCAGGTGAACAATATTTTTATGAACTGCAGGCAACATCCGCTTAAAAGTGTTCATCAGTTTTTCGCTGAGCCTTTCTTTAATCTTTACATATTTTTCATTGATCCCGGGACCGGTATTTAAAGCTTTGAAAGAATCATAATCAATAAAAGTCACTACTTCAAGGGTATGGTGGCGGCCGTTAAAACTCAGGGGGTCCTTTAAGGAAGAACAACTGATGAAAAGCGAATCAAATTCATCTGTTTCCAGGATAGACACTTTGGTAAGGCCCTCGTAGATCTCATCCATATCCTTATCGGGCATGAACCAGATATTACCGGAGTCAAGCCCGGCTTCACGCACATCCATATCAACCGAAATAAAGAACATGAGAGAAGTAACAGAATACCGGGTGGCCTGTAGCTTTTTAAGCAGTTTCGGGCTCAGGTTCTCATGGCCAACCAGCTTATAGGTTGCAGCCGGGTCGGCATTGGATACAACCCGTTTTGCCCGGATGATCTCTCCGTTCTGCAGTTCTACACCAACAACTTTTTTAGCCCCCCCTGATGCCGGTCGCTGCAACAATATTTTTTTAACAGCCTCGCCGGTCTTTATTTCGCCCCCGTATTTTTTAATGGCATTGGTCATGGCTTTTACAATAGCTGCGCCGCCACCCATCGGGTAAAAGCCCCCGTTAAAATAATGGTCCATCAAAGCACAATGAAAGGGAAAACTGGCTTTGGAAGGCGGAAGGCCGTGGTCGCCGCATTGTATATTCAGCACTTTTTTTAATAAAGGATCTTTAATATGCCAGCCGATCACCCGCTTTAGCTTGAATAAACCATATTTACCTAAATGCCGGGTCCTATAAGCAATGGTAAGGTTATCCCAAAATCCATTCATCTTAGGTATCAGGAAGATCTCCTGGCTTACCTTTTTAACCAGCTCCAGGTATTTTTTTATTCCTTTTCTTTCTTTTGGAAATTTTTTAGATAACGAATCAGCTAAGTTGTCTATTCCTGCAGGCATATCAATCCGCTCATCACCTATCCAGCAATGCTCATAAGCATCTTTATTCATCCTGAAAAAAACCAGCTCGTTGGCAATACCCAGCCCTTCGTACAAATTACAGGACGATTCGCCTTTATCCATGCCTCCTATATAGTGAACCCCGGGACTGTACCTGTGGCCATCAATATAAAAACTATGGCACCAGCCACCCGGTACATAGTGCTGTTCAATTACAGCCACTTTTTGGCCTGCACGGGCCAGGCAAAGCGCTGCGGATAAACCGCCGGCACCTGATCCAATTATAATAGTATCAAATTCCTGCATGCCTGAATGAAATTTGTTAAAATTTAGCTTAAAAAACAGGATAATACCTGTAAGCTAAACTTAAAAACTGAGTTATTTACATATAGATATTCAAAATTCCTTAAGCGGCAGGCCTAAGTTTTGAACAAAAAAATCATTGTGGCATGGTTTTGGGTTTTACTGGTTCAGTTTCCGGTAAACTATGATACCATGAAACGCATTGTAAACTTTAAAATCTAAATATTATGTCTGAAACAAACTTCCCTACGCCATCTGCACAGGCCACAAAGGGCAAAAATTACAAAAATGCCGTTATTGGTGTTTTAGCTGCAGGATTGATCGCTGTATCGGGTTACTTGATCTATGCAAAAAATGACACTTCAAAAACTATTCAGCAACAAGAAACTACCATTGCAAAAGTATCGGATGAAAAAAGTGATGTGCAGGCAAATTTTGATGCATCGCTTGCAAGGCTTGACTCCATGTCAACAATAAATACCGGCCTGGAAGGCCAGCTGACAGAAAAGAATGCTGAGATCGCTAAAATAAAAACTGAGATCCGCAGCATTTTAAATAAAAAGAATGCTACAGCTGCTGAACTGGGCAGGGCAAAAACTTTGATCGCATCATTGAATGATAAGATCACTACAATGGAAGCTGATATTGCCAAGCTGAAAGAGGATAATCAAATACTTACAAATAACAATGTAGTGTTAACGCAGGAAAAAGAAACCTTAACAAAAGACCTTACCGCAACTACAGAAGTAAAAGTGGCGCTTGAAAAGAAAGTGGATATTGCATCTACCTTAAATGCAAGCAACATTGTAATTACTCCTATTAATGTAAAAAATAACGGTAAAGAAAAAGTTTCAACAACTGCAAAGCGTGTAGATAAATTTGTTGTGACATTTGATGTTGATAACCGCATCATTCAAACAGGCTCTACCGATGTATATGTAGTGGTTTTAGGCCCCGATGGAAAAGCCATCAATACAAGCGCTGAAACTTTTACTACACGTGAAGAAGTAGCTATGCCTTTTACAGCTAAAATGCCGGTTGATCTTGAAACTGCAAAGAAAAAGAACGTAGAGTTTGCCTTTGTACCCGGAAGTGATTTTATGCAGGGTGCCTATACAGTACAGATCTACCAGAATGGCTTCTTGATTGGACAGGGAACCCGTGAATTAAAGAAAGGTGGTTTGTTCAGCTAAGTTATTCCTGGCTTACAAATAACAATTACAGCAGCCTGTAATTCAAAGAAGCTATCTGAATGTAAAAATTCAGATAGCTTTTTTGTTTAAAAGAATTCAAGCCGTAATTCTTAATAGAATACATTCTAAAATCTATATGCATTACTTTTGCAATTTTAGATTATGAAGAGAAATATCAAAACAGTGGCCATCATTGGCGGTGGCCCTTCAGGCTGTTCCCTCGCCACTTTATTAAAACGAAAAGGATACACGGTAGCTGTTTTTTACCTGGAAAAAAGGCCCGAGATCATTGTTGGTGAATCGTTAGTTCCGGCCATTGTCCCTTATTTACGTATGTTGGGTGTAGAGGATGAAGTAAAAACATACAGTACTTACAAACCCGGCGCTTCGGTTTGGGTTAATAAAGATGAAGAAGCTACATCGCCCTTTAGTTTTGGCGGCGGTGGCTTACCGCCTTATGCTTATAATGTACCCCGTACAAAATTTGATAAGACCATTTTTGACCTGGCCGTTAAGGAAGGGGTCACTTTTTTCAGTCATGCAGCCAAACTGGAACGGGTTGGCAATACAGATGAACTTAAATTAAGCGATGATACCATTGCGGCCATCAATGATTTTTTTAATGGCCAGCCCGACCTGATCGTGGACGCCAGCGGACGTTCCCGTACCATTTCCCGTATGCTGGATATTCCTACAAAAGAAGGCGACAGGAAGGATATTGCCGTATTTGCCCACCTGAGCGGGGCAGAAAAAATAGAACCTTATAATATACACCTGCACCGCCTGGAAAGGGGATGGAACTGGAGGATACCTTTGCCTGACCGCATTTCAGTAGGCATTGTTATTGATCCGGAACATTTAAAGAAATTCGGCGATACCAAGGAAGAACAATATGATAATTTCCTGAAATCGGATGAAACCCTCAGGAAATTTACCGCCAATGCTAAACGGGAAACTGGCGTAGCACAATACAATAATTACCAGCTTATCTCTCAAAAAATGTATGGTACAAACTGGCTGCTGACCGGCGATGCCGGTGGTTTCCTGGACCCGATCTTCTCATCAGGCCTCTTTTTGGCCATCAAAGGTTCATTTGCTGCAGCCGAAGCTATCAGCATGGGGACCGATGCTGCCTTTAAAAAATACCAGAAAGACCAGTTATACGAACTATCCATCTGGCAAAAACTGGTTGATACCTGGTACAGTGGCGGCCTGTTTACGCTATTTAAAGTTGGACAGGACAGGATGGATACTGCTTTTGGCCGTTTTATTGGCCCACATATGCAGCGGCATTTAACCCGTATCTTCTCCGGGGAAGCTGTTTATAGGAACTACAGCCGTGCTTTTTTAAACTTTGTTCTGGGCCCTATGATCAGGTGGATGAAGGTTGGCAGACTCCACAACCGAAAGATCAGCGACCTGGCTATAAAGTAAACCTGGCCCGGATTAATTAACCAAACCCCTGATATATTAGAGGATGGTAAGCTATTTCATGCCTGTTTTTTATCTGAACTTATTATAAAAGTTCATCTTTTTCGTTCCACTCATTTCATTTATCCTTGATTTTTACCGTTCATCAAAATGACAAAATTCACCATTTTTCCACACCCAATTTTTAAAAATCAATACCAGTAAAGGTTTCAAAGGAATTTTAACTCCTAATAATTGCATATTACTAAAACATACTTAGTACTTTGTTTTGCATAGTACTAAAATACTTATATCTTTGTGTTATCAAAGTAAGCGAAGCACTAAAAGCTGAAAATTTTAAACCAACTATTAAAACATAATTAAAACTAAAGTCATGAAAAAGCAAACAACAAACCAATTCTCACAAATCAGTAAAGAACAAACTGAAAAGTTAACCACCGTAGTAAAAGAAACCATAGCATTCGGCCTTAACCAGGTTAGAACTTTTAGCACAGCTGATCTCTGGAACATCCAGCGCAGGAGCAGAACAATAATGAGCAGAAGGAGCTTTGTATAAACATTTAAAAGTATAGCCACTCAAATAAATGGTTTTTTACAGTCAGCCCTGTCAAAGCCTCCCGGTTAATTTTGGGAGGCTTTTTGTTTTCCGGTAAGGCATTCAAAAAAATACTGTCAATTAATTGTCTTTTATTTTTTTGCAAAAGCTAAAAAGCCCTATTTTTGCTGCCCGTTAAGGGAATACTCCTCCCTAGCTCAGTTGGTTAGAGCATCTGACTGTTAATCAGAGGGTCGCTGGTTCAAGTCCAGCGGGGGGAGCAAAAGCACTGAAAAATTCAGTGCTTTTTTAATTTAAAACAATGTATTATTTATATATACTGTTTTCTGAACAAAACGATTTGTACTATGTAGGATATACAAGTAATTTCCAGCAGCGCCTCATTCAACATAATACACAGGAATTTTTCAATACTTATACATCAAAATATCGCCCATGGCAATTGGCTGCTGTATTTGAATGCGGACTGCAGGAAAAAGATGCAATCATGTTAGAAAGATTCATAAAAAAACAAAAAAGTCGAAAATTAATTGAATTGCTGGTCAATCCTGAATTTACACCCGTTAATGCCTTAGCTCAGTTAGTTAGAGTCCCGCACGTGCGGGATTAATCAGAGGGTCGTCCCGACTTCAATCGGGACGGGGGGAGCAGAAACAAAAGTAAAAGGGTTATACTTGATAGTATGACCCTTTTTTTAATGGACAATCGTCCAAACTAAAATATAAAAAGACTGGCTTCAATCAGGGGGTCTCATTTTTTAGAGATCTGAATTTCATGCAACATACATCACATCCTCTTGTCTCTCTAAGTCAATAAGTATAGCAATTTTAGTATAGCCATTAAACAACTGAATTAGAAAATGAAAAACATTTTATTGGTTTTTATGTGCGTAGCCATATGCACAACAGCCTTTTCGCAAGCAACACTTAAGGGAAAATTGATGGACAGTACAGCAAAAACACCCCTGGGTTTAGCTACCGTAACTGTTTTTAAAGCATCTGATACAGCCATTATTACTTACAGGTTAAGTAACCCTGAAGGTGATTTTAAAATTCCGGGGTTACCATTTGATATGAATTGCAGGGTTGTAGTTTCGTATAGCGGGTACATTGGGTACAGGAAGGAATTTACCGTTAAAAGCGATCAGCCTGTTTTAGATCTCGGCAATGTTTACATGTCGCCTGCCACGGCAGCAATGCAGGAAGTGATCGTATCCGCAGAACGTCCACCGGTCATAATTAAAAAAGATACAGTTGAATTTAATGCATCATCTTTTAAAACTTTACCCAATGCATTGGTAGAAGATCTTTTAAAAAAATTACCCGGGGTGCAGGTAGATAAAGATGGAAATATCATGGTTAACGGGAAACCTGTTAACAGGATCCTGGTTGATGGCAAAACATTTTTTGGTGATGATCCAAAGATGGCATCCCGCAATTTGCCGTCGCAGGTGATCGATAAAGTGCAGGTAACGGATGATAAAGAAGAGATGATGCGTAATGGAGATGATAATCCGAACAACGCAGGCAAGGTGATCAATCTTACATTAAAAAAGGGGATAAAGAAAAGCATGTTCGGCAAAGCCTATGCTGGCGGTGGTGGCGGGCCGCAGGGAGGTAGGTACGAAATGGGTGCTATAGCAAATATTTTCAGGGATACGCTGCAGGTAAGTGTAATGGGGTATTCCAATAATCTTAACCGCCCCGGTTTTAACATAAATGATATGCGGCAAACAATGGGCCTCAACCGTTCGATCGAAACGATGGGAGGTAATTCTAACAATAACAACAATAACAGCAACTTCGGTTCCTCCTTCAGCATCAATGATATCAATTTTGGAGGAGAATCACGGAACGGCGGTATCACAAAAAGTGATGGCGTAGGCATTAACATCAACCATTCTCCCAACAATAAGCGATCTATCTATGGTCAATATTTTTTTGGGCGTGTTTATACAGATGTGCAAAATGAGAACAGAACCGATATCTACAAAGAAGATACTGTAATAAGTAATTTTTCAAATCAGCACTATACCGAAATCGGAAATTCACATGTGTTTGGGGCTGGTGCAAGGCTAAAGCCCGACTCTACAATAAACCTCATCATTGGTTTAAACTATGTAATATCCCGAACCACATCTGAAAAAAACGACGCCAGGAGCGGTGTCAATAATTTTCTTGGAAACTTAAATAACGGCCTGGTAAATAATACAGGCGACCTGAAAACCAACATGTATAGCCATAACATCATGTTCACCAAACTATCCGGAGGTAAAAAAGGGCGACGATTGAACATTACCCACTACCTGGGATGGAGCAAAAGAGACAGGGATGACTATACTAATGCTGACATTGCATACCAGCAGCCTGTTAGAAAAGATACCACTTATCAACAATTGCGTAATGAATGGGTACCAACGTTGACGGCTAACGTGGCCGGTAACTACAGTGAACCACTGATTAAAAACTTCTTTTTTAGACTGGGTGCCCGCTACGATTATGAAAAAATGGATGACAGGGTTGCCACGTTAGCAAATAATTCAGGTGATCCTATCAAAGGCCTCAGCAGCGGGTTTACCAGGGAAAGCAATAAGTACAGCGTTTCCGGAGGAATTGAATACAGGTACAAAGATTTTACTTTCCGGCCAGGCATACGATATCAATCGCAAAAATTTTATACCAATATATACTCATTGAATCAGTCAATTAAACAAGAGCAGAATAATGTTCTGCCACAGTTTGATTTTGTATATAAAAAATTAACGCTTTCATATAACCGGGATGTAGTGTTACCTTTTTACACCAACCTGGTACCGGTACTGAACAATAGTAACCCTTATATGACAAGGATGGGCAATCCTAATCTTCAACCGGCATTACAGGACAGGGTTCGTATTAATTTGAACACTTATAACCCTAAAAATACTTTGGGTGTATGGTCATGGTTTGAAGCATCACAATCGAAAAATGTGATAGTAGATAGTATTGCGTTGGATCAAAGTGGTATACAAACAGTATACCCTGTAAATGCAAATGGGTATAAACGTATTGCGACTAATTTTGGGTTGTACCAGAATAAAAGGAATGCAAAGAATTTT